>Ga0182231_1000001_pt1 | contig 222822 bp, 181 predicted proteins | sample G6R1MG_29_FD_129667 | JGI IMG/M metagenome (GOLD analysis project Ga0182231, IMG submission 129667) | Miscanthus phyllosphere microbial communities from Michigan, USA - G6R2_NF_07NOV2016_LD1 MG | ecosystem: Host-associated > Plants > Phyllosphere > Phylloplane/Leaf | place: USA: Michigan...
AATCGGCCAGAAGTCTGATCAGGCGATGGAGCGTACGGCCGCCGTCGCCATCATTCTTCAGAAACTGCGCGAAAAATATCCTTGTCGATGATCGGCATTCTGCACGGAATGTTGCCGTTGCAGATATGGCTCCGAGATATGACAAATAATTTCCAGAATTATTAAAAATAATAAACTAATCGTACAATGATCGAATAGCCATTGAATGACACCGTTCGCAGTGTTCGGCGAGAGCAAACCCAGTTAGAATTGATATTGTAATAAATACCTTACAGAAATTTAGAAGGCCTTCGAAGATGCTTATTGGCAGCATCATGTGCTTGACACAGGTACGTCCGCGAGTGGGGATCGGAACGATAGTGGGACACATCCTGCAGGATCATTCTGTCGAGCTTCCGATCGATAATTGCATTGCGAAGACAAGCGTTTTGGTCTCCAGTTCCATAATTTGTTAAATCTGATCGTTCTCCAGGCTGCGCAGTTAACGCCGTCACCAGTAGTACGTCACTGCGCCTAGGGCGTCTCTGCAAAGGGTTCACGGGCGTGGTGATCGCCCCCATGTTGTCGGGATGCGACGCTACGAATTGACTGATGCGCAGTGGGCGCAAATCGCCCCGTTGCTGCCTCCGCAGAAGCCGCGCACGGGCCGGCCAGCGGAGGATCACCGCCAGGTCCTGAACGGGATGCTTTGGATCCTGCGCACGGGTGCGCCCTGGGCCGATCTGCCGGCCCGCTATGGTGCTGTCGGGACCGTGTCGAGCCGGTTCTACCGCTGGCGGCAGGCCGGCGTGTTCGACCGGGTGCTGCGGTGCCTGCAGGCGCAAGCCGATGCCCGAGGCGACCTCGACTGGGACCTGCACTTCGTGGACGCCACGGTGGTGCGCGCCCACCAGCATGCCGCCGGTGCACGCCGGTCCGGCGCCATCGGGGGGTGAGGGGACGGTCGAGGGGATCGGTGAAGCGCTCGGGCGCAGCCAGGGCGGGTTTTCGACCAAGCTGCATCTGCGCGCCGAGGGCGGCGGTAAACCCATCGCGGCGGTGCTGACGGCCGGCGAGCGCCATGAGCCGTTCGCCCTGGACGCGCTGATGGACAAGGGCACCGTGCCGCGCTCTGGCCGAGGCCGACCGCGCCTGCGTCCCCGCCGAACGGCCGGGGATCGGGGCTACTCCAGTCCGCCGGCCCGTCGTCGCCTCAGACGCCGCCGGATCGAGCCGGTCATTCCGACCCGCAAAGATCAGCCGCGGCAGCCCACCTTCGACACGGCCGCGTACCGGGAGCGCAACAGGGTCGAGCGGCTGATCGGACGCCTCAAGCAGTATCGCCGCATCGCCACCCGCTACGAGAAGCGAGCGGCAAACTACCTCGCCATGGTCACACTCGGCATGACCATGCTCTGGCTCACATGACTTTGCAGAGACAACCTAGCCTATCGCGCGATTTTCCACTTGCGGCACTCACTTGAACAAAAGCAGCTGGACTGCTAGCCACCCATCTCAGTCATTCAGGCGTTGGTGGACCGCCCGGAAGCGGACCTTTTCAACTCCCCGAGGGTCATTTTTCCTGTTGTATATAAATTGGGTCCACGTCCGCTTGTGGGCGCCGCTCGCAGAAACCTGAACCGATATAATGAATGGGACGCAGAAAATTCACTTCAGGAGGCCGAAAATAAGATCCGAACATCGTCTATATTTCGCAGTAAAACTGCAGAACTTTTTTGCCGGTGTGACGTCGTACCCACCTCGTTTTTTCGCGCCTCCAGATCTTCGACGACGGTGCGTCGCGCCCAATGATAATGCGAACGTGCCGGCGCTGCGGCCCATTGCCGTCGATCGCAGCGACGACTTTTGCTTCTGTCAGGATCCGACCGCCGGGCCGCGCGCGCGGCCGCGTTCAGTAGGGCGATCGAGACGGCCGAGCTGAACTGGATCGATCATCGCACGCTCGATCTCCAGCGTGCGGTACCCCGGTCGGTATCGCTTTGCAGTAAGCTGCCGCCTCGACCAGCTTGGAGGAGTACGGCTGCCCGCCCTCGGACAGCGCGTCTGATGCGTCAACGCAAGCTGGCCCTCGGCTAAAAACACGGTACGACCCGGGTCATGCCCTCCTGCGTGGAAAAGCTTCGACAAAGTTCGCGCCAGGAGAAGCTGGGCGGCCATTCATACAAATCGATGTGTGCGTTGAACAGGTCGCAAGCCCACTCGGGTATCCAGCTGTGGGGCCTGTCGTAACAATCGTCGAGACCGTCTTTGATTGCTTCCATTCGCATATCATCGTATTCGTAAATCTCGCTCCGGACATCGTCGATGGTCATCGCTCCTGATGAGAGACCGAGTACGGCGTGTCGGATGGCCAGGACCCGCGTCATCAGATCATTCGACATGACGTCGCGTCGCAGACGCTCGCGCATCACGCGATCGGTCAGGATCAGTATGTCGTCGTCGTCGAGAGTGCGTAGCACGCTCAGGGGCCGGCGCCGGGCTATTCGACGCCTGAACGCGACGAGGTCCTTATGCGGTTGATCCGAACCATATTCGACATGTGCCGGGATCAAATCCCGGAGCCATAGCGCGGCCGTCTCGTCGTCCCAGACATCGAGAGGCCGGAAGAGCCGGCCGGTACTCGGCGGCCAATGTTCCGTCCAGTCGGCGAAGTCCCGAAGCGTCCACCGCTTCAACGTCTTGCCCGCGGGAATCAGCGGCTTGTCCCAGTCCGTGTAGCGTTCCCGGACACGGGCGGGCGGCGGCCCGTCGAGCCGGATCGGCTGATTCTCCAGCCAGGCGTTGAGCGCCTCCAGGCTGGCGGGTGGGGGATTGCTCTGATGTCTCATTGTCGTCCTTGCTCGATCGGATGGAGGTTTCTGCAGGGGGCCGTGCCGCCGGTACGTCCTGGGCGGGAGGGTCCGTGGCGCGCGCCCGAGGCGTGGCGGAGGTCCGGCATCACGATGCTGCAGCGCTACGGTGCCACGGCGGCCTGGCGCTGAAGCGTTGTGGCGCTGTGGCGCCGTCGCGCTCAGCTACTGTCTTTGAAGCCGGGCGTGAGCAGGCGCCCATGTTTCCACAGTACCGCCTCGACACCCTCGATCAGGAGGTCGTTGACCTTGCAGTCGCGATCGAGCGCGATCTCCTTCAGCGCGCGCAGCGCACCGGGCGGCAGGTAGATCGAGGTGCGGTCGCCGCTCGGCGCCCTTTCAGCGGCTCGGGGTTCGATACCGGTCGTCCCGGACGGCATGTTTTCGGCGGCCGGACGCGCCGGCGACGGGTAGACATCGATGAGCGACGGCCGTTTCCGGCCTCGGCCTTCACTTTCGGTCATGCTCGTTTCTCCTGCAGACGGTGCCGGATCGAATTCCAAAGCCCTCGGATCTCTTCGGCGGCCTTGCTCGCGGGCGCGTATTCGGTGACGCCGAGCCCGGACAGCACCGCGTCTTGATGATCGACGCGATGAACGATGCTCGGCTCGGCGAGGCATCCCCAGCGCCTCAGGGCTACAGCGTATTCGGCGGTGCGTGCCGGCGCCTGGGCCGGGCATTGGCTCAGCAGCAGGGCGACGCGATCGGCCATGCCGAGTTGGCTGAGGGAGCGCAGCGTCGGCTCGGTCGCCTGCAGATCGAGGATCGTGGGACGAGCCGGTACCAGGACGAGGTCGGCGGTTCGGATCGCGAGGTTGCCCGCGGTCGTCGCCGACCCGGCGGTGTCGAGGATGACGAGGTCGAAGCCTTGGTCCGCCAGCCTCGGCAGGATGGCCGGAAGCTCGTTGACGCGTTCGGGTGGCACGCGGTCAACGGCAGGTCGATCGGCCTCACGCCGTTCACCCCATTCGACGACGGACCCCTGCGGGTCGAGATCGAGCAGGGCGACGCTCATGCCGGACTGCATGGCGGCGACGGCAAGGTTGATCGCGGTGGTGGACTTGCCGGAACCGCCCTTCTGCGTCGCGATGGCGAGCACCTGCATCACCGCGTCTCCCTTGGGGCGGTGATCAGCACGGTGACGTCATGATGCCGGAGCGCTGCAGCATCGTGATGCCGGAGCGCTCCGACGCCATGATGCCGTGGCGCTGCAACGCCACGATGCCATGGCGTCATCGCCGACCTCTCAAGCGCATTGCCGGGCGATGGTGCCGAGCAGCCGCGTGGTGTCTCATCGAAGGTCATAGGATAGGGATCTCTCATCGCTCAGTCGCCGATGCCGCCGGTGCCACGCCGGTTCGTGGAGGCGGGCGGCGACGGAGGTGGCCAGTTCCGTTGCGACCGTCGCTTCCGATGCGCGTCATCCGTTTCATTGTCTTCAGAGCCTGCGATGGGCCGGTCTGGCCGAGGCCAGGACACGTCCCGAAAGTCGAAGACCCTGTCGGGAGGTGAATCGTTTGGCGCGGCATCGACGAACCCCCACACGATCGGCGCAAGCGTGGGCTCGCGGCCGCGCTCCCCTTCGTGGTCGCCTGCGATTGCCCTGGCCGGCTCCGTCAGAGAGAGCGGGACCGGAGCGGTCTCGATGGAGCTCGGATCGCTCCCGATCTCCGATGGCGTGACCGTAGCCAGCGAGATCGCTGCGCGGGCGCCGAAACGTTCGATCGACGCGGATCTCTCGGTTGAGACCGGTGTGGCCGGGCTGGCGCTCGGTGTTGACCTCGTCGCGATCAGTGCCGCCGGTTCGCCCGTGGGCTGGGCCTCTACCGCCGCCGGGAGCCCGGCAGGCGACACCGGCTTCGCGGGTGCTTCCGGCGGCGATTGCGACGCCGCCGGTGGGCTGACGGCTCGGATCTCGGTTGCGGGCGATGAGGATGGCGCGACGCGATCGGAGCTGAGCGCAGGAGCCGTCACCGCGAGTCGAAGGCCGGGGCCGGGCCGTGGTGCTCCGTTCGACCGGCCCGAGCCGGCAACCAGATCGGCTCGCGGGTCGATCGAATGCCTCGTGGGCGTCAGTTGAGTGGCAGAGCTTGGTCGAGCGGCTGGCGCAACTTCCCGAGGTCGAACAGCATCAGCCCGGTCCGCAGAGCCGTCGCGCCCGGATCCACCAACATCACGGATGGCTGCCTGCTCGCTCCTGTCCTGCCTTCCTGTCGTACCCGATCCTTCGACTTGGCTGACCGGCTTGCCGGTCGCGCGATCCTGCTCAGAACCGACCGTGCGGAAACTACGATCTGGAACGACGCCGCTCAGAGCCGAGCGGGCTAACCGCGAGGCGAATTCCCGTACCGTCTCCGGAACGGGAGGCGCTACGGCGGCTGCGTCTCCTTCCGTTCGAGAAGGACGGTCGTCGTCGACCGGACGAATGGGGTGAATCGTGATTTGGCCAGTAGGCCGTGACGCGTCGTCCGTCGCAGGCTCGAACGAAAGTGCATCGTTTGCGGAGGCTGTCGGCGCCGCGGTCGCGGTGACCGCATGTCGGCCAGCCTGCGCAACGCGCGTGCGCAGCGCCGCGACGGCAGTGTCCTCGTTAGCCTCGACCAGCGCGCGAAAGGCCGCGTCGATCGCCGGGTCACGTTCGATCGCAGCCTGATCCCGTGAGGACACGGCCACTGGCTGCCGTTCAACCGTGGCCATCGCGGGCGGAGCGGCCGCGTCGAGCGAGAGCGACAGGGATCGTCCCGGCTCGTCGATCCAGGCGCGTAGCGCCGCTTGGAGCCGCTGCAGGGTGCGTTCGGCGGCCGTGATCCGCTCCGCATACGCCTGCTCGAGCCCGGCGCCGGCGGACTCGACCTGCGCAACGAACCTCGCGAGATCCTCCCGTCCGGACGTCCTCAGGGGCACGCTGTCCGGCTTCATGTCGTCCGAACGCTCCGCCTGCGCGGACGGCGTATGATCCGCGACCCGAGATCCCGGCGCGCCTCGGCGCGCCGCCAGCACAAGGCGGGGCCGCGAGGCGAGCCTGTCGCAGACGCAGCGCGCCATCTCCTGCATCAGTTGCAGGAGCGCCAAATCGTGGCTGGCCTCGAGCATCCGCCCGATCGCGGTTCCGATCGCCTGCCTCCGCGCTCCGGCGTCCGGCTGGCCAATGGTGAGCCGCTCCGCCAACATTCCCCGCGAGGCCAGGAAGTCGTTGCGCCGCGCCGTCTGCTCGACGACCTCTTGGACGATCCGGTCGGAGCGCGTGTCCCATTGGCGGCGAGCCAGCGCCGCGCCCGGCTCGGTCCAGCCGCCCTTGCGTTCCTTGTTGAACTGGCGCGCGGGGATATGCGGCGTCGGGGCCTGCGCGATGCCGATGTCGGCGTAGCGGCCGAGGTTGTACCGCTTGGTTTGCCCAGCCTGCGCCAGCACCTGGTTCGAGACCGTCTCCCACTCCCGGCGCAGCGTCGGGATCCAGTCCTGGCCGTTCGTCGCCCGGTCCTTGTTCTGGCGGAAGGGCCGCGTGCGATGACGCTTGCCGCAGGCGTAGACGACCTCCGTTTCGATCTCGAAGTCCCAGACCGCCACCCCCGTGTCCGGGTGCGGCATGCGCCGGCAGGGTCGGTCGTAATAGACGATGTGGACGTGATAGTTTCGCGCATCGTTGTTGTGATCCGGTGCATGGATCACGGCCCAGAAGGGAAACTGCTTCCGCGCGAGCACGTCGGTGAAGCGCTTCACGATCTCCAGGCGCTGCGTGGCATCGAGTTCGTGCGGCAGTTCGGCGATGATGCGGGTTTGGGTACGGCCGCCCTTGCCGGGTGAGATGACCAGCGGCTTGTCCGGGCCGATCTCGGAAGCCCATCTCCAGACCGCGAAGGCATCGTCGGTCGACAGCACCAGATCGAACGGCTCGGTCCGCGGTGCGGCCAGATACGCCTGGAGCGCTCTGGGAGCGCTGTCGGCTTGCGACCGCGCCCGTTCCCACCAGGGCATGTTCCGGGCCGGCTCGACGCGGATACGGTCGCCGCGCGGCGAGGCCTCGGTCCGCTCCACGGCTTCCCAGAACTGGAGCCTCTGTCCCGGCGTCTCTCCCTGCGTCCCGAAGGACGCCACGGGCGGCACCATCGGCATGGGACCGTCCGAGCTGGGATGCGCGGCCTCGGCCGAGCCGTGGTCTTCCATGTAGCTTTGATATTCGAGACTGCTGCGGCCCTGCCCTCTTCGTTCGACGGCATCGGTGAAGGCCGGGCCGGAGCGTCGCGGCTGTGTCGCGGTCGCCAACGTCTCGGCCGCGCCGTCGCGTCCGAGATAGACGATGTGGGTGCAGGCGCTCGAGCCGGAGAACCGCCGGCCGCTCCTGGCCGCGCGGATCCATGCGAGGATCGGCGATGTTTTCGAGATTGAGGTTTGCGAGAAATGGCAGGCCGTCTCGCCGTTGCGTGAGGCAGGCCGCTCGCGGCCACCCCGGTTGCCGAAGGCGACGCCGGGATTGTCGTAGACCGTCGCGAGAGCCGGAGGCACACCGAGTTTCCCGTCGAGCGCGACGGATCGGGAAGATCCGGGCGACATCTCCTTCCCCGACGCCGTCCGGCTGTCACCGGACGCCATCTCTGCAGCGCGCTGGAACCGGAGCGCGACCGCGCGCACCGACGATTGGCCCTGACGGCCCGGGCTGGTTGCGGCAGGCGTGCCGGCGTTCATCGCAGCCGAGAAGCGACGAAGAAGATCGGCCTCGAGTAGGCGTGAATCGAAGGACATGAGAGTTAGTAATTTGTTACCTGACAGCACCGCGGCGGCCGATCACGAAACATATTCGCATCCGCCACGAAAAATCAAATGAATCGCGAATCGCTAAATTTGACTAGACGATTCGCAAGCGATTCGATTAGCGATTCGACCTTCACAGATGTCTGTTATGTCTCAACATGATTTTGTCGAGTTGAGAATTGTGCGTGGCGGCCGAGCAACACGCATTGTCGGAAGGCGCGGACGAACGGGCGATCCGCGAGGTTGAATCGGAGACGCCGGCGGCTGGTCCCGGACGCCAACATCACGCAGTCCGGCAGGCGCGGAAGCGCGCACTGGATATCTTTTTTGAAGTGGTCGGACCCGCGAGGTCATTGTCCCGGCAAGGAAAACGAAATCGGTCCGCAGGGACCGTCAGATCTTCGCCGGCCGCGAGGACGGAGAATATCTGAGGAATTGAGCCCTGATCCAAATCCGCACCGGTCGCGACGGCGGCTGGCGCAGATTTGGAAGTCCTTCTGGGTTTGTCCTTCCCGGGGAATTGTCCTTCCGGGGCCTTCCCCGGGCTTTGGTTCGCGGCCTCGCGCGAACGGCAAAGGTCGGGCGCCACCCGTCGGGGTGGCGGTCTTCCTGGGGTTGAATTCTGGGATTTTTGGGCGGGCCCGTGCGGAAAACCGCGACGGTCCGGGGGCATCTGAGACCGACAGCCGACGTGGCGATGGCTTGACCGTCTTGGCCACCTCGTGATCGCTTTTGCCGACTGACCTGCCCCGAGATCAGAAACCAATGACCGCGCCCCCCGCTCCTACTTCGACGGGATCTGTCTTCGACCTCCTACGTGTTCGCCTCGGCCTCGAGGTCAGGCGGCGGCGGCCGGCCGATCCCTTCCCCTGGGGGACCGGAAAGGTGCGTCCCCGGCGTGAGGCGCTCGAGGCAGGGTTGGCTGCGACCCAGGCCAAAATGCAGGCCGAGGTTCGCGGCTTCCGCCGCCGCATGCGGGCGCTCGCGTCGGATCGCGAGCGCTACGCGATCAATCTGGCGGAGCTCGACGCCTTCGTGGCGGAAAAGCTCGTCCGCCAAGCAGGCTCTTCGGACACCGATGTGCCTCCGGCCGTGGCGTCGAGGCGCCGGCGTCCCGCTTCGGCATCTGGCCCATCGGCCCTAGCGGTGGCGGCAGAGATCGATGCGATCGCGTTCGAGGCCGAGGCTGAGACCACCGTGGCGGGACAAGCCATCGGCGGAGCACTTCCCGTCCCCGTCGTCGATCCGGGGGATGGCGACGTCGATGACGCTGCCCTGCTCGGCGACGAAGCGGCAGACCACGGCTCGGACGCCGACGACGCCCTGGAGGCCGATCTCGAGGCTTGGCTGCCGCCGGTTGAGGCATGCGCACCCGGTTGGGCGGATGTCGACGATCCGCCAGAGGTGGTGAGGGAGAGCTTTCCCTTCGCCGGCTGTCGTATCGATCGTCTCAACGCGCTCACGGCCGACGAACTGCGAACCCTCGTCGGCCGTTTGCCGCCCGAGGACCGCCTCGCCGTGTGTGTCGGCGAGCACGGTCTCGAGCCGGAGCATCATGATGCGGCGAGCCGTGATCGTGTCGGTCGATGCCGGGCCGCGCTCGAACGCGGCATGGTGCGTGAGACGTGTCGCCAGACGCTATGGCGGGGCTTGCTGCACCGACAGCGGATCGTGATGGCCTTGGATCCCGAACGCCCGGACGCGCTCGCGCCGCTGGCCGAAGCCCGGCAGTTGATCGCCGAGATCGACCGCGACGCCCGATCCAAACTGACCGAGGCCGAGGCGGAGGTCCGTCGGGCGCTGATCGACCTTCTGCCCAGCCCGGCCTGGCTGTCCCGGGCGAACGACAGGATTTCTATGGCGGCCGGTATCGCGGCCGGGCAAGACCGAGCATCAGGGACGTAACCGCTCGCCCGGTTCGTGGCCGATGATTGCACGGGGCAGACGGTGGAAGGTGCCCTTCGCCGATACGTGGGCCAGCACGCCTGACGGCTTCGGGCACCGCCCCGCGTGGCGGCCAGCGCGACGGCAGCGAGCCTGCGTGGCCTTTCCCTGCTCAGCGCAGGAGCTGGAGGATGCCCTGGTTGGCGGTGTTGGCGAGCGACAGCGCCGAGATCGCCAGCGACTGACGCGTCGACAGCGCCTGGGAGCGCGCCGCCTCCTCGTTCATGTCGGCGTCGGTCAGGTTGGCCGCCCCGGTGTCGAGCACCTCGATTATCTGCTTGGTGAAGTCCTGCCGCGTCTGAACCACGGAGAGGTTCGAGCCAAGGGTCGAGCTCAGCGACTTCAGGCTCGTCAGCGCGTTGGTCAGAGCGTCCGAGGCTTTGGCAAGGTCGGCGTTGTTCTGGACGCCGAAGTTCGCGCCGCCCTGGGCGGTGGCCGAGTCGACGAAGCTGCCCAGACCCAGGGCGGAGGCCGACAGCGCGGTCCCCTGGACGTTGAGCTTGGACTGGGCCGATCCGGTCTTCTCGTTGAAGGCGATGGTCAGGTTGTCGCCGGCGAGCAGGTTGGTGCCGTTGAAGCCGGCGTCCTTGGCCGCCTGATCGATCTGGGTGCCCAGATTGTTGAACTGGTCGACGAGGGCCGAGCGCTGGGCGGAGGTTCCACCGGCCGTCGAGAACGCGGCCCCGCCGGTCAGCTTGGCGGTCTCCGCCGTGCTCGCGGTAAAGGTGCCGCTGCTGGTCGTCCCGGCCGCCAAGGTGATCGCATCCGAGCCGGTACCGACGACGTCGAGCTGGCCGCTGGAATCGATCGAGGCGGTGGCGATGCCGGATTTGTTGATGTTGTTGACGAGGTCGTTGACCGTGTCGATCGTGCCGATGGCGAAGGTGTACGTGGTGTTGCCGGCCTGAAGCTGGATCTGGTTGGCGTTGGCCGCGGTGATGCCGACGTTGGTGGCGCCGGCGGTGCCGAGCAGGGTCTTGGCGAGCGCGGTGTCGTGGACGCTCTTGCCGGCGGCGGTGGCGTCGGAGCCGCTAGCGAGCGCCTTCGTGCCGGTGAGCTTGGGCAGGTTGGTGGCGGCGTTCGACTGGGCCTGCGAGACCACGGACTGCATCTGCTTGATCAGGGCGCTAAGGCCGTCGACGCCCTTCGAGGCGGCCTGGATCGTCTGGATACCGTTTGAGATCCCATCGAGCAGGCCGGAGAGCGCCGAGGACCGATCGGACAAGCTCGAGGCGGTGAAGTAGTTCACCGGGTTGTCGAGGGCGGAGTTGACCTTCTTGCCGGTCGAGAGGTGGGACTGGTTGGTGGCCGCGAGCGCGGCGGTGTCCTGGAGGGACAGGAGGTTCTGGCGCGTGGCGGCGGAGAGCGTGACGGCGGACGACATGGCGGGGACCTTCGATCGACCATCGCGGGCATCGCGATGACAATCGGACTCTCGGTCCCGTCCGGTTGCCCGGCTGGATAAGCTTTCGTGCCCTCGAAAGGGACTTGGCGATGCTGCGTCCGTATCTGCTGACGTTGCGTCCAGAGGACGCCTACAGGTCGCGCAGCCACGCGATCAGGGCAGCGTTCTCGCCCTTGGCGACGGCGGCTGGAATGCTGCCCGGCGTGACCTCGCTCGGATTGATCCCGTACTTGCGCCGGAAGGCCCGGGCGAAGACGGTCGGATGGTTGAATCCGCAGGTGTGCGCGAGTTGCGCCATCATCGGCCGGCGCTCGCCGTCCGTCCGGCTCAGGCAGCGCATCGCCTCGGCCAGCCGCCGGTCGCGGATATAGGCATAGAGGCCGCCCGCGTCCGAGAACAGGCCGTAGAGGATCGTGCGCGACAGACCGAACTCGGCCATCAGCATCGCCGCGTCGACGCCGGCGAGGTGGGCCTCGATGAACCGTCGTACGGCAAGGCCGAGGGCGACGGCCCGCGCCGATCCGGGCTCGCGCTCGACCAACGGGGTGGCGGCCAGGAGGGCCCGGCACAGCGCCAGGGTCGCCGGGGCGAGATGGCGTGTCTGTTCGAGGGTGAGATCCGACAGGCAGCCGCCGGCATGGCGCATGTGATCCGCCAGCATCGTGCCCAGTCGCGCCTGCGGGCCGGACAGGATGCGACCATGCCAGTCGGGATGCCCGGACTCGGCTTCGATCAGGCGGCGGGGTACGACGACGGCGTGCCCGGCCAGGGGCTCCATCGCGATCCGGACCGGCTGGGACAGTTCCAGCAGGAGGATCGCGCCCGGTTCGACCGCGCCCTCCGTCCCTGCGGCGGTGACCCGGGCGCGGCCGCCGGCCGGGGTCCACAGCACGAGATGGTCGAGCGCCTGTGCCCGGACCCGCTCGGCGTCCCGTTCGAGGATCTGCGCCGGGCTCTCGTCGACGGCCAGCAGGATCTCGCCGAGATGGTGGTAGCGCAGGAACGCCCCCGTCGGCACGACCGCGTCCGCTTCGAGGTGTCCCGTGAACAGCGGCGCGAGGCTGGCGAGCCAGGCCCGGCCGCGGCGGGCGTCCTGCGGGATGTGCCCGAAGCGATGCTCTAGGATCACCGCCCCGTCGCACCCAGTCGATCCGACGGACCGCTTCGCCCGTGCACACGATGACCGACGCGACGACCGCCACGACCACGGCCGGCCGCTACCACATGCGGGCGGCGATCTCCCGTTCCTCGGCACCCATCACGTCGGCGTAGATCGCCGTCGTGGCGATGTCGGCATGTCCGAGCCAGCGCTGCAGCAGGTTGAGCGGCACGCCCGAGCGCACGGCGTGGACGCCGAAGCCGTGGCGCAGGCCCTTGGGCGAGGCCGCGGTCGCGCCGACACCGGCCTCCCGCATCACGGTCTTCACCCGCATCCAGGCGGTGCTGCGGGCGATCGGCCACAGGCGCGCGCCGGGCGGTCCCGACCCGTGCACGAGATCGAGGATGCCCAGGACCGGGATCGGCACCGGGACCTCGCGCACGATCCCCGTCCGGCGCTTCTTCAGGCAGTGGATCGAGACGATCCCGCCATCTTGGTCGAGGTCGGCGTGCGTGAGGCCGAGCGCCTCCGAGATCCGGCAGCCGGTCCAGGCCAGGATCAGGCAGAGGGTGAGGACGTCCGGCGCCTGCGCCGCGGCGGCGGTGATGAAGCGGGCGCGCTCGCCGGGGGTGAGGTACTTGCGCCGGCCCTGCGCGGTGTGGAGCGAGAGGCCGGCCGGGATAGCCGGGCGGGATGCGGCCGGCCCCGATGCGGGGTGCGACGAGGTGCGAAGCATCGCGATGCGTCCTGGTTCCGACGGCCGGACGATCCGGCGCGGCTGGCGACAGTTTTGCCAATTTTGTTCGACGCCGCCGCGGAGGCGCTTGGTGCGCTCTTGCGACGGGGTGGAACGGTTAAGCCTGTACCGTAGGTCCGGCCCGCCGCGCAAGCCTATAAATCAAGTCGAACCAAGGACGTGAACACAATTGGCAATTCTGTTCGACGAATCGCCATTGATCTAACCCCGAACGGAGGCCGCGTAAAGCATCATGTGCGCCATCGCACGCGATTCGATACTCGAATTGATCTTTGGAGAGCAATCCCGGCCAGAAAAGGCGCGCGAAACGATATCCAGTGACGCCCGATCGCCAGCCCAAAATCCGCCGTCCCTGCGGGCCCTTCCGGATCATCCGGCGATGGGCGCGGTGATATCCAGTGTCGCCTCTCGGCTCGGGCTGAATCGGGGGGCGCCCGGTCCGGCGCCGGAGGGCAGATCGACGGTGCCTGCCGGGCGACCCGACCGGCTGCCTCATGCCGTCTCCCTCGGATGAGCCCGCTCGAGCCGGAAGGGGTCGCCGTGTGCGTCGTCCTCGTCCTGATCCTCTACCTCTTCGCGGCGATCGTCAGCGGTTGGCCCGCCTGATGCGCGTCGGACCGGTTGCGTGAACGACCCGCCATGTCCGAGACCACCCGCCCGCCTTCACCGATCCGCCGTCGCCGGCTTCACCCGTGGCGCAGGGTCGAGGCTATGCTTCCCGATGACACCCTCTCGTCGCTCGCCACCTGGGCGGTCCTGATGCTTCTCGTCGGCCTGCTGCTGCTGTTCGTCGTGCGCGAGATCCGCGACGGCGCGCTGACGGGCTGTCCGGCCTATGACGGCGTGACGCACCGACAGGAGGCCGAGGCTCTCTGCGCCGACCAATGAGCTGCCTGTCGAACGGATAGGCGAATTGGGTGGATCAGGTGCCGGAAGGCGAGGAGACTGAACGAAAGCGATCCGTTTCGCGGATTCGAAATGCGCTGTTCCAGTACGCCGACGACGGTGCCGGAATCACGAGTATCGGACCCATCCCGAAATTCCGCGCGGGAGCCAGCTCGACACGCGGATTTGTGTTGGTCTTGCCCTCGGCTCCGCTGTCCTCGCATGAGGCGCCGGCGTCAGGTTCCTCCGGCAGCAACGCGCCATAAGCGGAAATTTGCTGCCTGCCTGGAAGCGGACGTTCCGAATTCGACCCAACATAGTCGTAGGGACTGCCATTAGCGCTTCCCGAAAGCGGCCATTCGTCGGCAGTCCGGCACCTTCGGCTCGGGGTGGAAAGCAGTCATTGCGACGCCTGCGATGTCGCGCGGACCGTGAACTTGTAAGCGCCCACGAGCGCGAGCACCGTCGCGAGAATATCGATGCGCTGAGGGATCTCCGGCACGTAAACCATCGCCGCATCGGCGAGGACGAGCACCGCGAACGCGGCAGCCCAGACGAGGGTGATGGTGCGGTTGACCTCTATGAACTGCGGAGTGCTCCAGATCTCCGGTGGCGTGCCCTCCCGAGCATATTGAAGCGTGAAAGGCTGCCCGATGGCCAATGAGGCGAGCACAATGAGGAGTAGACCCGCGTCAACGACGAGGCGCACCGCTGGGATCGTCCAGGATTGCCCTGTGATCTGCGTGTAGAACGCAAGACCAGCGAACAGCACGAGAGTGCCGACCTCTAGGATCTTGAGGGATCGATGAAGTACGAAGCGTTCGCGTAGGAGCAGTGCGGCAGCCACAGCCGCGCCGACCCACAAGGCCGTCGCCACGTATCCAAGATGAATGAGGATCGCAAAGGCGAAGAAGGGTGCAAAGCTCGCGAGCAGGTTCATGGGTGCACCATGCGTTGCGGCCTGCCGCACAGCGGGTGCCGCCATGCGCAGCTTACCGCGTTCTGAACAACCGTGAAGCCATGCTCTCTCGGGACTGCTGCGGGTCGTGAGCAGGCTCGGCGACGATGTCCGCTTCCACTCATCGCCGCCTCAAAGCGGACAGGCAGAAATCCACCCAACATAGTCGTACATCCCGTTGCGAGCGTCGCCCGAAAGCGGACGTTGTCCTAAAGGCCGTCAAGCAACTAAAAAAAATCAATCTCCTTGAGCGTGGAACCCACGCCAGGTCGAAGCTCGACCCATCACAAAAGTTCGACATGCCTAAGGTAAGCATCAATCTGAATGCTAGCTCAATGGATTAACTAGGCCGCTCATAACGGTCCGTCCAAACCATTGATCCCCTGGGCGGGACTCGCGTTTTTTCCGGCAGGGCACGAGAAACGGCACGGAATAGGTCGGTCCTGGCGGGTATTTGCGACGCTTGGCGAAGGCTCGATCAAACAGAGCGATGATGCCGTGCCGCCGCCGCCCTGGCCCCTGCATCGCCGGTTGAGCCTTGCCGCCGCCGACGCGTTCACTCCTGTAACCCCACTGGGACGGGAGCCCCGATGTCGAGTCTGACCGAGCGCAAGGCACGCCTGATCGTCCACGGCGACCAGCCCTACAACGCCGAACCGCCCCTCGACCGATTGCGGGCCTCCTACCGGACGCAGGCGAAGGATTTCTACGTCCGCTCGCACGGCAACCTGCCGGACCTCGACGAGGCAGCCTGGCGCTTAACCATCGATGGCGGCACCAGCGCCGCGCTTGAGTTGTCGCTATCCGATCTGCGGATCCGCTTCCCGGAAGCCACGGTCACGGCCACGATGCAGTGCGCCGGCAATCGCCGCGTCGACATGCGGGCGGTCGCCCCGGTCTCGGGCGACCCGTGGGACGCCGGAGCCATCGGCACCGCCAAATGGACCGGGGTGCGTCTCGGCGACGTCCTGCGCGAAGCGGGGGTCGCCGAGCACGTAGGCCACCATGTCGCCTTCGAAAGCTACGATATGGTGGAAGGCCGTCCCTACGGCGCCTCGATCCCGCTCGCCAAGGCCATGGCGCCCGAGACCCTGCTGGCCTACGCCATCAACGGTGAAGCCTTGCTCCCCGAGCATGGTTTTCCGGTTCGCGCGGTGGTGCCGGGCTTCGCCGGCGTACGCAGCCCAAAATGGCTCCGGCGCCTAAGCGTCCAGGACCACCCCTCGGACAACCCGATTCAGGCCGGCGACTACAAGCTGTATCCGGCGGACGTGACCGCCGAGGCCGCCGATCCGGCCAAGGGGTACACCATCGATACGATGCCGCTGAACGCCGCGATCTGCGAGCCCGGGGCTGGGGCAACCCTCAAGTCGGGGGGTAATAGGGTCCGCGGCTACGCGGTGAGCGGGGATCAGGCCGTCGTACGCGTCGACGTCTCCGGGAACGGCGGCCGGTCCTGGGTACAGGCCGAGCTCGAACACGAGGCGGACGCTCCGTTCGCCTGGACGTTCTGGAGCACAAGCCTCGACTTGCCTACGGGCGAGCATGAACTCGCCGTGCGCGCCTGGGACGAAGCGGGCCAAACGCAGCCGGCAACGTTAAACGAGATCTGGAACCACAAGGGCTACCTGTGCGCCTGCTGGCATCGGGTACGGGTGAACGTCGTCTAGGGACAGGCGACTTGGCCGATCGCCTACCTCCGCCCTCGTGGACGACGTCCCACACAGCGGCCGACCCGGCATCCCGCCAGGATCCGACGTGACGCCCGGCGGTCATTCCGACCCTGTCGTGCGCGGCACAGGCAACGTCCGACCTTGGCGGGAGTTTCCCGTGCGTCGAGATACCCGGCGCCGTGTCGCCGCCCCCAAACTGCAAGGAACTCCATGTCCCGTGAGACCAGCGTCCAAGCCACCGAGAAATTCGGCGAGCTCGTCAACGGCGGCCGGTTCGAAGCCTTCCCCGAGGTCGTCGCCCCGGATTGCCACGATCACGACCCGGCGCCGGGCCAGCACATGGGTCCCGAGGGATACCAGATGTTTTTCACGCAGCTTCGCTCCGCCTTTCCCGACATGCAGGTCGAGGTGAAGAAGCTCGTCGCCGAGGGGGACAGCGTCGCCTTCGCCTACACGCTCACCGGCACTCACCAGGGCGACTTCAACGGCCACAAGCCGACCGGGAAGGCCATCAAGGTCCGCGGCATGCAGATCGGCCGCTTCGTCGAAGGCAAGATGGTCGAGCGGTGGGGTTCCTCCGACGAGCTCGGCATCCTCAAGCAGATCGGAGCCATTGCGGGGTGAACGAAGCCTCCGCGAAGGCGTCCCCGCCACGGGACGTCTTCAAAGCATGACCCGGGGCGTTCCATGGGCCGCCCCGGACGCCCAGAAGCTGACCGCTGGCTGCCCAACTCCTCTGGCCGGCCACGTCGCCCCCTCTCGGCCATGCCCCGCTGTGCCGTAAGCGCCCGATGCCACCGGAGCGACCCTGCTGGACGTCGCCCCGAAGATGGTCCGCATAGAGGGAAAGCGCGGACGCCGACGTCGGGTCGTCGCCGTCTCAGATGCCGGCGTACCAGGCGTAGCCCTGGTCCTCCCAATAGCCGCCCTTGCCCCCGCCGATGTGGGCGAAGCTCTCGACCACCTCGATCCGCATCACGTACTTCGCCTGCTTGTAGCCGAGGTTGCGCTCGACCCGCAGCCGCAGCGGTGCGCCGTTCGACACGGGAAGCGCCTCTCCGTTCATGTCGTAGGCCAGGATGGTCTGCGGGTGGAACGCATCGACCAGGTCGATGCTCTCGTAGAACCGAACCGGCGTTCCGCCGCTGGCCGCATCGTCCTCCGTCGCCTGTTGGCCACCGGAATCCTTCCTGCTCTCGTCGCCGACCGACTGCCTCGTCATGCTTGGGTTGGCGTTGCCGGCAGGGACATCGTCGGCCGCCTCGTCGTCGCCCCCGCCTTCGAGCGGACTGCCCTGGTCCATGGTGTCGGCGCAGTGGAACACCACGTATCGCGCCTCCGGCTTGAGCCGAGCGCGGTTGAGCAGTTCGGCGAGGGGTACCCCGGTCCATTTGCCGATGGCGCTCCAGCCCTCGACGCAATCGTGCCGGGTGATTTGGGTGCGGGCCGGAAGCTTGCGGAGTTCGGCGAGGGACAGCTTGAGGGGCGCTTCCACGAGGCCGCCGACCTCCAAGTGGTACTTAGCGAACTTGCCCTTCGCCAGGGCCTTGTAGTCTTTGTCCGGCGGGTCCTCGGTGCCGTTCGGCTTGAACCACGGCGAGATGTCGGCCTCGGCGTATTCCGGTGCCAGCGTCGCCTCGCCCAGGAGCAGGCGCTGGACGAACATGTTGGCGTCCTCGCCGGTCTTCAGCGTTCGCCGGAACCACTCCGCGTTGCCCAGGCGGTCGCAGCCTCCGAGCATGGCCGCCGCGGCCGTGGCGGAAGCCCCCACCAGGAGGGCGCGTCGGTTGGGTGCGCGGCTCATGCCCGGGGCTCTCCGTCAGGGACGGCCGGCTCGACCTTGCGCTCGATCACGAACCAGCCGGTGAGCATGCCGCGCATGTTGTTCCAGAAGCCCGACAGCAGGACCAGGGCGACGTGCACGACTACGAACAGGACCAGCAGGCCCGCCACGACGAAATGGACCGTGCGGGCCGACTGGCGTCCATCGAAGAGCGTCAGAAGGAAGGGAAAGGCCGCGTTCATCGCCGGTGACATCGCGAGCCCGGCCAGCACCTGCACCGGCAGGAGCACGAACAGCACGACGAGGTAGGTGAGCTTCTGGATGACGTTGTAGCGCTTGGCCTCGTCTCCTTGAGGGAAGCGCAGCGTCAGGTGCTCCCAAACCGAGGCCCCGAAATGACGGATCTGGTCGCGCGACGGGATCACACGCAATCGCAGCTGCCCGCTGACCAGACCATAGAGCAGATAGGCGATGCCGTTCAGGACGAAGGCCCAGGCAAAGAAGAAGTGCCAGGAACGGCCGCCGGTAAGGTCCTGGTCGCTCGGCAAGGTCGTCCAGGCCGGGAAGCCTCGGTCCGCCGCCTCGCCGTCGGAGCCGACCGATGAACCGAGCCAGCCCGTCGTGTCGAAGCCATGGCCGAACACCGTCGTCATGCCTTTGGGCGGGTCGTCCTCAGTCTGGGTCATCGACATGAGCGGCGCGTCGAAGGTCGAGACCTTGCCCCAGTAAAGGGCCGGGTGGGCGTTGAAGATCTGTAGGCCGCTCATCACCAGGACCAGCAGGCAGATCGCGTTCACCCAGTGGGTGACTCTGATCACGAGGGGATGGCGAAACATCCAGCGGCGGCGCTCGACCTCGCCGGTCTCGGGGGCAGATCGGGTCAGGTAGGTTCGAGCCAAACGGTCTTCCCCGCACTCTGGACGGCTAGGGCGGAGGCCCCTGGGTCGGGGCCTCCGGAAGCGCACGGCGCCTTGAAATCACATGCCGCGGTTCATCATCATCCGCTTCTTCATCATGCGGCGCTTCATCATCTGCTTCCGCATCATGCGCTTCTTCATCATCATCCGCTCGCTGCTGGTCATCCGGACCTGGGTGACGTCGGACGGGGCGGCCTGGAGTCCGTTCGGGCCCATCGGGGCCGCGGAGGCGGCGCCGGCACCGAGCGCGAGGCTGCCGAGGACCGAGGCGGCGAGGGCAAGGGTGGTGATCTTCATTCAATGTCTCCTGTACGGGGAAGGAATCCCCTTTCGCACATGGGGAGAAGAGAAGACCCGACCATCAAGTTCCTGATTTATCGAATAAAAATCCGGGCGCGATGGCTTTGGAGCGCAACAAACCGGACGCCGAGGCGAAGCCTCGCGCCGCGCCCAGGCCGGGCGTACGACGATGTGTACGGAGGTGTGCAGAGGAAAGTTTCAGAGCAGGCCGGTAGCGCAGACATCGAAGGCGACCGCGTGCTCGCTCCCTTGCAATTCCGGGGCTGTCACACCGACGAGTCCCAGGGCGTCCCGGCGATAAGCAAGGCGGTTGATATCGCGGTGAAGGGCTGCCTCCTTGCCGTCCTCTGCGGCACCCAGACCTGGACACGGGTCTCCGACGCAATCCCCGGCCAGTTGCGTGGCCCCACGAATGGGGAAGGCGGTCCGCGATCCGATAGGGAATGGGGCGGCAAGCCTGCGGCTCAGGGCGGTATCAGGGGGCGGCCTTCGGCGCCTCAATAGTCCCCCTCGTCCGGGATACACAGCACGGTTCCGCATGCCTTGCAGTGGACGGCGTCCGGCTCGTGCCGCTGCAGGCCACATGACGGGCATGGGAAGCGGACCTTGTTGGGACGGAACAGGACCTGCGCCAGACGCAGGAAAAGGGTCACACCGCAGAGCATCACCGCGACGGAGATCAGGCGCCCCGAGGTGCCGGACAGGGTGATGTCCCCGTAGCCGGTCGTTGTGAGCGAGGTAACGGTGAAATACAGGGCATCGACGTAGTTGCCGATGGCAGGGTTCGTGCGGTGCTGGGTGGCGTAGACCAAACCCGTCATCACGAAGACGAACACCGAAAGGTTCGTGGCAGCGAGGATCACCTCCTCGTTTCGGCGGAAGAATGGAATGTCCGACCGAAGACGGTCCAAGAGCTGGTAGGTCCGCAGCAGGCGGAGGGTGCGCATGATGCGCAGGAACCCGGCTCCCTCGCCGACGATGGGTGCCAGGAACGATGCCAGCGCGGCGAGGTCCGCCCAGGTCGTGGGACGCAGCAACTCCCGCCACCTATGTCTCGCGATGAAGAACCGGGCCGCGAAATCGGCCAGCACGGCCAAACCGATGACGACGTCGATGCCTTCGACGACCGACGCCCGCGGCATGAACGATGAGACGACGATGAAGAGGACGGTGGCGACGTCGAAGACGAGCAGGCCGTAGCGGAACCGGTGGGCCCGGTCGTCATCGCCCTCGTACAGGTCCGTCAGGCGGAGTCTCAAGACGTTCATCCCGGGTGTCTACCTCGGGGGGAAGCCGTCGTCTTGCCCGGCAAGCCACTCGGAAGCCGCCCCCCGGATCGCTTTACATACCGTGGAGGAGGCATGGACCCGACTGATTCGACCAACGCCCCGGGAGGGAACGGTGACGCGAGGGCGGACCCGAGGCTTTCGTTCCGCCGAGTATTGCCGGGGGCACCCGCAGCTGGCAGGCCAAGGGAATGAGTGCACGATCCAGGCTCCGCCGACCCGTATCCGCCCTTCGTAATGCCCTGCACAACGAGGCCACGGGAGGCCTGATCCTGATGGCGAGCGCCGCCCTGGCGCTGGCCATCGCGAACTCGGGTTGGTCGGGTGCCTATTTCGACGTCCTGAAGACATACGTCGGCGGCCTCAGCGTCCTGCACTGGGTCAACGACGGCCTGATGGCGGTGTTCTTCCTGTTGGTCGGCCTGGAGATCAAGCGAGAGGTCCTCGACGGTCGCCTGCGGACCTGGCCGGACCGGGTGCTGCCCGGCATCGCCGCGCTCGGGGGCATGGTCGCCCCGGCGCTGGTCTACGTGACGGTCAACCGATATTCGCCGGAGACCCTTCGCGGATGGGCGATCCCGACCGCCACCGACATCGCCTTCGCCCTTGGGGTGCTGGCCCTGCTCGGTTCGCGTGTTCCTGTCTCGCTCAAGATATTCCTGACCGCGCTCGCCATCATCGACGACCTCGGGGCGGTCCTCATCATCGCCGCCTTCTACACCGCCGATTTGTCCCTGCCGATGCTCGGAGGGGCGGCAGCCGTGTTCGCCGTCCTGTTCGGAATGAACAAGGCCGGGGTGAGCCGGCTGATGCCCTACCTCGTCCTCGGGGCGGTCCTTTGGTTCCTGGTGCTGAAGTCCGGCATCCACGCGACTATCGCGGGCGTCCTGCTGGCCCTGACGATTCCCCTGCGCCTGAGCGTTGGAAAACCCGACGACCCGACATCGCCCCTCCATATCCTGGAACACACGGTCCACCCGTGGTCGTCGTTTCTGGTGCTGCCGGTGTTCGGTTTCGCCAATGCCGGCGTCTCCTTCGCGGGCATGACCACCAAGATGCTCCTCGATCCCGTGACGCTCGGCGTGGCGCTGGGCCTGTTCGTCGGCAAGCAGGTCGGCGTGTTCGGGGCGGTGGTTGCCGCGGTCAAACTCGGTCTGACGCAGCGTCCGGCCCAGGCCGGGTGGTGGCATCTCTACGGCCTGTCGCTCCTGTGCGGGGTCGGCTTCACCATGAGCCTGTTCATCGGCCTGCTGGCCTTCGCCGATAGCCCCGAGTTGGAAGCCGAGACCAAGATCGGTGTTCTCCTCGGATCCTTGTCCTGCATGGCATCGGGCGCCCTCATTCTCCTGCTCGCGCCGAAGGCTGGCGAAGGCGGGCACACCGATGCCCACGCGGACCGACCCCGCGTCGCGGAGGCGGCATGACCTCGCGGCTGAGGGCGTGGCTGGAGACCCTAGGCGATCAGTTCTGGCTCCGCCCGGCCATCATCGTGCTGGCCTGCCTCGGCTTGGGTCAGTTCGCGGTGTGGCTGGAGACGGCGCACGTCGCCGGCTACGACGCGTCCTCGCCGGATGCGAACTGGGGCTACTCGGGTGGGGCGGAGGGGGCACGCGCCCTTCTGAGCTCGGTTGCGTCCTCGACCATCGGGGTCGCGGGAACGACCTTCTCGATCACCATTGCCGCCCTGTCGCTCGCCTCCGGCCAGATGGGCCCCCGGCTGCTGCGCAACTTCACCCGAGACGCCCGCAACCAGGTCGTGCTCGGGATTTTCCTCGGGACCTTCGCCTACGCCCTGATCGTGCTGCGGACCGTGCGGACCGTACAGGAGACGCCATTCGTCCCGCACCTCGCGGTCACCGGCGCTATCGCGCTCGCGATGCTGAGCGTCGCGACCCTCGTCTGGTTCGTCCACCACATCGCGACGAGCATCAACGTCGAGACGGTGGTCGACGCCGTCCATCGGGACCTGTGCAAGGCCGTGGAGGAGCGGACCCTCGACACGGCGGGCATCCCGGCACCGCCGCACGATCCGGTCGGTTACGAGATCCCCGTCTCGGGTGGCGGATACTTCCAAGCGCTGGACGCCGAGCGCCTCGCCGACTGGGCCCACGAACGGGGCGTCGTCGTCCGCCTCTCGGCACGGCCCGGCGACTACGTCCCGAGCGGTTTGCCCATCGCCCGCGTCTCGGCCCCGGCCGACGGGATCGAGGCGGCGCTCGCACGGGCGCTGACGTTCGGTCGGCGACCGGCAGCGCTGCAGGACCTGGAATACTCGGTGCGGCAACTCACCGAGATTGCCGTTCGTGCGCTCTCCGCCGGCATCAACGACCCGTTCACGGCGGTCAGCGTCGTCGACCACCTGGGCGATGCTCTATGTCGCCTGGGCGCACGACACCTGCCAACGGGCGTGCTCGTTCGCGAGGGACGGATCGTCCTGGTGTATCCAACGACCGTTTATGGCGGACTGTGCGATGCCATATTCCACATGATCCGCCAGGACGCCGCCGGCTCGGCGCATGTGCTCGGACGGATGCTCGACGTTCTCGGCCGTGTCGCCCGGGTCGAGCGGTCCCCCAGGCGGGTGGAGGAACTGCGCCGCCACGCCGATCTCGTCGTCGCGGCGGCCCGACGGGATGTGGAAGACCCCGCGGATCTCGCCGACTTGGAGGCGCGTCACAGGTCGTTCGACGCTGCCGCCAAGTGATCGATCCTCAAAGGGAACAGGCGCGGCGCGCGCGGGCTGCCATCGCATGGACGGTCTCGCCATCGCCGACCGTGCCGCCGTGGCAAGCCGGGGCGTGCGTATCGATCAAGAAGGCTAGCACCACCGAATCCTCGACGGCCTCCAAGGCGATATCGCCGCTCTCCGCTAGAAGGCCGCTCTCGGCCTCGCCGAACGTCTGGTTGTCGAACGACACGCATCCTTCGAAGACGAAGAAGTAGGTCTTGCGGCCGGGCTCCGTCGGTACGGTCGCGGTCGCTCCGGCCCCGAGCCGGATGTCACGGCAAAGGACGGCGTTGCGAACGTGAAAGGGTGCCTCGCTTCCCGTTGGCCCGAAGACGTCGCGCCACGTGTTCGCAAGCGGCACTGGAAGCCGGCCGTGCTGGATGCCGGGCTCCAGCCCCTCCGCATGCGGGCGAACGAAGATCTGCAGCATCCGGAGCGGCGGGTCGTCGTCGCGGGTTCGCTCCTCGTGCCGGAAACCCCGACCGGCGTTCATGACCATGAGATGGTCGACATCGACCGTCAGGTGGCCGCCCTGCGGGTCGTCGTGGCGCATCACGCCCGCCGGGACCCAGGAGACGATCTCGTCCACGACGTGCTCGTGCAGCTTGATATGGGTGCCCGGCGCGAGGAACGATTCCATGATCGTCGCCAGCGGTCCGAGGCCATGGTCCGGGTTCCCCGGCTCCAGGTGTCCCGGGAAATAGGCCCGCGCCACAAACCCGTCGCTGTCGATGGCATCGTCCTTCGTTCGCGTCGCCTTATGGATCATCGTGTCATTGGCTTCCTGGCTGGGCACACCGCCTTACGGATGCGTCGCCGGATAACGTGCCTGGTGCGTGCGGGTGCCGTACGAGCGGGTACCAGTCGTCGGGTTCCGACTATTGCAGGCGGGTGGTGAGGTTCGTCAGCCAACCGGGTGAGGCACGGATCTCCGTGATCGGATGCGGGATGGGAGGAAGGGAGTCAGTTCGACGCCCGGGTGATGGCGCGGTCGGCGTTCACGCGGGCCGACCAGTCCTTGACGCTGTCCTGGCCTTTGAGGGAGACGAGGCGTGTGCCGCTGACGTCGACATTCCTGAAGTCGGTGCCCGACACGGTCGCCCCGGTGAGGTTAGCCCCCGAGAGGTCAGATCCCATCAGGACCACGTCGGTGAGGTTGGCATCCGTCAGGTCGGCGTATTCCAGGCGCGAGCGACCGAGGTTCGCCCCCTTAAGGTTGGCTCCCCTGAGGTTCACCGAAACGAACACGGCCCGCATCAGGCCCATGGACTGGTTCTTGATGTCGGCGCCGCCCTTGAGATCGACGAGCGTCGCTCCGGCCATGTTGGCGCCCTTGAAGTCACCGATGGGCATGGAGCGGCTGAGGTCGGCCCCGCTGAGGTTCGCATCACGGGCGGTAATCCCGAACATCTTGGCGCCGACGAGCTTCGCCCCCGAAAGATCGGCCTTGATGAACCAAGCCTGTTCCAAATTCGCCCCGGTCAGGTCGGAACCGCGCAGGTTCGCCTTGTTGAGGCGAGCGGTCCGCAGGTTAGCTCCCTTTAGGTTCAGGCCGGACAGGTCGAGGCCGGCGAGCGCCTTGTCGGAGAGGTCGATGGGCTTGCCGTCCGCCTTAGCAATCAGCGCCTCGACGTCGGCGCGGGTCATCTCGGCCTTGGTCATCGCCGCCGAGCCCATGTCGGCGCCGAGGAGCAGGTCCTGCTCGGCATGGGCCGAGGCGGCCAGAAGGACGGAGGCGAGCAGAAGGGCGGCGAGGCGGCGCATGGATTCTCCCGTTGTTACGCCCGGCCCGTCGAAAGCAGGCGCTTCCTCACGGTGTTGCCGGAACGGTTTTTTGTTCAGTCGTGACAGTGATATGGGGAGACGAGACAACTGTCTGTGACCCAGGTCACCGAAGGCTGTGGATCCAAGATCGACGATGTATCGTCCGGGTCATGGTGCCTTTCAACGACTGCCAGACCGGGGAGGACGATTATGCGGAGCGCCCATCAGATCGAACGCTGGATCGAGCGCTTTCCGCTGGTCCGGGACTTCAGTGCCAGCCATCTCCAGATCGCGCGCGGCACGGTACATTTCCCCGTGCTTGAGGCCGGCGCGATTGCCTACGAGCTCCAGGGCGCGTGCGCGAACTACCTCATGTGCATCGACGGCCGGACCCGGGTGTTCCGGATGTCCGAGACTGGCCGGGAGATGCGGATCTACAAGGTCGGCGCGGGCGGGACCTGCGTCCTCACCACCCAGTGCCTCCTGTCGGGCGGGGGCTTCCCGGCGCAGAGCGTCGCCGAGGCCCGGACCGAGTTGGCCGCCCTTCCGTCCGATACCTTCCGCCAGTTGATGCGGGAGAGCGACGCGTTTCGGGCCTTCGTCCTCGACGACTACACCAAGCTCCTGTCGGGAATGTTCGACTTGGTCGAGGAGATCGCATTCGCTCCCCTGGAGCAACGCCTTGCCCGGCGATTGCTGGTCGAGGCCGATGCCGAGGGGATCGTCCGGAAGACCCACCAGCAACTGGCGTCCGACGTAGGGAGCGTGCGCGAGGTCGTCAGCCGCCTCCTGGGCGAGTGGGTCGACGACGGCCTCGTTGAGATCCGGCGCAGCCAGGTGCAGGTCATCGACCGGGCTAGCCTGGCGGCCGGCAGGCGGAATCCTTGCTGATCAATCAATCGAGTTCGGACGCCATCGACATGGATATCGTCCTTCGCGTCGAACCGCGAAAAATCGAGTTCACGACCTACGGACCGGGGAAGGCACCGGTCTGGTCGGTAACCTTCGCGCTCCATGCGTCCAGCGGCTACGAGCACCTTTGCACGGTCATCGTCCCGGGCCACGGGCACGACGACGTGTCCGACATCTGCGGGAGAGCGCGGGCCGAGCTTCGTCGGATCGCCGCGCTGATTTCCGCCCCGCCGCCCGATCCACTGGAAGAGCCCGCGCCGGCGGTCGCCGGGAAGCGCACAAGAGGACGCCGTCTCGTTCGGTAGACGTGGGTGCCTCCGGGGCGGGATCGGCCTTGGCATCACGTACCGGCCCCGGAGCCATCACGTCGGTCCCCCGCCCGGTTCGATGACCGGGCGAAGGTCTTTCAGCACTGAGGTTCCCGGTCGGGAAACGACCGGAACGTCGGCGTCAGCGACGGCAGCGACCACCCGGACCGCGATAGAGCCCGGGAGGGCAACCGCGTGGCGCGCCGGTGATGGCCCGCCGCATGGCGCCGCGCGGTCCGCGGTTCAGGCGGCAGCCCCCGAACGGACCGCGATGGGCGCCGAAGCCGCAACCGGCGCGGACCTGGACGATGGGGGCGTCGACGCCGATGCCGCCGGCCGGCACGGGCAGGGCCTGGGCCCCGCCCGCCATGAGAAGGGTCGCGAAACCACCGACGATGAGACCTGTGAGCTTCATCCTGATTCCTTCGTTTTGACGGGCACGGCCCATTGGCCGTACCCTGGGGAAAATCGCTATCCGAACCCCGATTCCGGGCATTAGGTTCACCTGGCGCGGCAGGGGCGCTCCGCACGGACGACGCGACCGTCGTGGTCTGCGTCGAGACGCGCGAACCTCTTGGTGGACGTGGCGTCGATCTCCTCGGCGGTGAGGAAGCCGTCGCCGTCCGCGTCGATGGCCCGCAACCGCCCTGTCGGGTCGTACGGTCCTTTGCCGGGACGGGCGTCCCACCAGGCCGCCCATTCCGCTCGGCTGACGCGCCCGTCGTGATCCGCATCGGCCCGCATAATCCGGGTGCGGTTCCGCGCAAGGAACGTCGACAGGTCGACGCCGACGCTTGCGTCCTTAGGCGGGTTGGAGCCGACAGGCGTCTGGGCGGAGGCGGCCGTTCCCGCCAGGAGCGTGGCCAGTGCCAGACAGGCGATAGCCTTCGTCATGATCGTACCTCTCGCGTCGCCGGGTCGTCCCGAGGTCGCCCCGGATGGCACGGCATCAAGCCTGGACCGGGTCACCAACGGCGATGCCAGCCGTGGTGGCCCCACCCGCGATGGCCCCAGCCTACATGCCGGTAGCCGCCCCAGCGGTGCCAGCCCGGGCCGCCCCAGCCGAACCGCCGCGGTCCGTAGAACGCGGGCCGATAGCCGTAGGGCCGGTAGAACACCCTCGGTCCGAGGTTGGGCCGGCAGTAGCCGTAGAAGCCGCGGTGGAACCCGAGCCCGCAGCCGTCGCGGGCCTCGGCCGTGCCGGCGGTCGCCAGCGGCGCCGCCAGACCTGCCGCCAACAGGGCCGCAGGTAGGAGCCGCCTCAACAGGGTCGGCGCGCGTACCGCTTCCTTCGTCATCGCTTCGTCTCCCGATGCGGTGTTTCGACTGCCCGCACCTTGCCGCCGACCTGTCGCAGGGATTTGCCGGGAAACCCCGTTTTCGTCGCGAGCCGTCACGGGCTCGAAGGCCCCGATACATTTCGCGACAGAATCCTCCGGGAGGCGGAAGCCGCCGCGCGTTAGGGTTCAGGACGAAAGGTTCGAGACATGGACGACGCACACATCTTGGTGGTGGACGACCATCGCGACATCCGCGATCCGCTGGCGGCCTACCTCAGGCGGCACGCGCTCAGGGTCACCGTCGCGGCGGACGCGGCGGCCGCTCGCGTCGTCCTGGCGGGAAGCGCCATCGACCTGGTGCTCCTCGACGTGATGATGCCGGGCGAGGACGGGCTCTCGCTCTGCCGCCATATCCGCGAAGCCTACGACACACCTGTCATCCTCCTCACCGCCCTCGCGGAGGGGACGGACCGGATCGTCGGCCTGGAGATCGGGGCCGACGACTACGTCACGAAGCCGTTCGAGCCGCGCGAGCTCCTCGCCCGCATCAAGAACCTCCTCCGGCGCACGCGCGCGCTTCCCCGGACCCGGGACGAGGTGGACGGGCGCAAGCTGGCGTTCGACCGCTGGACGCTGGACACCGACCGGCGCGAGCTCGTCGACGACGCCAGCACCCCTGTCGCGCTCAGCACGGCCGAGTTCCGCCTGCTGACTGCGTTGACCCGTCATCCGCGGGTGGTGCTGTCCCGTGACCAACTCCTCGACCTGACCAGCGGCCGGACCGCCGACGCGTTCGACCGCAGCATCGACAACCAGGTCAGCCGCCTCCGGCGCAAGCTGGAGCGCGACCCGGCCAACCCGGGGCTCCTCAAGACCGTTTGGGGCGGCGGCTACGTCCTGGCAGCCGAGGTGAGGACGGTGCCGTGAGGCTGGTACCGCGTTCGCTCGGCGGCCGGCTGGCGCTCTTGCTGGTCCTCGCGGTGGTCGGCGCCCAGGCCGTGGCCTTCGCGATGTTCGCGCACGAGTCCTCGCGGGTCGGTCGCGCGGCGGCCCGGACCCAGGTTGTCGACCGCATCGCCACGCTGGTACGTCTGCTCGACACGGTCCCTCCCGAGACCGTCAAGAGCGTGGTCGCGGCCTACGGCTCCCCCCGCCACCGCTTCACCATCGATGCCGGGAGCCTGGTGCCTGAGGGTGCGATGGGGACGGACGAGGCGCGCCTCGCACGGCGGATCGACCGCCGCATGAAGGACGACGCGAGCCAGGCTCGAATCGCCCTGGTCGAGCGGGACGTCGGGGAGGACGCGCCCCGGGGCCGCTTGTCGGACAGGACGCAGGCCCTCCGGGTCTCCGTCCGGCTCAACGACGGGCGCTGGCTCAACGCCGAGGCCCCGCTCGCATCCCGGACACCGCCGTGGATTCGCATCGCGCTCATGCAGGTCCTGGCGAGCGTGGTCGCAGTGCTCGCGGTCGTCGCCGTCGCTAGGCGCGGGATCGTCCGGCCCGTGGCGGACCTCGCCAGGGCAGCGGAGATGGCCGGTCGGGGCGCCGCGTTCGTGCCGTTGCCAGAGCGCGGCCCGCGCGAGTTGCGGACCATGACGGCGGCGTTCAACCTGATGCAGGAGCGCTTGGGAGCCTTCGTCGCCGACCGCACCCGGATGCTGGCCGCCATCAGCCACGATCTGCGTACCCCCATCGCCTCGCTCTGGCTTCGGGCGGAGATGGTCGAGGATCGCGAACTCCGGGACGCGATGGTCCGCACGATCTCGGACATGGGGCGGATGGTCGACGCAACCCTGGCGTTCGCTCGTGACGATGCGCTCGCCCAGGACAGCGGCCCGCTGGATCTCGCGGAGATGGTTCGGGTAATCGCGGACGACCACGGGATTCTAAGACGGGACGTGACCGTCGCGTCGCCGGCCACCCTTCCGTTCCATGGCCGGCCGGTAGCGCTGCGTCGGGCCCTCGACAACCTCGTCGAGAACGCCGTCCGGTACGGCGACAGGACGCGGATCACCCTTGAGCGATGCGGTGACGGCATCCGTATCCTCATCGACGACGACGGACCGGGTATTCCAGCCGACAGGATCGAGGAGATGTTCGCGCCCTTCGCGCGGCTGGAGGGTTCGCGTAACGCGGACACGGGCGGGACCGGTCTCGGTCTCGCCATTGCACGGTCGGCGATCCGCGCGCATGGAGGCGACGTGGCCCTGGTCAACCGGGCCGGCGGCGGCCTGAGGGCAAAGGTCAGCCTACCGGCCTGAGGGCCCGAATGCCGCGTGATGGAAGCCGAGGATATCTTCCGCATCACCAGCGTTGCGAGATCATGCCGCCCTGCCGGTGACTTTCGCAAAGGCGCCGGTCGCGATCCGGCCTTCGAGTTGAGCCCTGATGTCCGCGATGCCCAGAACTTCAATGGGATTACCCGCCTCGCTCGTAATTCTTTTTCCTGAAAGCAGACTGACAGAAATCCACCCTCAGCGGCCCTTCACGCAGCCAAGCTGATTGAGTTCAGGCCTTATGGCTCGGGTGTTACAGGCGGCCGTCCCTCCGACGCGCCGGGCCCAGAGCGTCTTCGACGCCAGCCGCTCGCCTCAGCCGCCCTGCAGGCTCTCCGCGAAATCCTCGGGCACCTCACCGAACTGCCCCAGGATCGTCGCGGCCTCGAGCTCGCCCGTCTCGTCATCCGCAACGACCTTCAGCGCAGCCGTGCCCGGCATCCGGCCGGCCATGGCCTCGGCCTTCTTCAGCGCGCCGCTTTCGGTCGGTGACACCTCGCGATCGCCCGGCACCAACCGCTTCCGCTTGATCACGAACGTCTGCACCAGAAACGTCGATTTCATCGCCATCGAACCACTCTCCATGCACAGGCGCTGAGGGGCGCCGTCCCCGCTATCAACAAGCGGCATCTGCGAGCTTGACCGTGGAACCGAACGCGCGCTTGTTCTCTTTTCGTTCTAACACGAATGGAGCACGCGGTGGGCCTTTTTCGGGTCTCGGAATTGGTTCGGAAGGGCGACAACCTCGTCCGCATCCCCATCATCGGGCAGGCGCTCTGCGCCGGCTTCCCTTCGCCGGCCGACGACTTCCTCGAGGGCGCCCTGGAGCTGCCGCGGTGGCTCGCTCCGAACCCGCCCGCGACCTTCGCCTGGAACATCTCGGGCGACTCCATGCGGGCAGCCGGGATCTTCGACCGCGATCTCGCAGTGGTCGATCGCAGCCTGAAAGCCGGAAACGGCAGCGTGGTGGTGGCCGCGATCGACGGCGAGATGTCGGTGAAGCGCCTGCGTATTGAGGGTAGCGTCGCACGCCTCGCCTTCGAGAACCCGGACCTTCCGACCTTCGCCGTTCAGGAGGCGGCCGAGGGTGAAATCTGGGGCGTGGTCCGGTTCTCGATCCGCTGGCACATCGCCCGCGCCGGCCTCGTCCGATGAGCCGGGCCATCGCCCTCATCGACGGCAATAGCTTCTATTGCTCGTGCGAGCGGGTGTTCGACCCGAAGCTCGCCCGCGCGCCGGTGATCGTGCTGAGCAATAATGATGGATGTGCGATAGCCCGCACCGCCGAGGCCAAGGCCCTCGGGATCAAGATGGGCGACCCGTTCTTCAAGATCCGGGAGCAATGTCGGCGCGACGGCGTGCGGGTGTTCTCCTCGAATTACACCCTCTACGGCGACATGAGTTCGCGCACGAACGCCGTCTACCGGGACTTCTCCCCTCGGGTGGAGATCTACTCGATCGACGAGAGCTTCCTCGACCTCTCGGATGTCCACCCGGATCTGCGCATCGAACTCGCGCGGGACCTGCGCGCCACGGTCCGGGCCTGGACGGGCATCCCGACCTGTGTCGGCATCGGCCCGACAAAGACGCTCGCCAAGCTCGCCAACCACATCGCCAAGACGCAACCGGCCCTGGATGGCGTCTGCGACCTGACCGACCCGGTGGCCTACGATCACTGGCTCTGTCGGATCTCGGCGTCCGAGGTCTGGGGGATCGGCCGGGCGTCGGCGGCGAAGATCGAGGCCATGGGTGTCGACACGGTGGCGGATCTGCGCGACCTCGACCCGCGCCCCGTGCGCAAGGCTATGACGGTGGTGGGCGAGCGCATCATCCACGAGCTGCGCGGGCTGTCGTGTCTCCCCCTCGAGCTGGTGCCAGCCCAGCGCAAGGGCTGCGCCGTCACCCGTTCGTTCTCCCGCCGCGTCGAGGACCGGGGGACGGTGGAACAGGCGGTGGCCGCCCACGCCACACGCCTGGGCGAGAAGCTCCGGCGCGAGGGCCTGGGCACCGATCAACTCACGGTCTTCTACCACACCTCGACCCACGATCGGGGCGACCCGATGCGTTCGGTCTCCACCACGGTGACGCTGCCCGAGGCGACGAACGATTCGCTTGTGCTGATCCAGGCGGCGCAGCTCGGCGTCGCCCGCACCTGGCGCGAGGCGCCGGGCGACCGGCCATGGCGGTACAGCAAGGCTGGGGTCATCACTACGGACCTGATGCCCCTCAATTACAGCCCGAGGGCCCTCATTGGTGGGCTCAACCGAGAGCGAAGCGGCACGCTCATGGCGGCGATGGACGCGTGCAACAGCCGGTTCGGCCGGGGATCGGTGGTACCGGCGCGCGCAGGGCTCACCGAGAAGCGGACGTGGTCGACGAAGTTCGAGATGCGCTCGCCCCGATACACGACGCAGGTGACCGAGCTGCCGACGGCGCACGCTTGAGAAGTGGCTCTCGTCGACGGTAGCCTGTTCACCATCCCCACGCCCCAGATGGATCGACACGGGAACAGGAGTTGAAGTGTCCCGAGGTGATAGCACTCCAACTTTCCGCCAAGGTGTCTTGCGGTCTATAAGTGCTAGGGTCCGCACCACGCTCGTATGACACCGCGAAATTCGAGCGGTGCGGGAGGAAAAACACGATGTCAGATCTTTCGACCCTGCGCGGCCTGTCCGGTCTCGACACGCAGCCTCCATCCTTCAAGGGCTCGGCCCTCGTGATGATCGACCTGCAGGAGACCTATCGCCAGGGTGTGATGCGACTCGAAGGTGTCGAGCCCGCCCTTCAGGAAGCTGCCGACCTGCTCATGCGGGCGCGGGATGCGGGCATCCCAATCATCCACATCCGGCACGATGCCGGACCGGGCTCACCCTACGACGTTACGGCACCGATCGGTCAGATCAGCAGCGAGGTTGCCCCTCAGGGCGGCGAGCCGGTGATCACGAAGGCTTACCCAAATGCGTTCGTCGGAACCGACCTCCAGGCGCAGTTGGAGGCGACGGGGGTGAAGGACATCGTCCTGGCAGGCTTCATGACGCACATGTGCATCAACTCCACGGCGCGCGGTGCCTTCAGCCTTGGGTTCCGGCCGACCGTAGTTGCCTCTTCTACGGCGACTCGCGATCTGCCTGCGCTGGACGGTTCGATTGTCCCAGCCGCGCAGCTTCAAGCGGCGAGCCTAGCCGCGCTCAACGACCTTTTCGCCGTGGTCGTAGGCAAACAGACCGACATCCCCGATTGAGGTTCGAGCTGCATACGAACGCAGTGGCCTGATTCCAGAATTGCGTCGGCGTGGCATCATCCGAGCCGACGATTCCTTCTCTTCTAGAGCGTTTTCGGTTTAATCTGGCTCATATCCTGCGGCGGCGAAGAAGTTGGCGCACTCGTCGGGTGTGACGGTATCGACGAGGCGCCCGATGGCCGACCACAGACCCTCGACGGTCCGCTCGGCAGCTTTGCGCAGCAGGGCCTTCAGCTTTGAGAAGGCCATCTCGATGGGGTTGAAGTCGGGGCTGTAGGGCGGGAGGAACAACAGCCACGCGCCCGCGGCCTCGATGGCGGCTCGCACGGCCGGACCCTTGTGGCTGCCGAGGTTGTCCATGACGACGATGTCACCGGGAACGAGCTCGGGCACCAAGACGCGATCGACGTAAGTCTGGAAGGCGTCCCGGTTGATCGGCCCATCCAGCACGAACGGCGCGGCGATCCCGGACAGGCGCAGGCCCGCCACGAAGGTGGTGGTTTTCCAGTGGCCATGCGGCACGGGCGAGCGCAGCCGCTCTCCGCGCGGTGAGCGCCCGCAGGTGCGGGCCATATTGGTCGAGGTCCAGGTCTTGTCGAGGAACACGAGGTGGGCCGGATCGAGATCGGGCTGACCCTCGAACCAGGCCTCGCGCGCAGCCCTCACGTCCGGTCGATTCTGCTCGGCGGCGTGCGCTGTCTTTTTTTGTACGTGAGATCGCGCGCGTCGAGGAACGTCCAAAGGGTGCCGAGCCCGACCGTCAGATCGTGCTCGTCCCGAAGCCGGGCGCGCATCTCCTCCAGCGTGATGTCGTCCTGCGCGTCGATCAGACCGCGCAGGAACGCCTCGTGCGGATCGAGCTTCGAGCGGCGTGCGCGTCCTTGCGGACGGGCCGCCACCGTCCCGGTCGTCGTGAGCGCGGCCATCCAGCGGATCGAGGTGGCGACACCGACCCCGAACCGCGCGGCCGCCTGCCGACGCGAAGTCGCGGCCGCGGCTTCCACCACCCGCTCGCGCAGATCCTGACTGTAGGGCCGTCCCATCGGTCGCTCCTCCTCCAGAGCGATCAGTGAATCAGCCCGTCGCCTCTGCGTGAACCCCGCCGCATCGACTCAGCGCAAACCGAAAACGCTCTAGTGGCTCTCTGCATGGTCAAGCAGATTGGATTTTGACCCGAGATCAGGGATCTGGCCACCGATCCCCGCCCTTCACGCCGATCTGATCGGCCCGTCCCTCGCGCCGGGCGATATCGACCGCGACGCGGCTCCAGAAGCGGCACTCGGTCAAGCGGCCGCCGGCCCTTTCCATTCGGGCCTGCTCGCGGGCGACGCGGTAGGCTAGGCCGCCGTGGACGGAGAGAAGGTCGGTGGCCTTGCCCGCGACCTCCTGTCTGAACGGCTGGCTCGTCGCCCAGGGCTGGGGCATGGCCTACCGCCAATACTCCAAGGCCTACGTCTCGCTGGAAGACGAGGCAAAGGCCGCGAAGCGGGGAATCTGGGCTGGCCCGTTCACGCCACCGTGGGATTGGCGCAAGGGCAAGCGGGAAGGCGATACACCTGGGGCCGCCGCCATCACGCCGGCGCCTGCCTCTCCAACGACGAAGGCCCCTGCGGCTTCAGCGGCTGGCTGCCAGATCAAGGGCAACATCAACCGAAAGGGCGATCAGATCTATCACGTGCCCGGATCTCGAGACTACGACAAGACCGTGATCGACGTCGGCTCAGGCGAACGCATGTTCTGCTCCGAGGACGAAGCGAAGGCGGCTGGGTGGCGGGCTCCGAGGGGGTGAAGGCCTCTCCCGAGGGCGATGTGATCGCCGGATGACAGCCCTGTTTTTAGTGGGATCAGGCGCCGAGCAGGCTCGGGATCACAGAGCGCAGGCGGGAGTACCCGCGTGTCGCCCTCGGCCAAGCGGCCTCGTCCCACGCCCGTCGCACCCGCAGGCAACCCTGGGGCAGCGCAGCTGCCGATGGCCCGACGGGTGCCCAAGCCGTCACAACAGGAAGCCCCCCGCCCCAGTCGGTTCCAACAACGCCGGCCGGACACCCAAAATGCGCCTCGGCGCGGGCCAGGGCGTCAGCCATGGCGGCCATGTCCGCCGACCTGACGCGCCTGGACGCGCCGTCCGCATGGGCGATCAGGCCGCCGAGCCGAACCACCTTCGCATCCCCCAACGGCAGACTTTCCGGGTGAAGATCGTCGAGGTGGAGGAGCAACGCGATCTCGCCCCTCGGGGCGGCGTCGGCCCGTGGCAGCGGCACCTCGCGCGGCGGCATCGCCTCGTCCAGGGCGTCCGGATATTCGTCGAGCCCTACTGGATCGAAGCGTCCGTCCGTATAGCGCCGGATGTTCTCGGCGCGTGCGACGTAGTGCTTGCCGCGCGTGTGCAGGCCCGCGACCCAGCGCCAGGACAGGGTGTTGCTCGCCGGGTCGCCGTCGAGGAGATGACGCAGGAAGAAGTCGGCCCCGAGCGCCCAGGGGAGGCGCAGGGTGAAGATCCAGATGGAGGCGAACCACATCCTGGCGTGATTGTGGAGCCAGCCCGTGGCGACGAGTTCGCGAGCCCAGTCGTCGAAGCCGTCGATGCCTGTCCGTCCTTCGACCGCCGTTGCATAGGTCCGCCGCAGGCCGGGTTCGGCGGCGAGGCGGTCATGGCCTGCCGCGGCCAGCGTGCGATAATCCGCCCAGGCGGCGGGATGGGTCTCCAGGTGGCCCTTGAAGTAGGTTCGCCAGAACACCTCCGAGACGAACTTCTCCGCCCCGCCATCACCGAAGGCCCGGTCGGCGGTGGCGACCACCTCGGCCTCCGTGATCAGGCGCCGGCGGAGATAAGGCGAGAGGCCCGAGGTGGTCGCCTCGGCTTCCGGCCCCCGGTCGGTGTTGCGGTTGGCGGCATAGGCCGCGCCCGCGCCTGCGAGGAAATCGGAGAGGCTGTCGAGGCCGGCGGCGCGGGTCAGGGGGAAGCTGCGGTCCATGTGCCTGACCTAGGGTCGCCAGGGCGTATGGCCGATGCGACTCAATCCACCGACGCGGTGGCGGCCTTCGGCCCCTCGATTGGCCGAACGGCCGATGCCGCACGCGTGAGAGGCTAATAACGACCCCGCCGCCCGATCTGATCACGGGTCGGCGGGGTGGGACGCCCATCTCACGCTCGAGCTGGTACGCAACTTGGCTCGAACGTAGGATACGGTCTGCGGGTTAGCTGCGGCTCAACAGACACCAACGGGCCTCTCTCGATTCGGGATCGCGCCAGCGTAGGCTAGCCTGTCATTCCCCGAATTTGCCCCGCGATCCGAGCCTTTCACCCCAATCTGATCCGCTCGCCCCTCACGTCGGGCAATTTCAACCGCAACGCGGCTCCAAAAGCGGTTCTCGGTCGAGCGGTGAGCCGCACGCTCTATGCGCGCTTGCTCGCGGGCAACGCGGTAGGCCAACGCGCCATGAACGGCCAGGAGGTCGGTTGCCTTGGCGGCCACCTCACGCCGGAAGCGGCTCGGCTGAAACAGGTCGCGGAGCCAACGGCGCATCCGTGCAGCTTATCGCGTCAAGGGGACGACTGTGGCGGCCGCCGGGGTCGGATCGAAGCCACGCGCGATCTGAATTTGCCGAAAATCAGCGGATCGCAGCCAGCCAAATTGTGCCGACTCTATGTGCGTCCGAAAAACACGGTCTGTTCCGGTGTGGCCGATATGTCCGCATTTCTAAGGCGTTGCCTGCCTTAAAGAAAATGGCTGGGCGCCAGGATTCCTAGCCAAAACCAATTGGTTACGACATCAAGGGGTTAGCCTCTCAATCACCCGTCTCCAACGGCATCGAACCCGGGGAATGGACCATCCCAGTGGACCTGGGTCAACACCATAGCCCATCGAACTTCACAGGGAGAAAGAGCCTGTCCAGCGGCGGTGTCAGGCTGGTTGGAGTGGCGCGGGAAAGAGTCTCTACGACTTCGATTGATATTCTGGTTTGCGCCATGAGCGGACACCAGCACACCACCCGGCAGCAGACATTCAGTTTCAGATGAGCGACCGTCCGGTGTCGACCCATTGTGATGGTGAAATCGCTCGGCGCACGTGAGCAGTGATAGCCCAGCCGCCGGCCCTTACTCCGAGACCTGCGAGGCAGATGCGATCATGGCAGACCGTTCGTCGACGGCGTCCAGATAGCCAAGCTCGCGACGGATCCTGGACGTATCGGTCACCAGGTCCTGTCCAAAATCGAAGGGTGGCGGCGCAGGAGGCTCACCCGGCCGCTTCGGCAGGAGCGCGAGCCGTTCGCCCATCGTCGGCGTCGTCTCTTCACCGACGTTGAAGACCGCGTTCCGAGCCGCCGGATGAAGGGCGGCCGTGGCGATCGCCTCGGCGACATTGCGAACGTGGCCATGGGTCCATCGCCAATTGGGAACAGCGGCGAAGCCATAGACCGTGCCAAGGTCACCATTGTCCTCTGGTCCGTAGACCTTCGGCAGTCGCAGGATCGTCCAATCGAGAGCGGTCGCGTTCTGCAATTCCTTTTCGACCAATACCTTCTCGTAATCGTGCGCGTAGGCACCGATCTGCGCCTCCATTCCGCGGTAGGGGTAGAACACCGAGCGCAGTGGAACGTCCTCGGAGAGCGGAACGGGCTCCGGCGGTCCGGGCTCGGTCTTCGTCCAGCGACCATAGGCGCGATACACGTCGCAGCTTGAGACGAGAACGAGACGCCCGGCGCGCCCGGAGAACGTCTCGACCGCAGCGCGCGCATCCTTCTCCCCCATCGCCACCATGTGCACGACGACGTCCCAGTCGCGGCGGACGGTCTGCGGGAACGCCGTGATGGGATACTCAGCATCAGGATCTACGACGTGGTCGACGTCCGGAAGGATCGGGTTCGTCGTCGATCCTCGATGCAGGACGGCGATCTCGGCCCCGCGATCGTGCAGGCGCCGAACCACATGCGCGCCAATGAAGCGCGTGCCGCCGATCACGAGAACCTTCATGCCATCTTCTCCGCTTGCTCGCTATCAAATCGCCTGTGATGATGCAGAACGGCAGTGGCGGCTTTCGGGTAGAACCGCGGGGTTCGGGAACGACGTGGTAGGGTCGCAGGCGGAACGGCCGCTTCGAGGCAAGTGGCCGACTTCCGCTTCCCACCCTAAGCGGCCTCCAGCGTCCGCCGCAGGAATTTGATGAGCCTGAGGTGGTGCTCGTTCTCTTCCTCGCCATGCGGGTTGTGATCCTGGCCTGTCAGCAGATGCACTTCCGGGGTGCGCGAAGCCTGCAGCAAGCGCGCTTCGAGCCGCTGCGTCATCGCCACCGACCACATTGCGTCCCGTGTGCCGTGGCTGAGGAACAGGGGCCCACCATACCGCTCAATCTCAATCGGAGTGGTTGGGAGCAGAGCGTCGGACGAGCCGCGCCACGTCCATGCCCGCTCCGCCGGATCCCAGGCCCGCCACCCAGGATCGCCACTGTCCCGACAACTCGCACCAATGAAAGCACCGCAGATCACGTCGGGCGCAGCGTGCACAGCCACGGCATCGGGCAAGCCAGGAACGCCGTCCCGGACCATCAAAGAGGTGATGAGCAGGGCATGTTCGGCTCCTCGTGAGATGCCGTAAAGGCCGACCTTGCTCGATAGCGGCAGCGCGTGAAGCTCAGCCAGGGCCTCGGCCGTCCGGTCCAGGGCGACATCTCGGATGTCGCCCGCGTTCCACACGTCGCCGCCGACAGAGTAGCCGAACGGGACGGCTAGGAACCCATGAGCCGCCAGGATGGCAGCCGTCAGGTAGCTGTAGCCCGACCACGCTCCCTCCGAGCCGTGCAGGACCATGACGGTAGGGAACGGGCCATCGCCGGGCGGTCCGTAGGATTGTCCAAGGCCGGATAGTGGACGGTTGACGACTTGCAGCATCACCAACCGATCCTGACACCGCTTCTGTCCGTAAACCACCCAATCCTGGTTTTTGACGCTTGTCGTGCCATTGTCGGACGGGGGAAACATCTTGAATCGGGCGCCGCGCTTCCACGGTGGCGGCCGCGCGCCTAGATACCCCTCGTGCCTGTCCTTTTAGCGCTTGGCGCCGCCCTGCTGTTCGGTCTCGTATTCGGCCCCCAATGGTGGGTGCGCCGAGCGATGCAGCAACACGCTACCGAGCGGCCGGACTTGCCCGGGACTGGCGGCGAGCTCGCCCGCCATCTGCTCGACCTGGCACGGCTGGAGCACGTCCTCGTCGAGATCGCGCCAGCCGACCACTACGATCCGGTCGCGAACGTCGTGCGACTATCGCCGGAAAACCATGATGGCCGCTCGATAACGGCGGTCGCGGTCGCGGCGCACGAGGTCGCTCATGCGCTCCAGCACGCGGGGGGGGACCAGCTCCTTGCGGCGCGGGTGAGGTTCGCCCCCGTTGTGCACGGCTTCGAGTTCGCCGCGGCCGTGGTGATGATGACCGCGCCCGTGGTACTCGCCTTCGTACATTCGCCCATCCTGCTGGCCCTGCAGGTGGGTATTGGCATCGCGCTCCTCGGCGTTCGCGTCCTGTTTCACATTCTGACGCTGCCCGTTGAACTTGATGCGAGCTTTCGCCGGGCCCTGCCCATCCTGGAGACGGGTCGCTACCTCGACGCCAGCGACATGCCCGGTGCCCGCACCGTTCTGCGCGCCGCCGCTCTTACTTACGTGGCCTCGTCACTCGTTGCGCTCGTGAATATTGCCCGCTATCGGCGACTCCTACCGTTCTAAAACCTCCGAGGCGAGCGCCAGATTTCCCAGCGGCGCTTACTTAACAGCGCACCATCTCTTCCCGGTCAGACCTGATTCGCTGCTTGGCCCCCCTAGGGGAAGGCGGGGAACTGGGTGCGGCGGCCTGGGGTAGGCAGCCGCGACGTCCGTTAAATGTCGGTCTGCTCGGACATGACCAGCGCGTCATCTGCCTCGATACCGAGGTAGCGCACCGTGCTCTCCAGCTTGGTGTGGCCGAGCAGCAGCTGACAGGCACGTAGGTTGCCTGTCCGTCGGTAGATGAGTGCGACCTTCGTCCGACGCAGGCTGTGCGTGCCGTACCCCGCCGGGTCGAGGCCTATCAGCGCTACCCATTCGTCGACGAGCCGACCATACTGGCGCGTCGTCAGGTGCTCGCCCGGGCGGCTGCGACTCGGGAACAGCCAATCACTCGCACGAAGCCCCCGCAGCTTGAGCCAGGCAGTCAGCGTATCACGGGTGGTCTCGGTCAGCTCGAACGGGACGGGTCGGCCCGTCTTCTGCTGGACGATGGTGGTGCGCAGGCGGACGCCGTCGCCGAGGTGGACGTCTGTCACGCGCAAGCGGACTAGATCGCAGCCGCGCAGCTTGCTGTCGATGGCAGTGTTGAACAGGGCGAGGTCGCGAATGCGGCCCTCGTGCTGCAGCCGGGTGCGGATCGCCCAGATGTGCTTTGGCTTGAACGGCGGTTTGGGACCGATGAGGCGGCCAAGGTTCCACGGTCGGCGGGTTGTGTCGGTGGTTGAAGGCATGATGGGACTCCGTTTTCTAGGAGCCATCAGCATCTCACTGCGATCCGCCCACACTACAGCTGCGCGCCACAAGCGGAAGCTGATCCGCGACCTGGAAGCGGACATTCGATTTTTTGCGCCCATTTCGGTCGTCGAGGCGGCCAGAGAATATCCTCGAAATCTGCCACTAGAAGTGGCACTTGTCGCTTGGTCGCATGCCGTCAGTGTAGCGCCCTTCGCCGGCTAACGTTGTAACCGGTCTTTGGGTTGACGGCCGAGTCGCCTTCTCTCACATCCCATACATGGTAGAGCAGAGCGACGCTCAGAAGGGATCCAGCCCGGCCTCGCGCGGAGGGGCCGGCGTGTACATCGAGGGCGAGCTGGGCGCCTTCTACCTCCTGGCCATGCTCGCGGGGACCGAGCCCCGGGGGCTGCCCGGCGTGAAACTGACCCGCATCCGTTTCCAAGGCGTCGATCAGGGTTATACGCTTGACGACCTCATCTTGGAGGGGGCCGGCCCGGCGGGAGCGGCGCTGCTGGAGATCCAGTCCAAGCGCGACGTGAGCTTCTCGCCGAAGGACGCGATATTTGCGGAGGTGGCGGGCCAGGTCGCCGCGACCAACTCGCGTGGCGTGCCCGAGGACCGGCACTTCCTCGCGGTCGCGACGCAACGTCAGAGCAAGGCCATCTCGGGGCCCTATCAGGACGTCCTGATCTGGGCGCGCGCCGCTGGAGCGAGCAGCGAGTTCTTCCGCCGCATCGCTGCCAAGGGGGTTGCGAGCGATCAGATGCGGTCCTTCGTATCCACGTTCCGCGCCCATCTTGTGGCAGCGGGGATCGCGGACAACGACGATCTGATCTGGGATTTTCTGCGACGCTTCGCCATACTGGTATTCGACTTTGAGTCCACGGCCCCGCTGGCGCGGACTTACAGCCTCGCTATCGCCCGCCAAGTTCTGGCTGACGAGGACGTCCCAAAGGCCGAAAGCCTGTGGAGCGAACTGATCGAGATCTCCGTCTCGATAGCCAAGGTCGGCGGCGCGATCAGCCGCGAGGAGCTTCGCGTTAAGCTGTTGGGGCGTGGCTTCCATCTCACCGGCGACCGGGACTATCGCGCGGCCCGCGCGCTTTTGGCCGAACAGGCGCGTCATACGCTCGCTGGTATCGGCACTAGGGTCGGGGGAGTCACGCTCGTGCGGCACGCGGCCGTCGATGCCCTGAACGCAGGCTTGGAAATTGCCCGGTTCGTCGAGCTGCGGGGCGGCCCCGGTGTCGGAAAGTCAGGCGTCTTGAAGCTCATCGCGGAGCGTGTCGGACGCGAATCCGTGCTGATCATTCTGGAGCCGGTGTCGACGCCTGCTGGCGGATGGGCCGCCTTCGCTCAGAGGCACCGCATACCGGGTACGGCGCGCGAGTTTTTCAACGACCTCGCCGCCAGCGGCGGCGGCTTGGTTGTCGTCGACGGTCTGGAGATGTTCATCGATCCCAGCACTCAGCTGACTGTCAACCAACTGCTGCGCGAGGCGGCGGCGGTTCCCGGCTTCGCGGTAATCGCAACCGCGAGGGCTACGGAGGCGGGCGGTGGGGACAATTGGATCCGCGACGATGTGATCGAGGCCTTTGGGGGCATTCACTCCGTGACCGTCGGCGAGCTGACCGACGACGAGGTAGAGGTCCTTTCAGAGGAAACACCGGAGCTGAGAGCGATCCTCGCGCCGGGCCATCCCGCATCGAGCATCGCGCGAAACCTCTACAGGCTTTCGCGCCTGGTGAAGGTTCCAGGATCCGCCGAAATCCGCACCGAGGCCGAGCTGGCGAGACGGTGGTGGGAGACGGCGGACTACCTGCCCGGCAATCCCCGTGCGGGCCAGAGGATTATCGCCGAGCTGGCGTACATCGCCTTGACGGGCGGATCGACGTTGGACGTCCAGGAGGATTCCGATGCACGGACGCACCTCGTCCGGTCCCTGACGCTGACCGAGGTCCGGCGGGACCAGTTTGCCTTCTACCACGACGTCCTGCGCGACTGGGGCATCGGGAGCCTCATCTTCGAGGATAGCGAAAGGCTGACCGGCATCGACCTAACAGGGCCTGCTTCGCCGCGCATCGCCCGCGGGATCGAATTCGCCGCGCGGTTGGCGCTCGAGGAATTGGATGACTGCGTTTCCTGGCTGAGACTTCTTGAACGGCTATCCCGGCCGGGGGCCCATGGCTCATGGCGGAGGAACGCGCTTCTGGCAGTCGTGCGGTCCGAGATCGCCGGTGACCTGCTCGAGCGCTGTAGCGCGGCGCTACTGGCGCGCGGAGGGGCGCTTTTTGTCGAGCTGGTAACTACGATCGCCGCCGTCGACACCGTTTCCATCGCAGAGCTTTACGCCAAGCTGGAGCTGAAGGCCGACAAGCCGCTACCAAAAACCCTGCGGACCAACACGACGGGCACTGGCTTCTGGCTGCTCCGTTGGGTGATTGTGCATCGGAATGAGATCCCCTTCCAGGCGCTCGACGCAGTCGGCGACCTCGTCCAGATCAATCTGCAGGTTATTCTCGCCCTTCCTACGCTAGGCTCAGCCGCAGCGAATATGCTGTTCGGTTGGCTGCGCCAGCTCGACGTGCGCGATGCGGCCGTCACGATCCCGTCGGACCCTACGGCCGAAAGGATGGACAGCGGCGCACGGCGACGCATGATTGAGAACTTCCGCGCGATGGGGCTTCTGCTCTCGGCCCAGGCGCCGGAGGCCGCCAGCCGATACCTCCGTGACATCGACGGCGAACGTGATTCTTACAAGGTTAAGGCGATTCGTTCGTTCGGTACGGTCCTCGCGCAGGTCGTGCCGACGGAGTTGGCCGATCTCGTCGCGAACAGCGTGATTGAACAGCGACGCCGACGGGAACCCTCCTACGGGGTTTCGAGGGGGCGCGCGTTCAGCCATGCGGACAGCGACTTTCTTCCGGCGTCGCCCGCCCAGCCTCCATTTTTCGACCTACTGGTGCACGCGAAGGAAGTCGGGCTCGGACTGGTCCAGCGCCTCGTCGCCGCCGCGATCGACGTGCACAGCAAAGGGCGTGAGCCGGGAGAGAACGGATACACCATCGTGTTCGATGAGGGGCCACGCTTCTTTCCCTGGAAGAACACCTACTTCTGGTCGCGGGATCAGGCCCAAGAGTATTCGGCGGCCTCGAGCCTGAAGGCGCTTGAGGCGTGGGGCCATCGGCGACCTGACGCGGGCGAGCCAGTCGCCGAGGTGCTTGCCGATGTGCTGGGTCCGCCCGGCAGCTCGGCCGCCTTTCTTCTTGTCGCCGTGGACCTTCTGCTCTCCCACTTCCCGGCGACGCGATCGGCAATGGTCCCGTTCCTGGCCAACCCAGAACTTCTCGCGACCGAGCGGGGTCGCTCCGGTCACGATCAGATGGACACCGACCGTTTCGCCATGCGCGACGAGCCGCCGGGCGCGGTGTCGCTCGCCGATCTGCGCAGCAGACCGTCGCGGAATGCGGTGCTTGAGAACGCGCTCCCCCACTATATCGACGACGATACCGAATCCGCGAAGCTGCGCGAACGTTTGCGGGTAGCGGTTGATGATTTGAGGCCCTACGGCGAGCGCGCCGACTTCGGCGATCCGGCCTTCATGGGTCGCTATGCACTCAACGTCGTCACGCCGGGGAACTGGGTCGACAGCGAAGGCGGGCGGATGTATCGGGCACCCGCTGACGAGGAGGAGCATCTGCGACGCCTCGGCGAGCAGCACGCCTCGTTCGCTCGCGCGAGCAACATGGATGCGCGCATCTACCTGGCGGCGGGCGGCGGCGAACACGCCACCCCGAAGACAGCACGGGACGCGGTCGAGCACGCCGCCGGCGGTTTTCCGGAAGGCACCGATGCAAACGATCCTGGATCCACCTCCACGCGATTGATCAGGACGGCGCTGCTGGTGGCGCGCGATGGCGACGACACTCTTCTCGACGCGCAGGAGGAATGGGTCCGCGAGGTGGTGCGGCGGGCGCTCGCCCTGAAGGCGGATCGATACTCTCTCTCGAATGAGAACTTAGGCTACAACGCCCCGGCACTCGGCGTGCTCGCACTGCTTCATCTCTGGCGTCGTCGCGGATTGAAATCCGACCGGGACGAACTCATTGCGATCGCGGCGCGCCGGGACCGCGCCGCAGTTCCTGCCTTCGCGGCGGCAGTCGGAATGATCACGCAGACAGACCCTCGTCTATTTAAGGCGGGGATGCGCGCGGCCTTTGCTGGGATGGTCTGGCGCTGGCAGCGGTATGACGAGGACGAGAAGCTGCAGAAGGTTTTCGAGGAGGAGCGTCACGCGACGACGCTGGCGGCAGTTGCCGCCGAGATCGCTTGGCTCGACGGCAGCGCCGAACCCGCTTGGCCCGCCTTCCCTGACAGGAAGCCGATACTCCTGAGGTCGCAACGCATCCGGATCTCCGATGACGAGGGCAATGACGACGAGGCGATCGCTGGCGAGGTCGCCGGTAACAGCTCCGCCCTGCACGTCGATAGCAATGCCGCGGCAGCCTGGTTGCAGTTGCTGAACGACTCGAAGGCGAAGGATCTTGGCTGGGGCGGGGAAGTTGTCTCAGCTTACGCTGGCTGGAGTGGAAGGATCAACGGTGCGGGGCTTCCGAGCGATGCCCAGTTGGATCGCCTGCCGAGTGAGTGGAACGGCCAATTTTACGTGCTCTTCGCGGTCGTTCTGCTGGATACGGATGCCACCGAGTTCGAGACGCTTGTCGAGCAGATTATCGGTCTTCCCGACAAGCCATTCGGCGCCGTGGCGGAGACCCTAATCCTCGCGGCGGATGTGCTCTACTTCAATGATGCGACACGTTCGCCGGTCCGGCCCGTCGAGCTGCGAGAGCGACTGGCCGCCCGCACGAGGGCGCTGCGACGGTGGCGCAGCAACTACGCGCCGGGAGAGCTCTCGATCGATTTCGAGACTGGTGGCGTGGTGGCGAGAATGCTGCTCAACACGCACGCTCCGTTTACCGGCACGCGCAGCTACCTCGTCCCTGCGGTCGTCGAACGCCTCGATCCGCTCCTCGATCCGTTGCGCGACCTGGAGACGGGCGGGCCAACGACGTTCGTGGCAATGTGCACGATGAACATGCTCCTCGTCGCGCCCCGGTCCCGGCATCTCGACTTCGTGCTCGCGGCTGTAGAGGCATGGTTTGAGCGGGCTCCCACAGACGTCAGCCTGTGGGTGACCGCGGGCGTCGGGCGAATGGTCGTCGAATGGTTCGAGGCGGCCGTGCTGCAGGAGCCGGCGATCCTCGGGCCGGCACATCCCTATCGATCGCGCATCGACGGCGTAGTCGGGCAGCTGGTATCGGTTGGCATTGCCGAAGCCCATAAGGTCGAACGGCAAATTGAGGCTGCTGCCAATTTATCGGTGTAGGATTTACAGGCCTGACCGTCGTCTCCCGCGACGCCGCCGAGTATCACGGGGCCGGCGTCGGTGTGATCGGCCCTTGGACCGAGGCACCTTCCGGAAGCCCGCAGGGCATCCGCCCCTGATCGATCTGATGAGAGCGAAGGGCATGTCCCCATGAGCGACGCATCGGTCGCGCCGGCGGAGCGCTGGCCTCACCTGTCGGTGGATTACCCTGAAGCCCTCCTGCGCGTAGCATCGCTCCGCGCGGACGGGGAACATCATCTCCTGTTCGGCTGGATCGAACTGTACCCGTTCGACATGACCGCGCCCGATAGCTGGCGGTCAGGCCAGCAGACTTGGCCGGTCCCAAGTTACGATGGATGGACCTGCGCGTTCTCCGCTACCAAACTGCCGAGCACAGAGGCTCTGAAGTGGTACGAGGACGCGCATCGGGGCGTACTGAATATTGCCATACAGGCACGGCGGCCCGTCCTGGCGCGCACCACCGCGTACGCGTCAGAACCCATGCTGGGACGCTTCGCGGTCGCTGTCGAGGCGCCGTTCGTCATGCCATGGCACGACGGTCCCCGCATCAACCGCCTCGTCGCTCTGCACAAGCCATCGCGCACCGTATGCAGGCTCGGGCGGAGCGATCCGGCACGCCACTGGCTGATGCGGCAACTCGGCTTTGACCCGTTCGTCCACGATGAATGGCTCGGCGGGGCAGCCCTGGTCGCACCCAATCCGCTCTGCGCGTCGATCGCGCTGTTCCGCAGCGATCGGACGGAGGCGGGCACCGAGACCCTGACGCTGCAGGTCGTTCCGCGTCGCGGCCCGACGCGGAACGCCGATCTGACCACTCTCAGCCTGCACGTCGCCGAACGGCGCACCGGTGCGTGGACGAATCTCCAGACCGTCCCCGTAGACTCGAGCGGATGCGCGAGTCTGGAATTTCCGCAGCCGACGGGCGCGGTGGGATATGCCCTGGCCTGCCGCGAACGCGGGCTCCTGCTCTTCCACGAGCCGGCGCACTGGATCAATCAGATCGACATGAACTTCGCGTTCGGCTCGCGGACCGCCAAGGTCGAGGTGCCAGCCGGCGGCCGGCGCAAGCCCGCGCAGGCCTACTCGGTCATGCAGGTCGCCGAGGATCGCGCCTCGACCGTGGGCGAGCCGGTGGACGACCGTGCCCGCGACCGCCTGCTTCGGTTGTCGGCGCGCCGCAAGCACCGCGAGCGCCTGGCGGCTGCGCCGCAGAAGCTGTTGGGGGTTCTCCCATCTGATCAGGCGCCGACGAAGGAGCAGATCGACGCGAAGATGCAGGAGGCGCAGGACTACATCGTGGCCCTGGTCCAGCGGGCACGGCATCGGTTGATCTTCGTCGATCCGTTCTTCGGATTGCGCGACATGCGCAACTTCGCCTTGCGGAACATGAACGCCGGCGTCACGCCGCGCATCCTGACGGGCCTTCTTGCGCTGAGGTCCACCGTCGGCGAGGTGCCCGGTTTCCAGATCCAGCAGGGCCTCGCCTTTGCGACCGACTTGAAGGGACTCGCAACCCAACTCGGTGCCCGCGCGCCGCAGGTGCGGATCATGCCGGGCCGGGACGATAAATCCGTGATCCACGATCGCTATCTGATCGTCGACGACGCTGTCTGGCACTGCGGCCCGAGCTTCAACGAACTCGGCGAGCGCCTAGGCGTCGTCACGTGCCTGCCCAACCCCTTGGAAGTCCGTCGCATGGTCGGCCGCGTCTGGCGCTTCTCCCGCCCGCTGCTCGACATGCTGCCGGTGAAGGCGGCGGAGTAGGGCTGATGAGCAACTGGGCCGAGATGCATCGGGCAGGCACCGCGCGGGCGATCGAATGCCTCGGTGCACGTAAGGATCTCCCAGACCTCCTGCTACGGTTCGACGTGTGGCTGGCGGCGATCGGCTCTTGCGATGAACCAGACCGTGCAACGGCGGCCGTCCATCCGGCCACGGGGATTCTGGCCGATGCCCTGGAAGCTGCCGATCTCCAGGACGAAGCGACCTACCTACGTGCGTTCACCATCGTCGCGGGACCGATCCAGCCGGGCGTCTGGGTCATTGCCCATTTGCTCGGCCGAGCTGCAGCGCACCGATTCACGGCCAGCCTCACCGGCCAGACGAGGTACAAGCCTCGCTTGTTCGGGCTCGAGACTTACGGCGCGTTCGACGCCTTTCGGGCCGAGGCCGCCGACATTCTCCAGCGCGACGCAATTGCGAAAGCAGCCGCGGTGGCGGAGGCCGCCCGGAAGATTGTCGAGGTTCGACAGAACCCTGGGAAGTTCGCGGTCTTTGCACAGGAGCAGGAAGGCGTCGCGGCGGCTGTTCGGGCTTACCAGAACGAGCCGGCGATCAAGGAGGCCTGGGAGACGCGGCTCGACAGCCATGCCCACTTCGGCTCGACGCTGCTCGCGATCCTGCTGAAGGCCGACACCGCCGAGTTCCTCCGCCGCGTGGGAGCGCTGCCGCATCCGGTGTTCGCTGAGCAGGTGCTGCCCGACGCCGCCCACCTGTGCGAGGACAAACTTCTATTCTTCACGCGCGATGCCCACGCCGCCTTCGATGGCGCCGGCGTCTACCAGGCCAGCGGCATGACGGTTGTCCGCCTCCTGCACCGCGTCGGCGAGAAGATCCGTTTCGCCGCCTGGGGCGAGAGTGGGGCGGTGCCGATCCCGCCCGGAGAGCAGGTTCAGCTAGAGCCGGCTCGCGCCGAAACCGAGCGTGTGATCGCACGGTATCTTGACGCCCTCTTCACCCGGGCGGACGCTGTGTTCCTCGCTTGGGCGTGGCTCGAGAGGCTGATCTACGAGGGCGAGCGTCGTGGCTACTGGCGGACCGACCACCGGCGCGGCGATGGGATCGTTCTCGATCCGCTGATCATGCTCATCGTCGCCTTGGCACAGCGCCTCGAACCGCGAACGGACTTCGAGAGCTGGGTGCTCGCCAACCCGCCGCTGTGGCGCATCGATCGCGCGATGGCAGGCATCGCCGTAAGGGCCTTCGCGCTTCCGCTCGACCGGAACGCGCTGCAAAGCCTCCTCGAATGGACCCTGGCGACGCTGGCTCCAGCCTTCCCAGGAGCCGACGACGCGGTCCTCCGCCCGAACGGCATCGTCGGGCGCATCGGCGCCTACGGTCTTCTTCATCTTAATCAGACGGAAGACGAATTGAGACGCCTCTGGCAGACCGTGCGCCCTTTGCGCGAGCAGGCTTGGCGGACGAGCGCCGCGGACGACGATCGTCATGATGTCGCTCAGGTGCTGATCTTGTGGGGGCTCGACGCGCTGGCGGTTGCGCCATCCGAGACCCAACAATCCTTGTGGTCGGCCTACGACGAGTTGCTTCGCGACGCGGCTCAGGTCGATCGCGTCACCTTCCACGGCGAGTTCTGGCAGAACGTGCTACAGCGCTACGGCTGGATCGTGGCCCGTCTGCTGGCTGACACGCCGGATCCGGTGACGCGGCTTGCCCAAACGGTACGCTGCCACGTCGGCCCGAATCAGTCCTTCGTCCAGTTCGTGCTGACATTCGTTCGGGCGGGCGGCGATCGATCGCTCATCCGGGCCGCCGTGGCCGTGATCGGGGCAGACCTGCCGCGCACCCTTCAACAGTTTCTCGCCAGCGAACGACTCCATTTCAAGCGAGGTCATTTCAACCGTCTTTGGATCGATGAGGTGACGACCCTCTACGAATCGATGTCCGCAACGAGCTGAACGGCGCCCTCCTGCAATTCACGTCGATCTCGACAAAGCTAGGCTGCGATCCGACCTCACGCGCGGCGCAGCACCACCCGATAGCGCTGTCCAGCGACGGCGGCGCGGCTCACCCCGACGCATTCCTCGATCCAGCCGGCCAGCTCCTCCAACGTCGCCTGGATCACCGGCCGGTACGCCGCTTCAGGCAACAGCGCGCTGACGCAGGTGCACGGCGCACGCTCCGCCGAAGTTCGACCGCCTAAGATCGCGCTTGTGGACCGCTTAGATCCGGCAGATCCGGGCGAGATGGCGCATCGAGATCGGATTGGGCGCGTCCGGGCGGCTCACGTCGCTCTCACTGATTTCGATCACGAGCACAAGCGTGGCTTGGCTGGTCACGACCGGCGAGAAATGGTCGCTCGGCAGGCCGCCCTCGCAGCCAATCCTTCCAGCTTCGAACGCAGCCGCCGGTCGCGACCGGTCTCGGTGCCGAGCAGCGCAGCTCGGGCGGCAGGCTCGTTGACCTGATCAAAAGCGGACTTACCCAACTTCCGCAATGGGTCAGGAGGCGAAGGCTGGACGCAGGGCCAACAAAGGCTTCTCGTGCTTTCCTGTTTTCATGAGCATGTCGCGCAACATTTCCGATTCGAGCGCGCAGCTGCAGGGAAACGCGACGTGCGAGGGTTCACTGTGGAGCGCTCTCAGCCACCCTTGGGATTGTGCGCAGGATCGTATCAAATTGCCGTGCGCATGAAGCTGAAGCGCGTGCACTGACAATGGTTTAGCTGTTGCTTAAGGTTGCGGATTTGCTGGGTGAGGATCCTGGCGCCCCAGCCAAATTTCCCTAGAGGCTGTGATGGGCCTGGATCGGCTTGAATCCAGATGAGGAGGTATGACCTCTTCGTGCTCCGCCTATCCGTCCGATGTTTCCGATGAGGAATGGGCGCTGGTCGCGCCATACCTGACGCTGCTGCGCGAGGATGCAGCCCAGCGCGAGCACAGCTTGCGCGAAGTTGTTCAACGGACTGCGATCCGTCGTGAAGACGGGCGCGCCGTGGCGCTGGATGCCCGACGACCTTCCGCCCTGGGAGGCCGTCTACCAGCAGGCCCAGCGCTGGCTGGCCGCCGGCCGCAACCCGGAGCCGAGTGCGGCCATCCTCGACAGCCGAACCCTGCGCGCGCCCCCCGAGAGCGGCGAGCGGGCCGGCTATGGTGGGGCCAAGCGCAAGAAGGGGTCGAAGGTCCATCTGGCCGTCGACCCCTTGGGCCACCTCCTGGCCCTGCACGTCACGCCCGCCGATGCTGAGGACCGCGCTCAGGTCGGTCGGCTGGTCGAGGCCGTGCAGGCCGCCACCGGGGACAGCGTCGATCTCGCCTATGTCGACCAGGGCTACACCGGCGAAACGCCGGCCAAGGCCGCCCGCCAGCACGGCATCGAACGGGAGGTCGTCGGGCTCCCCGACGCCGAGCGCGGCTTCGTGCTGCTGCCGCGATGCCGGGTGGTGGAACGCTCCTTCGCCTGGGCCACCCGCTTCCGCCGCCGCGTCGAGGATTACGAGCGCTATCCCAGCACCCTCGCAGATCTCCACATCGTCGCCTTCCTCTGCCTCATGCTCAAACAGGCGGCGCAACTCGCAGGCAGTCCATAACGCCTCTGGTCCGCGCAGTGAGTGCATCGCACTTCGAGCGACGTTGCTTGGCCAACGACCCACATACCGAAGAGGTCGAGGAAATTGATCGAGAGGAGTCGGTCGGTTGCATTCGAGCAACAGGGTGAAGCCCGGTCACACTGGTCCGCCTCACCGTCGGCGGCACGAGTAAAGGGTCCCGCCGTCTCGCACGGCAGATGGCGTCGCGACGTGCCTATGGCGCAACAGACAGACATATTCCTATCGCTCCGAAGCCCGGTCGCCGGAGAGCCTTCAAGCCCGGACGCGGACGTTTCGCCGGAAACGCAGAGCCTTGCAATGCTTGGACTCGCGTTGTTTAGAGTTCATATAAACTATTGAAGAGCTTGCATAATTTTCCTTCTGCTGCTTCCTGGGCCCATCGAGATCGAGCAATGGTGCGATCATCCGGGGTCATGGGAGGGGGCATGCAGCCGACATTGATCGAAACGCTGCATCGGAGCGAGGGCGTCAAGCTTCGGCGGTTCCTTCTGCGGATGCTCGGAAGCGCCGATGCCGCTGCCGATGCCCATCAGGAAACCTATCTGCGGATGCTCGGCGCCCTGTCCCGCACGACCGTTGAACATCCCTCCGCATTCCTGTTCCAGATCGCCAACAACGTGGCGTTGCGGATGCGAAACAGGCGAAGCCTCGAAGGCACGTTGTTCCAGCCCGTGACCGATCTCGACCTCGCGCAGATCGCGGATGGATACGCCATGCCGGAACGCCAGGTGATCGCGCGCGAGGAACTCAGGCGGCTCGCCGCCGCCATTGATGCGTTGCCGCCCCGGTGCCGCGAGGTCTTCCTGCTCGTCCGCTTCGAGAACCTGTCGAATGGCGAGGCCGCCGCCCGCCTGGGCATCAGCCGCAACATGGTCGAGAAACACCTCATCCGGGCGCTTCTGCACTGTCGCCGCCAATCCCAGGGCGTCAATCTCTAAGAGCGCATGAGGGATGGCGAGATTCCTTCGGGGTCCAGACGTCAGGATTTGTCCAGTTCACGGATCTAAGGGTGTAGGAGCATGAGACTGGGCCGTCCGGGCTCGGTGAGCCCGGATGGAGCGGAAGGCGTGGCCAGCGGCGACGGCACCCCTGTGCGCGAGGTGGAGCGCGAAGACCCGGTCTACGAGGCGGCTGCGGGTTGGGTCGCGCGCCTGTCCTCGCTCGATGCGACGGAGGCGGATCGGGCCGCCTTCGAGGCGTGGCACGCAGCCGATCCGGCTCATCGCGAGGCTTACGCCGAGATGGACGCCCTGTGGCAAACCCTCGGCCACGTTCCCGATCGCCGGCACCGGCGCTCGGTGCCCAAGGGGCTGGCGGGCGTCGCCGTCGCAATCGTCCTCTGTGCCACCCTGGCCTTTCAGCTCGGTCTCGTGGATCGCATGCGGTCCGACTTGTGGAGCGGCGTCGGCGATATCACCCATGCGACCTTGACCGACGGCAGCCGCATCGACCTCAACACCGATACCGCTATCGCCCTGCATTTCAGCGAGACCGAACGCGGGATCGAGCTTCTGCGCGGCGAGGCGTTCTTCGACGTCGTCCCCGATCCGCGCCGTCCGTTCGTCGTTCGGAGCGGCGGATTGAGCGTCCGTGCCGTGGGAACACGATTCTTCGTCAGGGCCGGCGATACGGATAAACCTGCGGGCGTCGTGGAGGGCAGCGTCGACGTGGCGGCTTCGGAACGGCCGGTGCGGGTCTCGGCGGGGGAGGCGCTCCACCATGCGAACGATGCCCCCCTGTCCGTCGCGCGGGCCGATGTGGACCGGGTGACGGCGTGGCGGGCGGGACGCCTCGTCTTCTCCGGCGAGCGCCTGTCCACGGTCCTGGCCGAACTCGACCGTTATCGCCTCGGGGCCATCGTGCTCCTCGACGCCGCGGCCGGCGAACAGCGCGTCACTGGATCGTTCGACCCTCGGGACACGGACGAAGCCCTCGTCTCCATCGCATCGAGCATGGGCGTGGGCATCACCCGCCTGTCGCCCCTCCTCATCCTCGTCGGATCGCCGCGCCGAAAGTCCTGAAGAAAATTTGGCCGGGGACGTCAGGAGATTGCGGTCCCGTTGATCTCAATCGGTGAGGACGAGCCGGTGCTACGCAGGTTGTCCTCCCGCGAGAGATGGACAGGACTCGGTATGACGGCGCGTGGGCGTGGGTTTGGATGTGAACGGTTGGCCGGATCGGCCCTTGCCGGTGTGTCGATGCTGGTCATGATCCCGGCCGCCGTGCAGGCGCGCGACGCACAGGATCAGCCGGCGCGGGGCAACCGGACGGTCTTGGGGCGAACGGCGAACATCCTCGCCCTGGACGCGTCGGTGAGGCGTACGGGGGAGCGCGTCGCCCTGGCGATCCCGGAGGGCCCCCTCGAAGCGGCCCTCGTCGCCTTCACCGAACAGGCCGGCGTCAAGCTCGTCTACGCCACGGATCTCACGGCACGGCTGACCACGGGCGGCATCGCGGGCGCGTTCGAGCCCCTCGACGGCCTCGAACGGATCCTCGCGGGGACCGGCCTGGCTTTCCGCGTGGTGGGGACCTCCACCATCACCCTGGTCAATCCGCGCTACGTCCAGCTTGGGCCGGAGCCCGCCAGCGCGGTGGCCCTGGAGGAGCTGCACGTGGCCGGACAGGGACAGGCCCCCGGAATCCCCTCCGGCCTGCCCCCGCGCACCGGCACCGTCGGGCAGCCGCCCGTCCCCTATGCGGGCGGGCAGGTCGGCAGCGGCACGCGGGTCGGACTGCTGGGCAACCGCTCCGTCTTGAAGACGCCGTTCAACGTCACGGGCTACACCGAGAAACTCATCGAGGATCAACAGTCGCGCTCCGTCGGCGACGTCGTGCTGAACAATCCCTCGGTCCGCTCCGACGCGCCGCCCTTCAGCGAGCGTGATTCGTACTTCATCCGCGGCTTCTCGGTGACCAACCTCGACACCGCCTTCGACGGCCTGTTCTACATCGCCAACCCGCGCCGCAGCTTCACCGAGGGGCTCGAGCGCGTCGAGGTCCTGCTGGGGCCGACGGCGCTTCTCAGCGGCGGCACCGGCCGCGTCGGCGGCACCATCAACCTCGTGCCCAAGCGCGCCTTCGACGAGCCGCTCACGCGGGTGACCACGAGCTATTTCAGCGACAGCCAGTTCGGCACCCACCTCGATTTCGGCCGCCGCTTCGGCACCCAGAAGGAGTGGGGCGTGCGCTTCAACGGCGCCTACCGCAACGGCGACACGCCCCTCGACAAGAACGCCATCGAGGTGGGCGTGGCGGCCCTCGGCCTCGACTATCGCGGCGACGGCTTCCGTGCCTCGGTGGACCTGAACCACTCCACCCAGAACGTCACGGCGCCGACCTCCCTGTTCAACGCGGTGGCGCCGGGCATCCCGGTTCCCCGAGCCCCGAACGCCCGGCGCAACACGGCGAACGCCTTCGAGTACAACGACAGCCGCTACAACATGGCCGCCGGCCGGGTTGAGTACGACATCCTGCCCGACACCACGCTCTACGCCGCGGGCGGTCTCAGCCGCTACAACGAGGATTTCCTCACCTCGAACTACCTCGTGCGCAACACCAACGGTCAAGCCCTGAACTCCCTGGCGATCCAGCCCCTGGAGCTCGAAGGGTTCACGGGCGAGGTCGGCTTCCGGTCGAGCTTCCAGACCGGCTTCATCGGGCATCAGTTCACCGTCGCGGCCGTGGAGGCCATCAACAAGAACCGCTCGCGCGGCTTCGTCCCCTTCGCCTTGCCGAGCTACCTGACCAACATCTACAACCCCGTCGATCTGCCGTTCGGGTCGGTGGCCACCGCCAACCTTCCCCGCTCCAACCAGCAACCCCTGTTCTCGGAGCTCTACGCCCGCAGCGTGGCCATCGCCGACACTCTCTCGCTCGGTGACGACCGCTTCCTGCTCACCCTCGGCGGCCGCTTCCAGGAAATCGACCTGCGCAGCTTCAACACCCGGCCCGGCGCGACGCAGGGCACCGTGGCGTCGAGCTACGTCGAGGGCCGGTTCAGCCCCGCCATGGCCCTCGTGGTGCGGCCGTTCGAGAACCTGTCGTTCTACGGCAACTACATCGAATCCCTCGATGCCGGGCCGTCGGCCCCCGCCACGGCGATCAACAACAGCCAGATCTTCGCCCCCGTGGTCAGCCGGCAGAAGGAAGTCGGCGCAAAATATGATTTCGGCACGGTCTCTCTCACGACCTCGCTGTTCGAGATCGAGCAGCCCAACGCCTTCACGGATCCGGGCACACGCATCTTCTCGGTGAGCGGCCTGCAGCGCAACCGCGGCCTCGAGGTCAACGTGTTCGGCGAACTCGTGCCCGGCGTGCGGCTGCTCGGCGGCGTCACCCTCATCGACGCCAAGCTCGTGAGCACGGTGGGCGGGGTGAACGACGGACGCGCCGCGCCCGGCGTGCCCGACACGGCGTTCAACCTCTACGGGGAAGTCGATCTGCCGCCGTGGCTGGCCCCCGGCCTCACCCTCACGGGGCGGGCGATCTACACGAGCAGCATGTTCTACAACCAGGCCAACACCCAGTCGGTGCCGGACTGGACGCGGTTCGACGCCGGCCTGCGCTACACTTTCGAAGGCGTGAACGGGAAGCCCGTGGTGATGCGCGCCACGGTGCAGAACATCCTGAACGACTCGTACTGGGCCTCGGCCGCCCGCGGTTTCCTCGCCGTCGGCGCCCCCCGGACGGTGATCCTCTCGGCCACCGTCGACTTCTGATTTGTCAGGGTCGTCCGAGACGCAAGAGACCAGGAGCAGGGGGCGCGCCGCGGGTCGTCGCGGCGCGCCCCCTGCCGCCGGCTTGGAGGGCACGCCATGATGGGACGCTTCCGCCGATCCATGGCGTGGCTGCACACCTGGTCCGGCCTCGTCGTCGGCTGGGTGCTGCTCGCGATCTTCGTCACCGGCACGGCGAGCTACTACCGCGCCGACATCTCGCGCTGGATGCGGCCCGAACTCGCTCGGGCCGAACCGCCGACCGGGGCGGAACTCGGGGCGGCGGCCGAACGGGCCACGGCCTACCTCACCGTCCATGCCCCGACGGCGCGCAGCTGGTTCATCGGCATGCCGCAACCCGACAAGCCGGTCCTCGACCTGTTCTGGCGTACCCGGCCGGGCGAGCCCCCGGGCCATGTGCTCCTCGACCCCGGAACGGGAAATCCGGCGGTCGTGCGCGACACCGAGGGTGGCGACTTCCTCTATCGGTTCCACTTCGAGTTGCACATGGCGCCCCTGTGGGGGCGCTGGATCGTCGGGATCTGCGCGATGATCATGCTGGTGGCGCTGATCTCCGGGATCGTCACCCACCGGCGCTTCTTTGCCGACCTCTTCACCTTCCGGCGGGACAAGGCCCTTCGGCGCAGCGTCCTCGACGCCCACAATGTCGGCGGCGTCCTCGCGCTGCCGTTCCACCTCATGATCACCTATACGGGGGTGGTCACCCTGGCGACGTTCTACATGCCCTGGGGCGTGACGACCGCGTATCGCGGCAATGCCCCGGCCTTCTTCGCCGACGCCGCCTGGATCACGACCCCACGCCGCCCGGCGAACCGCCCCGCCGTCGCGACACCGATCGGCGCCGTGGTCGAGCGCGCGGTGGCGATGGTCGCCGAACCCCTGGAGCGCCTGACGCTCGTCAATCCGGGCGACGCGAACGCCACCGTGGTCGCGGTGTTCGAGGAGCCGCGCGGCCTCGCCCGCAGCCAGCCGCACATCGCCTTCGACGGTGTCACCGGTGCGGTCCTTGAGGCGAGGGGCCTCGACCTCAAGCCCGCCGCCCGGACCTTCACGGTCCTGACCGGCCTGCACGAGGCGCATTTCGCGAGCCCCGCCCTGCGCCTGCTGTTCTTCCTGTGCGGGGTGATGGGCAGCGCCACCATCGCGACCGGGATCATCCTGTGGTCCCTCGCGCGCCTGCCGCGCCCGGGCGAACGGCCCTTCCCCGGCCTGCGCGTCGTCCAGGCCCTCAACGTCGGGACCGTCACGGGCCTGCCGGCGGCGGTGGCGGTCTATTTCCTCGCCAATCGGCTTCTGCCCGTCGACCTCGCCGGCCGTGCCGAGTGGGAGATCCGCGCCTTCTTCGGCACCTGGATCGTGGCGACCCTGGTCCCCCTCGCCCGCCCGCACCGTCGCGCCTGGGGCGAGGGCTTCGCCGCCGTCGCACTCCTCTGCTGCGCCGTCGCGGCGGCCGACATCCTCACCCTGCCGCAGCACCCCCTGCGCCGCCCCGGTGGCGACCCACTGTTCCTTTGGTTCGACGCTGCGATCCTTGCCCTCGCGGTCGTCTTCGCCGTCGCGGCCCGCAAGGTGGTTCGTTACGAAGCCCCCGCGCCGCGCAGGAGCACGACCGATGGGGCGCGATCCCCTTTTCCGGCCGCCGCCGGCCCACGCAGCCTATGAGCGATGACGTCGCCTCCGGATCGGAACGATACGATCCACCGGCGAGAATAAATTTCCGTCCGTCCACTGTCGTCGAGAACATCGATTGAGAATAGTTCCAATACAGGATCGTGATAGGAAGATTTTGGTGCTTTCGTCTTGACAGTTACGTGCGAATTGAGCGAAGCAAGAAACGACTCATGTGCCCAGGCGGAAGCAGATCGCCTGAGGCGACATCGCGATAACGAACGAAACCAGCCGGATGTAGGCTTCGATGCGGGGTTCGTAAGGATCTCGATTGATGTCGATCGATCGTAGACGCGACCCGGCCGTTCGCCGCCGGGCTCGTGCGTGGCTCGATCCTTCATCCAGGGCTCGAACGAGGTTCGGTCATCATGCCACCATCGTCCCAGCAGGCTGCCGAGGCGGCGGCGTTCCGCAGTTTCGCCAACGGCTATCTGCGCGAGATCGATCCGGGGATGCCCGTTCGCCACACCCTACCGGACGGGCCTCCGGCGGTGTGCGTGGAATGGACGCTGCGCAGCCGCCGCCTCGCCTTCCGGGCCGAGGTGCGGTCGCCGTCTCTCTGTGGCGCGCAAGGGTTCGGCCGGATCTGGACCCGGCACCTCCACGAACCGCGCTGGCGCACCGTGCCGCCCCTCTCAGCCCTGCAGGAACTCCTCGGCGAGGCCTATGACCGCCTGGGTGTGGGCGAGGCCGCCCGATCGCAGGAACTCGAACTCCTGGGGCGCATCCTCGATAGCTACCGCGAGACGGCCCGCCAGCTCGACCTCGCCCTGCGGGCGGGCTCCGAGGACGCGAGCTTCATCGCGGCCGAGCGCGCGCTCGTGTTCGGGCATTGGCTGCATCCGACCCCGAAGAGCCGGCAGGGTCTCTCCACCTGGCAGGCGCGGGTCTACGGCCCCGAGCAGGCGGGCACGTTTCAGCTGGCCGTGTTCGCCGTCCCGGAGGATCGGGTCCGCCACGATTCTGCGGGTCCCCGCTCCGCGCCGGAGATCGCGCGCGAACTCCTGGGACCCGACGCCGGGCGCCTGCCCCTGCGGCCTGGGGAAATCGCCCTGCCGATGCACCCGCTCCAGGCCGACGCCCTGATGCTGGAGCCGCAGGTGAACGCGCTGGTCGAGGCGGGCCTCGTCCGACCGCTGGGCGCCTTCGGTCACCGCTACACCGCCACCTCGTCGCTCCGGACCGTCTACGCGCCGGAGAGCCCGTGGATGGCGAAGTTCTCCCTGCCCGTCACCCTGACCAATTCCCTACGGGTGAACCGTTTCGCCGAACTCGAGGCCGGGGTCGCCATGGCGCGCCTGCTCGCCGCCAGCGAATTCGGCACCCACCATCCGAACTTCCGGATCGTGTCCGACCCGGCCTACCTCACCCTGCACTGCCCCGGTCGGCAGGAGAGCGGGTTCGAGACCGTCCTGCGCGAGAACCCGTTTCGCGGCGGCGGTGAGCGCGGCATCGCCACCCTCGCGGCGCTTACCGCCGAGCCGCTGCCCGGCCGCGCCTCGCGCCTCGACGCGCTCCTGCGCCGCCTCGCCCCCGGCGGCGGCGGCGATCTCGCCCGCACGGCGCGGGCTTGGTTCGGCCGCTACCTCGACTGCATGCTGGAGCCCATCGTCGCTCTCTACGACACGCACGGAATCGCCCTGGAGGCCCACCAGCAGAACGCGCTCCTCGACGTCGCCGCCGGCTGGCCGCGCCGGGGGTTCTATAGGGACAACCAGGGCTTCTACCTCTCGGAGGCCGCGCGCCCCCGGCTCCTGCGACGGGGGCCAGAGACCGCGGCCATCGCCGGCCTCTACTTCCCCGAGGCCGAGATCGACCGGCGCCTCGCCTACTACCTCGTGGTCAACCAGATCTTCTCCGTGATCGCCCGCATGGGGCATGACGGTATCCTGTCCGAAACGGTTCTCCTCGACGACCTCGCCCATCGCCTGGAGGCCATGGCGCGCCGCATGACCGGCGCCGGCCGCACCTTCGCCCGCTCGGTGCTGCGCGGGCCGACGCTCTGCACCAAGGCCAACCTGCGCGTTCGCCTCGCCGACCGTGACGAACTCGCGTCGGGCAACGGGGTGGGCAGCTACATCGACATGCCCAATCCCCTCCACCTCCGTGCGGCTTGTGGGAGCGAGGCCGGCCGTGCCCTTGCCTCTTGAGATCGCGCATCGGCCCGACGAGCGCGTCCTGCGCCAGCTCGCGGAGGCAGTGCTGTTCGAAGGGCTCGCCACCTGCGACCCCGTGGATTTCGAGGCCACCGGACGCCTCACATGGCGCATCGGCGCCCTCGGCGTCCGGTCCCAGGGCGCCATCGGCCCGTTCGGCCGACCGCGCCTCGCGCCCGGAACGATCGAGATGGCGGGGCCGGACGGGGTTTGGCACGCCGGCGACATCACCACGCTGGTGGAGGCGTTGCCCGCGAACGCGGAGCACAAGGCCCGTCTCCTCGCGGAACTCCGGCAGACGGTCGCGCTCTGCCGCTGGAACGCGGACGAGCGTCCTCCGGGTGACCGCCGCGCCCTGTCCTTCGCCACCCTCGACGCGGCGATCCGAGAGGGCCACCCCTACCATCCCTGCTTCAAGGCCCGCACGGGGTTCACCCTGGAGGACCACCGCCGCTACGGGCCGGAATGCGCCGAGCCGTTCCGCCTGGAATGGATCGGCCTGCGGCGGGACGCCGTCGCGCTGTCGCTGCCGGGTGTGGAAGACGCCTTCTGGCGGGCCGAACTCGGCACGCAATGGGATGTCCTGGCGCACCGCCTCCATGAGGCGGGCCACGGCTTCGATACCCATGCGCTCCTGCCCATCCACCCCTGGCAGATGCGCAGGCTCGAAGCGGGTCCCCTGCGGCCGTGGCTGGCCGAGGGCCGCGCCGTGGCCCTAGGGGCGGCCGGTGCGCGCTACGGCGCGAGTCAGTCTCTTCGCACCCTACACAACCTCGACGACCCGCAAGCCGCCAGCGTCAAGCTCGCCTTGAGCGTCGTCGCGACCTCGAGCCTGCGCATCCTCGACCCGCATTTCGTGCTGACGGCGCCCGCCCTGTCGGCCTGGCTCGGGGGAATCATCGCCCGCGACGCGCTGCTGCGCGGGCGCTACCGGCTGGACATCCTGCACGAGTACGCCGCGATCTTGGCGGACCGCGACGGTCCCCTCGCGGGCCAGCTCGCCGCCCTGTGGCGCGAGACCCCGCGTCTCGCCGCCGGCGAGGCGGCGGTGCCGTTAAATGCCCTGATGCTGTGCGAGGCCGATGGCGCCGCCTTCATCGCCCCGTGGCTGGCGCGCCACGGCGTCCACCCCTGGCTCGACCGCCTGGTGGAGGTCGCGGTGCTGCCCGTCTGGCACCTGCTGGTGGCCCACGGGGTCGCCCTGGAGGCGCATGGCCAGAACATGATCCTCGTCCACCGCGACGGCTGGCCCGAGCGGGTGATCCTGCGCGACTTCCACGAGAGCGCCGAATACGGGGTCGACTTCGTCGCGGACCCCGCGCGCGTGCCGGATTTCGGCGCCATCGACCCCGCCCATGCCGGGCCCGTCGCGGACCGCTTCCACGCCATGCGGGCGCCCGACGTGCTCGCCGAACTCGTCACCGACAGCCTGTTCGTCTTCGGCCTGTCCGAGGTGACCCATCTTCTCGCGCGGCTGCACGGGCTCGACGAGGCGCCGTTCTGGCGGGCGCTCGGCCTCCGGCTGCGCCGCCACGCCGCCGAGCACGGCTTTGAGGACCGCTTCGCCCGCCTTCGCGTGGATGCGCCTCGGCTGACCGTCGAAGCCCTGCTGTCGCGAAAGCTCGGTCCCACGAAAGTGCACGGCCGCACCGTGGCCAACGCGCTGTTTCCGTCCCCTCAACCTGCCTCTGGAGACGCCATGATCGAGATCGACGGACGCATCATCACGGCGAACGACATGGAGGCCGCCATCCGGGACATCCGGGCGCGGGCCGGCCTTACGGGCGGCAGCGGGGAACGCGTGGCCATGCGGTCGCGCGATCCCTTTCAAAGCCTTGCCTTCATACTCGCCGCGCGCCGGGCCGGCGCGACGCTCCTACCGATCCATCCGGCCGTGCCGGATGACGGCGCGCGCCGGCTCGCCGAACGCGCCGGATGCCACCGCCTGTTCCTCGACGATCTCGACAGCGAGGCCCTCGCGGGCGCGTCTCCGCCCGTACCGGGGGAGGGCCAACTCCTGCAGATGAGTTCCGGCACCACGGGCGAGCCGAAATGCATCGCCCGCGCCTGGAGCGCCGTCGAACGCGAGATCGAAAGCTACGTCGCCGCCTTTCCCGAGCCGGACGGCATGACGCCCGTCGTCGCCTGCCCGATCACCCACTCGTACGGACTGATCTGCGGCGTGTTCGTCGGCCTGCGACGCGGCCGAATTCCGGTGGTGCTCGACACCACCAATCCGAAATACCTGCTGCGCCGTCTGCGGGAAATCGACCGGCCGCTGCTCTATACGGCGCCGGCCCTGCTGCACACGCTCGCACGGCTGATGCCCGACGGGGAGCGCATCCACGCGGCCATGGTTTCCGGCACCCTCCTGCCGGCCCCCTGGTTCGCCGCGATCCGCGCCCGGGTCGACCACCTGTTCCAACAGTACGGCTGCTCGGAGGCCGGCTGCATCGCCGTCAATCCGGATCTCGGCCAGCCCAACGCCATCGGCCGCCCCCTGCCGCACCTCCGGGTCCGGACGGGCGAGGAGGCCGGGCAGCCGGCCGAGATCGTCGTCGAGACCGAAGGCGGTCCGGTGCATACCGCCGACCTCGGATATCGCCGGCCCGACGGGATGATCGTCTTCGTGTCCCGCCTCGACGACACGATCAACGTGTCGGGCCTCAACGTCTATCCGGGCGAGGTCGAGGACGTGGTGATGGCCATGCCCGGCATCACCGACGCCGTGGCGTTCGCCCGGCCCGATCCGTTCGCGGGCGAGCGGGTGACCCTCCTGTTCAGCGCCGATGCGCCGGTGCCGCCCCGCGCTCTCCAGGACTGGTGCCGACGCTGGCTCGCCGGCCATCAGGTGCCGGGCGAGGCGAAGCAGGTGGGGGCGATCCCGCGTCAGGCCAACGGCAAGATTTCTCGCCGCGCCGTGGCCGAGGAGTATCGCAGCGGCGCACGCGCGGCAGCCGACGCATGACGCCCGAGACCACGCCCCCCGCAATCGTGACCCCGGAAACCATCGTGGTGGCCATCGGCACGGTCCTGCGCGACGAGATGAACCATCCCAACCTCGACGGCTTCGGCCCGCGAGCGCGGTTGAACGAGGATCTCTACCTCGATTCCGTCCAGCTCCTGCACCTCATCCTCACCCTGGAGATCACCCTCGGCCTCGCCATCCCGGAGACGGCGATCAGCCGGCAGGACATCGCCACCGTCGCCGACCTCGCCGAGCTCCTCGCGCCCGGTGCGCCGGCGGCGCCCACGGTCGGCGAACCGGCCGTGGCCGCCGACGGCGTTCATGGGGAGATGCCCTACGACCTGAAGATCCATTGCTTCGTCAGCTGCGTCTGCGACGGACTGAAGGCGCGGGGCATCGACCATCGGCCGTTCTACGCCCTGATCTGGGATGCCGAGTTCGCCATCACGGAGGAGTTCCGGCTCGCCTACCATTCGGACGCCATGGACCACGAGGCGTTCCGCCACTGGTTCGAACGCCTCTACGGCGTCCCGCTCGAGGTCTGGTACGACCACGCGGCCACCAAGGACGCCAATGTCGCGACACTCCTCGATCTGCTCGCGCGGCGAACGCCGAGCGAGTGCATCATGGTGATGCTCGACATGTTCCATCTGCCGGAGCGGGAGAACAAGTTCAACCAGAACCCCTTCCCGCACTACCTCCTCGTGGAACTGACCGACGACCCGGCCGTCTGGCAGGTGCGCGACCCGGATTTCCGCTGGGAAGGCCCGATCGCTCGCGACACGCTCCTGACCGCCATCCGCCAGCCGAGCGTCGCCGGCGGCTACCGGTTCGATCCCTCGCACGCCCGGCCTCCGGCGCGTGCCGATCTGACGGCCTTCTTCGCCGCGTGCCTGCAGCCCGACGCCAACCCCCTGATCGACGCGGTGCGCGCCATCGTCCTGGCCCATGCCGAGGGACGCTGCGGCCTTCGGCTCGCCGATGTCGGCGCAGCCCTGCACGAGCTGCCGGTCATCACCATCCGCAAATGGGCCTACGAGCACGGCTTCGCGTTCTTCTGGCGCGCGCTGCACTGGCCCGACGCCACCTTCCAACGGGTCTGCGACGACATCGAGGCGCTGGTGAACGGCCTCACGGCGCTCCACTACGCCGTCCTCAAGCTGGCGACGACCGGGGATGCGAGCCTCGTCGCGCCGATCCTCGCGCGGCTCGACGCCCTCGACGCCGCCGAGTTCGCGCTCAAGCGGAAGCTCGAGGCAGCCTTCGACGCCTGGCGCGTGGCCAGCCCGGCCCTTGGACCAGAAGCCCGTATCTCTGAAAGGCTCGAGGCATGAGAATCGCCCTCTGCACCATCAGCTTTCGGCATCACCTCCTATCGATCGGCGAGATCGCTCGGTTCGCGCGCGGCAGCGGGTTCGACGGCATCGAGCTCTGGGGCATCCATGCCCGCAATCTCGGGCCGGGCGATCACGGCGCCTGGCTCGCCGATTACGGCCTGCGCGTTCCGATGATCAGCGATTACCTGCCCCTCGACGCACCGCCCGAGACCCTGACCGAGCGCCTGGACGACCTGTGCCGCCTCGCGGAGATCTGGCAGGCTCCACGCCTGCGCACCTTCGCCGGCACCAAGGGCAGCGGTGCGACCTCGCTGGAGGAGCGGGCGCATGTCGCGCGCAGCCTGCGCTGGTCGGCCGGGTATCTGGCGGATCGCGGCCTGCGGCTCCTCGTGGAGACCCATCCCGACACCCTGGCCGACACGACGGCGTCCCTCGAACAGTTGCTTGAGGCGGTCGACCACCCGGCCCTTAAGGTCAACTTCGACGTCCTCCACGTCTGGGAGGGGGGCGACGACCCAGGCACGGTCCATGGACGCCTCGCCGAACACGTCGACTACTACCACCTCAAGAACGTCCGCGACCGCGCCGACCTTCCGGTCTTCGCGCCGGCCAACGTCTATGCCGCCGCCGGGCGCCGAGAGGGCATGACCGGCCTCTTCGACGGGGCCTTCGATTACGGAGCGTTCCTCGAAACCCTGCCGCCGAATGCCGAAGCCTCCCTCGAATGGTTCGGAGAAGCCTGCTTCTCCGTCCTGCCGGCCGATCTGCTCGGGGTCCGGCATGCCACCGCCAGGCGCCGGAATGAGACGGCCTTCCACCTCGATATGGCGCAGTGAGCGCGGTCTTCCGCGCAGGTCGCCGACCCGATTCAGAGGACCATCCCATGCCCCAAAGCCGTGCCGTCGTCAGCACGCCGCATGCGAGCCGCTACCTCCTCCAGCTCTGCAAGCACTGGGCGCACAAGTTCGAGACGGAGTTCAGCGAGACGCACGGCCGCATCGTCCTGCCGCTGGGGGAAACGCGGCTCAGCGCCGATGCTGAAACCTTGACCATCGACCTCTCGGCCGAGGATGCGGACGGGCTTCCCGATCTCCGCGCCGTCGTCGCGCGCCACATCGAGCGATTCGCCTTCCGCGAGACGCTGCGTTTCGACTGGGTCTGACGATGCGTGTGACGGACTCATGGGACGCGAAGACGTATGAAACGCGAAGAAGGTTCGGACATGACGCTGGTCGAAGGCAGCACGAATGTGAGCATCAGGGCCATGGGCGAGGCGGATGCGCCCGGTCTGTTCGAGATCTACAACCAACCGGCCTTTCGCTCCGGAACGCTCGCACTGCCCTATGAATCCTTTGAGACAGTCAGGACGTGGGCGCAGCCCCGGTCCCCGCGCGACCTGCATCTCGTGGCGGATCTCGGCGGACGCGTCATCGGTGCCGCCGCCCTGCATCCCTTCTATGGGCGGCGTGCGCATGCGGCGGAATTCTGGATCGCTGTGCATGCCGAGTTCGTCGGCAGGGGCATCGGCTCCCGCCTGCTCACCGCGATCATCGATACGGCGGACAACTGGCTCAACATCCTGCGGATCGAGATGACGGTCTTCACCGACAACACACGTGCGATCGCCCTCTACGAGAAATTCGGGTTCGCGATCGAGGGCACGCATCGGGCCGCCAGCTTTCGCGACGGACGCTTCGCAGACGCCCATTGCATGGCGCGGCTGCGACCGTCCCGTGGAGCCTGACGGCATGGCGGTCGTACTTTCGAGACCGAGCGAATCATGAGCCGCGAAAGCCCCCCATGCTGAAGGCCTTCCTCGCCTATTATCGGCCGCACCGGACGCTGTTCCTGGTCGATTTCGGCTGTGCGATCCTCTCCGGCCTGCTCGAACTCGGTTTCCCGATGGCGGTCAAGGTCTTCGTGGACGTGCTGCTGCCGCGCCAGGACTGGCAACTCATCGTGCTCGCCGCCCTCGGCCTCGGCCTCGTCTACGTGGCCAATGCCGGCCTCATGGTGGTGGTGACCTACTGGGGCCACGTGCTCGGCATCAACATCGAAACCGAGATGCGGGCGCGTGCCTTCGAGCACCTCCAGCGGCTCTCGTTCCGCTTCTACGACAACCAGAAGACCGGGCATCTCGTCGCTCGGGTCACCAAGGATCTGGAGGAGATCGGTGAGGTCGCCCATCACGGCCCTGAGGACCTGTTCATCGCCGTGATGACGTTGCTCGGCGCCTTCGCGCTGATGCTGTTCGTCCATCCGCCGCTTGCCGTGATGACGGCCGCGGTCCTGCCTGTGATCGCTTTCGTGACCCTGCGCTACGGCGGTCGCATGACCCGGAATTGGCAGGCCCAGTACGGCCGGATCGGCGCCTTCAATGCGCGCATCGAAGAAAATGTCGGGGGGATGCGCGTGGTTCAGGCCTTCGCCAACGAAACGCACGAGCGGCGTCTCTTCGCTTTCGACAACGCGCGCTATCGCTCGACCAAGCTCGAAGCCTACCGGATCATGGCGGCGAGCCTGTCGATCAATTATCTCGGAATGCGTCTGGTGCAGATCGTGGTGCTGCTCGGCGGCGCGGCCTACGTGGTGCGGGGCGAGTTGAGCGCCGGCGGCTTCGTCGGCTTCCTGTTGCTGGTGGGCGTGTTCTACCGGCCCCTGGAAAAGATCGGGGCCGTCGTCGAGACCTATCCGAAGGGCATCGCCGGGTTCCGGCGCTACATGGATCTCCTGGCCACCGCACCCGATATCGCGGATCGTCCCGACGCCGTCGCGGTGCCCGCCCTCCGGGGCGACATCCGCTTCGAAGGCGTGCGTTTCGGCTACGGCGAGGGTCGTTCCGTCTTCGAGGACCTCACCCTCTCGCTCCGGGCCGGCGAGACCGTGGCCTTCGTCGGCCCCTCGGGGGCAGGCAAGACCACGCTGTGTTCGCTGATTCCGCGCTTCTACGAGGTCGAGGCGGGCCGCATCACGATCGACGGCTTGGACATCCGCGACCTCACCCTCGCATCCCTGCGGCGGCAGATCGGCATCGTGCAGCAGGACGTGTTCCTCTTCGCGGGCACGATCCGGGACAACATCGCCTATGGCCGCCTCGACGCTGACGAGGCGGCGATCCGGGACGCCGCGAGCCGGGCCCGCATCGACGGGCTGATCGCGAGCCTCCCCGACGGCCTCGACACCGTGATCGGCGAGCGCGGCGTGAAGCTCTCGGGCGGACAGAAGCAACGCCTCGCCATCGCGCGGGTCTTCCTCAAGAACCCGCCTATCCTCATCCTCGACGAGGCCACCTCGGCCCTCGACACGCAGACCGAGCGTGAGATCCAACGCTCGCTCACGGAACTCGCCGAGGGGCGCACGACCCTCGTCATCGCCCACCGACTGGCGACCATCCAGCAGGCGGACCGGATCGTTGTGGTGGGTGAGAACGGCATCGTCGAGGAGGGGCGGCACGAAGTACTGCTCGCGTCCGGTGGCGCCTATGGCCGCCTCTACGCCGCGCAGTTCACGCAAGGGCGACACGCGGCGCGAACCTGAGGCACGTCTTGCAAGCGGCGTCGCAATACACTGTCGGTTCGGGGTGAACACGAAGCCATCGACGGCAGTGCTTGACCGCCGCCATAGGCATCGCCTCGCTGCCAGAACTCGACGTTCGCTGCGGCGGACATTGCGAGAGCATGTCGTGGCTCTTTTGAGAGGGACCGACGCTCGTCAACCCGAAGGCGTGGGTCTGTTCGGGCAGCGACGTGGCAACCTCACAATTGCAGGGCACCTCGCGGCATGGGTGCCGACGTCGTCAGGGCTGATGCCTACGATCATGCAAGGAAAGCCAACGACGCCGACCGCGACAAGGACGTAATCGACCACCTCGAACGCTTATGAGGTCGAGTTCGGTGCCTGGACGATGTGCACATACCACCGCTCCCCCTGGGGCCACGTCGACGGGGATTGCCACCTGTACTCACGCTGGGCCGCATCCTCGCGCAGCGCCGTCAGGTCGGGGGCGACCAGCGCCCATTCCTCATCGGAAACATCGGACGGATAGGCGGCGCGCGAAGACGTCATGCCTTCTCATCCGGGCTCCCCCCACCCAGGTCCATAACAGCCTCCAGGATCGTCGCGCAGGTCACGCCCGGCTCGATCGGCTTGGCCACCGAGGCCATGGGGCGCGTGTTCGACGGGTCGGGTGTTACCTGCGAGACGCTCGACAGGACCGGCAGGAACACCCCGCGGAACAGGTTCGGCGAGAAGGCCGTGAACGCGAGGATGAACAGGAGCCCGAAGGTCCACTGGCTGACGGCACGGTGCAGGTCGAAGGCGATTCGGTAGCCGCGGCCGGGGCTCCGTTACGCGGATGGGGCGGCCTCATGCCCGACGAAGGCCGCCCCGTCAGGGTCAGAAGTCGACCAGGACCGCTATGCACTCGCGCAGATCGGCGTTCTCTCGGCTCAGTTCCTCGCGCTTGGCGAGCAATCCGTCGATGAGGGTCTGATCCTGCATTTTGCCATCATGTACGAAGGCATAAGCATTTGCTTGGGGTGCTTTTTGGCACATTTGCCATAAGGCTGCGCTTCTTAGCAGCGAGTGCGTCCAGAAGTGACGACCCGGGATCTCGTGGCGCCGCGGTTCGAGTTCGGCCCGCTCCAGCGTACGGAAACGTCTGACGGTCGGGTGATCCTCGAGCGTCATCGTGGACCGTACCCCCGCCCCGAACGGGAAGTGGACGGCAGGATGCCTTCGTGCGAACGGCCATCATAATTAAATGTTTTCTGACATTTATCAGGTCGATGATCGTTCCGTGTCCACCGTCGATGTGGCCGGTGCTCCGCTCCGAGATCGATGAGGTGTAAAATCGCTCCTCGCCGCGCGCCTGCGGCCATTGACGTGAGTTTCGACCTCATAATAAATGTCGATCATCATATCAAAGCGTCCCAGGACGGGTCGCGAGGAGACGGGCGATGGATACGCGATGGGTGCTCGGGCTTACCGGATTGGCCCTCGCGGGATGCTCGCCGGCCGAGACCGCCGTGCCCCCGGAACCACCGCTGGTGCAGACCGTCGAGGTCGCTCACGGGACGGGAGGGGTCTCGCGCTACACCGGGGTGATCCGGGCCCGCACGGAGAGCAACCTCGGCTTCCGGGTCGCGGGCAAGATCTCCGAGCGCCTCGTCGATCCGGGCGACCGGGTGAAGCGCGGCCAACCGCTGATGCGCCTCGACCGGACCGACTTCACCCTGGCGCTCACGGCGTCCCGGGCCTCGGTCGAGGCCGCGCGGGCCCAGATGATCAGGACCAAGGCCGACGAGGAGCGCAGCCGCAAGCTCGTCGGTGACGGCTGGACCTCGAAGCAGACCTACGACCAGAACAAGGCCGCGGCGGACGCGGCCGTCGCCCAGCTCGCCAGCGCCGAGGCCCAGGCGAGCCAGGTCTTCAACCAGGCCGGCTATTCCGAGCTCCAGGCCGATGCCGATGGGGTGGTGATGGAAGTGCCGTCCGAGCCCGGTCAGGTGGTCGCCGCCGGCCAGACCGTGGCGAAGCTCGCCCGGGACGGGTTCCGCGAGGCGGAGGTCTTCCTGCCCGAGGCGAGCCGGCGTCTCGCGAAAGGTGCGGCCTCGGCGACACTCTATGCGGAGGGCGAGGCGACCTATCCGGCGCGGCTGCGCGAGTTGTCGGCCACCGCCGATCCGGCCACCCGGACCTACCGGGCCCGCTACATCCTCTCGGGCGGCGGCGAGGACGCCCCGCTCGGCGCCACCGTGACGCTTCGGCTCAAGGCCGCCGAGACCGGGCGCGCCGCGGCGGTCGAGGTGCCGCTTTCGGCCTTGTTCGACACGGGCGCCGGCTCGGCGGTCTGGCGGTTCGACACCGCAACCGGAACCGTCACCGCGCAGCCCGTCGCCATCGCCCGCCTGTCCGAGGAAAGCGCGGAGGTCACCTCGGGCCTAGGCCCCGGCGACCGGATCGTCTCGCTCGGGGCCCACCTCCTCAAGGCCGGCCAGACCGTGCGGCAGGCGCCCCCGAGCATGACGGGAGTCGCCAGATGACCGGCTTCAACCTCTCCGCCCTGGCGGTCCGCGAGCGGGCCGTCACGCTGTTCCTGCTGCTTGCCCTCACGGGCGCCGGGTTCTTCGCCTTCCAGAAGCTCGGGCGCGCCGAGGACCCGGCCTTCACCGTGAAGGTGATGGCCGTCTCGGCCGCCTGGCCGGGGGCGACCGCGGAGGAGATGCAGCGCCAGGTCGCCGACCCCCTGGAGAAGCGTCTGCAGGAGCTCGCCTACTACGACCGCGTCGAGACCACCGTGCGACCCGGTCTGATGCTGATGAAGGTCCTGTTCAAGGACAACATGCCGCCGGCCAAGCTCCAGTCCGAGTTCTACCAGGCGCGCAAGAAGCTCTCCGACCAGGCCTCCGGCCTGCCGCGCGGGGTGATGGGGCCGCTGTTCAACGACGAGTTCTCGGACATTTACTTCGCCCTTTACGCCCTCCAGGCCAAGGGCCTGCCGCACCGTCACCTCGTGCTGCGGGCCGAAGACCTGCGCCAGCGCCTCCTGCGCGTGGCCGGCGTCGAGAAGATCAACATCCTGGGCGAGCAGGCCCAGAAGATCTTCGTCGAGATCTCGTACCAGCGCCTCGCGACGCTCGGCATCACCGGCCAGCAGCTGCTGGCCTCCCTCGCCGACCAGAACGACGTGACGCCGGCGGGCTTCGTCGAGGCGGCCGGTCCCCGGGTCTACCTCCGCCTCGACGGGGCCATCGACGGCCTCGATGCGATCCGCAACCTGCCGGTGGCCGCCGGCGACCGCAGCCTGAAGCTCGGCGACATCGCGGAAGTGAAGCGCGGCTACGAGGATCCGAAGACCTTCGCGATCCGCAACGACGGCGAGCCGGCCCTGATGCTCGGCCTCGTGATGAAACCCGGGTTCAACGGCCTCAAGCTCGGCGAGGCCCTGAACGCCGAGGAGGTGGCGATCCATCACGAGCTGCCGACCGGCATCGCGTTCACCAAGATCACCGACCAGGCCAAGGTCATCGACGACGCCATCCACGAGTTCATGGTGAAGTTCTTCACCGCCCTGGCCGTGGTGATCTTCGTGTCCCTCGTGGCGCTCGGCTTCCGCGTCGGCATCGTGGTGGCGCTGGCCGTGCCGCTGACGCTCTCGGCGGTGTTCATGGTGATGATGATCACCGGGCGCGACTTCGACCGCATCACGCTCGGCGCCCTCATCATCTCGCTCGGCCTCCTCGTCGACGATGCCATCATCGCCATCGAGATGATGGTGGTGCGGATGGAGGAAGGCGCCGACCGCATCGAGGCGGCGACCCATGCCTGGAGCGCCACCGCCGCGCCGATGCTCACCGGGACCCTGGTCACCATCGCGGGCTTCCTGCCGGTGGGCTTCGCCGCCTCCACGGCGGGCGAGTACGCCGGCAACATCTTCTGGGTGGTGTCGTTCTCGCTGATCGTCTCGTGGATCGTGGCGGTGACTTTCACGCCCTATCTCGGGGTCAAGCTGCTGCCGAACATCAGGCGCGTGGAAGGTGGTCACGAGGCGATCTACGCCACGAAGAACTACGAACGCCTGCGCCGCGTCGTGCGACTGTCGGTCGACCACAAGTGGATGGCCGCCGGAATCATCGTGGCCCTGTTCGGAGGCGCCGTGGTCGCCATGGGCAAGGTCGAGCAGCAGTTCTTCCCGAATTCGGAGCGGGCCGAACTCATCGTCGAGGTCACCCTACCGGCGGGCTCCGCCTTCGCCACCACCGAGGCCAGCGTGAAGACGGTCGAGGCCGCCGTGCGCGAGCTGCCCGAAGCCGGCGAGATCACGAGCTACATCGGCCAGGGCATGCCGCGCTTCGTGCTCTCGTTCGATCCCGAACTGCCCGACCCGGCCTTCGCGCAGATTGTCGTCCAGACGGGGGATGCACACGCCCGCGACGCGCTGCGGGCCAAGGTCAGAAAACTCGTCGACGAGGGCCGGTTTCCGGAGGCGCGCGTGCGCGTGCTTCAGATCGTGTTCGGCCCGCCGATCCGCTTCCCCGTCGCGTTCCGCGTCGTCGGCCCCGACCTCGACGTCATCCGGGGTATCGCGGCCGAGGTCCGGGACGTCATGGCGGCCAACGCCAACTTGCGTCTCGTCCACCTTGATTGGGGCAACAGGACCCCGAACCTCCACCTCGCCCTCGACCAGGAGCGCCTGCGCCTGATCGGCCTGACGCCGAAGGAGGCCGGACAGCAGTTGCAGAGCTACCTCAACGGGACGCCGGCGACCCAGGTCCGCGAGAACCTGCGTTCCGTCGACGTGCTGCTGCGCAGCCCCGGTCCCGAACGGCGCTCGCTGGGCGAGATCGGCGACCTGACGCTGGCGACGAAGGACGGCCGCCAGGTGCCGGTGTCCCAGGTCGCGCGGCTGGAGACCCGGAACGAGGATGCGGTGCTGAAGCGCTACAACCGCGAGACCTATATCCGGGTGCAGGGCGACGTGCTGGACGGCAAGCAGCCGCCGGACATCCACGCCCAGGTCTTCCCCCTGCTCGACCCGATCAAGGCGAAGCTGCCCTCAGGGTACCGCATCGACACGGCCGGCGCCGTGGAGGAGAGCGAGAAGGCGATGCTGTCGCTGGTGGCGGTCTTCCCGATCATGCTGATCGTGACCCTGACGGTCATCATGATCCAGGTCCGCTCGTTCACGACGATGGTCATGGTGTTTGCCACCGCCCCGCTCGGCCTCGTGGGCGCCGCACCGACGCTGCTGATCTTCGACCAGCCCTTCGGCTTCAACGCGATCCTCGGGCTGATCGCGCTGTCGGGCATCCTGATGCGCAACACCCTGATCCTGGTGGACCAGATCCATCACGACCGCGAGGCGGGCCTGTCCGACTACGATGCCATCGTCGAGTCCACGGTGCGACGGGCCCGTCCCGTCATCCTGACGGCGGCGGCGGCGATGCTGGCCTTCATCCCGCTCACCCACTCGGTGTTCTGGGGGGCGCTGGCCTACGTTCTGATCGGCGGCGTCGGCGTCGGGACGCTGCTGACCCTGCTGTTCCTGCCGGCGCTCTACGCCCTCTGGTTCCGGGTGGCGCGGGCGCCGAAAGCGACCGCCGTCGCATCGGATGCCGGTGCGATGCCGCTCCCGGCCGAGCTGTAGGCGGCATGGAATGCGGTCATGTCCCGACCGAGGGGCATGCGAGGATCGCGCGCCGGGCGACCGGTCGTGCGGTACGACGACCGGTCTGCGCCCCTGCCCCCTCGCGCAGGCCGGTCGATTGTCGGTTTCCGGTGGCTTCGCAGGAACCATCGGAGGGGTAGCCCTTCTTTAGATGACGTATTGCATCTATATAGGATATCTGAAGATCGAAGGATTAAGGAATGCCGAGAGTTTCACAGGAGCAGGCAAGGATCAACCGTCAGCGCGTCGTCGAGGTCGCGGCGTCCCTGTTCCGTGAGCGCGGCCTCAACGGCGTCGGCGTCGCCGACATCATGGCCGCCGCCGGCCTGACTCATGGCGGCTTCTACGGCCAGTTCGCCAACAAGGACGCCCTGGCGGTCGAGGCGTTCGATGCCGCGCTCAATGAAGACCGGCGCGGGGACGTGGACACCATCCTGGCGAACTACCTCTCCCTCGGGCACGTCCAGACACCCGGGAAGGGATGTCCCCTCGCGGCCCTGGCCAACGACGTCTCGCGCGAGGGGCTGGGCAGCCCGGTCCGGACGCGCTTCACCCACGGCGTCGAACGTCTGGCCTCCATCCTCGCCGGTCTGACGCCGAAGGCGTCCCGGGAGCGTCGTCGGCAGAAGTCCCTCGCGGCGTTGTCGACGCTCGTCGGGGCCGTCGTCCTGGCACGCGCCGTCAACGACGAAACGCTGGCGAACGATCTCCTCCAGGCGGCGCATTCCTCGGTCTCCCCCTGAGGAGCGTACGGTTCTGCCCGGCGCTCGCCGGCTCATCCGTCACGCGCTGGCCTAAATTGATGGGATCGATTTCAGGTATCGATCCGACCTGTTTGAATGATGGTGCAGCGCGAAGCATATCCCTCTCACGAAACGGGGTGCGCCCCGGACCAGCAGAGGAATCGACATCATGACCCTTCGCACCCTCACCCTCTCCTCCCTGGCGCTCGTCACCCTGGCGGGCACCGCGATGGCCGATGAGCGCATCGTCGTCACACCGACGCTCTACCGCGAGCAGGCCCGCGCCACCGCCGCGGTGCGCCCGGCCTCCGAGCTGACGACCACGCCGGCCTTGACGCCGCGGGCGCCTGCCGCCCGGCGCATCGTCGCCGACGCATCGGCCCGGTAGGTCGGTTTCACACCCCTCCTTCGGAGGAGGCCGCCACAGGGGAACGGCGGGGCGAAGACCCCGCCGTTTCCGCATCGGGGCCCACCGTCGTCGCCCGAAGCCGAACCTACGAGCATCGCTCGACCGGGAGCCGCCATCGGTCACCGGCGCGCCCGGCACTCGCATTGCCGACACGTCTTGCCTACACATCGACGATTCGGAGCGGTCGATGTGGAACGCCCGACGTGCGTCCGTCCGGCATCCCATCCTCTCGCGCGACACAATTGGGATGTCTGCCCTTCGTCATGACCGCATCGAATCTCCCGGATCCCAAGACCCTGACGCGCGAGCAGCTCGAAGCCGAGGTTCTTGCCCTGCGCGCCCAGTCGGTTTCGCTCGAACAGATGTTCGAGCAGGCCCCTAGCTTCATCGCGCTCCTGAGCGGGTCCGAACATCGTTTCGTTCTGGCGAACGCCGCCTATCAGCGGGTCATCGATCATCGGGCGGTCATCGGGCGGACCGTGGCCGAGGCGCTGCCGGACGCGGCCGCCCAGGGGTACGTCGACCTCCTCGACGAGGTCCATCGCTCAGGCCGTGCGCACAAGGCCACGGGCGCGCGGTTCGACGTCCAGGCGCTGCCGGGCGGCCCGGTCCACGAGCGCTACCTCGACTTCGTGTACCAGCCGATCACCGATGCGCTCGGCGCGGTGACCGGCATCTTCGTGGAGGGGCACGACGTCACCGAGCGTACCCTGGCCGAGGCCGCCCTGCGGGAGAACGAGGCGCGGTATCGAACCTTGTTCGAGAGCATCGAAGTCGGGTTCTGCATCGTCGAGATGAAGTTCGCGGGGGCCGTCGCCGTCGATTACCGCATCGTCGAGGCGAATCCCGCCTTCGTGCGCCAGACGGGGGCCGACGTCGCCGGCCGTTGGGTGAGCGAGTTCGCGCCGGACCTCGAGCGGCACTGGTTCGACACCTACGGCCACGTCGCGCTGACCGGCGAACCCGCCCATTTCGAGCACTATGCCGACGTGTTCGGGCGCTGGTTCGACGTGCGCGCCCTGCGCACCGGCGATCCGACGGCGCACCGCGTCGCCATCTTCTTCTCGGACATCACCGAGCGTCGGCAGGTCGAGCGGCGGGCGGAGGCTGGAGAGCGCGAGCTGCGCCTCATCACCGATGCCCTGCCGGTGCTGATCTCCTTCGTCGGTGCCGACCACATCTACCGCTTCGCCAATCGGGCGTACGACGACTGGTTCTTCACGCCGCACGCCGACGTCGTCGGCCGGGACGTTCGCGCCCTGCTCGGTCCGGAGGGCTACGCCGCCCGCAAGCCCTTCATGGATCGGGCCTTGGCCGGGGAGAACGTCACGTTCGAGCTCGACTGGCCGCACCGCGACGGACGCCCCCGCACCGCCGAGGTCCGCTACCTGCCCCGTGAGGGCGCGGACGGCCGCATCGACGGCTTCCACGTGTTCGTCCACGACGTCACCGCGCGCAAGCAGACGGAAGCCGAACTCGCGCGGCAGGTCGCCGCCCGCACGGCCGAGCGCGACCAGATCTGGACGGCGTCGTCGGACCTCCTCTGCGTCGCCAACCTCGACGGCTACTTCGTCAGCCTCAACCCGGCCTGGACGACGAGCCTGGGCTGGACCGACGCGGAGATGAAGGCGAGCCCGTTCCTCGCCTTCGTCCACCCGGACGACGTCGCGGCGACCGTAACGGCCGCGGGCGGCCTGTCGCGCGGCGAGGCCCAGCTCACCTTCGAGAACCGCTATCGCCGCAAGGACGGCGGCTATCTCTGGCTTTCCTGGAACGCGGTGCCGCGCGACGGCCTGATCTACGCGTCCGTGCGCGACGTCACGGCGATCAAGGACCAGGCCGAGGCCCTTCGCCTGGCCGAGGAGGCGCTCCGGCAATCGCAGAAGATGGAGGCGGTCGGGCAGTTGACCGGGGGGCTGGCGCACGACTTCAACAATCTGCTCGCGGGCATCTCCGGCTCCCTGGAGCTGATGCAGACCCGGATGTCGCAAGGGCGGCTGGGCGATCTCGACCGTTACATGACGGTGGCGCAGGGGGCGGCCAAGCGTGCCGCCGCGCTGACCCACCGGCTGCTCGCCTTCTCCCGGCGCCAGACCCTCGACCCGAAGCCCACCGACGTGAATCGCCTCGTCACCGACATGGAGGAACTCGTTCGCCGCACGGTCGGGCCGGCGATCCAGCTGGAGGTCGTCGGCCTGTCGGGGATCTGGCCCGCGCTGATCGACCCCGGGCAGCTCGAGAACGCACTGCTCAACCTGTGCCTCAATGCCCGCGACGCCATGCCGGACGGCGGCCGCATCACCATCGAGACCGCCAACAAGTGGCTGGACGAGGCCGGTGCCCGCAAGCACGATATGCCGCCGGGCCAGTATCTGAGCGTCTGCGTGACGGACACGGGCGCCGGCATGTCGGCGGACCTCATGGCGAAGGTCTTCGAGCCGTTCTTCACCACCAAACCCCTGGGCGAAGGAACCGGCCTCGGCCTGTCGATGGTCTACGGCTTCGCGCGCCAGTCCGGGGGGCAGGTGCGGCTCTACTCCGAGGTCGGCGAGGGCACCACGGTGTGCCTCTACCTGCCCCGGTACTACGGCGAGGCGGACGCGGACGAGGTGGCCCGCAAGCTCTCCGAGGTCGGACGCGCCGGGCAAGGCCAGACGGTCCTCATCGTCGACGACGAGCCGTCGGTGCGCATGCTCGTCACGGAGGTCCTAGAAGACCTCGGGTACACCGCCATCGAGGCCGCCGACAGCGTCGCCGGCCTGAAGGTGCTTCAATCCGACGTGCGCATCGATCTGCTGGTGACCGACGTCGGACTCCCGGGAGGCATGAACGGGCGACAGATGGCGGATGCCGCGCGCGAGCGGAGACCCGACCTGAAGGTGCTGTTCATCACCGGCTACGCCGAGAACGCCGTCCTGGGGAACGGCTATCTCCGGCCCGGCATGCAGGTGCTGACGAAACCGTTCGTCCTGGAGACGCTCGCCACCCGGATCCAGGAACTGATCGGAGCCAGATGAGGGACGCCCGCGAACGGCACCGCCTGCTCCTGCATGCGGGACGAAAGCCGTCGGGGTCGGCGCGGGTTCACGCCGCGATGCGGGCGCGGACCCAGTTGATGACGCCACCCTCCAGCAGCACCGCGATCTGGCGGGGCGAGAGGTCGTGGCGCAGGCGGATCGAATCCCTGCCGCCGCGCAGGGTGGCCTCGATGGTCTGGCCCCGGGAGAGCGCCCCGGCCACGTCCGCGATCTCGATCACGTCGCCGAGTTCGAGCCGGTCGTAGTCGGCCGGATCCGCGAAGGTGAGGGGCAGGACGCCGAAATTGATCAGGTTCTGCCAATGGATCCGGGCGAAGCTCTTGGCCAGCACCGTTTCCAGGCCGAGGTAGCGGGGGGCCAGCGCCGCGTTCTCCCGGCTCGATCCCTGCCCGTAGTTGAACCCGCCGACGATGGCGTGGCCGGCCCGCTCCCGGCCGCCCTGCCGGGCGCGCTTCGGGTAGGTGTCGTCGATGGGTTCGAAGGTGAACTCGGCGGTCTTCGGGATGTTCGACCAGTAGGGCATCACCCGGGCGCCGGCCGGCATGATGTCGTCGGTGGAGATGTCGTCGCCGGTCTTGAGGAGCACCGGCACGCGGATCGTCGCCCCGAGCTTGCCGAGTTCGGGCAGCGTCGTGATGTTCTCGGATTTTTCCAGCGCCACCTCCCGCGCCTGCGCCTCGGACAGGGGGGCCGCCAGCATCGTGGCGTTGGCCGCCACCATCCGGGGCGGCTCGACCCGGGGATAGGGCATGCCGAGGGTGCGCGGATCGGTGATGACGCCGGTCAGCGCCGAGGCGGCGGCGGTCTCCGGGCTGCACAGGAACACGCTGTCCTCCCGCGTGCCCGAGCGGCCCGGGAAGTTGCGCGGCACGGTGCGCAGGGAATTGCGGCCCGAGGCCGGGGCCTGGCCCATGCCGATGCAGCCGTTGCAGCCCGCCTGATGCACCCGGGCGCCGGCATGGATGAGGTCGGAGAGCTGTCCGTCCCGGATCAGGGTCTCCAGCACGACGCGGGTCGAGGGATTGATGTCGAAGGACACCCGGTCGTGGGTCTGGCGCCCCTCCACGATGGCGGCGGCCACGGCGAAATCGCGGAACCCGGGATTGGCCGAGGAGCCGACATACGACTGGTAGATCTCGGTGCCCGTCACCTCCGAGACCGGCACGACGTTGCCGGGACTCGACGGCTTGGCGATCATCGGCACCAGGGTCGAGAGGTCGAGGTCTTCGGATTCGTCGTAGGTCGCCCCCTCGTCGGCGGCGAGCGGAACCCAGTCCTGCCCGCGCCCGACGCCGTCGAGGAAGGCCTTCGTCGCGGCGTCCGAGGGAAACACGCTCGTGGTCGCCCCCATCTCGGCGCCCATGTTGGCGATGACGTGCCGGTCCATGGCGGTGAGCCCTTCGAGGCCGGGGCCGTGATATTCGATGATCCGCCCGAAGCCCCCCTCGACGCCGTGGCGGGCGAGCAGGGTCAGGATCACGTCCTTGGCGCTCACCCAGTCGGGCAGGCGACCGGTGAGCCGCACGCCCCGGACGCGCGGCATGCGCAGGTTCAGGGGCTGGCCGGCCATGGCCAGCGCCACCTCGACGCCGCCCGCCCCGAAGGCGAGCATGCCGAGCGACCCGGCGGCCGGGGTGTGGCTGTCGGACCCGACCAAAGTCTGCCCCGGCTTGCCGAAGCTCTGCATGTGGACGGGATGGCTGATGCCGTTGCCGGGGCGCGAGTACCACACGCCGAAGCGGCGACAGGCCGAGCGCAGGAACATGTGCTCGTCGGCGTTCAGATGGTCGTTCTGCACGAGGTTGTGGTCGATGTACTGCGCGGCCAGCCCGACCTTCACGCGTTCGATGCCCATCGCCTCGAGTTCCAGCATGACGAGCCCGCCGAGCACGTCCTGCAACAGGGTCTGGTCGATCTTGAGGGCGATGTCGCCGCCGGGCGTGAGGTCGCCCTCGGCGAGGTGCGACTGGACGAGTTTCTGCGTGAGGTTCAGGGCCACGGGTCTCTCCCGGTCTCCGTTCGGGGGAAGGGGTCGCGCCGCGGGCCCGCGGCCCGCGACGACTCTCGAATGACAGTTCTCGGATCAGACCTTGCGGTCGCTGCGGCGCAGGCTCTCGGGCATCGCGAACAACGAGAGCCCGGCCGCGACGAGGCAGACCACGCCGATGGCGTAGAGCGCCGGGGTGGTCGATCCGGTCAGATCCTTGATCCAGCCGACCGCCACGGGGCTGACGATGCCACCGAACTGGCCCAGCGTGTTGATGAGGGCGATGCCGCCGGCGGCGCCCGCCCCGGTGACGAGCTTGGCCGGCAGGGTCCAGAAGGTCGGGATCGAGGCGACGATCCCGGCCCCCACCAGGGCCAGGGCGAACATCAGCGGCACGATCTGCCGGTCGAAGATCCCGGCGGCGAAGAAGCCGACCGCCGCCGCGATGGCGAGCCCGGCCACGAATTTCGGCCGCTCGCCGGAGGCATCGGACAGGCGGCCGATGACGATCATGGAGATGGCGCCGCAGATGTACGGGATCGCCGTGAGGAAGCCGACGGAGGCCGCCTGCCCGCCGCTCGCGGTCTTGATGAGATCCGGCCCCCAGAAGTTCAGCCCGTAGGACCCGACCTGGAGCAGGAAATACACGAGCGCGATGAGCAGGAAGCCCGGCTGCTTGATCGCCCCCCACAGGGAGTGGTCGCCGATGTCGCGGTTGTGGTGGGCGATCTGCGCCGACAGGAGGTCCTTCTCCCGCTGGGTGAGCCAGCGCGCATCGGCGATCCGGTCGTCCAGGCGCAGGAACACCATGGCGCCGAGCACGAGGCAGGGCAGGCCGCCGGCGAGGAACAGCCATTGCCAGCCGGCGAGCCCCGCCACCCCGTTGAGGCCGCCGAGGATGAGGCCGGCCACGGGTGCCCCGAAGATGCCCGCGAAGGCGGAGGCCACGAACATGAACGAGGTCACGCGCCCCCGGAACGAGGCCGGGAACCACAGGGTGAGGTAGTACAGGATGCCGGGCGCGAAGCCCGCCTCCATGGCGCCGATGATGAAGCGCAGAACGTAGAAGTGCCACTCGGTGGTGATGAATACCATGAGCGCCGTGGCGATGCCCCAGGATACCATGATGCGGGCGATCCAGCGCCGCGCCCCGACCCGGTAGAGCAGCAGGTTCGACGGCACCTCGAAGATCACGTAGCCGACGACGAACATGCTCGCGCCGAGCCCGTAGGCGACGTTGCTGAAGCCGAGGTCGCTCTGGAGCTGGAATTTGGCGAAGCTGATGTTGATCCGGTCGAAGAACGCGAACATGTAGCAGACCATGATCAGCGGCATCAGCCGCCACGCGGCCTTTCGGACCACGCTCGCCTCGGTCACGGCGTCGTCGCCCGCGAGCGGGCTTGTGGCGGCAACGGTCATCGTTTCCTCCTGGGATGGGGCGGCCCGTGGCACCCCGCACGGCGCGGGGTCACGGCTCGGGCGGAGCCCCTTCTCGCGGGGGCTTCCGTCCGGGATCGGGAGAAGGGAGCGCGTCCGGCCCGCGGCGGGATCAGGCCGCCTGCGGCACCGGATGCAGGTCGCGGGGTCGGCCGGCCTTGGCGACCTGTCCGGGCACGTCGTGGCCGACGAGGCGCGGCAGGCTGCGGGACAGGCCGATGAGGGCGTCGAGGTCGAGGCCCGTTTCGATGCCCATCTCGTGGGCCATGTTGACGAGATCCTCGGTGCAGATGTTGCCCGTGGCGCCGGGCGCGAACGGGCAGCCGCCCAGCCCCCCCAGCGCCGCGTCGAACCGGCGCGCGCCGGCCCTGTGGGCGGCGAGCACGTTGGCGAGGCCGAGCCCACGGGTGTTGTGGAAATGCAGCGTCAGCCGCTCGGCCGGCACGATCGCCAGCGCGCGGGCGACGAGGCGCTCGACCTGGGCCGGGTTGGCCATGCCGGTGGTGTCGGCGAGGGTCACCCCCGTGATGCCGAGCGCGCGGTAACGCTCCACCTGGGCCATCACCTTGTCGGGCGCCTGCTCGCCCTCGAACGGGCAGCCGAAGGCGGTGGCCACGGTGGCGTTCGTGGTGACGGGCGCCCCCTTCACCGTCTCCATGATCCGGGCGAACCCTGCGATGGAGGCCTCCGGGGTCATGCCCATGTTGGCGCGATTGTGGGTCTCGCTCACCGAGGCGACGAGGTTGATCTCGTCGACCCCCGCCGCCAGCGCCCGCTCGGCCCCCCTGGGGTTGGGCACGAGGGCGACGTAGACCGTGCCGGGCCGCCGGGCGATCCCGGCGAAGACTTCCGCCGCGTCGCGCAGGGCCGGCACGGCCTTGGGCGACACGAAGGACGAGACCTCGATGCGCGAGAACCCGGCGGCCGAGAGAGCGTCGATGAGCCCGATCTTGTCGGCGGTCTCGACGTAGCGGGGCTCGATCTGAAACCCGTCGCGGGTGGCGACTTCCTGGATCAGCATGGTCGCGGTCATCCGATGGCTCCCTCGCGGCGCAGGCGTCCGATGGTCTCGGCATCCCGCCCGAGATCGGCCAGGACTGCATCGGTGTGGGCGCCGAGCGCCGGCCCCTGCCAGCGCACCGCACCGGGGGTGCCCGAGAGCTTCGGCACGATGCCGGGCATCTTCACCCGCGTGCCGCCGGGAAGCTCCGCCTCCAAGATCATGTCGCGGGCGGCGTAGTGCGGATCCGCCACGATGTCGGCCACCGAGTAGATCCGACCCGCCGGCACGTCCGCCGCGTCGAGGGCCGCCAGGGCCTCGTCCACGGTGCGGGCCCTCGTCCAGTCGCCGATCGCGCCGTCGAGCATCCCGGCAACGGCCGAGCGGCCGTCGTTGCCGCGCAAGCGCGGATCGTCGGCGAGGTCCGGCCGGCCGATGACCCCCATCAGGCGGCGGAAGATCGGGTCCGAGTTGCCCGCGACGACGACGAAGCCGCCGTCCTTCGACGGATAGGTGTTGGAGGGCGTGATGCCCGGAAGCGCCCCGCCGGTCCGGGTCCGGACCTCGCCGAGGAGGTCGTACTCCGGAACGAGGCTCTCCATGACGTTGAACACGCTTTCCACGAGGGAGACGTCCACGACCTGCCCCTCGCCGCCGCCGGTCCGGACATGCAGGAGGGCCATCAGGGCGCCGATCACCCCGTGGAGCGAGGCGAGCGTGTCGCCGATGCTGACGCCGACGCGGGCGGGCGGGCTGTCGGGGCTGCCGGTGGTGAAGCGGATGCCGCCCATGGATTCGCCGATGGCGCCGAAGCCGGGCCGGTCGCGATACGGGCCGGTCTGGCCGTAGCCGGAGATGCGCACCATGACGAGCTTGGGGTTTAGACCCGAGAGCACGTCCCAGCCGAGCCCGAGCTTCTCCAGGCCGCCGGGGCGGAAATTCTCGACCACCACGTCGGCGCTTCGCGCCAGATCCTTGACGAGTTCGAGGCCCTCCGGGGACTTCAGGTTGACCGCGATGGACTTCTTGTTGCGCGACTGCAGGTACCACCAGAGCGAGGTGCCCTCGTGCATCCTGCGCCATTTGCGCAAGGGGTCGCCGTCCTTGGGCGACTCGACCTTGATCACCTCCGCGCCGAACTCGGCCAGGATTTTCGTCGCGAACGGCGCGGCGATGAGCTGCCCGAGTTCGAGCACCCGGATCCCGGCGAGCGGACCGGTGGCCGAAGCCGTGGCTGAGCTTGGCATGGCATTCCCTCCAGTGTTCTCGGCAGGGAGAACTATTATGCTGACTGCGCGATGTCGAAACGCAATGCGCCATCGGGCGTTCTCGGAACGAGAACGCAGACCGGAACCATTTCGCTAGGATGCCGCGTGGAGATGGTCGAGGAGGAGGGAGGCGGCCGGGGACAGGGGGCCGGGCCGGACCACGAGGGTCAGGGTTCGCCGCGCCCAGGGGTCCGTCAGGGGCACAGCGACGAGCTTCATCTGCGGGCCCAGCAGCGCGTGAACCCCCTGGGGCACGACGCCAAGGCCCATCCCAACCTGGGCCATCCGGCAGATGGCATCGAAGCTCGGCACGTGCATGCGCAGGCGCAGGGGCCGCCCGAGACGCCGGGCCTCGTCGCGGAGGGCCGCGTAGATCGAACTCTCCCGGTGCAGGCCGACATGGTCGTGATCCAGGGTCTCGGACAGGGCGATCGCCTCCCGGCCGGCCAGCGGATGACCGGCGGGCACGACGAGGACGAGCCGGTCGCCCCGGTAGGGACGCGCGAGGAGCGAGCGGGTGTCCGTGCTTCCGGCGCAGATGCCGAGGTCGGCCACGCCCTCCTCGACACCCGCCACCACCCCGCCGCTCGGCCGCTCCTCCAGGTCGATCCGGATGTTGGCCTGGACGGCCAGGAAGGCCTGGAGATCTTCGGGTAGGAACTGCACGATCGCCGACAGGTTGGCGAGCACGCGCACGAATCCGCGCACGCCCCGGGCGTGCTCGGCGAGTTCGAGGGTGATCTGCTCGGCGCTCGCCAGCATCCGGCGGGTGTGATGCAGGAGCGTTTCGCCGGCGGGCGTCGGGCGCATGCCCCTGGGGTCCCGCGTCAGCAATTCGCAGCCGAGCGCGCGTTCCAGCTCGGCCAGGCGCTTGCTCACCGCCGACGGCGCGATGGCTTCCCGTCGCGCCGCGCCGTTCAGGGTTCCTTCCTCGCAGATCGCCGCGAACAGGCGCAGCGATTTCAGGTCGAGACGGTTGAGGATCGAGGGCGCGCAACACTCCCGCATGTCGACTCCACCATCCGTCGTCGACGCCTCTCGGCGAGCGCATACGACTTACGAGACCGCCCCGGCCGCACGCCATCCGCCACCGGCGCTCCGCCCGGAAGGCGGTCGGATCACGTCAGACGGGGCTGACCGTTCGATGCCGAGAGACCGCCATCCACAGGCAGGTTCACGCCGGTGACGAAGTGCGCGTCCTCGCTCGCGAGAAAGGCGATCACGCCTGAGATGTCGTCGGGCTTTCCGCCGCGTCCCATCGGGATCCGCTCCTCGAACTTGGCGACGAGTTCCGGCTGGTCCTGCATGCCGGCGGTGAACGGCGTGTAGACCAGCGACGGGTTGACGGCGTTCACCCGCACGCCGTTCCGCGCCTCGTCGAGGGCGACGGCGCGGGTGAAGTTCGTCACCGCGCCCTTGGCGGCGCAGTAGAAGCTGTGGTTCCAGTCCCCGCCCAGCCCCGAGACGGACGACACGTTGACGATGCAGCCCCGGCTCTCCCGGAGGTGCGGCAGCGCGAAGCGCGTCATGTAGAAGACGCCGTAGAGGTCGGTCTCGATGATCGTCGAGAAATCGGCGAGGTCGCCCTCGTCGACACGGCCGAGATGATCCTTGCCGGCGTTGTTGACGAGGACGTCGAGGCGTCCGAATCGCTCCACGGCCCGCGCGACGACGTCCCGACACCGATCCGCGTCGGATAGGTCGGCGACCACCGCGAGGGTGTCGGCGGCCTCGATGCCGCCGGCCACCGCGTTCAGGCCGTCCGCGTTCTGGTCGGCGAGGACGAGCGTTGCGCCTTCGCGCCCGAACCGCCGTGCGGCGGCCTCGCCGATGCCCGAGGCCGCGCCCGTGACGAGCACCACCTTGCCCGAAAACCGTCCCATCCCGTCTCCCTCCGGCCGCCTCAGCGTGGTCTGCCTTCGTCGGATCGCACGCCCGGTCAGGCGCTCCGGCTGCGAGCCGGATTGCGGCCCTCAGCGAATTCCTCGACGATCCTGGCGCAGAAAGCGGGCAGATCGTTCGGGTCGCGGCTCGTGACGAGGCCTGCGTCGGCGACGACCTCCCGGTCGACCCAGGTGCCGCCCGCATTCCGGATGTCGGTCGCGACGGTCGGGAACGAGGTCAGGGTGCGTCCCTTCACGACATCCGCCTCCACCAGGATCCATGGCCCGTGGCAGATCACGCCGACGGGCTTGCCCTGGGCGAAGACGTCCCGGACGAACGCGATCACGGCCTTGCTCGCCCGAAGCTTGTCGGCGCCCACGGTGCCACCCGGGATGACGAGCCCGTCGTATTCGGAGGCCGAGACATCCTCGATGACCCGGTCGACCGGGTAACGTCCGGCCGGGTCCAGATCGTTGTTGGCGGTCTCCGCCTCGCCGGCCTCCAGGCCGATCACCGTGACGCTTGCCCCGGCTTTCGTCACGGCCTCGCGCGGCTGGACGAATTCCGGCTCCTCGGTTCCGCGCGGCGCGATCAGGATGGCGATCTTCCGTCCCTGCAGGGTCATGGTGTTGCTCCCGTTCGTTCGGAGGGGGTCTATCGGGGGGAGGCCGTCCTCGGACGGGTTTCCCACCCGCTCGCAGTGGCGAAGGCGCCGGTTCTGCCGGTCGGCGCGCTCCTCCGGCGTCCGCCCTAGCGGCCGTACGACGCCCAGGTCTTCACCGGCTGGCCCACCTGGTGGTCGCGGGGCGCCTCGGGCTCGCGGGACGACAGCATCATGGAGGCACCGGCCGAGACGAGGCCGGCCATGGCCCTCAGGTCGTCCGTTTGCCTCGGATCGCGGGCGATCGCCTCCGCGTCGCGCTGGAGACGGAGATTGCACGATTTCGTCGCCAAGCCTCCATCGGGCGTGCAGGCGTCGTGACGGGCGCAGGCCGCGTCGAGGGCGTCGACGGGGGCGGCGGGCGCATTGTTGCCGGGCCCGCAGTAATTGCCGTGTATCAGGCTGACCGCAGGGCGCGGCGAAGCGATGGCCTGCGCCTGGAACGGGGCAGCGAAGCTAAGGGCGAACGCCATCGACAGGGCGAACCTATGCATCATCGTAAGCTGACCTTCGGAGGTTCTTGTCACCCGAGGATATCCGCCCGGAGTGACGACATCACGATCTTCGGCAGGACAAAGTGTGATGTGGGCTCGCGGTTCCCGGGTTGTCGCCATGTCGCAACCCGTCCGGGTATCGAAGCGGGAAGCCTCGAAACGTCGTGCGGGCCGGTCGGTTCGGCGACTCACCTCGGCCTCGTGCGGCGAATACGGTCGGAGAAGCGCACCCATGCCCGGCGACCTCGGATCCGACCGCCGTGCGACGACGCTCACCATTTGTTGAATGCCCGCGAGATTGGAATGGGCCGAAACAAGCGTTGTCCGCGGGGAATATGACATCGAGCCGGAGCGTCCGACCTTGCAAGCGCCAGTCCGCTACACACCCGACGTCGAGCAGGTGAAGCCCGAGGAAGGGAAGACCATCGAGCAGCTGAACGAGACCTTCGACAAGATCCTCCGGACCGTGGCCGACGATTCCGGCCATGCGGTGCGCTCGGTCCATGCCAAGTCGCACGGAATCCTCGAAGGGTCCTTGAGAATCGACGCAGACCTGCCCCCCGAACTGGCGCAGGGGCTGTTCGCCAAGCCGGGCGAGCACCGCGTCTACATGCGGATGTCCACCAATGCCGGCGACATCCTGCCGGACGCCGTCTCCCTGCCGCGCGGCCTCGCCCTCAAGGTGCTCGATGTCGAGGGCGAGCGCCTGCCCGGTGCCGAGGGCACGACCCAGAACTTCATCATGGTCAACGGCACGGTCTTCCAAGCGCCGAGCGCCGACAAGTTCCTCGGCAGCCTGAAGCTGCTCGCCGGCACCACCGACCGGGTCGAGGGCCTGAAGGTCGCGGCCTCGACGGTGCTGCGGGGCGTCAACAAGGCGCTGCAGGCGGTGGGCATCGAGAGCACCACCATCGCCTCCCTCGGCGGCGCCCCAAACGTCGATCCGCTCGGCGAGACCTATTACAGCGTCACGCCCTTCCGCTACGGCGACCACATCGCCAAGTTTTCCGTCGCCCCCGTGGCGCCCGCGCTCACCGCGCTCACGGGCACCGAGATCGACGCGTCCGGCCGCCCCGATGCGATCCGCGAGACGGTGCAGGCGGAGATGCGCGGGATCGAGGGCGTCTGGGAGTTCCGCGTCCAGCTCTGCCGCGACCTGGAGCGCCAGCCCGTCGAGGATCCAACGGTGGAGTGGGACGAGGCGGAGGCCCCGTTCCAGCGCGTCGGCGTGATCACGGCCCGGCCGCAGGACAGCTGGGACGCCGCGCGGGTGCAGGCGGTCGACGAGGCGATGCGCTTCAGCATCTGGACCGGGCTTGCCGCCCACCAGCCGCTGGGTAACATCAACCGGGCCCGCAATGCCCCCTACAGGCACTCGGCCGAGTTCCGCCAGCGCTTCAACGGCTGCCCCATCCACGAGCCGGGCGCCGGGCGCTGACGATCCTGACGGCGGGGGCGAACGGTCCCGTACCGGCGCTTCCGCTCCGACCTTTTCTTCGAGGACGTCGCATGAATCCAGTCGCGAGAATCCTGATCGCCGCCCTGCTGGCGGCGCCCGTCGCGGGCGCGGCGCGCGCCCAGGAGGGCGAGCACGCCGCCCACGGCAGCGTCACGGTCCCGGATGCCGCGAGCGTCGTCTACGGGCCTGGGCCCGCGAACCTGCCCAAGGGCACGCAGATCAGCCAGGTGGCGGGCGATCCGGCCAAGCCCGGTCTGTTCGTGCTGCGGATCAAGTTTCCCGCCGACACCGTGATCGCGCCGCACACGCACGCCCAGGCCGAGACGCTGACCATCCTGGCCGGATCGATCTACCACCAGCATGGCGCGACCCTCGACAAGGCGGCCGGCAAGCCGCTGCGCGCGGGCGGCTTCGTCTACCTGCCGCAGGACATGCCGCACGCCCTCTGGACCACGACCGAGCCGGTGGAACTTCAGGTCAACGGGACCGGCCCGTTCGGCCTCAACTACATCGACCCCGCCGACGACCCGAGCCGCACGGCACGCGAGACGCGCTGACGTTCGACCGGGCGGAACGCCGGCGGGCGTCGCGGTGGCGGTTCAGATCTCGATGCAGATCTTGCCGAAGTGCCGGTTGCTCTCCTGGTGCCGGAACGCCGCGACGAGGTCCGCCAGGGGATAGCGGCTGTCGACGATCGGCTTAAGCCCGCAGGCCTCGATGGCGCGAACCATCTCGATCTGCTGGCGACGGCTGCCGACGAGGACGCCCTGGAGGCGGATCTGGCGGATCAGCGCCGGGACCAGGGGCAGCGGCCCGGCGACGCCCGTGAGGATGCCGATCACCGAGATGTGGCCGCCCACCCGCACGGCGGCCATCGACTGCTCCAGGGTACCCGGACCGCCGACGTCGAGGACATGGTCGACACCCCGTCCGTCAGTGAGGCGCCGGGCCGCCTCGCCCCAGGCGGCATCGGCCCGGTAATTCACGGTGTGATCGGCCCCCAGCGCCCGCAGGCGCGCGAGCTTCTCGTCGCTGGACGAGGTTGCGATCACGGTGGCACCGGCGGCCTTGGCGAATTGCAGCGCGAAGAGCGAGACACCGCCGGTGCCCTGCACGAGGACCACATCGCCGCTCTTCAGCCCGGCATCCGCGTGGAGAGCGCGCCAGGCCGTGAGCGCCGCCGTCGTCAGGGTCGCCGCCTCGGCGTGGTCCCAACCCCGGGGCGCATGGGTGAAGGCCATGGCGGAGGCGGTGACACGCTCGCGGGCATAGCCGTCGATGCCGTCGCCCGGCACGGTCGCGAAGCCCTCGACGAAGGGTTGTCCCTCGGCCCAGGTCGGGAAGAACGTGCTGACCACGCGGTCGCCGACCGCGAAGCCATCGACGCCCGGGCCCACGGCTTCGACTTCGCCCGCACCATCCGACATCGGAACGCGCGGCTCGCTCGGTCCCCACATGCCGCTGACCACGGCGTAGTCGTGATAGTTGAGCGAACTCGCCCGCAGGCGAACTGTGATCTCGCCGGATCCCGGCTCCGGGACGGGACGCTCGCCGAAGGCGACGGCCGCGAAGCCGCCCCCGGGCTGGACGATCACGGCGCGGGATGTCGATGCGGTCATGCTGTACCTGTCGGTCTGGCCGGCCGGGGGCGCCGGCATGGTTGGGAGATTGGGATCGAATCCGGCGAGGTCTCCGCCGGGTGGCGACCCGAGGGTTGCAAGCGGAACCGCCCCTGTCGAGGCCGGGACCCGCCGTCGCCGCCCCCGTGCGCTGCGTGGGACCGTGACCGGGTGCCTCGTGAGATGTTCCTCGGCATCGCCCGTCATGGTGGAAAAGAAGGGATCGCGTAAAATGCGATCGAGTTCCCTACCGATTCCTACAGGCGGGCAGCGTAGTCCGGGAGAACTCGCGCGGGCGGCAATCGCATCCCCCGTTCACGCTTCCCCATCACGCCGCCAGGACGCCCCGCCATGCTCGTTCGCTTCTTCGACTCGCTGTGCCTGCGGGCTCTCGGTTCGGCGGCCGTCGGGCGGGCGGTGCGGGCGGGGATCGTCCTGGCCTCGCGCACGACCTCGCCCCGGGGCGAGGCCGCCGCCGGCGAAGCCGTCGCCATGGTCCCGGCCCGATGAGCGAGGAGATCGGCCATCGGGTGGTGCCGGTCATGCCGCCCGGACGAGATTCTTCTCGACTTCGGTGAGCGCCCGTTCCAGCGCCGCGAAGCATTCCGGATCGAAGGCCGTGCCGAGGTCGGCCCGCATGATGTCGAGGGCCTTCGGGATCGGCATGGCCTTGCGGTAGGGCCGGTCCGCGGTCAGCGCATCGAACACGTCCGCCACCGATACGATGCGGGTTTCCGGCTCGATCTCCTCGGCGACGAGGCCGCGCGGATAACCGCGTCCGTCGAGGCGCTCGTGATGCGCGCCGCCGACGCGGGCGAGTTCGCGGAACACGGCGACCCGGGACAGAATGCCCTCGGAGAGAACGGCGTGGTTGCGCATATCGCGCCATTCCGCCTCGTCGAGCTTGCCGTTCTTGTCGAGGATGGAGTTCGAGACACCGAGCTTTCCGACATCGTGCAACAGCGCGGCCCGGCGCAGCCAACGCCGCCGCTCGCCCGGGAAGCCGAGTTCCGCCGCGATCAGATCGGCATAGACCGCCACGCGCTCCGAATGCCCGGACGTGAACGGGCTCTTGGTGTCGATGACCTTGGCGAAGGCGCGGGCGATGTCGTCGAGGTAATCCTCGTCCACCACCACGGCGCGCTGTGCCGGTTCGAGGGCGGTGACCGCCTCCGCGATGGTCTCGGAGCCGAGCATCTCCCAGAAACCCGGCATCGCCGCCGCGCGCTCGAAACACGCCACGGCGTTGGGATCGAACCAGCTGCCGCTGCGGCTCCGCGCCTCGGTCAAGGCGGCTTCGCGGCCCGCCGCCGTGTGGAACACGTCGATGACCTGCGCGAGGAGCGCGATACGGGCATAGACCGGGATCGCCGGCCCCGCCCGCCGGTCCGGACGTCCCTTTCCGTTCCAATGCTCGTCGAGGGCGTGGATCGCATCGCAGACCGCGGGGGGGAAGCGCAACTGCGCGGCGATCTCGGCGCCCCGCTGGCAGCGGGTCTGAATGAGATCGTCGGCGATCTCGCCGCCGTTCTGAAGGATGTTGAGGACCGCCTTGAAGCGCTCGGCCAGACCGGCCTTGAGGCCCGTATGGGCGAAGACGAAGCCGAGCACGTTCGGCAAGCTGTCGCTGACGGTCTTGAAGTCGCGTTTGAAACTCAGATCGTCGGAAAGATACAGCTCGCAGATGCGTGCCGCATTGCTGGAGCAGCCGAGGTCCTTCAGCATGACCGTGTAGTACAGTTCCCAAAGCTGCCCCTCGGGCAAGCCCATCTGCCGGCCGATATGCATGCCGATCCAGGTCGCCCGCACGCAATGCCCGACCGGCTGGCCCTCCGTCAGGTCGAGGGCATGGCTCAAGGCCCCGAGGACTTCCGAGAGCTGAACCGTCCTGGCGACGCCGTCATCGTCCGATACGATCTTCATCGGTCTCGTTCCGCCCTTCGCCCCGTCGGCGCAGGACTGCCCGAAGATCCTGATGAAAGCGTTGCACCGCAGGCGCGATCGGGCCGGACGCCGAACGGCTCGGTGGCCCCGGGGCTTTCCCGGGCGATCGGCCCACACCGGGAGCAGTCCAGCGCGGTCGGACGCGGACGTTTCGCCGTCGAGGCTTCCGGATCGTCGCGGGCGGGCCTAGATTCGCGCGCGAGCGGATATCCGCGCGCGCCCGACGTTGGTCTGGCGTGTCGCGGCATGCCCAGGTGGTGATCCCGAATGAAGGCGTACTGGAACGACTGCGGTGACGGACCGACATCCGAGGCGGCTCGGGAGGTCGGTCCTGGCGAGGCAGGTTCGATCTGGTCGGACACGGTGCGGGGTGTCGAGGGCAACTTCCTCGGTCTCATCGACGATGGGGGGAGGACGGTGCAGTTCCTTTACGCGGCCGACATTCCCGACGGCGTCGACGACGCCTCGCGGTTGCGGATCGTGTTGATGGACTTTCCCCAGCCGGAACAGCGAAGCTCCTACCAACGGTACGTGGCCATCGGCGAGGTCCGGCGGCTGATCGCGATGGTCTTCGAGACGGGGGCGGACCATCGCCGCTTCGGCGCGCTGACCGTCACGCCCTGGTAGGCACGGCCCGCATGCACAGCGCGCAGAGGCGTCGCGGTAGACCGGGCGGCCTCGGCCCGAACCCGTCGTTCGGGCCGCTCAAACGCCGGCCGGACGATGACCGCCTTTGCGCGCCTGTCGGGCAACCGCGCTCGGCGACTGGTCCAGCACCCGCCGGAACGTCTTGGACATCTGGCTGAGGTCGGAGAATCCGGCCTGGATCGCCACGTCCTTGAGGCTCGCGTCGCCGGCCTCGATCAGGTCGCGGGCGTACAGGACCCGGGCGCGGAGGATGTACTGGTAGGGGGTGACGCCGAAGGAGGCTTTGAACGCGCGCACGAGATGTCCGATGCTGACGCCCGCGGCCTCGGCGAGGTGCGAGAGCGTGAGCGGTTCGGACAGGCGCGACGCGATGAGGTCCCGCAGGAGGGCCGCCTCGGAGGACCGCAGCCGTGGGATCGCGCGACGGTCGCGTTCCGGCGTCGAGAACAGCCGGATCAGGGTGGAGGCCACGCTCTCGACCAGGAGCGCGCCGTGCGGGCACCCTCCTTCGAGATCGACCGATATGGCGCGCAGGAGATACTCGACCGCGCTCTGCGAGCGGGCGCTGACGAACTGGGTCCGGATCCCCGTGCGGTGCGGCGCGACGTCGGCCATCCGCTCGACGGTTTCCGGGGCGATCTTCAAGGTCAGGCTGCGAAACTCCCCCGCCCAGGTCCCGGACACCGTCGCCCCGGGGTGCAGCACGCAGATGTTGTCCTCGCTGAAGCGATGATCCTCGCCGGCATAGCGGAAGATCTGGTCGCGCGGTCGCAACGAGAGTCCGAAATGGACGCCGCTCTGCTCGATGAGGATGCGCCCGTTCGCGCCCAGGATCACGTCCGAGAAATAGATGCCCCGCCAGCCGTTCCGCGTGCTGTCGCACAGGACGGCCTTGATATCCCCGTCGAAGGAGATGTCGCTGCCGAAGTCACGGAATTCCAGCTTCATGAAGCTTCCTCCGTACGCAGCGATCCCGTCGGCATCCGCGTCCTATCCGACGCGGGACCGGGGCGTAACCGGCACACCGGACGGAAGCCCTGTCGTTTCCGGGGGTATAACCCGACCGCCACGATGAGAGCAATTTCCTGTAGCCCCCGTCTGGAGAGGATCGTTCCGCGTCGACGCTTCGTTAAGGCAGATTTTTTGCTGCGACAAAATGTCAGTCATTCGCCATTTAAACCATGTATTACAGCGTGTTAGGGATTAAATAGCGGGAGTGGCATGCCAAGCGCAATTTTCGCCAAATGCCATCCTCGAACGTTCGATTTGAGGTATCCTTTCCCTCTGCGGCGAGCCGGAGGATGCCGGGCGATCAAAAACCGGCGCCGGCGCGACAGGGTTCGGCGCGGCTTATGCCGCCAGGGTTGAAGTATCTCCCCCATTCGATAGCCTCTTTTCCAGGAGCAACGTGAATTCTGCTCCTGCCTAGACAAAGAGACATCAAGACGGACTCACCCTGCATCAAGAACCGGAGGCACTATGGCCAATAAGATCGATACCATTCGCGAGCTGGATGCGACGGAACTCGACGCTGTAGGGGGCGGTCTTTCCCTGGGACTTGGCCTCGATCTCGATCTCTCCAGTGAACTCGGTGCCGTTTCCGGCGTGGCCGGGCAGGTCGGCGGTCTCGTGACCGGCCTCGTCGGCGGCCTGCTCGGCGCGGTCGGCGGCCTCGCGGGCGGCCTGCTCGGCGGCAAGTGAGCCCCGGCATCTGATCGGCCCGGGCCGCGCGGTCCGACCCCGCCAAACGGGCGGCCCCGTGGCGACGGAACACCCCAAACCCCAGCCGAGATCGGCCAAACGGAGAACGATCATGACCCAGAACCATGAAACCATCCGCGAGCTGAACGCGACGGAACTCGACGCCGTGGGCGGCGGCCTGTCCCTGGGCGTCGGTCTCGATCTCGACCTCTCCAGTGAACTCGGCGCCGTCTCCGGCGTGGTCGGGCAGGCCGGCGGCCTCGTGAGCGGTCTGGTCGGCGGCCTGCTCGGTGCGGTGGGCGGCCTTCTCGGCGGCAAGTGACCGCTTTCGGCAAGTGACCGCTCGGAGCGAGTGACCGCATCCCCGCCGTCCGGTCCTGTCCGGACGGCGGGCGATCCGACCGTGGGCGGCGGATTCTTCGCGGGGTTTGCCGCCCGCATTCATCGAAACGTCATCCATCGGCGCGACAGCCGCGTGTGCCGTGGGGAGGAACGCCGAGCTCGATGACATCACCGCTGTTTCGCGCCGAGGTCGCCCAGGCGAGGAGGGATTCCTGGCTCGGCGAAGCGCAGATCGTTCAGCCCCCCTCGGTCCGCATGGTGACCGGGATGACGGTGCTCATGATCGTCGCGGTGCTGGTCTATGTCGCCCTCGGCACCTACACGCGCCGCGTACACGCCTCCGGAATGCTGACCCCCGATGTGGGCCTCATGACGGTGGCGAGCCCCGTCGCGGGCCGCGTGGGCAGTGCGGCGGTCAAGGAGGGCGACAAGGTCCGACGCGGGCAGCTCCTCTACACCCTCGATCTCGACGCGGTCTCGGCCAACGGCCCGACCCAGCAGCGCATCATCGACCAGCTGGCGCGGCAGAAAGCCAGCATCGAGACGCAGGCCGCCCTTCGCGCGAGCATGGCCGAGACCGAGAAGCGTTCGCTCGCCGAGCAGATCGAAAACCTGCAATCCCAGTCGCGCCAGCTCGTGGAGCAGGTGAGCCTCCAGGAGAAACTGGTGCCGCCCCTCAAGGAGCGCGTCGATGTCCTGGCGAAAGCCGTCGGCGACGGTTTCGCGCGCTCCGCCGATCTCCAGAGCCAGAACTACCTCTACCTCCAGGCCAGCTCGCAGCTCGCGCAGTTCCGGAACTCGAACCTCCAGCTCATCGGCAAGGTCGGCGAACTGCGCTCGACGCTCGCGACCTTCGACGACAGGCTCGCCCGGGATCTCGCCGAGATGGACCGCACCGCCGCTCAGCTCGAACAGCAGCGGGCCGAGAGCGAGGCCCGCCGGGGCATAGAGGTGCGGGCACCCGAGAGCGGCATCCTCACCTCCATCCGTGTCCAGGCCGGCCAGAGCGTGGCGGCGGGCGCGACGCTGCTGACGCTGCTGCCGAGCGAGGGGCGCCTCCAGGCGAACCTCTTCGTCGAATCCTCCGCCATCGGCTTCATCGATACCGGGGAGCCGGTGATGCTCCGCTACGCGGCGTTCCCGTTCCAGCGCTTCGGCCTCTATCGCGGCATCGTCTCGGAGGTGACCCGCGCGCCCCTGGAGGCGGCGGATGCACCGGAACTCGCCGGCGGCAAGGCGCGGAGCGGGGACGGAATCTACCGCATCGTCGTGCGGCCGGACGAGGACGCGGTGCTCGCCTACGGCGAGAAGCGCCGCCTCGAGGCGGGCATGCGGGTCGAGGCCGACATCGCGTTGGAACAACGTCCCCTCTACCGCTGGCTCCTCGACCCCCTGTACCGGGTCAAGCGCAGCGTCGATCTCGTGAGCCGGGGGCAGTGACCACGTGAACCCCCTCACCAACCTCAATTTCGGCTTCGGCAGGCGCGTCCCGGTGCTTCTCCAGGCGGAGGCGGCCGAATGCGGCATGGCCTGCCTCGGCATGGTCCTCGGCTACCACGGCCGCCACGTGGATCTCGGGACGCTGCGACGGCGGCACGCGCTGTCCCTCAAGGGCATGACCCTGCGCAACCTCATCGACCTCGCGGGGACGATGGGCCTGGCCACCCGGGCCCTGCGGGTCGAGCTGAAGGACCTGCCGCGCCTGAAGCTGCCGTGCATCCTGCATTGGAGCCTCAACCACTTCGTGGTTCTCACGGCGGTGCGGGCGAACGGCGTCACGATCCACGATCCGGCGCGCGGTCGGCGCCAGCTCACCCTGGCGGAGGTCTCGCGGGAATTCACCGGCGTTGCCTTGGAGACGAGCCCGACGACGCACTTCGTGCGCGAGAAGCGCCAGCGTGGGCTCGCCCTGCGGGACCTCTTCCGCACCATCGGCGGCATCCGCCCGGCGCTGGCCCACATCCTCGCCCTGTCCCTCGGGATCGAGATCGTCGCGATCCTGATGCCCATCGCCTCTCAGATCGTCATCGACGAAGTCATCGTCAACGCCGACCTCGACCTCCTCCTCGTGGTGGCGGTGGGGTTGGCGCTGCTTCTCGTCATCCAGCTCGTGCTCTCCGTGGCACGAACCTGGGCGATCATGCTCACGGGGACGAAGCTCAACCTGCAATGGTCGGGGAGCCTGTTCGGCCATCTCTCCCGGTTGCCGCTGGACTACTTCGAGAAGCGTCACGTCGGCGACGTGATCTCGCGCTTCGGATCGCTCGCCACGATCCAGAAGGGGATCACCACGGACCTGGTTCAGGCGATCCTCGACGGGATCATGTCCGTGGGCATGCTGGCCATGCTGGTGGTCTATGGCGGATGGCTCGCCCTCGTCGTCGTCGCCTCCACGGTCCTGACCGCGCTCCTGCGCATCTTCGCCTACGGCTCCTACCGGGAGGGAACCGAGGAGGCCATCGTCGCGGAGGCCCGCCAGCAATCCCACTTCATCGAGACCGTGCGCGGCATGGCGAGCGTGAAGCTCCTCGACCTGCGCGAGCGCCGCAGCGGCACCTGGATGAACCACTTCGTCACCTCGGTGAACGCGCGCCTGCGCCTGCAGCGCCTCGACCTCGTGTTCGGACGCGCCAACGAGCTGCTCTTCGGGATCGACCGGCTCCTGCTCCTGGTTCTGGGTGCGCGGGCCGTCATCGATCAGTCGATGACGCTCGGTATGCTGGTGGCCTTCCTCGCCTATCGCGACCAGTTCTCCCAGCGCATCGGCAACCTGATTCAATCGAGCTTCCAGCTGCGGATGCTCAACGTCCAGACCGACCGCCTCTCGGACATCGTGACGAGCGACCCCGAGGAGGAGGCCGTCACGCTCTCGCCCCAGGTCGCGAGCCCGGCCATCGTCGCGTCCGGGCGCGCGACCGGCGCGATCGCGGTGCGCGGCCTCGCCCTGCGCTACGGCGCCGACGAACCCTGGATCTTCCGCGACATCGGCCTGGACATCGCCGCGGGATCGAGCTTCGCCATCACGGGACCGTCGGGGTGCGGCAAGTCGAGCCTGATGAAGGTGATGATGGGGCTGTTGCCGGCCACCGAGGGCAGCGTCCTGATCGACGGCCAGGATCTGCGCACCCTCGGCTCGGCCGCCTATCGCCGGCGCATCGCCGGCGTGCTGCAGAACGACGGCCTCTTCGCGGGATCGATCGCCGAGAACATCGCCTGCTTCGACGAACGGCCCGACCCGGGCTGGATCGAGGAATGCGCGGCGCGCGCCTCGGTTCTCGATGACATCCGCAGGACGCCGATGGGCTTCGAGACCCTGGTGGGCGACATGGGTTCGACCCTGTCGGGCGGACAGAAGCAACGGGTCATCCTCGCGCGGGCTCTCTACCGGAAACCGGAGATCCTGTTCCTCGACGAGGCGACGAGCCACCTCGACGAGCCCACGGAGGCCGCCATCGCCGCCTCCCTGCGGGACCTGCGCATGACCCGCGTGATCGTCGCGCATCGCCCCGCGACCGTTACGCACGCGGATGCGGCCTATCGCTTCGCCACGCAGGCACCGACTTCGACCACGGATCGTCGAGACGGGAGCGCGCTCACCGGTTCATGAAGCGATCTCTCCACGCGCACGTCGCGACGAGGCCTGGAAGACCGGGCCGGGATGCGGCGAACGCTCGAAATCTCCCCACACGACGAATGACGAACGGTGCCGGCTGTGGCAGTCTCGGTCCGGGGAAGCCGCAGGGTGAGCAGGCGCAGCTCTTCGAGGCGCCGGTATGCCGGTGGAGGCTGGCGGCCCGGTCACCCCGCACGGCGCGAGCGACGGGCGGGGTGACGCCGTCGACGCCGCCGGAGGAGCCGAACAGCAGCGTGGGGCGGGCGATGCCGGCGCGTCGCCATGCTCGGACGCGGACGGCGCCCCCGTCGAAGTCGCCTGCGGCCACCGGGTCGCGGGCGGCGATACCCAGGTTGAGGACTTGTCGCCGTGAGAGACTTCTCGAAGCCCGGGCGCTCGCCCGTCTATGCCGCCAACGGGGCGGTGGCGACCTCGCATCCCCTGGCCTCCCTCGTGGCCATCGAGACCCTGCGCTCCGGGGGCAACGCCGTGGACGCGGCCATCGCGGCCGTGGCGGTGCAGGGCGTGGTCGAGCCGGCCATGACCGGCCTCGGCGGCGACTGCTTCGCGCTCTATGCGCCCAAGGGCGCGCGCGTGCCCGTCGCCCTCAACGGGTCCGGCCGCAGCCCGGCCGCAGCCCACGACGCGTGGTACCTCGAACGGGGCCTGTCCATCGAGGCGACCTCGCCCCACGCCGTCACGGTGCCGGGCGCCGTGGCGGCCTGGGCCCGGCTGCTCGCCGATCACGGCACCCGCTCCCTCGGCGAGCTGCTCCAACCGGCGATCCGCTATGCGGAGGAAGGGTATCCGGTGCAGCCCCGCGTCGCCCTCGACTGGGCCCGCAACCGCGACAGGCTCGCCGCCGATCCGGGTTCGGCCGCCGCCTACCTCGTCGACGGGGAGGCCCCGAAGGTCGGCACCCTCATGCGCCATCCGCGTCTCGCCGCCACCCTGCGGCGCATCGCCGAGCACGGGGCGACTGGATTCTACGAGGGGCCGGTGGCCGAGGACATGGTCGGACGCCTGCGGGCGCTCGGCGGTCTCCACACGATGGCGGATTTCGCGGCGGCCGCGCCCGAATACGTCACGCCGATCACGACGCGATACCGCGGGTACGACGTCTACGAGTGCCCCCCGAGCGGCCAGGGACTGGCCGTGCTGATGATGCTCAACGTGCTGTCGCACTACGACGTCGGCGCCCTGTCGGACCTCGACCGGGTCCACCTCTTCGCCGAGGCGTGCAAGCAGGCCTACCACCACCGCGACGCCCTGTTCGCCGATCCGGTGGTGAACGCCGTGCCGGTGGAGCACCTGCTCTCGGAGGCGTGGCGGGCCTCGGCGCGCGGCGCCATCGACATGGACCGCGCGCAGGCCCCCGTCCTGTGGCCGGCGGTGAAGCACACCGACACGGTCTATCTCTGCGTGGTCGACCGGGACGGCAACGCCATCTCCCTCATCAACTCGATCTTCCAGGGGTTCGGCAGCGGCATCACGGCGCCTCAGAGCGGCGTGCTCCTGCACAATCGCGGCTTCTCGTTCCGGGTCGAACCGGGGCATCCCAACACCATCGGCCCGTCCAAACGCCCGATGCACACCATCATTCCCGGCATGCTCATGCGCGACGGCAGGGTGGTGGCGCCCTTCGGCGTCATGGGCGGGCACTACCAGGCCATGGGACACGTCGAACTCCTCACCGGGCTCATCGACCGGGGCCTCGACGTGCAGGAGGCCCTCGATGCCCCGCGAAGCTTCGCCTACGCCGGAGGCGTCGAACTTGAGGGCGGCTTCGGCCCGGACCTCGCCCAGGGTCTCGCGGCGCGCGGCCACGTCACGATCCCGGCGCCCCTGGCTATCGGCGGCGGCCAGGTCATCTGGATCGACCCCGCCACCGGCCTGCGCGCCGCCGGTTCCGATCCCCGCAAGGACGGCTGCGCGCTCGGCTATTGAGGATCCACCGGCAGGGACGTGAAACGCCCCGTCCGGCGCGCAGCCCCCGATGGGACGGGTCGGCGACCGCCGCGCCCCGCGCCCAACTCCCGCCCAGACGGACGGCGCGGGTCTTCGTCGTGCCTCGGCTCATGGGTAGGCCGCAAACCATCATCACCCGGCCGAGTAGACGAGGCATGGTCTCGCGAGACCGATCCGTGCCGTCGATGTGGGACGACAGCCATGCAGACGTATCGGCATCGGTCTTCCTCACCGATAAATGGCACGATCGACAAATCGTCCGACAACAGGACGACATGACATTCGGAAAGACCAGATTTTTTGTTTCCGATTGGCGCCCGGTTGTATGCCTTGAGCCGCAATTACCTTGTCCGGCGCTCTGATCATCGAGACGATTCATGTAGCGGGATTTGTCGCGAGGTTGCAGGAACGGTCTTCTATCCAGCTCGAACCATAAGTGATTGCCGACAACGATCGTTTCGAAGCATGTCTGGCCGCAAATTGAACCGTCGTCTGAATATTAATCTTCGATCATCTCGCCTGCGAGAGAAAAATCAATACTCCTTGCGGGCGGCAACAGGAATAGATCGATCACCGTTCTATTTACCTTAATCGAAATCTGACTTTTCAACCGGAAGCACTTTGCCCGGCGGGCTATTAGGGGAAAATCAAGGGCTGTCGACCACACTGCCGCCCGTTGCGCGGAGCTCTCGATGCCAGTCCTAGCCTTACTGTTCGCTTTCCTAACGATGGTCGTATCCGGGTCGGCGCATGCCGCGAGCCCGGCCATGACGGTGTCGATCACGCTGACGGCAGCCAACGGGTGGTATGCCAAGGATCTCTTCGTGTTCACCCGCGATGCGAGCGGCGCGATCACCTCTCAGACGGTGCTGGCAACCTACAACTTCGGGGTGGCGACGGCGGGCATGAATACGCCGTCCCAACCCGTCTCCGTGCCGGCGGCGGCGAGCTGGGGCATCGGCCAGCGGGTCTGGACGAGGGACGACAAGACCCGCAACGGGACGCCGACCGTCTCCTACAGCGACATGCCGGGCCTGCGCGCCCTGCAATCGACCGGCGACTGCTTCAAGGGCGGCCGTCGCGACAGTTGGGGCGACGCGGGCGCGCCGGGCCAGAACCTCGTCTACGGCCTCACCTGCACGGCGGTCTCCACGGGCACCGGCACCGGCGCCGGCACCACCGGAGGCGGCGGAACCGACGCGGCCCTGAACCTGTCGGCCGGCACCGGCGCGGCCACCCTCCGGGCGTCCCACTCGGGCCTGTGTCTGGCGAGCCCCGTCGGCAACGGGGAGAGCGGCGCGCGCATCACGCAGCAGGTCTGCGGTGCGGGTAAGGAGCAGGTCTGGGAGGCCAGGGGGGCGACGGGCGGCTCGATGCTGGTCAACCGCGCCAACGGCAAATGCCTGGACGTCTACGGGGCAAACAACGCCAACAACACCGCGATCATCCAGTGGTCCTGCACCGGCGCCGCGAACCAGATCTGGTCCGCCGCGCGCCAGGGGAGCGGATACCGCTTGATCTCGGCGGCGTCCGGAAAATGCGTCGACGTCGGCGGCGTCGCCATGAACGCCGGCGCGACCATCAACATCTGGGATTGCGCCGCCGCCCCGCAGCAGACCTTCGCCTTCAACACCGTCGCGGGGACCGGCACCAACACCGGTACGGACACGGGCACGGGAACCGCCGGCGGCACGGCCACCAGGGTCTCGCTGACCCCGACGGCGGCGAACGGGTGGTACGCCAAGGATCTGTTCGTGTTCACCCGCGACGCCAACGGCGGAATCGCATCCCTGACCACGGTCCTGTCCTACAATTTCGGCGTGACGCCCGCGGGCCTCAACACGCCGTCCCAGGCGATCGACGTGCCCGCGGGAACGGCCTGGGGCATCGGCCAGCGGGTCTGGCAGAGGGACGACAAGACCCGCAACGGGACGCCCGCCCTCTACTACAGCGACACCCCGAACCAGGCCGCCCTGCAATCGTCGGGCGACTGCTCCCAGGGTGGACGCCGGGACAGCTGGGGCGATGCCGGTTCGGCGGGCCAGAACCTCGTCTACACCCTGACCTGCGCGACGGCCGCGCCCGATACGACGCCCGGAACCGGGGCGGGAACCGGCACGGGTACGGGCACCGGCACGGATACCGGAACGGGCGCCGACGCCGGAGGTGCGACGCCGCCCGGCGAGCGTGCGCCGACCGGTGCCTCGGTGGTGATCAACCGCCGTTCGGGCAACTGCCTCAGCGTGAACGGCAACGCCGTCGTCCAGCAGCCCTGCAACGACCAGCCGAGCCAGAACTGGACCTTCGTGCCCGGCTCGAACGGCTACCAGCTCAAGAGCGCGACGACCGGGCAGTGCGTCGCCGTCGAGAACGCCGCCATGGGCAACGGCGCGCGGACGGTGCTGCAGGGCTGCGGATCGGCGGCCAACGGCCTGTGGACCCTGCGCAAGCTCGACAAGTGGCTCGAGGTCGTCGCGAACCATTCGTCCCGCTGCGTCAGCCCCTACGGCGGCAACGGCTCGCGTGACCCCGGCGCCCCCATCGTCCAATGGGATTGCGACACCGCCGACCCACAGCGCTGGACCATCCTCGGCCCCACCGAGCGCGCGCCCTCGTCGTGGACGGCGCCGAAGGCCATCGGCATCGTGCCGGTCTCCGGCGTGCCGCTCCCGAACGGCAAGGTCCTGTTCTGGGCCGCCGAGGAGCGCAACAGCTTCAACAACGGCAACGGTACCTGGACCACGCTCTACGATCCGGCGACCGGCGCCTCCACGGACAGCTACATCGCCAACACCGGCCACGACATGTTCTGCCCCGGCACCAACCTGCTGCCGGACGGCCGGCTGCTGATCACGGGCGGCATCTCCGCCGGCAACACGACGATCTACGACCCGGCCACGAACACGTGGTCGAAGGCGGCGAACATGAACATCACCCGCGGCTACAACGCGAGCACCACGCTCTCGACGGGCGAATCCTTCACCTACGGCGGTTCCTGGTCGGGCGGCGCCGGCGGCAAGGACGCGGAGATCTGGAACCAGTCGACCAACCGGTGGCGCGTCCTGCGCAACGTACAGGGGGCCGCCGCGGCTCAGCCCGGCGTCCCGATCTATCCCGGCGACACCCATTACTGGCTGTTCGCCGCCTCGAAGGGCGCGATCTTCCACGCGGGTCCGAGCGTCGGGATGAACTGGATCGACACCAACGGCAACGGTTCCATCACGGCCGCCGGCCAGCGGCCGGGCGACGCCTTTGCGGTCAACGGCACCGCCACGATGTACGACGTCGGCAAGATCCTGAAGCTCGGCGGCGCACCGGCCTATACGGGCGAGCCGGCGCTCGACACCGGGTACACGATCGACATCACCGCCGGCCCCGGCATCGCCCCGAAGGTGGCCGCGAGCGCGCCGCTGCTGTTCCCCCGCGCCTATATGAACTCCGTCGTGCTGCCCAACGGCGAGGTCGTCACCACGGGCGGGCAGATCGTGGCCGCTCAGTTCACCGACAACCTGTCGGTGATGACGCCGGAAATCTGGTCTCCGGTCACCAGCAAGGTGCGTCGGCTCGCCCCGATGGGCGTGCCGCGCAACTATCACAGCATCGCGCTGCTGTTGCCCGACGCGCGCGTTCTCACGGGCGGCGGCGGCCTGTGCGGCGGCTGCGGCGGGGCCGACCACCTCAACATCGAGATCCTGACGCCGCCCTACCTCTACGACGCCCAAGGGAACCTCGCGGCGCGCCCGACGATCGCCACGGCGCCGGCCACGGCCGCGCTCGGCGCCACCGTCGGCGTCACCACCGACCGGGCCGTGGCGAGCTTCGCCCTGGTCCGCGTGGGCAGCGTCACCCACTCCGTCAACAACGACCAGCGCCGGGTGCCGGTCGCCATTGCGGGCAGCAGCGGCACGACCTACCAGTTGAGGCTGTCCGAGGATCCGGGCATCCTGCTCCCCGGGTCGTGGATGCTGTTCGCCATGGACGCCAACGGCGTCCCGAGCGTCGCGAAGTACATTCGGATCCGGTAGGGACCGGCGCGGAGACCCCATCATGTCGAAGCTCATGACGTTCGCCCTCGCGGGTCTGCTCCTGGCGCCCGGCCTCGCCCGGGCGCAGGGCGGCGCCACCGGAACGGGCGCCACGGCACCGGCGCCCAAGCCGCTGCCGACGGCCGCCTGCCGCGTGAAGGATTACGCCGGCGGCAGGACCTGTACCGCCAACGTGCCGGAACTCGCGTGCGCCGCCATCGCGCGCGAGGCGAAGGGACAATACACCTGGACGCCGGACGAATGCCCGTGACCGCGCATGCCGGGACCTGCGCCGGACCACGGACGGGCGCCGCCCGCCTTGGGCGGTGGAGCGGCACGCGGCGGCTGCGCCGGGCGCTCCCCGCCCTCTGGTTCGCCCTCCTGCTGCCGTCGGCGGCGGGATCGGTCGAGGCCACGGTGCCGACGCCCCTGGACTCGGTTCCGGCGAGCTTCGTCGCCGGCCATTTCAGCCTGAAGGACCCGGCCGGCCGGAGCGTCGACACGGACGCCCTGGGCGAACGGCCCTACGGCCTATTCTTCGGGTTCACCCAGTGTCCCGACATCTGTCCCACGACCCTGGCCCAACTCAGCCTCGCCCTCGCGCGGATCCCCGATCCCGCCTTGCGGGTCTATTTCGTGACCGTCGATCCGGAGCGCGACACGCCGGCGGTCCTGGGCCAGTACATGGCGAGCTTCGACCCGCGCATCGTCGCCCTTACGGGAGAACGCCCGGCCGTCGACGAGGCCCTGGCGAGCTTCGGCATCGTCGCGAAACGACACGACCAGGGCGAGGGCCGCTATGCCTACGGGCATACGGCATCCCTGATCCTCGTGGACGAGAACGGGGTGGTGATCGATCGGGCTTTAGCCGACGCCGACGTCGACACCCTGACCGCGCGCCTTGCGCGCCTCGCGCGGCCCCAGCCGGCCACGTCCGCCCAGACCGGCCCTTGACCTCGGCGGACGGTCTCGAATCCCGGGCCGGCGACCGCGCGCGGGACGCTGGCTTCACCCTCGTGGAGATGCTCGTGGTCATGGCGATCGTCGGGCTTGTCGCCGCGATCGGCGCTCCGAATCTCGGCACGATGCTGCCGAGCCGGCAGCTGACCCAGATCAGTGCGGTCCTGTCGGACGAGCTCGTCCGCCTGCGCGGGCAGGCCCGGCGCTCGGGCCGGCCGGCGAGCCTGTCCTACGATGCCGGGCTGAACCGCTTCGTGAGCGACCGCGGCGGCGGCGCCACCATCGCCGCGCGAGACCTGCAGGTGCAGGTGATGCCGGCGGCGGCCAGCCGGGCCGCGCCGGGGGAGATCCGCTTCATGCCGGATGGCGGTTCCACGGGCGGACGCATCCGTCTGGTGGGACGGGGCGGGAGCCGGCTCCTCGTCGTCAGCAGCCTCACCGGCCGCGTCGCCGAGTCCGTGGAGGGACCGTGATGCCCCGGCTCGCCCGAGCGCGGCCCGCCGGTCCGAACCGCCCTGGGGCGGGCGGCGAGGACGGCTTCACCCTCACCGAGATGCTCGTCGCCTTCGCCCTCATCGCCCTCGGCACCGTGACCGCGCTCCAGGTCGCGGAAGCCGTCGGTCGGCAGAGCCGCCGCGTCGAGGCCGCGCTCGTGATGTCCGACGAGGCCGAAGCGGTCGTGACGCTCCGCGCCGCCGAAGGTCGTCTCCGCACGGGCCTCGAGGCCGGCCGGTTCTCGAACGGGCAGCCCTGGACGCTGGAGGTCGCCGACATCGGCCCCGCCTTCGGCTGGCGCAACCTGCCGCCGACCTGGCGCGTGCGTCTGACGAGCGGCGGCCCTGGCGGGACCCTCGTCTACGAGACCATCCTGGCGGCCGGCCTCGGTGGCTGATCCCCGCCGGGCCGGCTTCTCGCTGGTGGAGATGCTCGTCTCCCTGGCGCTCATGGCGCTCATCGCGCTGCTGCTGCTGCAGGCCATCGGCACGACCGGCATGCTGTCGCGGCTCGGACAGCGCCTCTCGGCGGACACCGACCTCGACATCGTCCGCGACCATCTGCGTGCCTCCCTCGGACGCCTGGCCGGACGGGGCACGAACGGGCGCATGCTCCCCTTTCGGGGCGAGGCGGAGCGCTTCGTCGCGACGGTGCTCGCCGACGGGGGCACGGAGCGGGGCGGCGAGGTGCGACAGACCGTCTGGGCCCTACGCCGGCCGGACGGAACGATCGATCTCGTCGAGACCCGCGGCCTCGGGGCCGAGGGCGGCGACGGGGCGCCGGAAGTGCTCGTGCCGCGCCTGGCCGCCCTGCGGCTGAGCTACTTCGGCAGGGCAACGACGGATCCGCAGCCGCGATGGTCCCCGACTTGGACGGTCCGGGACCGAACGCCTTCGCTCGTCGAAATCACGCTCCTGTTCGAGGCGGGGGATCGCCGGCGCTGGCCCCCCCTCCTGGTTCCACTGGGGGCGGGGCCGTGAGGCCGCCGGGCCGCGTTCCGGCGGCGCAGGCCGGGTTCGCATTGCCCGCGGTGCTGGCGATCCTCATCGTCGTCGCGGGCGCGGCGGCGATCACCGCCGAACGGCTGAGGACCCGCGCCGGGCACGCCGGCAACCAGGCCCGCTCCCTGCGTCTCCAGGGGCTGGCCGACGGCGTCGCGAGACTCGTCGCCAACGCCATCGTCATGGAGCGTCTGCGCGGCCTGCCCGGTCTCGGCCTGGCGTCGAACGGCACCGCCGTTGCGTGCCAGCTCCCGCGTGGCCGCCGCGTGACGCTCACCGTGCAGGATCACGCCGGCCTGATCGACCTGAACACCTCGCCGCGCCCGCTCCTCGAGGCCGCTTTCCGGGCGAGCGGCATCGGCGACGCGACGGCCCTGACGCTGGCCGCGGAGGTGGTCGACTACCGCGACCCGGACGAGATGCCCGAACCGAACGGCGGCGCGGAGACGCCGCAATACCGGAGTCGCGGCCTCTCCTACGGGCCGCGCGACGGTCCCTTCACCAGCGTCGACGAGATCGAGCGCCTGCCCTCGATGACACCCGAGATCGCCGCTCGTCTCCGCCCCGTGCTGACGGTGTACAATCCGAGCCGGGGCGTCGATCCGGGTCTCGTCCCCGTGCCCGCCCTCATGCAGAGCGTCACGGGCGACGCCCTCGCGGCCTACGCGATCCGATCCCTCGGGCAGTTCTTCGAGATCAGGGTCGGTGCGATGGAGGACGGCGCGCGCAGGGCGCGCAGCACGACGCTCTCCGTCGGCGGAACGGGCGCCGGCACCCGCATCCTGTCCTGGCAGCCACAAGCGCCCGACATGCCGACCGGCGCCGCGCACCCGTTCTGTCGACAGCTGGTCGCCGTTCTGGCCGGCTCCTGACTCGCCGGCCGGATCACCTCGGCGATCTCGCCCGATCGATGGCGCGACCGGGCATCGGCCGGGTCGGGCGGATTCGGGCATGCCGTCGAGCCGCCCGGAGAAAGGCACTGCCCTCAGCGAAACTCCGGTGGGGTCGACGATGACGAAAGCATAAGGTTGGCGAATCGAGCCCCTTGCGCGCGAACTCAGGGCTCGTGTCGGGTATCGCCGTGCAGACCTCCCGGCGCGCGACGTTCGGGTCCCACAGGGTGAGGCCGTCGTCGTCGCGGGCGAGGCCGGCGGGCGTACGCAGGCGGGAGCGCAACCGGGGCCTGGGACTGGGTCGCCGTGGGTCCGAACGGTGCATGCGACGTTGTGAATGAAGAATGCCGACACGGGTCATGGGGCGACGACCTTGCCCCGATCAGGCGCGGCGCGAGGTCCGGATTCCGGGCGGGCGCAGGACTCGGGAGCGGAGTACCGGACGATGGATCATCCCCTCATCGCCAAGCTCGAGCAGTTCAGCCGCCTGTCGGGGGAGGACAGGCGCGCCCTGGAGGCGCTGACGGACGGGCCCGTTCAGAGCTTCGCCCCGCGCGCGGACATCGTGCGCGAGGGCGAGAGCCCACGTGTGGTCCGCCTCATCCTCTCGGGCTGGGCCTGCCGCTACAAGCAGCTCCCCAGCGGACGCCGCCAGACCCTGGCGCTGTTCCTGTCCGGCGACCTCTGCGACCACAACGTCTTCGTGCTGTCGAAGATGGATCATTCCATCGGGGCGCTGAGTTCGGTGACGCTGGTGGAGATCGCACCGCCGGCGTTCGAGGGCATGATGGCCGCCCGCCCCCGGGTGACGCGGGCGCTGTGGTGGGAATCCCTTGTGAACGCGGCGACCCAGCGCGAATGGATTCTGAATCTCGGCGGGCGAGACGCGGTGGAGCGGCTCGCCCACTTCTTCTGCGAACTCGCCTATCGCCTGCGGGGGATCGGTCAGATGCGGGACGGCGGCTGTGATCTGCCCCTGACCCAGACCGATCTGGCCGAGGTGGTGGGGCTCACATCGGTGCACGTCAACCGAACCCTTCAGACCATGCGCCGGCAGGGCCTGCTGGAGATAAGGGGACGCCGGTTGACCATTCCGGACCTGCCCGCCCTCGAACGCGTCGCGTCGTTCAATCCGAACTACCTGCACCTCGACCGGGTCGGTGCACGCTTCGAGGACTGACCAGGCCCATTCGCGAAAACGCCGGTCCGGAGGCGGGAACGCGGGATCGGGCAGTGCGAAGGACCTCGCAAGTCCGACAATCCATCCCGGGCGACCGATTTGCGCGCACCGGATTCGGCGAGCGCGGACTGCCCTCGTCCGAAGACGGTCGGGCGGACGCCCGATGCCGTCGGAGCGGCGGAGGGCGGCCCCTCGCCGTGATGGTGGACGAGCGCCGGATACTCCGGACCGAGCGAAGACGCCGTCGCCGGGCGCCCGAACCTCTCGCGCAACGCCGTACGCAACCACGCCGCCGCACTCTCCCGCGAGCCGGGTCTCCACGAACGGTCCGAGGTCGTCGTCCGGGGCCGCGCCAACGCCTCCCCGAATGCACCATCCCCAAAAGAAAAACCAGGATGACGGCCTCATCGAACCATTGCCGGTGATGTGCCGTTGTCCGTCGGAACGTGGGGGGATCGGACGGGGACGGACATGACCGACGCGAGCGAACCGCCCCCGGGCGGCGCCAAGGTTTCTGGAAAATCCGTAAGGTCGGTCGCCAAGGCCTCCATCAAGGAGGCGATCGGCAAGCTGACCGGCGACGTGAAGGCCGAAGCCGAAGGCAAGGCCGAGAAGAGGTCATCGAGCCCCACCGGACGCTCCGGGTCCGCGCACCCATCGTAGCCAACCGACCCTCGCGGTCGCTTCCAGAGTAAGGGCCAGGACAGGACGACCTGCATGGCCGACGTTCCCCTCGCCGACCCGGGCCGCCGGAGCCGGTTCCTCGACCGGCCAGTTCGGCCGTGTCCCACCGTAGAGCAGGAGCTTCTTCGATGCGTGCAACCGAAACGACCGAGGATCTTGCCACCGGGGCCGTCGGCGACGCCGAGGCCGGTGCGCGGACCCTGGCCGATGGGGCGAAGAACAGCATCTGATCTGATCACCCCATGGGACGGCGCGGCCGTCCCGCCGATTCGCACGCCCCCGGGCGTCCGAGCCCATCCCGACCACCGAACGAGGAAACGATCATGAGCAAGGGATATCCCTCGATGACCGCGCTGCTGGGCCTGCTGGCCGTGGCCGGCTACCAGAACCGTGACAAGATCGCCGAGCTTTTGAAGGGAGCGGGTCCGAACGACGCGCACCGGACCGTTCCACACGTGCCGCAGACTTCGGGGTCGGGCAACCTCGGCAGCCTGCTCGGCGGCGTCGGCACGGCCGGCGTCGGCGGCCTGATCGCCAGTGGCCTCAGCGAACTCGTCGACCATTTCACCAAGGGCGGTCATGGCGAGACCGCCAGCTCCTGGGTCAACCAGGGCCAGAACCGCGACATCCCGGAGGCCGATCTCGAGAGGGCCATCGGCCCCGAGACCCTCGACAGCCTTCAGCAGCAGACCGGCCTGAGCCGGGCCGACATCCTCTCGCGCCTTTCGCGCGATCTGCCCTCGGCCATCGACCGTTACGCCCAGGACGGTCGCCAGCCCGCCTGATCGGTCGGAACCGCCGCACCAGACGGCCGGCGCCGCGACGCGCCGGCCGATTTCCGGCGGGAATCCGCCGCCGACGCGACGGGACCGCCGGTCAGCCGGTGCCTTCGATGAGGTTACGGATGCGGGCGGCCAGCGCTTCCAGGGCGAACGGCTTGACCATGACCTGCATGCCGGGCGCGAGATGGCCGTGGTTGAGGGCGGCGTTCTCGGCGTAGCCGGTAATGAACAGCACCTTGAGGCCGGGGCGTGACAGCTGCGCCGCCTCCGCCATCTGCCGGCCGTTCATGCCGCCCGGCAGGCCGACATCGGTGACGAGCAGGTCGATCCGCACGTCCGACTGCAGCACCTGCAGGCCCGAGGCACCGTCCGCCGCCTCGATGGCCGCGTAGCCCAGATCTTCCAGCACCTCGGTGACGAGCATCCGCACCGTCGGCTCGTCGTCGACCACCAGCACCGTCTCGCCGGCCCTGGCCCGCGCGGCCTCGGACAAATCCGGGATCGCCTCCACCCCCTCCGCCTCGCCGAGGTGACGCGGCAGGTAGATGCAGACCATCGTGCCCTTGCCGGGCTCCGAATAGATTCGTACCTGCCCGCCCGATTGCTTGGCGAAGCCATAGATCATGCTCAACCCGAGGCCGGTGCCCTCCCCCATGGGCTTCGTGGTGAAGAAGGGGTCGAACGCCTTGGCGGCCACGTCCGGCGTCATGCCCGTGCCGTTGTCGGAGACGCAGAGCGAGATGTACTGGCCCGACTCCAGGTCGCGCTCGCGGGCGCCGTGCGGGTCGAGCCAGCGGTTGCCGGTCTCGATGACGATGCGCCCCCCGTCCGGCATGGCATCGCGGGCGTTGATGCAGAGATTGAGGAGCGCATTCTCCAGCTGACTCGGGTCGACATGCGTCGACCACAGACCCGCCGCCCCCACGACCTCGACGGAGACCGCCGGCCCGACGGTGCGGCGCACGAGTTCCTCCATGCCCTCGACGAGGCGGTTCGCGTCGATGGGCTTCGGGGCCAGGGTCTGGCGCCGCGAGAACGCCAGGAGGCGATGGGTCAGGGCGGCGGCGCGCCGGGCGGCGCCCTGGGCGGCGCCGATGTAGCGCTCGATGTCGCCCACCCGTCCCTGGAGCAGGCGGGTCTGCATCAGCTCCAGGGAGCCGACGATGCCCGCAAGCATGTTGTTGAAGTCGTGGGCGAGGCCCCCGGTCAACTGGCCGACGGCCTCCATCTTCTGCGACTGGCGCAGGGCTTCCTCGGTTCGCATCAGCTCGGCCGTCCGCTCGACGACCCGCTGCTCCAGGGTCTCGTTGAGGCTGCGGAGCTGTTCGGTGATGCGCTCGCGCTCGGCCTCGACGGCGCGCCGCTCCTCCACATCGATGAGCACCCCGGGAAACCGCAGGGGCGTGCCGTCCGGCGCATGTTCCACGCGGCCGTTGGCCTCAAGCCAGTAATACTGCCCGTCCGCGCGCTTCGTGCGGTACTGGTGCGCGTAGGCGCCGCCCCGCGCCACCACCGCGGCGATCGCCTCCGTCAGGCCGGTGCGGTCGTCCGGGTGCACGGTCTCGATGACCTGCGTCAGGCTCAGGCCCTCGCGACCGGCGGCGGGATCGAGGCCGAAGCTGCGGGCGAAGGCTTCGTCCACGCTGAAGCGGTCGGTGGGCAGATCCCAGACCCAGGTGCCGATGATCGCTCCGGCGGCGAGCGCGAGCTGCACGCGCTCGACGTTCTCTCGGGCCACGGCCTCGCTGGCGCGCAGGGCGTCCTCGGCTTGGCGACGGGCCGAGATGTCCCGGAACAGCACCGAGACCTGGCGGCGGCTCGCCGGTTCGATGCGGGCGGCGGAGACCTCGATGTGGCGCCCGGCGGTGGGGAAGTCGCGTTCGAACCGGATCGACCCGCCGTTGCGCAGCACGCCGCCGTAGATGTCGATCCAGCCCTCCGCCTCGTCGGGCGCGAGGTCGCGCAGGGTGCGGCCGACGATGTCGGGGATGCCGGTATGGCGCTCGTAGCCGGGGTTCGCCTCCACGTGGACGTAGTCGCTCGCGGGGCCGTGGGGGCCGTCGAAGAACTCGATGATGCAGAAGCCGTCGTCGATGGCCTCGAACAGCGCCCGGTAGCGCGCCTCGCTCGTCGCCAGCGCATCGCGCGCGAAGCGCTGCTCCGTGATGTCGCGCGCCACGCCGGCGAAGCGGACCGGGCGGCCGGCGCCGTCGCGTTCGATCTCGCCCCTGCGGGCGATCCACCGGAGTTCCCCCGTATCGGGGCGCCTGATCCGGTACTCGACGTCCCGGAGCATGTCGCCGCGCCTGCGGCTCTCCGCCGTCGAGACGAGGTGGGCATCCTGCGGGACGATCAGGGCCTCGAACGCCGTCGCCGGGTAGGTCGCCCGTTCGGGCAACCCGTAGAGACGGCAGAATTCCTGCGTGGTGTGGAGGATGCCGTCATCGATCCCGACGGAGAACACGCCGATGCCGCCGGCTTCCTGGGCCCGGCGCAGGCGCGCCTCGGCCTCCTCCAGGGCGGTGCAGGCCCGGTGCTCCTCGGTGCGATCGCTCAGAACCTTCACGAAGCCGGCGGATTCGCCGTCCGGACCGCGAAGCGGCATCGTTTCGGTGGACGCCCAGAAACGGGATCCGTCCGCGCGCACATACCAACCCTCGCTGTCGGCGTTGCCGTGCAGGTGGGCGCGCCGCCGCTCGGCCTCCGGTCGGCCGGTCCGGCACTCCTCCGGCGCGAACAGGCGCTCGACGGGCTGGCCTCGCATCGCCGTGCGGGACCAGCCGAAGATGCGCTCGGCGCCGGTGTTCCAGTCGGTGACGCGCCCGTCCGGCTCCATGCCGATGATGGCGACACGGGTGGTGCTGTCGAGGATCGCCCGTGCGTCCCGCTCGGCTTCGCCCGGACCGGGAGGGCTGGACCCGCGTCCGGTCCCCCCCGTCGATCCGGATGCGTGGAGGGCCTGGGCCCGCAGCCGGGTGGCCTCCTCCTCCAGCGCATCCGCACGCCGGAGAAGTTCGGCGGTCTCCGAGGCATTCATGCGGCACGCGCCCGCGGCGTGGCACGGGTTCCGAACGGGTGCGGAGCGCGCCCGGTGCCCGCGCGGCCGGCCGGGCCGGCGGCATGCCGGGGCAAGCGGATGTCAGAGGTCATACGTCGGTCCATGGCCGTCTCTTGACGCAAAACGACTGAGCGCTCCAGACGGCTCCGGCATTTGTCGGCCGACGAAAATCACCGCGGCCGGCGCACGGCCGGGTCGGCCCCTGGATGATCCGGGAGACCTCGACGGGGGAACCCGCCGGACCGTCGCGGCCGTCTCGAACGCGGCGCACGGCCCTATGATTCCATCACCGCCGCGTAGAGCCGCTCGCAGCGGTCCAGCCACAGATCCTGGGTGAAATTCCGCAGCACACGGTCGTGCGCGACACGGCGCGAGATCGCGCCAGCCGCCGCGAGGGCGTCGGCGAGGGCGGCTTCGTCCCCGGGCGGGGCGAACACCCCCGCTTCACCGATCACCTCGCGGGCCGCACCCCGATCGATGCTGGCCACGGGCAGGCCGCACGCCATGGCCTCGATGGCAACGAGGCCGAACGGCTCGTCCCAGCAGGGGGTGAACAGGAATACGGACGCCCGTCCGATCTCCGCCGCGAGGGCGGGTCCGTCGAGATGGCCGCCGTAACGGATCGCGCCGCCCAGCAGGGGTTCGACCATGCCCTTCCAATAGGCGGTGTCCTCCGTCGAGCCGAACAGGGTCAGGGCGATGCCGGCCCGGCGGGCCGCCTCGATCGCCAGATGGGTGCCCTTGAACGGGGTGATCCGGCCACACCAGACGGCACTCCCATCGCCGCGATCGCGGTACGGCCACGCCGCCGGCTCGATGCCGTTGTGCAGCACGGACACTTCCGGGGGCGGAGCGTCCGGAAACCACGCCCGCATCTGGCCGTGCGAGGTGGCGGTGATCCGGTGCGTCGGCGAGAGGCTGGTCTGCACGAACCAGCGCAGGGCATCGTAGGGCGGGACGTGCAGGGACGTGACCGTCGGCACCGCGCGGGTCCGTCGTTGCTCCAGGGGCAGGCGGCTCAGACTGTTGTTGTGGACCACGTCGAAGCCGCCCGCGGCGATACGGTCGCAGGCCGCCGCGTAGCCGGCGTCGAGATGGGCGACGAGGGCCGGGTTGCCGGTGTGCTCCTCCCCGGGAAACGTCCGTTCCTGGTGCTCGGGCAGCACCGCGTCGATGGGGAAACGTCCGTCGCTGTCCCCGGAGGCGAACAGGACGACATCGTGCCCGCGTGCCCTCAACCCTTCGGCGAGGTGCCAGCTATGGGCTTCCATGCCGCCCCGGAACGGCGGGGCGATGGGTTGGCGCACATGGGCCAGGAGGGCGATCCTCATGCGGCGGCGGGCTCACCGGCGGCGACCGTGGCGGAGGCCGCGCCGCGCGCATCGAGGGCTCGGATGACCGAGGCGGTGTTGGTGTAGGGCTGGTGGCCCTGCTGGCCCGTGAGCGCGAGATCGTCCGCGTCGGGCTCCCGAAGGATGCGGATGGGCCGCCCCGGCGTGTCGTCGATGAGGCCCATGAGGCGGAACGCGTAGAGCCAGTGGCCCATGGTGCGGTAGCCCCATTTGGCCTCGAACAGCTCGGCGTTGCGCACCACGCTGGCGATATGATGGATCGGCGGCATGTGGTGCGGGTGGTGCTGGTGATAGGCGAGCGCCCCCTTGAGCCACGCGATGGCGAGGCCGCGTTCGTCGAGGCTCTTGCCGAAATCCGTGTCCTCGCCGCCGTAGCCGGTGTAGCGCTCGTCGAAGCCCCCGACGCCGAGGAACGTCGCCCGCCGCATGGCGAAATTGAGCGACCAGAAGCAGCGGTAGTCGCTGCAGATCTCGATGCCCTCGGCCGGCGGGCCGCGCCGGTCCGAGTGCTTGACGGCGACGGCGGCGAAGGCTTCGTAGGTCCAGTCGCCCACGGTGGCACCGGCCGGGAGATAGAGCACCTCGCCCATCAGCAGGCCGTCGAACCCCGCGAGGCGACGGGCGTAATCCTCCACGAGGGACGGCGCGGGAATGCAATCGACGTCTAGGAACACGACCGCGTCGCCAGAGGCCGCCGCCACGGCGCGGTTGCGCGCCGCCGCCAGGGGCAGCGGATCGCCGGCCATGCGGATCTGGCGGACCGGGAACGGCGCGTCCGGCAGATCGTAGGGCCGCTCCTGCATGCAGGCGACGATGAGTTCGTCCGGCCTCCGGGTCTGGCGCGTGAGGCCCCGGACCACGTTGGCGAGATGTTCCGGCCGTCCCTGGGCCAGCGTCACGACGGAAACGGTCTGCATACTTTTGCGGTCCGGACTGGAGTGCGGGGGGTCGATCAGGGCTCGGACGCGCCGGCCCAGAGGTCGTCGGTAAGGCCTTCGAGCCAGCCGGCGGCGCGGGCGGCGGCGTCCGGGGCGTGGAGCGGGCGCAGGGTTTCACCGTCGAGGCGGCGCGCCCGGTCGAGGAGGTCGCGCCAGCCCTGAAGATCGCCGGGCCAGCGTGGCGCCTGTACGGCGGCGCCGAGGCGGACCAGGGCCTCGGCCTTGCGGGTCTGCTCGCCGAAGTAGCGCCATTCGGGCATCACCACGAGCCGGCCGCCCACCCGCGCGACCTCGTGGACCGTGTTGTCGCCGGCGGACGCGATGACGATGTCGGCGGCCGCGAGGTAGTCGGTCACGGACGGGACCCAGCCGAGTTCGCGCAGGTTCGAGAAATCGGTCTCGTGACCCTCGCGGTGGGTGGGCCCGAGGGTCAGCCACAGGGCGTCCGGCACGGCCCGCGCCGCGACGGTCAGGGGGGCGTAGGGCGTGCCGCTGCCGCCCCCGCCCGTGACCGCGACGACGATCTCCCGGGCGGGGTCGAGGCGAAGGCGCGCGCGGGCCTCCGCGCGCGTCGGCACCGGGTCGACGCTGGTGCACAGCCCGCCGCTGTAGAACGTCCTGGCCCGCAGGTAGTCGGGATAGTCGTCCTGTTCCAGGCGTGGATCGAAGGGGGCGAGCATGCCCACGCACGCCTCGTAGGAACCGATATGGCCGATGTCGGAGCGGTCGCCGTGCATGCGGATCTGCACGGCCGGTACGCTCGCCGCACGGGCCAGCAGGGCGATCTCGGCCGACACGTCGACGACGAACAGGCCGACGTGGCGATCGTCGAGGTGGTCGAGGATGGCCCGCATGGTCCGGCGCGTCTCGGTGACGCCGAGCGGCACGCAATGCATCACCTGCGGCGTCGGTTCGGCGAACAGGCGCGGCGTCGGCACCGCCGCGCCGATCATGTTGGGCAGGGCGACGATCTCGATATCGCGCGCGAATCCGTCGAAGAGGCCCGGATCGGCGGTGAGGACGGAGACCGGCCGCCGGGTGGAGAATTCGGCCACCATGGCGCGGGTGCGGTTGGCGTGTCCGCGCCCCTGATGGTGGACGAAGAAGGCGATAGGTTTCGTCATGGGGCTCGTGAGGGTCAGGAAAACAGGCGGGTGCCGGGCTGCCGGGCCGCGTCGATCTCGTCCGGCGACGGCGCCCGCAGGCGCCGGATGGTCGGCGCCCGCGCCTCCCAGGCGATGAGACCGGCGTCGCGGAACTGGCCGAGCCAGTACTCCATGCACCAGGTGCCGTGCCGGGCGTGGAAGCGGGCGGCGTTGCGCAGGATCGAATCGAAGTGCGGCAGGGGCGGCACGTGGACGGGGTGGTGCTGATGATAGGCGCGTGCCCCGGCGATCCAGTGGGTCGGAACGCCGGAAGCGGCGAGGCGCACGGCGAAATCGGTCTCCTCGCCCCCGTAGCCGACATAGCCTTCGTCCATGCCGCCGATCCCGGCGTAGGCGCGGGCCGGCAGGGCGAAGGACAGGCCCCAGAGCTCCTTCGCCTCCGGCTCCCGGCGCAGGCCCGTGGCGGGAATCGGGGGTTTCGACGGATGCACCCGGCCGACCCGATCGAGTTCGGCGAATGCAAGGCGCGGGCCCACGGCCCCTTCCGGGAGGTAGAGCACCTCGCCGAGGAGCAGGCTTTCGGCCTCGGCGCCCGCATAGGCCGCCACGAGACCCGGCCCGGGGATGCAATCGACGTCGAGGAAGATCAGGCGCTCACCCCGCGCCGCCGCGGCGGCGCGGTTGCGCGCGGCGGCGAGCGGCATCGTCTCGCCGGGAACGTGGAGGTGACGGACGGGACAGCCCGGGTCCGGCAGGTCGGGGGCCGGCTCCGGCTGCATCCAGGCGATCACGAGTTCCAGGGGCGGCGTCGTCTGGCGAGCGAGCCCGTGCATGAGGTTGCGCAGGTGCGCGTCACGGCCCCGCACGAGGGTGAGGACACTGGCGGAAGCCATCCGATCAGACGGCATGCGCCGGGCTTTTCCGGAAGTGGGCGACCCCCTCGATGACCCCGCGCGCATGGGTCTCGCGGGCGACGTAGGAATGCCCGAGTGCCGCATGGCTCGCGAGATCGTCGGAGAAGTTCGCCACGATGATCGCCTGCCGGCGGGCGCGCAGCATCTCGACGTCGTTTCCGGAATCGCCGGCCACGAAGACGTTCGCTTCGGCGAGCCCGTACAGGGCGCGGACGTGATCGACGGCCGTCCCCTTCGAGGCCGCCGGCGGCAGCACGTCGAGGTAGCGGCCGTGGCTGTGGATGATGGTGGCGGCCAGGCCCGCCGCGTCGAGCCTCGCCCGCGCGAGCCTCGCGGTTCCGGCATCCCCGAAATAGCTGAGCTTGTGCGAGCGCTGCTCCAGGGGGCCCTGGGGCACGAGCGTGGCGTCCTGCGCCAGAGCCGCGCATACCCGCGACCGGTCCCAGCCCCGGGAGACGACGTCCCGCCATGCCCGGTCGGCCGTGTAGCTCACGCCGTTGGGGTCGAGGTGATAGATTTCCGAACCCACCGACGTGATCATCACCTGCGGGCGCGGGCTCGCCTGCTGTTCGAGGATCGCCATGGCGCTGTGGAACGAGCGTCCGGTGGCGACCCCGAAGGCCAGGCCCTCCTGCTCGCTGCGCCACAGGCTGAACGCCTTCAGGCCCGCCTCGCACCCGACCAGGGTGTTGTCGATGTCGCAGATGAGGAGCTGGCGCGGAGCGCTCGCGGGCGGTTCGGCGACCGTGAGGGCGCGCAGAAGGGCGTGGTAGCGCGCCGCGTGCCGGTCCCAGTCGTAGGCGGCGGCCGCCCGCGCGCCACCGGCGACGAAGCGTTCGCGTAAGCCCGGTTCGTCGAGGATGCGCAGGCAGGCCCGCGCGATCTCGGCCGGCGCGCGCGGATCGACCAGAAGTCCGTTGCCGCAGGTCTCGACGATGTCGTTGGGGCCGCCGCTGTCCGTCGCCACGAGGGGCAACCCGGCGGCGGAGGCCTCCAGCAGGGTGAGGCCGAAGGGCTCGTTCAAGGCGGGATTGACGAACACCCCGCCTCGCACGCGGGCATAGGCGTAGAAGGCCGGCACGTCCTCGGGCCGATGGGTCTTCGGATAGGCCACCCGCCCGTAGAGATCGTAGCGATCAATGAGTGCGAGGAGTTCGCGCATGGACTCGGCCATGCCGCCGTCGAGATCGTCGAGGTTGTCGCGGGTTCCGGCGACGAGGACGAGGTTGGCACGGGCCTGGAGCGCCGGGCTCGTGCCGTAGGCCGTGACCAGGGCGGCGAGGTTCTTGCGCGCCACGGGCCGGGCGAGGGCCAGCAGGGCCGGCTTGCCCGGATCCCGCAGGAACCGGTCGAGGGCGGCGTCCACCCGGGGGCAGGTTTCGGCCGCCTGGAACCGCGCGAGGTCGCTCCCCGGCGGCAGCACCCGGATGCGGCCGGGATCGTAGGCCGCGTAGGTCGCGTACTGGACCTCCGCCTCGTCCCGGGACGAGGCGACGACGAGGGCCGCGCGGGCGAGTCCCGTCTCCTCGGCCGCGATCCGGTGGGCGAGCGACGGCGTGTCCGTCGCGGCGTGGCCCAGAGCCCTGGCCTTCACCCGCCCGAGGGAATGGGCGGTGAACACGAACGGGATTCCGAGCCGGTCCTCGACGTTCGCCGCGACCAGGGCGGCATCCGCGTAATGGGCGTGGATCACGTCGGGCCGTGCCGGCTGCGCCTCGATCCATGCCACCAGGGCGTCCGACAGGCTCGCCACTTCCGCGTGGAGAGCTTCCTTGGGCAGGTAGCCCGGCGACGCGCTCGCGAGTCGCACGATCGTCACCTTGCCCGATACGCGCTCCTCGGGCACGGCGTAGGCGTCTCCGAGCGCGCTCCCGAACAGGCGGGTCGCGATCACGATCCGGTCGACCTCGGCGTCCTGCGCGCAGGCCTCGACGAGATCGAGCAGGTATCGGATATGGCCGCCCGTGTCGGCCGTGAGACCGTAGGCGACATCTTCGCCGCGAAGACAACCTTGAAGCGCGATATGAAGAACGAACATCAACGGTGGGGTGTCACAAGATGACGCGTGGAAAACTCGACGAATTTCATGTCTAAAGCCGAAACACCATCCGCGATCCGCGTCGCGCAGGTTGCTCCCAACATCTTTCCGACACCGCCCCTGCACCATGGTGGAACGGAGCGCGTCGTTCACGATCTGAGCGTGGCCCTGCGGAACCTCGGCGTGCAGGTAACGCTGTTCGCGCCGTCCGACAGTGCGACAGATATACCAAGGGTCGGGGATCACCCCAGTCTCGCCGCCCTCGAAGCCCGCGAGGGCCGGGTCGCGCCGGGGGTACCCGCGGCCCTGGAAGCCCTGCAGATGGAAGCGCTTGCCCGCCGGCTCGACGCCTTCGACATCGTGCATTGTCACGGCGAATTCGCCCACGCGGCGATCCTCGGCGCGCGGCGATGCCGCAGCCTGACGACGGTGCATTGGCGGGTGGACGAGCGCGATCGGGCCCTGTTCTTCGCCGGATTTCCCGATCTGCCGGTGGCGGCGATCTCGGCGGCGCAGGCGGCGGGCGTGCCGGCGGCGAATCGGGCCGGCATCGTCCATCACGGCATCGCCCGCGACCGATACGCCCTGAACACGGATCCCGAGGGCCACCTCGCCTTCGTCGGCCGGATGACCGACCAGAAGCGGCCCGACACGGCGATCCGCGTCGCCCGCGCGGCGGGCCTGCCCATCCGTCTCGCCGGAACGGTGGATGCCGGCAATCCCGACTACTTCGACCGGGCCGTGCGACCGCTCCTCGGGGAGGACGCCGTCTATGTCGGCCCGGTGGACGACGCCGCGAAGGGCCGCCTGCTCGGCAATGCGCGGGCCCTCCTGTTCCCCATCGACTGGCCCGAGCCCTTCGGCCTCGTGATGATCGAGGCCATGGCCTGCGGCACCCCCGTGATCGCCTGGGATCGCGGTTCCGTACCCGAAATCGTGGAGGACGGGGTCACGGGCTTCATCGTCGCGTCGGAGGCGGAGGCGGTGGCGGCGATCCACCGGGTGGGCGACCTCGACCGCGCCCGGGTGCGCCGCCGCTTCGAGGAGCGATTCACGGCGGAGCGCATGGCCTCCGACTACCTCGCGATCTACCGCCGGCTGCTCGCCGCGTGAGCGAGCGCCTGCGTACGGCGCTGATCGCCTGGGACTACCCGCCGGCCCCGAGCGGGCTCTCAACGGCGGCGCGGGAGATCGCCGAAAGTCTGGCCGCCCGGGACGTCGCCGTCACGGTGTTCACCCTCGACCGGGTCGGCGCGAGCGAAGTCGGCGGCGTCACCGTCCGGGGCATCGGACTCGCGCCGGGCTCTCCCCTGGCGCGGCTGCGCCTGTGGGGCTCGGCCGGTCACCTCGCCGCGCCGCTGGCGTTTCGCCGGGCGGTTCTGGAGGCCCACGCACGACGGCCCTTCGCCTGCGTCGAGGCCACGAACTGGTACGCGCCGGCGTCCCTCCTGACCGGGGCGGGACCGCCGCTGGTCACCCGCAACTCGACGCCCGCCGCGTTCACGCGCGGGCCGGCCACCTCGATCCGCGACCGCCTGGACGGCCTCGCCGCCGACCGGCTGGAGCGCCGACAGGCGCGCGGCAGTGCCGGCCTGATCTCGAACACCGGCGACCACGCGGACCGGATCGCGGATCTCTACGGCATCCCGGCCCGCCAGCCCCACGCGGTGATCGGCCTGAGCCTGCCACCCGAGACCCTGGAACGCGGCCGTGCCGCGCTCTACCCCGATTCCCTTGACGGTCCGGTGCGCCTGCTGTTCGTCGGCCGGGCGGAGGCGCGCAAGGGGTTCGATCTCCTGCTCTCGGCCGCCGCACGCCTGGGGGCCGAGCAGGAAGCCGGCACCCTGCCCGCCTTCGAGATCGTCCTCGTGGGGGTGCCGGAGGCCGACTTGCCTCGGGACCTCGCCCCGGCGGCACGGGGGTGCCTGCGCGCCCTCGGCCGCATCGACGGAGCGTCCCTCGCCGATGCCTACGGGCGGGCGCACGCCGTGCTGGCGCCCTCGCGCTACGAGAGTTTCGGCCTCGTCTATCAGGAGGCCCTCGCCTACGGCCGCCCGGTCGTGGCCTGCGCCGAGGATGCCAGCGCCCGCGCCTTCGTCGGTCGTCCCGGGGCCGGTCTGCTCGCCAGGGACGCCACCGGCGCGGCGCTGGCCGACGCCATCCGGCCCATTCTCAGGGAACCGGCCCTGCGCCAGCGGCTGCGTGCGCGGGCGCTCGCGGCCAGCGGGGCCTTCGACCGGGCGCGCCTCGGGGCCGAGACCCTGGCGCTCTACGAGCGGGCCATCGCGGCATCCCGTCAGGGACGGTAGACCCGCAGCAGGGCCGTCGCTTCCTCGAGGCGCCCACGGCCGGGGTCGAGGGCCTCGTAACAAACCGAGCGCGCGGCGACGTGGGCGCGCGACAGACGGTGTTCGATGGCCCCGTGGAGGGTGATGAAGCCCCGGCGCCAGTCGCCCCCGAGGTCCGGCCGCTCGTGCACCCGCCCCCGGAAACGCATCGTCGCGCGGTTGAGGCGGTACTGCACGTCCGGATACACGTCGGACAGGATGCCATCGACGCGGTTGCGCCGGGGCAGCCCGATGGACACGGCCTCGCCCGCCTCGGCCAGGGCGGCGAGGGCCGGGAGCAGACTCGCGGCGGCGGGCGAAAGCTCCTCGTCGGCGTCGAGCTGGAGCATCCAGGGGAGACGCGCGAGATCCTGCAGCGCGTTGCGCTGGGCCGCGAAATCGCCGGCGAGGGAACGCGCTCCGATCCGTACGGCGTCGGGCGCGAACCCCGCGACGACCCGGACTTGCGGCGGCGTCTCGGGAGCATCGACGAGCACGGCGACGTCCCGGGTCCAGGCCGCATGCGCGGACAGGCCGGCGAGGACGGCCTCCAGATCCTCCGGGCGGCAGAGGAGCCCGAGGGAGACCGGGACCTTCGGCATCGCCGCGAGATCGACGATCCGTCCACAGGCCGCGCGTTCGGAATGCGGCCGGAGGAGTGCCGCGTGATCGGCCGCGTCCATGGCGTGGATGCCCCGCCCGAGACGGGTCGCGGCGGTACGCAGGGTGTAGATGTCGAGGCCGTAGGGCGCATCCGGCGCGAGGCGGACCATCTCGCCGGCGAGATGCGCCGCGAGATGGGCCCGGCACGCCGCGTCGTCCGCGCCGGCGTCGAACAGGGCGCCACAGGAGGCGCAGGCGCGGGCGAACGCCCGCCGCGCTCCCCCCGGATAGACGAGGGTGCGGTCCGTCGGCTCCAGGGTGTCCGCCCGGCAGACGAAGCAGCGTCGCATGGTGCCGCCCTCCCCCAGGCCGATCGTTCGGCGCGACGCTGCGTACACTGTCGGGGCGAACCCCGCATCCCCTATGAGGGCCTCGCGACGCTTTCGGCCAGGGAGGTCGCGCTCCGGGCGCACCGGCGCGGCGGACGTTTCTCGAGAGACACCGGTCCGGTTTCATGTCGCGTGTCCCGGATTTCGACGCACCGAGCCTCGCCCTCGTCGGCAATGCCCCCGAAGCCGGCGACCGGGCGCGGGCCATCGACGCGGCGGCCAGCGTCGTGCGCTTCAACAACGCGTGCGGCTTCGGCGGCCCGGCGGGCTCGCGCGTGAGCGTCCTCGCCCTGGTCAATCGCGGCGGGCAGGCGCGCGCCTGGGCGGAGGATGACGGCTTCTCCATGCGCCCGGTCATCCGGCTGGCCGACCGGATCCTCCTGCCGTTTCCCGAACTCGCGCCGCACGAGGAGGGCGCGTTCGAGCGCGTGTGCTGGACCGCGCCCCTGCGGAGCCGCCTCGCCGACCGGCCGGTCCATGTCCTGCCCCACGCGCTGCATGCCCGTGCGCGGAGCCTGCTGGCCCCCCGGAGCCCGGGCGTTCCGAACCCGAGCACGGGCTTTCTCATCGCCTTGGCGATTCTGGAGGCGCGCGCCCCGTCGCTGCCGCCCATCGACGTCTACGGGTTCGGTTTCGCCGGATGGGCGGGCCACCCGTGGGACGCCGAACGGCACTGGTTCGAGGAAGCCCGGGCGGCCGAGCGATTGAGGCTTCACCCGCCCGCCGCGTCCTGACGCGCCCGGCCCAGCACCCGGATCATCCATGGCCACCCTCCTCACCGTCCTGAAGCATGGCGGCCGCTACGATGCGGTCTGGGTCGCGCGCCTCGCCGCCGGCGCCCGCCGGTTCGCGCCGGCCTTCGACCGGATCGTCTGCCTGACCGATCGCGCCATCGTCTGTCCGGGGGTCGAGATCGTACCCCTGAGGCACGACTGGCCCGGCTGGTGGTCGAAGATGGAGGCGTTCCGCCCGGGCCTCGCCACGGACACCACGGTGCTGTGCGACCTCGACACGGTCTTCGCGGGCGAGGCGTCGGCGCTCGCCGAGCCGGGTTTCGCCACCATGGAGGATTACTTCCACAAGGGTCGGATCTCCACCGCGTTCGTGCGGTGGCACGCGGACGGCCTCGCCTTCCTGTACGAGCGGTTCGCCGCCGATCCTGAGCGCTGGATGGCGCCGGGCTCGTGCGGCCCGGTGCCGAACGCCGTGCACGGCGATCAGGTGGTCGTCGACCGGTTCCTGCGCGACGCGGAGCGGAAACCGCACTTCCTGCAGGCCCTGCATCCCGGCCTGCTCGATTTCTACGATCCCCCCAAGACCACCTACGGACCGCTCATCGTCTTCATCGGAGCGGCGAAACCCGATACGGCGACCGGACCGGCACATGCGCTCTGGGTATCGAACGCTCCGGAGGATTGAGGCGAAGTCCGGCCCGGCGAACACACGGCGCCGGATCGTCGCCTGCAACGGTGAAACCTTCGCGGCACCCGCCGGAGATCGGTCCACTTCGGCGCGTCGACGTCATCGCCCTGCTCCGGGCTGCTCTGGAGGCCGTGCGGTGACGCGACGCTCCCGACAGGTCTGCGATGCCCTCGGGGCGGTGCAACACACGAAAGGTCCGGGATAACGAAAGAGTACGGCGTTCAATTGATACCATCCCGACGTACGAAATTGTACAGTTGATAAATTGTATTCCGTTCGGCATCCAACGCTCATTCCATGCGTTGCAACCGATCACTATAAGCTCTATCCAAGGATGATCACCGGACGGAAGGATTTCGGAATTCGTATTCCGCGATTGCATGATCGGGGTGATGCATACTGTCCCGCCGGTCCGGTCGTGGGGTTTCGCGTTCGGCGGGACCGGCGCCGGACCGCGACCGATTCATCCATGCGCGGACGATGTTGTTCCAGTCCATCTCGTGATTTGAGGGTAGCGGACCTGCGCCGACGAAGCTTCGAACGGGATCGCGGTCCGAAGATGCGTATCGAGTCGAGAAATCGAGGGGCGAATGCTATCTGAGACGACGGACGTGTTCGCGCTTCAGGCGGCGGGGATTGTCGGCACCTGGAACACGGACGTTCCCGCCGGACTCTCCCGGTTAGACGAGGGAGCCGCCGCTCTGCTGGCGGGCAATCCGGATCTCGCAGGCAAACCGATCCCCCTGGATATCGCGTTCGCGCGCATCCATCCCGATGACAGGGAGTGGGTGTTCGCCTGGGTCCGTCGCGTGCGCGAGATCGGCGGTCCCATCGCGGCCGAGTTTCGGGTCGTCGCGACCACGGGCGAGGTTCGCTGGATCCTGAATCGCGGGTATCTGCGGCCCGACGCGAACGGCGCGATGCGCGGGTACGGCACCTACATCGACACGACCGACGCGCACCGGACGCCCGAGCCGCCGATCCTGCCGAGCGAGGTGGATCCGCTGCATCAGGCCGCCGACCATTGCATCCAGGCCCACGCGGCGATCCGGCGGAGTGGCAACACCCACCTCGCCCTCGTGATGAATATGCTTCTCCTCGAGATCGGGTGCGTTCTCGCTCGCAGAACCAAAGCGTGAGACCCCATCCTCGCGGGTAACGTCGAAGTGCCCCACACTCCGTCGCCCTCGCCGGACAGGTCTCCGGCATCAGTTGGAGGCGGCCGACCAGATTTCGTGCAGGCCGCCGGTGTTGCGGAACCAGTAGACGCACCTGCCTCGGTCGAGGCCGAACTCGCCGAACGACGTCGCCAGATGCCGTACGATCCGGCTGGCCTCGCCCTCGCTCTCGATCTCGCACGCGAGGATTTCCGGAGCGCAGCGTCGGGCGGGATCGATTTTTCTGACGAAGATCGAGTACGGCATCGGCAACCTCCGGATTTCATTCCTTGATGTAAGAAGTCCAGTGCAACGGCGTTCGGTTATTCTGATAATCCACCCAACGCGTTCGAGTGCCATAACAAAGTTCGCGATAGTTAACGTTGCCGTGTTGGACTATATATTTTCGATAAATTGCATGTTTTGAAAATCGAATATGATGGGACCGGTCGATCAGCCGATCCCAACCCGTATGGGAATGTTTCGATTCGCGTGCGAGATCCTGAAACCTTGGACCCGACGACGGACACTGGCGTCCTGAAGAACGAGCCGGCGCCGAAACGCGCGTCGGCAGCATCGTCCCGAGGCCCGGCGAGGATCGATCGCCGGGCCTCGGACATCGCGGCGGCGTTCAGGCCGGCAGCCGCCCTTCCCGCATGCCGTAATCGAGGAAGTGCTGCAGGGGGTCGATATCCGCGGCGACCACATCGGGATTGTGTTCGAGGTACGCGTTGGTATCGAAGCCCGGTCCGGGATTGCGCCCCTCGCGCCAGCCGTACTCCTCGTAATGGAGAAGGGGGTTCAGTCCCGCCGTCGCCACGTCCGTGTAGGTGGACAGGTAGAAGTCCGGGTCGAACAGGGCGTTCGGAGCGCGCCCCTCGCCCGCGCCATAGTCGAGATAGTGACGGAAGGCGAAGTCCGACGGCGTGACGGTGAGGGGAGGAGCCGCGGCCGCCGCCGCGGCGACGTCGGGATTCTGCGCGAGATAGAACCCCGGGTCGAAGGCGCCGGTATGGCCCCGATCGTTCTCCCCGTCCTGAACGTTCCGGCCTTCGCCACGCCCGTACTGGAGGTAGTGCTCCAGGGCGTTCTCGCCGGCCGCCGCCACGTCGGGATTGAGGGCGAGGTAGGCGTCCGCCGAGAAATCGGCACTCGGGCTGCGCCCCTCCCGTTCGCCGTAGCCGACGTAGTGCTCCAGGGGATTCAGGCCCGCCGCCGCCACGTCCGCGTTGTCGCCGAGGTACTTGAGGGTCGAGAAGTAGGCGTTCGGGTCACGCCCCTCGTGCCAGCCATAGGTTGCGTAATGGCTGTCGGCATCCATCTTGGCCGCCCAGACGTCGAGGTTGTGCGACAGGTACCAAGCGTCGTCGACCACGCCGTGCCCGTCGTTCTGCTGGATCGTTCCATCCGTGAACTGCAGCGTTCCGATTCCGTTGAGATCGTAATGGCGTCCGTCCGGTGCCGTTAGGACGAGGGTTTCCCCCATCCGCTCGACCCTCGCCTCGGTGAAGGCGAAGCCGAACGCGACCTCCTGCGGCGGGACCGCGCTGCCGAGGGAGACGGCGAGGGTCGCCGAGGACGTCAGTCCCTGTACGTCCGAGACCGTGTAGGTGAACGCCTCGGTGTACTGCCCCCCGGCGATGAGGTTGCTCGAACCGATGGCCTGGTAGCTGTAGCTGCCGTCGGCCGCCATGTGCAGCGTCCCGTGCTCCCCGATCACCGTGGTGGCGCCGTCCGCCGGGACCGCCACGGTGATTCCGCTGGCAAAGCGCACGCCGGTCACGTGCAGGGTGTCACCGGTGTTCGGATCGCCGTCGTTGGCCAGCACGTTGCCGGTCACCGCCGCCGCGTGGGTCGTCGTCGCGACGCCGTCGGCGACCGCGTTCGGAGCGAGGTTGCCACCGTCCGTCGCATTCCCGACCCCGATCGCCGCCGGCCCCGAATCGCTCGGATCGATAGTGAGGGCGAAGGGGATCGCGGCCGGGCCACGGTTTCCCGCCCCATCCGTCGCGCTCGCCGTGAAGGCATAGGCTCCCTCGGCCAAGGGCGGCAGATCGAGGGTCCAGAGGCCGTCCGCCCCCGCCACCGTCGTGCCCGTCCGGGGGCCCGCCGGCGTGTCGTAGGCGATGGACACGGTGCTGCCCGGCTCGGCCGTTCCCGCGAGGGTCGGCGTGGTATCGGCGGTGACGTTGTTTCCGAGGAAACCCGTATCGTCGGAGAAGCCCGTCACCACCGGGGCGGCCGGCGCGGCCGTGTCGAGGATGACCGGATTGCCCGTGGCCCGGGCTTCGTTCCCGGCGACATCGGTGGCGAGCAGGGCACTCGTCACCGAACCGTTGAGGCCGGTCAGATCGACGGTGTAGCGTCCGTCGTCGGTGACCCGCGTGGTGACCGTCTGCGTGCCGTCGGTGAACGTGACCAGGGCCACGGACCCGGCATCGAGGCCGGACACCGTATAGGCCGTGGCGGCGGCGCCTCCCGCGTTGATCACGCCGCCCGGGGCCGGCTCCACACCCAGCGACACGGGCGCTCCGGAATCGGCCACGGTGTCGACCACCACTGCGAACGGCTGGCCCGCTTGCAGAACGTTGCCCGCCGCGTCGCGCCCCGTGGCGACCACGGTGTAGGTCCCGTCGCCCAAGACCGGCAGCGGCGCCGAGAAGCTGCCATCGGCTCCGACCGGCGCGGTGACGGTGCCCGAGCCCGCCCCGTCGCCGTAGGTCACCGTGACGACGGCACCGGGGGTACCGGTTCCCGTCACGACCGGCGCGGGATCGCCCGTGACGCCGTCGCCCGGAACGCCCGTGTCGTTCTGGAGGCCGATGACGACCGGCGCGACGACGGAGGGGGGAGCATCCTGGGCGGGGTTTGTGCCGGAGGTCGGCGATCCCCCGGGAGGCGTCGTCGGGTCCTGGGGCGTGGGGTTCTGGGGCGTGGGGTTCTGGGGCGTTGGGTCTTGTGGCGTCGGGTTCTGCGGAGCGGTGCCGGTCTGGCCGATGACGAGGCCGTTGCCGCTGCCCGACGCGCTGTTGCCGGCGGCATCGGAGAGCGCGAAGGTGGAGGTGACGGTCCCTGTCAGGGTCGAGAGATCGGCCTGGTAGGTGCCGTCCGCCCCGGCGGTGACCTGCACCGTATGCGCCCCGTCGCTGAAGGTGACCAATGCCGTGGAGCCGGGATCGAGACCCGCGACCGTGAAGGTCACGGCCGCCGCCTGGGCGGGGGTCAGGCTGCCGGAAGCCGGACCGTCCACCGCGAGGGACACGGCGGGAACCGCATCCGCCACCGTATCGATGGTCAGGGCCAGGGCGGCCGAGGTCCCGGCCGGACTGCCCCCCGGCGCCACCGCCGAGGCCGTGAAGCTGTAGCTTCCATCCGCCAGGGTGGGGATGGTGAGGCTCCATTGCCCGTTGCCGTCCACCGCGCCGGTCACGGATTTCGGTACGCCCGCCTCGACGTAGGCGATCGTGACGAGTCCGCCCGCCACAGCGGTTCCCGACACGGTCGGGCTGGCGTCGCGGGTGATGCCGTCGCCCAGAACGCCCGTGTCGTCGCCGAAACCGGTGATGACCGTGGGCACCGGTTGCGGGGTGCCGCCGCCGCCCACCGTCCTGGGTGTCGCCACGAGGCTCGCCCCGTTGCCGACCCCGTCGACGATGTCGGAGGTGCCCGCGAGTGCAAGCGACAGGGTGCCGGCTCCAGCCACATCCGCGACCGTCACCACATACGTGCTGCCAGAGCCCGTGACCGAGGCGATCCGCCCCGCCGCGGTTCCGGTGCCCGCGAGCCGGAAGTCGTCCGGCGTCACGTTGAGGACCGGCTCGGAGAAACTCACCGCGTAGGTGAACCCGGTGGCACCGACGTCACCCGGCGTGGCGGGAATGGCGGTCCCGACCGGCGCGACGGTGTCGACGACGATGCCGGTTCCGGTGGCGCCGGCCGCGTTCCCGGCGGGGTCCTGGATCGTCAGCTCCGAGGAGACCGGACCGGTGAAGCCCGACAGATCGACGGTGTAGGCGCCGTTGCGGACGTCCATGACCGTGAGGCCATGGGTGGCGTCGCGGAACGTCACCGTCGCCATGGCGTCGGGATCGAGGCCCGCGACGGTGTAGGCCACGTTCGCGGCCTCGCCGGCATCGATCCGCATGTCGCCGCCCGGATCGACGGCGAGGGTCGCGGGGGCACCCCCGTCGGCCGTCGTGTCGATGGTCAGGGGCAGGGCCGCCGATTCACCGACGAAGGTGCCGTCGGCATTGACCAGGCGCGCCACGAAGGCATGGGGACCGTCGGTCAGGGCCGGGACGGCGATGCTCCAGGTGCCGTTGGGCGCCACGGTCGTCTCCAGGGGCGGCGCTCCGGGCGATGCCGAGTCGGTGACGCTGATCGTACCGTTGGCGAGGCCGATGCCCGACAGGGTCGGGGCGGGATCGGCCGTGATGCCGTCGCCCTGCACGCCGGTGTCGTTGGTGAAACCGGTGATGACCGGCTGGACGGGGGCGATGCCCACGACCACGCGGGCGGCCGGCACGAGGCTCGCGAGGTTTCCGGCGAGATCGGCGATGTCGGAGCCGGGAGCGAGGCCGAGGGTGAGGGTGCCCCCGCCCTGGATGCCCGCCACCGTCACGACGTAGGTGCCGCCCGTACCCGTGACCGAGGTGATCTGTCCGGTGAGCCCCAGCGTCCCGGTCAGGGTGAAATCGTCGCTGGTGACGTTCGCCACGGCCTCCGGGAAGGTCACGGCATAGGTGAAGGTCGCCACCTCGATGCCGCCGGAGAGGTCGGCCACGGCGGAGCCCTGGGGAGCGACGGTGTCCACCGTCAGCCCCGTCGGCAGGGCGAGATTCGCCGTGACGGCGTTGTCGGCCGCATCGGTAAGGATCGCCTGGGCTGTGATGGGTCCCGACAGGGTCGAGAGATCCACCGTGTAGGTCCCGTTGGCGGCGACGGGGACCGAGATGGTGGTCCGGCCGTCCGTGAAGTCGATGCTTCCCTGCGAGCCCGTATCGAGGCCCGTGAGGTCGAAGCTGACGGCCCCCGCCTCCCCCGCGCCGAGGCGGGTATCGCCCGAGGTGAGTTGCACGGCCACGAGGGGGACGACGTCAGCGCTCGTGTCGATGGTGAGGGCGAACGGGGTCGAAGGGGCGCTCGGCAGACCGCTGGGCCCCGTGGCCGTGGCGGTGACCGTGTAGGCACCGTCGGCCAGGGTCGGAACCGTCACGGTCCAGGCGCCGCCGGTGGCGACGGTCTGGAACGTCTGCGCGCCGCCCGGCCCGCTCACCGTGACGGAGACCGTGGCGTCCGCCTCCGCCGTGCCGCTGAGGACGGGCGTCGTGTCGGAGGTGATCCCATCGCCGGCCACGCCCGTGTCGGTGGCGACCGCCTCGATGACGGGCAGGGCCGTGGGCGTGGTCTCGACCCGGATGGCGTTGCCCGCGACGGTCTTCAGGTTGGCGGCCGGATCGGTGACGGTCAGGCTGCTGCCGACGGTCCCGTCGAAGCCGGACAGGTCCACCATGAATGTGCCGTCGGCCGAAACGGCGATGTCCTTGGTGAGCGCTCCGCCGGTGAACCGCACGGTGGCGGTGCTGCCGGCGTCGAGGCCGGCCACGGTGAAGGAGACCATGGTCGCCTCGGCCGTGTCGACCAATCCATCGACGGTGCCATCGACGGCGAGGCTGACGGGCACGCCGCCATCGGCGACGGTGTCGATCACCAGGGGACGGCTGGCGGAGACGCCCAGCACGTTGGCGAACCCGTCCGTCAGGGTCGCCGTCAGGGCATAGGTGCCGTCGCCGAGGGCGGGCAGCGGAGCCGACCAGTTGCCGGCGCCATCCACCGGCACGGTGATGTCGGCCGGCACGCCGGTCGGGCCCGTGTAGGTCAGCGTGACCGTGCCGTTGGCCAGGGCGGTGCCGCCGACGACGGGGTCGGCGTCGCGGGTGACGAAATCGCCGGTGATCCCCGTATCCGCCGTGATGCTCACGATGGTGGGCAGGTCCGCCGGCTGAACCACGACGGGTACGTTGACGAGGTGCAGGCCGGTCTGGGCGACGACGGCGGCGTTGCCGGCGAGGTCGGCGATGTCGGACGATCCCGCGAACCCGAGGGAGAGGGACCCTGTCCCGGTGATGTTCGCGACGGTGACCACGTAAGCGCCCCCGACCGGGATCGCGGAAACGATGGTCCCGGCCGCCGTCCCCGAACCGTTGAGGGCGAAGTCGGCGATGTCGACGTTCTCGACACCCTCCGGGAAGGTGACGGTGTAGGTGACGCTCGTGGCCGCCGCCACGGCGGCCGGATCGGCCACGATGGTGGCGACCGGCGCCACCGCATCGACGGCGAAGCCGTCGAGCGGCAGCGTGAGGCGGTTGCCGACGGCGTCGACCACGGCGACGCTGGCGGTCACGGTACCGCCGAGCGACGACAGGTCGATGGGGTCGATCGGTCCGTTGGCGAGGGTGACGGTCACGGACCCGCCCTGCCCCGTGAAGGTGAGCGTCGCGGTGGCATCGGCGTCGATGCCCGAGACGGTCCCGGTCAGGGCGCCGGCCCCCGCCGCATCGAGGAGGCGATCCGGCGGCAGCGAGAGGCTGACGGCGATGGGGGTCGCATCCGCATCGGCCAGGAGGTCGATGGTCACCGGAAGGCCGATGGACGGCGCACTCACGTTGCCGGCGACGTCCTGCGCGATGGCCGTCAGGGTCAGGGGTCCGGCGTCGAGGGCCGTGGTCACCGGGATGCGCCAAGCACCGTTGGCATCGACCTCGGCCGTGAGGGGCTGGCCGTCGACCACCACGGTGATGGTGGAACCGGCTTCGCCGTTGCCGACGAGGATCGGGGTCTGGTCGTTCGTGGCCGTCACGGGAACCGGCCCGGTGGAGGCGAAGCCCTGGATCGTCGGAACGGTCGGCAGGACCGTATCGAAGATGGCCCCCGGACCGGCGAAGCGTTCCGGCGTCCCGTTCAGGACGGTGTAGGTCAGGCTCGAGGCCACGAGACCGTCGAGGGCCGACAGGTCGAGGGTGCCGCCGCCATCGGCGAGCGTGAGCACGACCGTCGTGTTGTCGGCATCCGTGAAGGTCACCTCCAGGAGGGCGCCGGCGGGCAGACCGGTGAGGGTGTAGGGGAGGTTCCCCGCCTCCGCCCGGTTGACGATGTCGGTGCCGAAATCGATGGCGAGGGTGAACGGGATTCCCGTCGGCGGCTCGACGGTGACGACCTTCGGCGCGGCGGGCAGGCTCACGTTCCCGGCGAGATCCTCGGCCGTCGCCGTGAAGGCGTAGCCTCCGCTGGCGAGGGCGGTCGGAACCGTTGCGGTCCAGGTGCCGGACGCGTCGACGGTGGCCGCGACGCTTCCGGTCGATCCGCCGGGTCCCTGGTAGGTCACCGTGACGGTGCTGCCCACCTCCGTGGTGCCCGTGAGGGTCGGCGTGGTGTCGGCCGTGAGGAAGCCGTTCGGGACGCCGCCGCCGTCGTCGAGGAGCGCGGTGATGACCGGCCGCGGCGGCGCGAGAAGGTCGAGCTGGATTGGGGCGACAGGGAGGATCGCCGCATTGCCGGCGAGGTCGACGATGTCCGCGTTCGCCGAGAGGGCGAGGCCGATGGTTCCGGCGCCCGAGAGGTTGCCGACCACGACCGTGTAGCCGCCGCTCCCGTTCGGCACGACCTGGGTGACGGCGCCGAGGACGGACCCGGTTCCGACGACCTGGAAGTCGGCCGCGCCGACCCCCGTGACGTCCTCGGGGAAGGTCACGTCGAAGGTGACCGTCGTGGCCGCCTGCGCGGTCACGGCCGCAGTGCCGATGGGGGCGACGAGATCGATGGACAGGGCCGGGCCGGTCAGCGTCGCCGCGTTGCCGACCGGATCGGTCAGCTGAATCGCGGAGGTGACGGGGCCGGTCAGGCCGCTCAGATCGACGGTGGCGGTGCCGTTCAGACCGATGGTGGTGGTGACCGTGTTCAGCGCCGCGTCCGTGAAGGTGACGACGGCGGTCGCGCCGGCGTCGAGGCCGCTGACCGACACGGGGACGGCGGAGACCACGTCGAGCCCGATGGGCCGGCCGTTGTTGAAGCCGAGCACGAGGGGCGCGCCGGCATCGACGGTGACGTCGACGGTGAGGTTGGCGAGCGCGGGGGCCGCGACGTTGCCGGCCGCGTCCGTGGCGGTGACGGAGACCGCGTAGGCTCCGTCCCTCAGGGCCGCCAAGGTCGCGGGCGCCAGCGGGAGCGAGAACGCACCGCCGGCGACGGGGGCCGGCACGGTGAGAACCGGCGCGCCGGTCCCGTCGGTGATGGTCACCGTCACGGAGGCGCCGGCGTCGAGACCGAGGGCGGTGCCGGTGAGCACGACGCCGGCGGCGAGATCGGCGCCCGAGAGGATGCCGTCTCCGGTGATGGGCTGGAGCGACAGGACCGGCGCGGTGCGGTCCAGGGTCAGGATCGGGCCGACGGGTCCGGCCACGCCCACCACGGCGTTGCCCGCCGCGTCGACGATCCCGGCGGGATCGAAGGTGAGGCCGAGGGTGCCTTCGGCGGCGGCGGCCGGAACCGTGACCGTGTAGGTACGCCCGGCATCCGCCGTCGCGATGGTGGGAACGAGGCCGGCGGCGCTGGCCGTACCGGTGAGAGCGAGATTGGCCGCCGTCAGGCCGGTGACAGGCTCGGAGAAGGTCAGGGTGAAATCGATCACCGCGTCCTTGGTCACGGCGGCATCCGGCGAGGTGACGCTGACCAGGGTGGGCGCCACGAGATCGACGGTGACCGCCTGGGTGACGGCGGCGGAAACCGCGCCGTCCGTGCGCTGAACGAAGACGGCCACGTCGCCCGACGCCTGCAGGGCCGGAATGGTGGCCGAGAAGGTGGTGACGCCGTTCGGCGCCGAGATGACGGCGTCGGGAAGGGGCGCGACGGTTCCCCCGATGCGCACGGCGAGGGTCTCCCCCGCGCCGAGGGGGCCCGCGAGGGTCCCGGTGACGGGTACCGTTCCGGCGGCGGCCTCGGCGATGTTGATCGCGTTGTCGCCCGCCACCCGGACGGTGGCGACCGTCTGGACGGGGCCGGGCGCGACGAGACTGTAGGCGGTGCCGAGCACGCCCCCCAGGGCCAAACCGGTGCCGACCTGCAGGGTCCCGGTGGTGCCGCTGGCGACGGCGAGATCCTGGCGGCCGTCGCCGTTGACGTCGAGGAGGGCCAGGGCCCCGAGGCCCTGCTCGGTCTCGAGGACGACGGGGGCCGAGAAGCCGCCCGCACCGTTGCCGTAGACCACGCGGACGTTCCCGTCCGCGCCCGCATAGAGGATGTCCTGGCGGCCGTCGCCGTTCGCGTCGCCGATGCGGATCCGGGTCGCCGTGGTCTCCGCGTCCAGGGTGGCCTGCGTGACCGCGCCCCCCGCCGAGAAGCCGCGGATGTCGAGGGTCCCGCCGGTGCCGGCGGAAACCAGCTCCGCCCGGCCGTCGCCGTTGAGATCGCCCGCGGCCAGCGCTCCGGCGGAGGCCCCGACGGTCAGGGTCGAACGCGAGAAGGCGCCACCGTCACCCTGGGTCGAAACGGAGAGTGCCGTCCCTCCGTTGGCGATGGCGGCGAGGTCGGCGCGGCCGTCACCGTTGAAATCCGCCGCCACGAAGGCGTCGGGCCTGACGCCGAGGGCCACCGTCCGGACGGCCTGGAAGACGTCGTTCCCGGTGTTGACGAGAACCGTCGCGGAGTTGCCCGAGAGGTTCTTGACGATGATGTCGGCCCGTCCGTCGCCGGTCGCGTCCGCCACGACGGCGCCGTCCGCGCCGGTGGTGGGGCGGTCGACGAGGGTGAAGCTTCCGTTGGCACCCTGCTTGAGGATCTCCACCCGGCCGTTGCCCGCGGTTACGATATCGACGCGGCCGTCACCCGTGACGTCGCCCGTCGCGACGGTGGCCTGCCCGGTGGCGACGGTGATGGTCTGGGTGGCGCCGAGCGATCCGGTGCCGGTGCCTCGGGTCACCACCACGGTGTCGTTGACGAGGAAGGCCGCGTCCCCGAGGCCGTCGCCGTTGAAGTCGGCCGTGGCGGTCTCGCGCGCCGGCCCGATGTTGACGGGGGCCAGCATCGCGAAATCGGCGCCGCGCAGGCTGTTGCCCGCGAGATCGGTGACGCCGGACAGGTTCGTGGGATTGAGCGCGAGGCCGAGGGTACCGGCGCGCTGGTCGAGGCTGACGCCGTCGAGGCCGAGCCCGATGCTGACGATGTAGGTGTTCGCGTTGGTCAGGGACGGCAGCAGGGTGACGAGGTGAATCCCCGGCAGGGTCCCGGTCGCTTGAAACAGGTTCGCCGAGACATTGAGCACCGGCTCGGAAAACGTGACCTCGTACCGGAGCACCCCCAGGAGATCGAGGAGCCCGAGGGGATCGGGAGAGTCGAGCTGATTCACCGACACGATGGTGGGTGCGGTGTTATCGACCGTGACGGTGAGCGGCGCCGAGGTGACGGTTCCGAGGGCCACGGTCTGGGTCGCGCGCAGGGAATGCGTCCCCTCCGACAGATTGACCCGTACGGAGCCGATGAGCGAGCTCGGGACCGTCGCCAGGACCTCGCCGGCCCCGGGCAGTCCGTTGCGGTCCCGGTCGTCGAAGATCGTGACCGGCCCTCCGAGAACACTCAAACCGACGATCCCGACGTCGACGCCGTTGCGCCGGGTGAGATTGTCGAGGGGGAGGCCCGTGTCGCTCGTCGGGGCGAGGACGAGTGCGAGGGTACCGACCATCTGCGTTTTCCATATCTGGGGCAGGGAACAGCGCGCCCGGCGGAGGGATCTCCGCGCGACGGCCATTCCGGACCTGGAGGAAGTTGGTTCGCGTCTCGGCGGGCCTCGGATCGTCCCTGGCCCGGTTGCAAATATCAACCTACAGAAGAACAGCCGCGTCTCAAGTCCGATCGGCGGCAGGGATGTTATTTTTCCGGATTGCGCCGCCACTCGCGCCGAACGTCGTAAATCAAGGGTTAACAACGGAATTTGAATGCCGTTTACACGCCATATTTCCGGGTGCGCGCCCGGATTTCTTTGTTTTTTCTTAACACTCCCGTCTCTGTGATGGCTGATCGAGCCTCGCGGAGAGGAATTTTTGCAACGGAATTTTCTAAAATTAACGAATGATAGGCGAACTTACTCGCCATAATTCAGCATCATACCCATCGAGAGGCGATCTGGCATGCGAACGGATCAACCGTCCGAATTGAAACGCGCACTCCTGCGCTGCCGGCGCGCGTTCTTCGGCGTTGCGGTGATGAGCGGCGTCGTCAACGTCCTGTACCTGACGGGATCGTTCTTCATGTTGGAGGTCTACGACCGGGTGATCCCCGCCCGCTCCGTCCCGACGCTCATCGGCCTCGGCGCCCTCGCCCTCGCGCTGTTCCTCTTCCAGGGGATCATCGAACTCATCCGCGGGCGGGTGCTCGCCCGGATCGGATGCTCCCTGGACGAGGCGGTGGCACCCCGGGTCTTCGACGCGGTGGTGCGCTATCCGCTCAAATCGCCGAGCGGGGGCGACGGTCTGCTGCCGGTGAGGGACCTCGACCAGATCCGCGGCTTCCTGTCGGGCCTCGGACCGACGGCGTTCTTCGATCTGCCCTGGCTTCCGATCTACCTCGCCATCTGCTTCCTGTTCCACCCGCTCATCGGTCTGGCGGCCCTGGCGGGCGCCGTGATCCTGGCGGTGCTCACCCTCGTGACGGACCGGCTGACCCGGCAGCCCCAGCGCGAGGCGACCCGGCACGGCGCGCGTCGCAACGAACTCTCCGACGCCGGGCGCCACAACGCCGAGGTGCTGCACGCCATGGGCATGCAGCAGAACCTCGCGCGGCTCTGGAGCGAGGAGAGCCGGTCCTACCTCGGACGCCAGCGCCGGGTCACGGACATCGCCGGAGCCCTCGGCACCGCTTCGAAGGTGTTCCGCATGATCCTGCAATCCGGGGTCCTGGCCCTCGGCGCGTACCTCGTGATCCAGGGCCAGGCCACGGGCGGCATCATCATCGCGTCCTCGATCCTCGTCTCCCGGGCCCTGGCGCCGGCGGAGATCGCCATCGCCCACTGGAAGGGCTTCGTCGCCGCCCAGCAGGGCTGGGCCCGGCTCAACGAAGTGCTGGCCCGGTTCGCCCCGGAAACGGACGCCCTCGAACTCCCCGCCCCGCGCGAGGCCCTGACGGTCGAACACGCCTGCCTGGTCCCGCCCGGCACCCAGCGGATGGTGGTCTCGGACGTCAGCTTCGGATTGAAGGCCGGTCAGGGTGTCGGAATCGTCGGCCCGAGCGCATCGGGCAAGTCGACCGTCGCCCGTGCCCTGGTGGGCGTCTGGACGCCGGCGCGCGGATCCGTGCGCCTCGACGGCGCGACCCTCGACCAGTGGCGCGCGGAGAGTCTCGGCCGCCATATCGGCTACCTCCCGCAGGAGGCGGAACTCTTCGCCGGGACCATCGCGGCGAACATCGCCCGGCTGTCCCCCTCCCCCGACGCGGAGGCGGTCATCGCCGCGGCGCGCACGGCCGACGTGCACGACCTCATCCTGCGGATGCCGGAGGGCTACGAGACCCAGATCGGACCGGGCGGTGCCAACCTCTCGGCCGGCCAGCGCCAGCGGATCGGCCTCGCGCGGGCCCTCTACGGCGATCCGTTCCTCGTCGTCCTCGACGAACCCAACGCCAACCTCGACGAGCCGGGCGAACTCGCCCTCACCCGGGCGATGCTCAGCGTTCGCCAGCGCGGCGGCATCGTCGTGGTGGTCGCCCACCGGCCGAGCGCCCTCGCGGCCGTCGATCTCCTGCTCGTCATGGAAGAGGGCCGGGCGCGCGCCTTCGGCCCAAAGGACGAGATCACGAAGCAGCTGATGCGACCGACGGCCGTGCCGGGCGTCCGCGCATCGAAGCGCCCCCCTGCGGTCCGGACCGAACCCGACCCGCACGCGAACCTCAAGGCACGCGCATGACCTCCGCGACCCCCACCCCTGCGATCAATCCTCCGGTGAGCCCGTCTTCCCCCGAATCCGCCGGCCGGTCCTTCGACGCGGATCGGTCCATCGGCGTGCACCTCCTCAGCGTTTCGGCGGTGATCTCGGTCCTCGTCTTCGGCATCGGCGGCTGGGCGACCTTCACGCCCATCCACGGAGCCGTCATGGCGTCGGGCCAACTCGTGGTCGAGAGCGACGTGAAGAAGGTTCAACACCCGACGGGCGGCGTCGTCGGCGCCATCCGGGTCCGCGACGGGTCCCGCGTCGCCGCCGGCGACATCCTCGTCACCCTCGACGAGACCCAGATCCGGGCCAATCTCGACATCGTCCTCAAGGCCATGGACGAGTTGAGCGCCCGCCGCGCCCGCAACGAGGCCGAACGGGACGGGACCCCGCAGATCGTGTTCCCGGGCGAACTCCTCGCCCGCCGGTCCTCCGACGCCGCCGTCGCGCAGCTCGTGGACGGGGAGGCACGGCTGTTCGAGACCCGGAGGTCCGGCCGGGAGGGGCAGAGGGCGCAGCTCGAGCAGCGCGTCCTGCAGATCCGCCAGGAGATCGGCGGCCTCACCGAGCAGGCCGCCGCCAAGGCACAGGAGATCGCCCTCATCGGCGACGAACTCGTCGGCGTTCACGAGTTGCGGGCGAAGAACCTCGTCGCGCTCTCACGGGTGACGGCGCTGGAGCGGGATGCCGCCCGCCTCAAGGGCGAGCGCGGGCAGCTCGTCGCCGCGCAGGCGCAGGCGCGCGGCAAGATCTCCGAGACCGAGCTTCAGATTCTGCAGATCGACCAGGACATGCGCAGCGAAGTCGGCAAGGAACTCGCCGATATTCGCGGGCGCTGGTCCGAACTGGCGGAGAAACGGGTCTCGGCCCTCGATCAGCTCAAGCGCACGGATCTGCGAGCGCCGCAGGACGGCGTTGTGCATCAGATGACGGTGCACACGGTCGGCGGTCTCGTGGTTCCGAGCGAACCGGCCATGCTCATCGTCCCCGACGCCGACAGCCTCGCCGTCGAGGTACGCATCCAGCCGCAGGAGATCGACAACGTCCACCTCGATCAGGATGCGGTGCTGCGGTTTCCCGCCTTCAACCAGCGGGTCACCCCGGAGATCGACGGCCTCGTCACCCGGATTTCGGCGGACGTGAGTCAGGACGTGAAGACGGGGGTCAGCTACTACACCGCCCGCATCCGTGTCGCGGAGGCGCAACGCGAACGTCTGGGCAAGGTGAGGCTCGTGCCGGGCATGCCGGTGGAGGCCTACATCCAGACCGGCGAACGATCGGTGCTGTCGTATCTGCTCAAGCCCCTGGCCGACCAGATCGCGAAAGCGTGGCGGGAACGCTGATCACCTGTTCGGATCCCATCGGCGGCGCGCCGGCCGGGCGAAGGATCCGGTCCGGGGCGCCGGCCGCCTCCGGCCGCGTCTCAGACGGCTATTTCCCGGCTTCGATCTCGCAGATGACGCGGGCGAGTTCCGAGAGGAGATAGCGTGCCCGAGGGTCCCGAATCTTCTCGAACGAGTCCTTGAAAATCCTCTCTTCCGCGTTCGCGCTCACGGGCACTTTCTCGGGAATAGGCCCGTCGGGCTTTCCGTCGTAGAAATAGCTGATGTCGACCCCCATCGTCTGGGCGATCTGATGAAGCTTGTCGGCCGCGATGCGGCTGCGACCGCTCTCGTATTTCTGGACCTGCTGGAACGTCACGCCGAGCGCGTTGCCGAGGTTGGCCTGGCTCAAGCCCGCCGAACGCCGCAGCGACTTGATGCGGTGGCCGATCTCGCCCGCAGCCAATTCTTTGTTCGGTTCAGCCATCTTGTCTTGCTCGATCTTGGTCTTTGTCGCTGGCTTCACGAACGCTGTCCAGTCACGGGAAACCGACCCATCACGCCCTTTGAGCCGAACATATGCTCCAAGCAGTGACCCGTCACACGCTGTATGGGGAAACCGCCGAGCCGCCAATCCAACGCGCGTATCACATTAACTTGTTCCTAGGGCGTCGTTCGATCCTCGACGTCAGTCTCGGATCGAGCCAATTGCCACAAATCGACCTCTATTGTATTGAATACCGACCGACATCGAAAATGCAAGTCTTACGTGTATTGATCCTCGCGCCCGGTGGAACGGACGTTCGGACCTCTCATCGGATCCGGCGGACGCACCATAGCTCCGGCAGGAGCACACGGAAGACCGGATGTCCGATCCGGCCAGCCAGGATCTGAGAAGATAAAGCCGCTTATTTGTCCACCCTATTCAATACACGGCCGCTCCAATCGACAGTCCGACTCGTGTCGATCGACCATGCGATCGCGCCGCGCATGGAGGCGTCGGATCTCGATTCCTCATATCGCAACGCGCAACACCCGCGAGTTTATTTTTTTAGGAGAGATCGGACACCGATAAAATTATTCTAGATTACCCATGATCCTTAGAACCCGGCACGGATGAACCGCCACCCGGCTGGAGGCCAGCACGACGCCCTCCGGGCTTTTTCCCGAAGTCTGTATGACCGCGTGCCGAGATATCTCCAGTGTTCGAGATCGTACCGCGAACACTCGAGGAAGCAAAGTGCCTTTCGCCGACGCGGCGCGTGTACCCCACGGATCCTCCGGGTCGCGATGACCGAAACACGCCGCGATCGTCCCCCGGACGGCCGTGCGGACGCCCCCCCTCGTCGACGCCGTCGTCCTGCCTCCGCGCTCGGTTCCGAAACGGAGAGGCGCCTCGATTCGTTCGTCGACTCCGAGGCTTGGGGCGGGTCGGGGCCCCGCACCGTGGATCGACCGAGGCCCTCCGACCGCCGCCGTTAACGCCGGCCCAACCATGGTCGAAGATCAACTGAAAGGCGAGTTTTTCTTCCATAACTTCGCACTACCATCATTCTGTCTCGATCGGTGACGGCATTTCGCTTCCAGGCTGTGTTCTGGTTGCACGCTCGGCAAGGCAGGAGCTCGGTGTCCATGGCCCATCCCATCAATGAGCAGGAACGGCTGGACGCCCTTCGTCGTCTGCGCATCCTCGGCACGACGCCCGAGCCGCATCTCGACGCCGTCTGCCGCATCGCCTCCGACCTGTTCGACGTCCCCATCGTCCTGGTGCTTCTCGTCGACGAGACGCGGGTCTGGTTCAAGGCCCAGTGGGGTATCGACGGCGAGGGGATCGACCGCGAGGGCGCGTTCTGCGATCTGACGATCCAGGGCCGGGCCGGCTCGCCCCTGATCATTTACGATCTGTCGACCGATCCCCGGTCGGCCGACAGCCCCCTCGTGGCAGGGCCGCCCCATGCCCGCTTCTATGCGGGCGTCCCCCTCGCCCTCGGGTCCGGATTCAACCTCGGCACGTTCTGCATCATGGACGACACGCCGAGGCCCGATTTCGCCGAGCGGCACACGCGGCAGCTCACGGATCTCGCGCTGATCGTCGAGGCCCATCTGCGTCTCCACGAGGCGCGGGTCACGGGCGAGGCCGACGCGGTCCGCCGTCTCGAAGCGGAAGGAGCGCTGCGCGAGAGCGAGCAGCGTTTCCGCCTCCTCGCCGAGACCACCACGGATGTGATCATCCTGTCGAATCTCGACACGGAGCGCCTCTACGTGTCTCCCTCCATCCGGACGGTGCTCGGTTACGAGCCCGAGGAACTGCTCGGGACGACGCCGCTCCAGTTCGTTCACCCCGACGACGCCCCGAGTTTCGGCAGGGTTCTCGACGACCTCACCGGCGGCCGGGTCGATCATGCCTCCACGTGCCAGCGCTACCGGCGCAAGGACGGCTCGTGGGTGTTCATGGACGTGTCCCAGAGTCTCGCCCGCGACCCGGCGACGGGCGACCCGGCCGGATACGTGACCTCCCTGCGCGACATCACCGAACGCAAGGCCGACGAACGGCGCATCGCCCACCTCGCCCTGCACGACCCCCTGACGGATCTGCCCAACAGGACCCTGTTCTGGGAGAGGCTCGCGGAAGAGACCCGTCACGCGGCGCAACACGGTACCCGCTTCGCGGTCCTCACCTGCGACCTCGACCGATTCAAGCTCATCAACGACGGCCACGGTCATCCGGCCGGCGACCACCTGCTCCAGATCATCGCCGCGCGCCTCCTCGCCATCGTCCGGGAGACCGATACGGTGGCCCGCCTCGGCGGAGACGAATTCGCCATCATCCTGGGGCGGATCGGGACCGCCAACGACGCCGGTCTCCTGGCCCAGCGCATCATCGAGGCGATCAACCGGCCCATCGCGTTCGGCGGGGTCAGCATGAGCGTCGGAGCGAGCATCGGCATCGCCCTCGAGACGGGAGACGGCCTCGATGCGGTCGCGCTGTTCAAGCAGTCCGATATGGCCCTGTACCGGGCCAAGGCGGCCGGGCGGAACACCCACCGCTTCCACGACCCGGCGGCCGATCCGGCCTCGACACAGCCCGGTCCCCTCGAGTCCGAGATGCAGGGCGCGATGAAGCAGGGCGGCTTCCTGCTGCATTACCAGCCCATCGTCGACCTCGCGACGGGCGCCATCGCGGGGTTCGAGGCCCTGATGCGGTGGCGCCATCCCCGCCGGGGTGAACTCGCCCCGAGCGAATTCATCCCCCTCGCGGAGGAGAGCGGGCTCATCATCCCCCTCGGCGCCTGGGTGTTGAGGGAAGCCTGCCGCGAGGCGGCCTCCTGGCCCGGCCATGTGCGGGTCGCGGTCAACGTCTCGGCGCTGCAGTTCCAGCAGCTCAGCATGGAGGAGACGGTCCTGCACGCGCTCGCCGCATCCGGACTGCCGCCCCACCGCCTCGAACTGGAGATCACCGAGACGATCCTGATGCAGAAGACCGACGCGGTCAGCCGAACCATGCGGCGCCTGCGCAAGCTCGGGGTCCGCATCGCCCTCGACGACTTCGGAACCGGCTACTCCAGCCTGAGCTATCTGCACCATTTCAGCTTCGACACGATCAAGATCGACCGTTCGTTCTTCGGGGGGATGGAGAACCCCAAGACCGTGGCGATCACACGCGCGATCGTGGCGCTGGCGGCAAGCCTCGGCGTCCGGGTGACCGCCGAGGGAATCGAGACCGAGGAACAGCTGGCCTTCGTGCGGGCCGCAGGGTGCACCGACGTCCAGGGCTACCTCTTCCACCCCCCGCGCCCCGCCGCGGAGCTCGCACGGTTGATCGAGGGCGACCCTTCTCGGCGGGCGGCCTGACATCCCCGTCGCCCCACCCGGCCGGCCACGGAGCCCCGGCGCGGACCGTCGCGGACCCGGGACCGGCCGCGGTGTCCGGCGGTGCCGGACAGGACGTCTCGATCCGCCCGCCGGGGAGCCCGGCCCGCCTGCGCATCCGGGCCTCGTCGTCCGCGCCGACTGGACCGGGGGTTCGAAGCCGAGACGCGTCAGCGTCCGGAGGATGCATCCGGCGCCATGGGGCGGTTCCCGGCCGGGCGGGAAGGCCCGTCACGAGGTCCCCGGACGACACGGCCCGGGCGGGGGCGTCGGCCGACCGGGGCGGGTGCGGCGGGGGCCGCCCTCAGCTTTCCTTGAAGCCGTATTCCGGCACCCCATCCTCGTTGTCGTAATATTTGTACGGCAGGAACTTGCCGGACAGGTTCATCTTCACGCGGTCGCCCTTGTTGTTGGGCTCGCGTTCCATGGTCATGTTGAAGTCGATGGCGGACATGATTCCGTCGCCGAAATCCTCCTGGATCAGCTCCTTCCAAGTGGTGCCGTAGACCATCACCAGTTCGTAGAAGCGATAGATCAGGGGATCCGTCGGCGGCATCTGGGGAATCGAGCCCCGATACGGCGCCTCGTTCAGCATCCGTTCCTCGGCCTGGGTGAGGCCGAACAGGGCGGCGGCCTTGGCGGCCTGGGCCTTGGGCAGCTTCATCTGACCCATGCAGGCGGCGGTGATGAGGATCGGCGAGATGCCACCGATCTCAGCCTGGATGTGCTTCCAGGTCCAACCCTTCTCACGCTTGATGTCGAGAAGCTTCTCGGTGAGGTCTTCACGCTTCATACTCGTCTCCACGGCGGCGTGGCGCTGCGACGACAGCGTCCAAGTCCGGACGTGGCCCGCTTCAAGGGTCGTGCCAGACCCGAGGAGCGAAGGCGCGACGAGACGGCGCGCCGGACTGTGCGTGCAGAACCCCCGGGATCAGTGGGCTTCCGTCACCCGTTTGACCTTCTGCTCGCGCTTGTACGCGGTGATCGCCGAGGCGCAGGCGGGGGTGAGCTTCTTCATGTTCTCACGGAAGCACGCCTCGACCTCCGGTCCGCCCGGCGCGTGGTCGCCGCAATACTCGAGGTAGTCGCCGGTGCAGGAGCGCTTGAGCACCTCGCGCATCGCCGAAGGGTCGGCGTGGGCGGCGGCCGGTGCCAGAAGGGAGACGAGAACGAGGACTGTCTTGGTGAAACGCGACATGGAAGGGCGATGTCCTTTGCGAGACGGGTCCATCGATCCACTGCGGGCGAGGATCGAGGAACGAGACGGCGTGGGGCGTCCTCAGGCCTGGAGCACCGGAGCCCGGTAGAAGATTCCGCCGGATTCACCGGTGAGTTCGACCACCCAGGTCCGCGTCGCGTTCCGGCTCGGCGGGGCCGTCCAACGGCAGGCCCTGGCCAACCTGTCGGCCAGTTGCATCGCATCCGCGAGCAGGCGGGTCTCCAGGGTCTGGGCGGCACGCCACACCATGGCATCGGCGGATCTGATCTGGAGACGGTACACGGGATATCCAACCCTCGGCACCCCGACGGACGCAGTCTCGCCCATCGGTGGAAGGTCGTTGTCTAGGGTTTCGCGCAGCACGCAGCAATCGAGGTTCGTTGTCTAGCCGTCCCATTCGTGGCGCGATTCATCCCAAGACGCGCGCCCGCCGGGCACGGGCGGGTTCAGCGGACCTCCGCGAACCAGCGCTCGGAGCGCGCTTCCGTGGTCGCCCCCCCGCATCGGCCCCGGTCCCGCGACCGGGACGCTCTGCCGGCATTCGCCCGGCGTGACGCCGAACGCCTCCCGAAAACTGCCTTTGGTATGGCTCCCGCTGGCTCGGGCGACCGCCCGGATGGACCGGGTGTCGCTCCATTGGGCGAGCGCGCGGCGCATCGACAGGAGGTTGCGCTGCCGCACACGGGTCGGGACGCCGCCGAGGGGCTGGAACATTCGATAGAGGACGCTGGACGAAACACCCATCCGCGACGTGATGAGATCGACGGTGAGATCGGCGCGCACGAGGTTCGCCTTGATGAAGCCCGGGATCCGGTTGAGCTTGGCTGCCTCCATAAGCGGCATCGCGCCCACGGTTCCGGCATTCGTCCCGAGGGTCGTGCCCAGTAAGGCGCCAGCTGGTCTTCCGTTGCCGGCCCGTTGCGCACGAGGGATTGCAGGAAATCCCGAAGCCCGGCGTTGCTCGACCCTGGCAGTACCAGACCGTGCAGGTCGCCGGACGGCGACACCGCTCATCCAGGCTGCCCCCCCGACTTCCTACCGTCGCCCGGCCCCCGCCCCCCCATCCCAGAGCGCATGCGCGCTCCGGCCAGGGCGGCGACGCACCTCAGGAGGGCCACCCGGAACACGACGGCGACGCAGGCCTCGCCGATCCCCCCCGCACCGAAGGCCCTGGATCGCGCCGAGACAGCTCGCGCGGATGATGGTGGAGGGCGAACGCCGGCAACGACGTGCGAGCCGGTCGAGGAGCCAGCCGCCCGCGAGGTGGCCCGCCGGCGCGGCGAGGGCGACGGTGAGGCCGACGCGGCGCACGTCGAGCACCACGGTCCAGGCGCTGACGGATTGCACGATGAGAACGAGGGCCGCAGCCGCGAGCGTGCGGGCGGCATAGCGCGCGGCACGTTGCAGGAGCCACGCTCCCAACCGTCCGCTGGACGATCCGACGGGCAGCTGGCCAGTTGTCCACCGCCGGCACCGCACACGCGATGCATAAATGCATCGGGGACACCGAAAACCGAACGTACGTTACACCGCCCGAACCTTCGGGAAACGGCAGCGTCGAGCCGGTTTCCTACGCGAATACGGTCCGTCCGACCTGAAATCCTGCGAACCGATCCGCCGTAGACCGACCGTCCGATCTCCGAGAGCCACAGTGGAATCCCGTGGCGATCCCCGGCGGCGGCACCCTTTTAACCAGGGCGCACGGGTGCACGGGACGCCTCGCGCGGGCGGTCATTTCGAATCTTGGATCTGGAATAAGTCCAGAACATAGCGCTTGCGACGTCTGTCGCCCAGCGCCAATGAGAAGAGAGCGCCGATATCAGTAGTAGAACTATTCCAGTTAGGCGCAAAAAATCATCGAGTTCCAGTGCGAGTCGACAATCCCGTGCATAAAGTTTCATCGAAGTCTTGCGCGCCTCATATTCGTCCGGACGATCAACGTCTGATTGTACTGACATTGCTATCGAGCGTTGCGTTGAGTGTTTTGTCCGCTGGCGGGGCTTCTGCTCAGTCCGCCGCCCAGACCGTGACCCTCGAGACCCTGTCCGTCGAAGGTGTCGGCCGCGGACCCGCCGTCGCCGGAACCGACCCGGGCGGAGCCCTCGGGCCGGTGCCGGGTTACGTCGCCTCACGCAGCACCGTCGCCACGAAGACCGACACGCCGATCCTCGAGACGGCCCAATCGATCTCGGTGATCGGGCGCAAGCAGATCGAGGACGCCAACGCGCTGACCATCAACCAGGCGCTGCGCTACACGCCGGGCGTCACCACCGAGCAGCGCGGCGGCGCCGGCTCGACCCGCCTCGAGCAGTTCCTCATCCGCGGCTTCACGGCCCCGGTCTTCCTCGACGGCATGGCGCTCCTCGGTGGGCGCGACGCCAATGCCAGCGTCGATCCGTATCGGTTGGAGCGCATCGACGTCATCAAGGGGCCGGCCTCGGTGCTGTACGGGCAGTCGGGCCCGGGCGGCATCGTCAACCTGGTCTCGAAGGTGCCGCGCTTCGTCGAGCACGGCGAGATCTTCGTGCAGGGCGGGGGCTTCAACGAGGTGCGGGGCGGCGTCGATGTCGGCGGGCCGATCCGCTCCGACGTGCCGGGCCTCGCCGACCAGTTCGCCTACCGCATCGTCGGGTTCGGCTGGAAGGGCGACGGTCCCGTCGACACGACGAAGGTCGAACGCGTCCTCATCAACCCGAGCGTGACGTGGCGGCCCTCCGCCGACACCTCGCTCACCATCATCGGCAACTATCAGCGCGATCCGTTCTCGGGGTTCTACGGCGGCTTCCCGGCGGTGGGCACGGTGTTCCCGCGCAACTTCGGCAGCGGCGTCATCGGCCGCCTGCCTGTCGACTTCTACGACGGCGACCGCAACATCGAGCGCTCGGACCGGACGCAGGCCTCCATCGAGTACCTGTTCGATCACCGCGTCAACGAGAACCTCCGGTTCCACTCCGCCGGCCGGTACCTGCGCACGCAGGGCGACTACCGCAGCGTCTACAGCGCCTTCAGCCCCCTCAACGGGCCGTTCGCGTCCGGCCCTCTCCTGCCGCGCGCGGTCATCGGCACGCAGGTCGATGCCGAAGCCTACACGATGGACACCAACGCGGTGATGACCTTCGACACGGGCTTCATCGCGCATACGGCACTCGTGGGCGTGGACCACCGGACCTTCAGCACCCGGACCCTCGGGACCCCGTTCCCGGCGGCGCCGAGCCTGAACGCCCTGGCGCCGGACTACGCCATGAACATCGCGTTCCCGGCCTTCAACACCGCGTCCCGCGTCGACGCGCAACAGACGGGCGTCTACTTCCAGGACCAGGCGAAATTCGACCGCCTCGTCCTGACCCTGGGCGGACGCTACGACGTCGCGAGCCAGACCGGTCCGACCCGGTCCTTCAACCTCGCGGCCAACACCAGCACCCTGACGCTCCAGGATGCGCCGGCCGACGCCTTCACCGGCCGGGCGAGCCTGCTCTACCTGTTCGATTCCGGCGTGGCCCCATACGTTTCCTACAGCCAGGCCTTCGAGCCCATCGTCGCCGGCCGCGTCTTCGACACCGCCTTCGGCACCGTGGGGCGTATCCCCGACCCGCAGCTGAGCGACCAGTACGAGGCCGGCATCAAGTACCAGCCCCCCGGCACCGACATCCTGCTGACCGCGGCGGCCTTCGACATCCGCCAATCGAACCGGACCACGGCCGATACCACCATCGGCCGTCCCACGGGCTTCGTCCTGCAGACCGGGCAGGTCGGCGTTCAGGGGTTCGAGTTCGAGGCGCGGGCGAACCTCGCGGAGGGGCTGACCCTGATCGGAGGCTTCTCGGTCCTCGACATCCGCAACGTCCGCGACGACGGCCGGACGTTGAATGACCTGACGCAGCAGAACGTCGCCCTCGAGGGCCGCCGCCCGGTGCTGGTTCCGGACAAGACCGCCTCCCTTCTCGCGACCTATCGCTTCCTCGACGGGCCGATGCTCGGCCTCGAGATCGGCGGCGGCGTGCGTTACCTCGGGCCGTCCTGGGGCGATACCGCCAACACCTTCAAGGTCCCCGAGAGCGTGCTCGTGGATGCGACGGCCTCCTACGACCTGAAGCACCTCGACCCCTCGCTCCAGGGCTTCTCCATGCAGGTGAACGCCAACAACCTGCTGGACGAGCGCTACGTCAGCGGCTGCAACGGCTACACGAGTTGCTATTACGGCCTGCCGCGCACGGTCTACGCCACACTGCGCTACCGCTGGTAGAAGGACAGGGCGCCGGACATGAAGAACGGCTTTCGCCAATCGATGGCCTGGCTGCACACCTGGGCCGGCCTCGTCGTCGGTTGGGTGCTGCTGGCGGTCTTCGTGACCGGCACGGCGAGCTACTACCGCACCGACATCTCGCGGTGGATGCGGCCCGAGCTGCAGCAGGCCGCGGCCGCCACCGATCCGGCGGCTTTGGCGAAGGCCGCCGAGATCGGCGTCGCCTATATGGCCGAACATGCCCCCAACGCGCGGACCTGGTTCATCGGCCTGCCCCGGGCGGAGAGCCCCGTCCTCGACCTGTTCTGGCGCACGAAGCCCGGCACCCCGCCGGGCCATGCGGTCCTTGACCCGGTGACGGGCGCGCCGGCGGCTTTGCGCGACACGAAGGGCGGCGATTTCCTCTATCGCTTCCACTTCGAGCTTCACATGCCGCCCCTCTGGGGCCGCTGGATCGTCGGCATCTGCGCGATGATCATGCTGGTGGCCATCGTGTCCGGCATCGTCACCCATCGCCGGATCTTCGCGGACTTCTTCACCCTGCGGCGGGACAAGTCGGCCCAGCGCGGCTGGCTCGACGCCCACAACGTCACGGGCGTGCTCGCCCTGCCGTTCCACCTGATGATCACCTACACGGGTATCGTCACCCTGGCGCTGATGTACATGCCGTGGGGCGTCACCACGGCGTATCGCGGCGACAACCAGACCTTCTATGCCGAGACCGCGCAGATCACCGCGCCCCGCCCCCCCGCCGGGCGGCCCGGACAGCTCGCGTCCATCGGGCCGATGGTGCTGCAGGCGACGGCGCTGGTGTCCGAGCCCCTGGAGCGAGTTTCCGTCATCAACCCGAAGGACGCCAACGCCACCGTGGTGGCGGTGTTCGAAGAGCCGCACGGCCTGTCGCACGCCCATCCCCAGGTGGCCTTCGACGGCACCACGGGCGCCGTCGTCCAGGTCCTCAACGGCGGCCTGCAGCCGGCGGCCAAGACCTTCACCACCATGGTCGGCCTGCACGAGGCGCATTTCGCCGGCACCGCCCTGCGCATCCTGTTCTTCATCTGCGGCCTGATGGGCAGCGCCATGGTGGCGTCCGGCCTCATCCTGTGGTCGGTGGCGCGGCTGCCGCAGCCCGGCACCCGGCCGTTCCTGGGCCTGCGCCTCGTCCAGGCCCTCAACATCGGCACCGTCGCGGGCCTGCCGGGGGGCATCGCCGCCTACTTCCTCGCCAACCGGATCCTGCCCGCCGATTGGGCCGGCCGGGCCGACTGGGAGATCCACGCCTTCTTCGGCACCTGGGCGCTCGCCGTCCTCGTCCCCCTCGCCCGGCCTCAGCGCCGGGCGTGGATCGAGGCGATGGCGGCTCTGGCGATGCTGACCCTCGCGGTTCCGGTGATCGACGTCGCCACCACCCCCGGGCACCCCCTGCGGATGGGAACGGGCGATGCCGCGCTGTTCCTTTGGTTCGACGGGGTGCTTCTGGCGCTCGCGGCCCTGTTCGCCCTCTGCGCGCGCAAGATCGGCCGATACGAGGGGCCGCGCGCGAAGCGGCGGACCGCTCCCGCCGAGGCGCCCCGCGCCACGGCGGCACCCGCCGGGCGCCACCCCGCCATGACCTGATCCCGCTTCAGGCGTTGGTCAGGCTCGGCGCCCGGCGCGCCTCGGTCTCGCGTAAGGAACGGTCGGCGTAGGTGCCCTGAAGGGCCGAGCGGCCGCCGTGATCGAATAGATCGAGCATGAGCGCGCTGTGGATGAAGGCGAGGTGGCTGAACGCCTGCGGAAAATTGCCGAGGAACGTTCCATCCTCCGCCGCTTCCTCGGCGTAGAGCCCGACATCGTTCTGAAGTGCCCGCAGGGCCTCGAAGCGGGTCCGCGCCTCCCCGTCGCGGCCGAGCCACAGCAGGGCATCGACGAGCCAGAACGCGCAGATGAGGAACGTGCCCTCGTGGCCCGGCAGCCCGTCGTCGTTCCGGTAGCGGTAGACGAGGTGATCGTGCCCGAGGCGGGCGATGATCTCGTCGACGGTGCGGGCGAACACCGCCTCGTCCACGGGAAAGCCGACCATGGGGGCGATGAGAAGGGCGGCGTCGACGGCGTCGCCGCCGATGTACTGCGGATAGTAGCCGTCCGCGTGGACCGCCTCGCCGTTGACGCAGGCGACGATGCGGTCGCGCTCGCGGCACCACTCGGGCCGCTCGCCGAACAGGCGGATCCCCCGGTCGAGGGCGACCCAGTTCATGATCGCCGCGTGGAGGTAGCGCTCCTCGGGCTTGCGCGGCTCCCACAGGCCCGCGTCCGGCTCGTGCCAGTGGGCGGCGGAGAAGTCGGCGAGTTGTGCCCCGTGCGCGCGCATCGTCTCGCTCAAGGTGCCGCCGAGGCGTTCGTAGAGGTAGATGAGATCGAGGACCTGGCCGTAGGCGTCGCTCTGGTGCTGCTCGGCCGCCTCGTTGCCGTGGCGCACGGGAGCGCTGCCGCGCCAGCCCTCGAAATGCGTGATGGTGTGCTCGGTCAGATCCGCCTCGCCGGCGATGCTGTAGAGCGGCGCGAGGGCGCCGGTGGTCCGGTCGGCCAGATCCGAGACGAAGCCGAAGAACGCCTCCGCCTCCCCGATCATGCCGAACTTCTTCAGGACGTAGAACGACAGGCAGGCGTCGCGAATCCAGCAGAAGCGGTAGTCCCAGTTGCGGATGCCGCCGATCTCCTCCGGCAGGGAGGTGGTGGCCGCCGCCACGATGGCGCCCGTGGGCTCGTAGGTGAGGGCCTTCAGGACGAGGGCCGAGCGGATGAGTTCGTCGGCGAGCGGCCCACGATAGGCCGCGTCCTTCGTCCAGAGCGACCAGGCCCGCTGCGTCTCCTGAAGCAGATCGCGCAGCTGCAGCGGCGCTTCCGGAGCCTTGTTGAGATACAGGGCGAAGCCGAACTCCTGCACCCCTTCCACGGTGAAGCGGGCCACCGCCGCTCCGCCCTCGGCCTGGAAATCCGCATCCGACACGAGGTGCGGATGATCTGGAGCGCTCACCGCCCTGCCCGTGATGGTCAGATCCGCGAAACGCTCGGCGAAACCGTCGAGGGGACGGTAGACCGCCACCATCGGCACGGCGCCGGACACCCCCGTGACGAGGCGCACGAGGCGGGGACGGTCGGCACCGGCCTGTGCCGGCACCATGAAGTCGTGCACGGTGACGAGGCCGCTCGGGGTGGTGAAGGTGGTCTCGAGGATATTGGTGCGGCTCACGTATTGCCGCGCGGTCTCGAACCGTTCCGCCGGCTGGATCGTGAAGAAGCCGCCGCGCGTCCGGTCGAGGAGCCGTGAGAAGGTCGGGTCGGCGTCGAAGCGTTCGAGGCACGCCCAGTCGATGCTTCCGTCGCGGGCCACGAGGGCACACCCCTCGCAATTGCCGATGAGGGCATAGGCCTCGATGGGCTGATAGGGCCGGTCGCCGGTCGCTGTCATGGGGATCCTGTTCGGGGCGCCGGTCCGTGGGCGCCCGGTCTGTGGAAGTCGAAAATTCCGGACCCTCGGGTCACGCGGTGAGGCGGAACGCCGGTTCGAGCAGGCCGCGCACGCCGATGCCGACGAGGAGGGTCCGCCCGTGCTCCGGATCGGCGGCGCGCTCGGCTTCGTCCAGGCCCTCGTAGGCGGAGGTCACGAGAAGTCGGTCGAGGTCGCGCCCGGCGAAGGTCGGGCAGGTGGGCTGGCGCGGCGGCACCGGCACGGTGCGGACCCGGTCGCCGCCCGGGCTGTAGGCGTCGAGGCAGGCGGCACCGAAGCGCGCCGTCCAGATCAGCCCGTCCGCATCCACCGCGGCCCCGTCGATGCCGCCCGGCCCGTCGCCGTGGTGGTAGTGGGTCTCCGGCTCGCCCGCCGGCAGGCCGGTGGCGGGATCGAGGGCGACGCGCCGCAGCACGCTCTCCTTCGTGTCCACGAAGTATCCGATCCGGCCGTCGGGGGAGAACGCGATTCCGTTCGGTATCGTGATGCCGGCGAACAGCCGGGTCACCCGGGTTCCGGCGACGTGATAAATCGCGCCCCGGCCCCGCTCGGCGTCGCGCCCCATGGTGCCGATCCAGAGGGCGCCGCTCGGGTGCACCCGGCCATCGTTGGCCCGCGTCGCCGGATCGTCGTCCTCCAGCGCGCAGTGGCGCATGAGGTGCCCGTCCGCGAGGGTGCGGATGTAGAGGCCGTCCTCGCCGGCCAGCAGGTGGCGTGCTCCGTCGATGGCGGCGATGTGGCTCGCCATGAACGGCAGGTCGTGAACCCGCGCGGGGCCGGCGCCTTCGGCGAGCGGCAGTTCGAACAGGCGCCGCTCCAGGATATCGACCCACCACGCCGTGTCCGTCGCCGGATCGTAGCTCGGCCCCTCGCCGAGATGGCATCGCGGCGCGTCGAGGATGCGGATCGTCGCTTCGGTCGTCACTCGGCATCTCCCGCTGCGTTCGGCGGTCGATGACGCCTGCACGCGGGCGAAAGTTCCTTTCAGATCAACACGAAAGGTGGAATCGGTTGCATCCGGACGAGCACGTTCGAGGAGCGCGGACAATCCCGGCTTCGGCCCCATCGCCCGGTCCCGCGCCGGCGCGGCATCGCCCCGTCTCCCGATGGATGCCGCGCCTGACAGAATCACCGGGTCGTAAAGTCCTGTAGACCGGCATCACGATTCGGTAAGGACTTCGTCAAGACTTGGTCATTATTGCCGGTCACATGCACGGCCGGCCGCCGGGACGATCCACGGGATCGGACGGGCCTTCGCCGAATACCCATCCCCGTCGTTTTCCATCTCCCGCCCCGGAGCCGGCTTCGCGCCGGCTCGGCGGCCATCACAGGATTTGAACCGTGAGCTTCACCGTCCACGCGCGGATTTCCCTGCGCGCGCTCTCCTATCAGCACGGTTCGATCGTCGGCGCCCTCGAGCAGGGCCTGTCCCTCCTCACCGCCGGCATGTCCGATGTCCGCATCGTGGATGCGGGTGGCCGGAGCCACACGCCGACGGCTCTGTACGCGCAGCTCTTCGGCCCCCGCGCCGCCGCTGCCGTGGCGACCGTCGAGGCCGAACCCGCGATCCTGCCCCTGGCCGCCTGAGACCCCGGGGGTCACGTCCCGGTGGACGACCGTGCCGGCCCCGTGAAAGGATGCGGACGGGCCGGTCTCGGACGCGCGTGACATCGGCCCGGGCAAGCGAATCCGGCCCGGAGGTCTCGTGACGGAGGACGTCCATCCCTACGATCTCGCCGTCATCGGCGGCGGGGTGAACGGCTGCGGCATCGCGCGGGACGCCGCCGGACGCGGCGCGCGCGTCGTTCTCTTCGAGCAGGGCGATCTCGCGGGCGCGACCTCGTCGGCCTCGACGAAACTCGTCCATGGCGGCTTGCGCTACCTCGAACACGGGGCTTTCCGGCTGGTGCGGGAGGCGCTCGTCGAGCGCGAGATCCTGTGGGCCATGGCCCCGCACATCATCCGGCCCCTGCGTTTCGTGCTGCCGCATACGGCCGATCAGCGGCCGGCGTGGCTCCTGCGCCTCGGCCTCTTCCTCTACGATCACCTCGGCGGACGGCGTGACCTGCCCCGGACGCGGGCCCTCGACCTCGCGCGCGATCCCGCCGGCCTGCCCCTGCGGGCCGGTCTGTCGCGGGCGTTCGCGTATTCGGACTGCTGGGTCGATGACGCACGCCTCGTCGTCCTCAACGCCCTGGACGCGGCCGAGCGCGGCGCCGCGATCCACACCCGCACGAAGGTGGTCCGGGCGCGCCGGTCCGACGGCCTCTGGGAGATCGAGACCCGCGCGGCCGGCACGCGCGGCGTCGTCCGGGCGCGGGCCCTCGTCAACGCGGCGGGTCCCTGGGTTTCGGAGGTGCTGTCGGGGATCGCCGGGCGCGACGCGGGCGCCGGGCTCCGCCTCGTCCAGGGCAGTCACATCGTGGTGCCGGCCCTGTTCGCCCACGACAGCGCCTACCTGTTCCAGAACGCCGACGGGCGCATCGTCTTCGCGATTCCCTACGAGGGCGATTTCACCCTCGTCGGCACCACCGACCGCGATTACGCGGGCGATCCGGCCCGGGTCACGGCGGGGCCGGAGGAGATCGCCTATCTCTGCGCGGCGGCGAGCCGCTGGTTCCGCGCCTCCGTGCGGCCCGAGGACGTGGTCTGGAGCTTCTCCGGCGTGCGCCCGCTCCACGATGACGGCGCGGGCGCGGCTCAGGCGGCGACCCGCGACTACAGCCTCGCGCTCGATGCGCCGGACGGCGAAGCGCCGCTGCTCTCCGTCTTCGGCGGGAAGATCACCACCTTTCGGCGCCTCGCCGAGCACGCCCTCGCGCGGCTCGAGGCCCACCTCCCCCGCGCGCTGACGCCGCCCTGGACCGCCGGAAGCGCCCTTCCGGGCGGCGATTTCGCGCGCGATGGCGTGCCGGCCCTGGTGGCCGGGCTCCGCGGAACGGCGCCCTGGCTCGGCCCGAGGCACGCGGCGCGGCTGGCGCGCGCCTACGGAACCCGCGCGGGGGAGATCCTCGGATCCGCAAACGATCTCGCCGGCCTCGGCGGGGTCTTCGACGCCGACCTGACGCGGGCCGAAGTCGATTGCCTCGTGCGGGTCGAATGGGCGCGCACCGCCGAGGACATCCTCTGGCGGCGCTCGAAGCTGGGCCTGCGCTTCCGGCCTTCCGAAGTCGCGGCCCTCGACGCCTATCTCGACCGCGCGGCCAGCGCGGCCTGACACCGAGGGGAGCCGCACCCATGCCCACATTCGTCCTCGCCATCGACCAGGGCACCACGTCGACGCGGGCGATGCTGTTTCGGCCCGATCTGTCGGTGGCGGCCCTGGCGCAGACCGAGATCGCGCAATCCTACCCCGCCCCGGGCTGGGTCGAGCACGATCCCGAGGGCATCTGGGCGAGCGTGCTCACCACCGTCCGGGCGGTGCTGGCCCGGGCCGGCGCGGCGGCGGCCTCGGTCGCGGCCCTGGGGATCACCAACCAGCGCGAGACGACCCTGATCTGGGACCGCGCCACCGGCGCGCCGATCCATCCCGCCCTCGTCTGGCAGGACAGGCGCACCGCCCACGCCTGCGCGCGCCTGAAGGCCGAAGGTCACGAGCCCCTCGTCACCGCCCGCACCGGCCTCATCCTCGACCCCTACTTCTCCGCCACCAAGATCGCCTGGCTCCTCGACACCGTGCCGGGCGCCCAGACCCGGGCCGAGCGCGGCGAGCTCGCCTTCGGCACGGTGGATTCCTGGCTGCTGTGGCGGCTCACCGGGGGGCTTCACGCCACCGATGCCACCAACGCCGCCCGCACCGCCCTGTTCGACATCCATCGTGGCGTCTGGGACGACGATCTCTTGAGCCTGTTCGGTATCCCCCGCGCCCTGCTGCCGGAGGTGCGCGACTGCGCCGGGGATTTCTGCACCACGCGCCCCGACCTCTTCGGCGCCGCGATCCCCATCCGGGGCGTCGCCGGGGACCAGCAGGCCGCGACCATCGGGCAGGCGTGCTTCACTCCCGGCATGGTCAAGGCCACCTACGGCACCGGGTGCTTCGCCCTCCTCAACACCGGCGCGGAGCCGCGCGCGTCCGCCAACCGCCTCCTCACCACCATCGCCTACCAGTTCGCCGGCCGGCGCACCTACGCCCTCGAAGGCTCGATCTTCGTGGCCGGCGCCGCGGTCCAGTGGCTGCGCGACGGCCTCGGCCTCATCCGGGACGCGGCCGAGAGCGGGCCCCTCGCCGCCCGGGCCGACCCGGCCCCCGGGGTCTATCTCGTGCCGGCTTTCGTCGGCCTCGGGGCTCCCCACTGGGAGCCCGACGTGCGCGGCGCTCTGTTCGGGCTCGTGCGCGACACGGGTCCGGAGGAGCTCGCCCGTGCCGCCCTGGAGAGCGTCTGCTACCAGACCCACGATCTCCTCGCGGCCATGCGGGCCGACTGGCCGGGGGCGGATACCGGAACGGTCCTGCGCACGGACGGCGGAATGGCCGCCTCCGACTGGACCATGCAACGCCTCGCCGACCTGCTCGGCCTCCCCGTGGATCGGCCGGTGGTGCGCGAGACCACGGCCCTCGGCGCCGCCTACCTCGCCGGCTGGAGCGCCGGGTTGTATCCGGACCCCGCCGACTTCGCTTGCCTCTGGCGGCTGGACCGCCGCTTCACCCCCGCCATGCCGGAGGCCGAGCGCGCCGGGCGCCTCGACGGCTGGCACCGGGCGGTGCGGGCCCTGCGCGGCATGCGGGCGCCGCTCCGGTCGGACGAGGACATCTTGCCTTAAAAGTTCTTGGTTAATCCGGGTCCCGAGGGGCCGGCGGCCCGGCCGGAATCGCGGGGCACAGGCATGGCGGATGGGCGGGCCCGCATCCTCGTTCTCATCCCGTGCTACCGCTGCGCCGACCAGATCGGACGGGTGGTGGCGCGCCTCGACGCGGCGGCGCTTCCCGACATCGCCCACGTCCTCGTCATCGACAACCGTTCGCCCGACGCGACGGTGACGCGGGCGCGCGACGCCCTGGCCGAAAGCCGGCTCCCGGCCTGGACGGTTCTCGTCAACGACCGCAACGTGTCCCTCGGCGGCTCGCACAAGGCAGGCTTCGCCTTCGCCCGCCGGCACGGCTACACCCACGTCCTCGTGATCCACGGCGACGATCAGGCGAGCCCGGAGAACTTTCGCGCGCCTCTCGTCGCCGGGCTGCACCACAGACACGACGCGATCCTGGGCGGCCGGTTCATGCCGGGATCGCGGCTCGCGGGCTACGGGCGCTTTCGCATCCTCGGCAACCACGTCTTCAACGCCCTGTTCCGCCTCGCCACCCGGCGGCCGATCCAGGATCTCGGTTCGGGCCTGAACCTCTATGGCCCGCGCATCCTGGCGGCGGAGGACGAGCGCCCGGCCGCAGACGATCTCACCTTCCATTGCGATCTGCTCATCACCCTCATCGAGCGTGGGCGCGACCTCCACTACGTCCCGGTGGATTGGCGCGAGGACGATCAGGTCTCGAACGCGAAGCTGGTCCGGCAATCCTGGCGCATCCTGAAGATCCTCGTCGCCCACGCCGCCGGCCGGTCTCCACCCCGCGGACCCGGCCAGAACGCCCCGGCCGCCAGCTACACCGGCCGGATCGCCGCCGAAGGTCGCCACCGGACCCGCTGCGCCGTCTGCGGCTCGAACGACCTCGCGCCCACGGACGTCGCCTTCGCCCTGCCGGCCTACCAGGGCTGCGTCGCGAGCGAGGTGCCGGCCTCGGAGCAGCGTACGGCCACCATGCGGTTCGACACCTGCACCACCTGCGGCTCGGGTCAGATCGCCAATCCGCTGCCGGCCGCCCTCGTCTACCAGGGCGGGCACGCCACCGGCCTCGGGGCGGCCTGGGACCGGCACCATGCCCAGTTCGCCGCCTTCATCCAGGCGTACAGCCACGGCCCCATCGTCGAGTACGGCGGCGGCGCCGGCAACCTCGCCCGGCATGTCCGCCGCATCGAGACCGGACCCGTCCGTCCGTGGTGCATCGTCGAGCCGAATCCCGTCCGCAGCGGGCCCGACATCGCCGCCCTGACGTATCGCGAGGGCTTCTTCGGCCCGGATTCGCCGATTCCGCCCGAGGCGGAAACGGTTCTGTTCTGCCACTGCCTCGAACACCTGCCCGACATCGCGGGCAGTCTCGCCCACCTCGGCGCGAGCCTGGCCCCCGGGCGGCGGATCGTCGTCGCGTGGCCCGACCTGGAGAGGTGGATCGATCGCGGCGTACCCGGCGCCGTCAACTGGGAGCACACGATCTTCTGCCGCTTCGACACCCTCGTGGCGGTCTTCCAGGAAGCGGGGTTCGCGCTCCTGGCGCGCGAAGCCCATGGACCGGGTCACTCGCTCTTCGCCGCCTTCGAGCGCCGGGAGAACCTGTCTCCCGCCAGCCTGCGTGGCGATCCCGACGACACCCGGCGTCGTCTGGCCGCCTACGTGGCGAGTTTCCGCACGCAGGCGCGGGCGCTGACGGAGAGGCTGGGGGGGCGGCCCTATCATCTCACGCCGGCGAGCATCTACGCTCAGGCGCTCCTCGCCGGCGGCCTGCCGGACACCTGCCTCGGCCTCGTCGACAACGCACCGATCAAGCAGGGCCGCATCCTCTACGGCACCGGCCTGCGGGTGTACGACCCCGGCATCCTGACGCCCGACAGCCTCGTGGTCGTGAACGGCGGCGCCCATGGCGACGAGATCGCGCGGGGCCTCGCCGCCCTGCATCCGGGCATCCGCCTCCTGCATGCCGACGGGAGGGACACCGCATGAGCACGACCCCGCCCGTCACCCTGGTGATGCCCATGGCGGGCGCCGGGTCGCGCTTCGCGGCGCGCGGCCTCGACCTGCCGAAACCCCTGCTGCCCCTCGGGCCGGCCCCGTTCTTCGCCTGGGCGCTTGCCGGCATCGAGGCATCGCTGTCCGTGTCCACCGTCGTCTGCGTGGTTCAGGCGGAGCACGTCGCCCGGCACGGCATCGACCGGTGGATCGGTGCGTGGATCCCGCAGGCCCGCATCGTCGTCCTCGACGCGATGACGGGTGGGGCCGCCGAGACGGCCTATCACGGCGTGCGCGCCGTGCCGGACCACGCCGGAGATCCGCTGATCCTCGCCGATTGCGACGTCGCCGTGGTGGCGCCGGGACTGGCGCCGGCCCTCGCCACGGCCAACACCACCGGCGGCGGTGTCCTCACCACCTTTCCCGGCCGGGGCAACCCCGCCTACAGCTACGCCGTCCTCGCTGCGGACGGACGCCTCGCCGGCACCGTGGAGAAGCGGGTCGCGAGCCCGCACGCCTTGGCCGGCTGCTACGGGTTCGGCAGGGCCGGCGACTTCTCGCGGGCCTTCGAGACGTACCGGCGCACCTGCCCCTACCCGGAGACCTTCGTCAGCGGGATTTTCGGCGACATGATCGCGGCCGGCGTTCCCGTCGCCCTCGAATCCTCGACGATGCATGCGAGCTTCGGGACGCCCGAGGAGGTCGACCGCCTCGACCGGGACGGCCTGTTCGCGCGGCTCGGTCCGCACCTTCGCAGGCCGGTGCCGTGACCGATCCTCGCGCGCCGTCCCCGCGTACCGAAGCGGTGCTGCTGGGTCTCGGCCTCGCACTCCTCGCCTGGATGCTGCTGCCGGTCCTCACCGCCAACCACTTCGAGGCGATCTCGTACTCCACCGCGAACCTCAGCCTCTCCGGCTTCGGGGACGCGATCTACACCCAGAATCCGCGCCAGCCCGCCGTGCCGGAGTTCATCTTCGCCACCCGCACGGGCGTGGTGGTGATTCTGCGCGCCCTGAATGCCCTGACCGGATCGCCCGACCTGTCCTACCGCATCCTGGTGGGGTCCAGCGTCCTCGCAATCGTCGGCGCCGGCTGGCACTGTGCCCGCGCCTGGAGCACGACGCCGCCGGCCCCCTGGACCCTGGTCTGGGCCGTCGCGCTCCTGCCCGGCCTCGTGTCCCTCGGCTACAGCTTCAACGACAACGTGGTGGCCACGGCCTTCGCCGCCGCGAGCGTCGCCGTGCTCGCCCGTGCCCCCCGCTCGTTCGCGGCCCCGCCTATGGCAGCGACGCGGCACCTCGCCGCCGGCCTGCTGTTCGCTGTCGCCGCCACGGTCCGGATCGATACCCTGCTCCTGGCGCCGGCCCTCGCGGTCCTCGCGTGGCTCGACCGGCGGACATCGGTCGGCACGGTGAAGGCCCTGGCCGTCCAGGGGGGCGGGTTCCTCGTCGTCTGCGCGGCGACGCGATGGCTCACGGGGTTCGATCCCGTGACCGGCCTGACGATCTCCGCCGCCTTCGGCGTCACCGGCATGCTCGCCAACGGTTCGGTCTTCCGCAGGCTCTCCATCCTCATCGCCGCCGTCGGCGTGCCGGCGACGGTCTTCCTCGCCCTCGCCTACGCGGACGTGCGGAACGACCCGCACCGGCGCGTCGTGGCCCTCGCCTGCGTCGCCGCGATCCTCATCCTGGCGGTGGGCTTCGCCGGTGCCGTCGTGCCCCGCTACTTCTACCCGCTGGCCTACGTCTTCCTCGTGCCGGCGGTGGCCCATGGCTTGGGCGTCGCGGCCCGCGCCCGGCCGGCCCTGCGCTGGCCGGTCGCCGTCCTCACGGCCGGCGCGTTGTTCGGGCCGGCCTGGATCGTCATGATCGACGGACCTCGGCTTCTCGTCGGTACCGTCGCCCTGCCGCATCAGACGCGGGTGTGGCAGCGCTCCGTGGAAGCCTCGCGCACACGCTTCGTCGCGCAGGTCGATGCCGCCGAGGCGAGGCCCGGGACCACCCTGTTCCTGACGGCGTACTTCAACGAGGAATTCCTCCTCAAGTACATCCTCCGGCAGCGCGGCTATGCCGAGCGCGAACCGGACGGCACGGCCTGCGACGTCGTGGCGATCTACCGCCGAGGGGACCGAACCATCCCGATCGTTCCCGTGGACAAGACCTACCAGCGCGCGGAAGGCGCACCGGAGCTGATCTGGGCCCTCTCGGTTCTGGAGGCGGCGCGCTGCCCCCCGACGGCGAACCCGAATGCGACGATCACCGGCTTCGACGTCCTCGGCCCCGAACTGCGCAGCTTCGATCCGGTCCACGGCGCCCTGCGCCCGGTCCCTTCGCAGGCCATGGCGAAGGAAACGATCGTTCCCGCCGCCCTCACGCCGGCGGAACTCGCCGAACGGCGTGCGCGCGCCTGCGCCATCGCGACGGCGGCCCTCGGGGGGTGCGACGCCGAGCGGGTTCACCGGCGGTACGCGGCCTATCTCGCGAACTACGCCGCGTACCGTCCCCGTCCCTGAGGCCGCCATGGATGCGAGCTTCGCCGGTCCCCTCGCCCTGGCCATCGTCGGCCTCACGGCGGGGCATGCGATCCGGGTCCTGCGCTGGAGCCTGCTCCTGCCCGCCCGGGTGCGGGTCTCGCGCTTCGACCTCCTCCTCGGCCTCGCGGTGGTCTACGCCGCCAATGCCCTGCTGCCGTGGCGCATCGGCGAAGCCCTGCGGGCGCTCATGGTCACCCTGCGCTGCGGCGAGGGCCGAAAGGACCAGGCTTTCGCCAGCATCGTCGCGAGCATCCTCGTCGAACGCATGACCGATCTGCCGGTGGCGGCCGCGATCCTCTTCGCCGTCGGTGCCGGACCGGCGGTGCCGCTTCTGATGCTGCTGGTGTGCGTGGGGCTCGCCGGATTCGGGCTCGGACTCCAGAAGTCCCCTCGAACGCGCCGCATCGTGTGGCAGGCGACCCTGCCGTTGAATCACGCCCTGCGCCTCGCCCTGGCCCATTGCGCCTGGGAGTTCGGCCACGCCGTCTCGCGCCGCATCTTCATCACGCCCCGCTACCTCGCCGCGACGCTGCTCATGTGGGCGATCTACCTCGCCGCCTACGGAGCCCTCGCCCTGGCCATCCGGGACAGCGCGGCACAGACGGTCTCGCTGTTCCTCGAAAGCCCGCTCACGCCCCTGCTGGCGCGCGTCGCCGAGAGTTCACCGGGTGGACCGGATCTCGGCCGCATGGGGATGATCTTCGCCTTCGCCATGGTCCCCGTGGTGGCGATCCTCCTCGTCGGGGCGGACATCCTGCGCCAGAGCCTGACCACCGGCGCACGGGCCGTCGAAGCCCGCCTCGAGCGCACCCGGCCGCCCGATCGCGCCGCCCGCTATCGCTTGCGGGCGCCGCGCGAGCGCTACCGCGAGCAGGGCACCTACGACGCCTTCCTCGACGACCTGTTCTCGGGACGCAGCACCCTCGCGACCCGGTTCGGCCTGACCCTGCCGGACACGGCGGTGGTCCACCGCTTCTTCAACGGCGGGTCCGACGCCGTCACGGGCCTGATCGAGCAGGATGGCCGCCTGTGCATCGCCAAATACGCCGTGGGCGCCGCCGCCGGAAAACTCCGTGAGCAGGTGGCCTGGCTCGACCGCGCCCGGGACGCGGGCCTCAGCGTCACCGACTGTACCCACCCCGAGGCGCGCGACGACGGCCTGCGCTACGAGATGCCCCTCGTGGTGCCGGCGGACGCGTTCTACGACCTCATCCATACCGGCGAGGCGGGCGTGTCCACCGCGGTGCTCCGGGCCCTCGTCGCCCGCGTCGAAGCGCATCATCGCACAAACCTCGCATCGGCGAACGAGGAGGATATCCGCGCCTATCTCACCACGAAGGCGGCGGCGAACCACGCCGTCCTCGTGGCGTTCCTGCGCGAACAGGTTGGGCATGTCTTCGACCTCAACGGCGAACCGGCCGACCTGTCCGACCTCGCCCTCCTGGCCGATCCGGACTGGCTGCGCGCCCAGATCACGCATCGGCATTGCGCCGACGTCCACGGCGACCTCACCATCGACAACGTCATCGCCACGACCACGCGGCGAGAGGACTACTACCTCATCGATCCGAACCCCGAGAACCTGTTCAACACGCCGTTCATCGACTGGGCCAAGCTGATGCAGTCGCTCCACCTCGGCTACGAGACCCTGAACCGCCTGCTGCCGCGCGCCGAGACCAACGGCCTCGTGGTGCCGCTGATCCGTTCGCAGCGCTACGCCGCGTTGCACGCCGTGCTGGAGGCGGAAATCCTGGCGCGCTTCGGCCCGGATGGCCTGCGGGAGGTCTATTTCCACGAGATCGTGCACTACCTTCGCCTGACGCCCTACAAGATCCGCCAGAACCCGCACAAAGGGCTCGTCTTCGCCGGAGCGACCCTCCTGCTCCTGCGGCGCTACCGGGCGCGGTTCGGCGCATGAGACGGCCCCGCATCGCCGCCCTGCTGGTCGATCTCGACGGAACCCTGGCGGACACCGAAGCCCTCAACGTGGAAGCCTACGCGGCGGCCCTGGCGGAGGCGGGCCACGCGATCGCGCCCGATCGCCTGCGGGTCGTCATCCATGGCCGGAACTGGCGTGACTTCCTGCCCGGACTCGTCGGGCCGAAGGGCGACCCGGCGGCCATCGCCGCCCGCAAGCGCGCGATCTACACGGAGCGGGTGCACGCGGCGGCCGTGAACGCCTCCCTCGTCGCGCTCCTGCGCCGCCATCACGGGCGCTGCCGCACGGGCCTCGTCACCACGGCCGCACGGGCCTCGACCCTGCGCTACCTCGCCCGCCCCGAACTCGACGGCCTGTTCGACTGCGTCGTCACCGGGGACGACGTGACCCGCCACAAGCCGGACCCGGAGGCCTACAGGAGCGCGGCGGATATCCTCGGCGTGGCGCCGGCATCCTGCCTGGTGTTCGAGGATTCACCGGCCGGGCTCCTGGCGGCCCGGCGCTTCGGCGCGCGGACGATCACCGTGGTCCACCCGGCCCGTGTCGACGGTCAGGCGGTGGCGCCGTAGACCCTGTCGGCCCGCGCCTCGAAGGCGTCGGTGAACTTGCGGAACGCCCGGTCGAACATCGTGCCCATGAGGAGGCCGAGGGTCCGGCTCTTGAACTCGTAGGTGATGAAGAAATCGACGTTGCAACCGCGTCCATCGGCTTCCTTGAACAGCCAGCGGTTCTCGAGATGCCGGAACGGCCCGTCGATGTATTCGGCGACGATCTTCAGGTTCGCCGGATCGAGGGTCACCCGCGTGGTGAAGCGCTCGCGGATCGCCTTGTAGCCGACCCCCATCTCGGCCACGAGAATCTCGGTGCCGTTCTCGCCCGGCTGCCGCCGCAGGACGCGCAGGGATTCGCAGAGCGGCAGGAACTCGGGATAGCGCTCCACATCGGCAACGAGGTCGTACATCGCGCGCGGGCTGTGCCGCACGAGGCGGTCGATACGAAAGGACGGCATGGGGGGCTTCTACAGCATCGGTCGGACGGGTGGGAACCGGTATTCCGGCCGATGCGTCAAGCGTTCACCGCCTCCGGCGCGAGACGCGCGAGCCGCGCCGCCTTCAGCCGCGCGAAATCCTCCCCGGCATGGTGGGAGGAGCGGGTCAGGGGGGTCGCCGAAACCAGGAGGAAGCCCTTGGCGTAGGCCGTGGTCTCCAGGCCCTTGAACTCGTCGGGCGGCACGAAGCGCACCACTTCGTGATGCTTCTTCGTCGGCTGGAGGTATTGCCCGATGGTGAGGAAATCGACGTCGGCCGAGCGCAGGTCGTCCATGAGCTGCACGACCTCGTTCCGCTCCTCGCCCAACCCCACCATGATCCCGGACTTGGTGAAGATCGTCGGATCGAGTTCCTTCACCCGCTGCAGCAACCGCACGGAGTGAAAGTAGCGGGCGCCGGGCCGGACGGTGAGGTAGTTGCCCGGCACCGTCTCCATGTTGTGGTTGAACACGTCGGGCCGGGCCGCGACCACCACCTCCAGGGCCCCGTCCTTGCGCAGGAAGTCCGGGGTGAGGATCTCGATGGTAGTGGCGGGGCTCAGCCGCCGAATCGCCCGGATGGTGCGGGCGAAATGCTCGGCGCCGCCGTCGCCGAGGTCGTCCCGGTCCACGGAGGTGACGACGACGTGGTGGAGGCCGAGCTTGGCCACCGAATCCGCGAGCTTCTCCGGCTCGTCGGCATCCAGGCCCTTCGGCAACCCGGTGCGGACGTTGCAGAACGAGCAGGCCCGCGTGCAGGTGTCGCCCATGATCATGAAGGTGGCGTGCCGCTTCTCCCAGCACTCGCCGATGTTCGGGCAGCCGGCCTCCTCGCACACGGTGACGAGCCCGTGCTCGTGGACGATCCGGCTCGTCTCGGCCCACCCGGGGGAGCCCGGCGCCCTCACGCGGATCCAGTCGGGCTTGCGCTGGATCGGCTTGTCGGGCCGATGCGCCTTTTCCGGGTGCCGGGGGCGCTGGTCGTTGCGCAGGAGATCGAGGACGACGGCCATCTCACACCAAAAGGGTGCGCCCGCGACGGCGGGTGCCACGGGCCAGACTTAAGGGGTCAGGGGGTCGATCGCAAACCGGGGGCGCGGGGTTCGCAAACGCCCGGGCCGATCTGTCAGGCGCGCATCGTGCACAATCCCTATGCAGATTGCCATTGGAGGGCGGAACCGAGCCGGGACAATCCCGTTACAAACCGCGTTTCCGCGGCGATGACCGCCGCGAGCTGCCCGAAGAGGTTAACCCCATGGCCCTGAAGACCATTTTCGCCGCTGCCCTCGTGGTGGCGCTGCCCTCGCTCGCCCTCGCGCAGGAGACCGTCAAGCCGGCAGCCCCCGCCGCGACCACGGCCGCCACGGCCGCCACGGGCGGCATGGCCATGGCCGACAAGGCGACCGTGAAGGTGACCTACGTGACCGCGCAGCCCGCCGACGTGATGTCGTCGAAGCTCATTGGCCTCAACGTCTACAACAACGCCAACGAGTCCGTGGGTGAGATCGAGGATCTTGTGATCGTCGACGGCAAGACCGTGAGCGCCGTGATCCTCGGCGTCGGCGGCTTCCTCGGCCTGGGCGAGCGCTACGTCTCGGTCAGCCCGTCGAGCATCACCCTGGCGAAGAAGGACAACACCCTGCGCGCCCTGATCGACACCGACAAGGACGCCCTGAAGGCCGCTCCGGCGTTCGAGTATTCCAAGAAGAAGTGACGCGCACGCGTACGGCCTGCCACCGGCGAGCCGGCGGGTGATCGATGGGGCCGTCCGGCAAAAAGCACGGACGGCCCTTTCGTTTCCGATGGTCAGGTGTGGATCACCTTGCCGTAGGCGTCGAGGACGCTCTCATGCATCATCTCGCTCAGGGTCGGGTGCGGAAAGACCGTGTGCATGAGGTCTTCTTCCGTGGTTTCGAGGTTCATCGCCACGACGTAGCCCTGGATCAGCTCGGTGACTTCCGCGCCGACCATGTGTGCGCCGAGCAGCTGGCCCGTCTTGGCGTCGAAGATCGTCTTCACGAGGCCGTCCGGCTCGCCGAGCGCGATGGCCTTGCCGTTGCCCGCGAAGGGGAAGCGGCCGACCTTCACGGAGAATCCCTGCTCCTTGGCCTTCGCCTCCGTAAGACCGACGGAGGCGATCTGCGGCTGGCAATAGGTGCAGCCCGGGATCTTGGCCTTGTCCATGGCGTGGGTCGGCAGGCCCTTGATGGTCTCGACGCAGAGCACGCCCTCGTGCTCGGCCTTGTGGGCCAGCATCGGCGGCCCGGCGACATCGCCGATGGCGTAGATTCCCGGCACGTTGGTCCGCCCCAGTCCATCGGTGACGACGATGCCGCGTTCGATCCCGATGCCGAGCCGCTCCAGGCCGAGCCCTTCGATGTTGCCGACGACACCCACCGCCGAGATCAGTTTCTCGGCCGTGAGCTGCTGGCTCTTGCCGTCGCCGGTCTCGACGGTGGCGGTGACCGAATCCGTCGCCTTCTCCACCTTCGTCACCTTGGCGCCGGTGAGGATTCGGATGCCCTGCTTCTCGAAGCGCTTGCGGGCGAGGCCAGCGATCTCGGCATCCTCCACGGGGAGGATCTGCGGCAGCAGCTCGATCACCGTCACCTCCGCGCCCATGGTGCGGTAGAACGAGGCGAACTCGATGCCGATGGCGCCCGACCCCATGACGAGAAGCGACTTCGGCATCGTCTCCGGCACCATGGCCTCGTAGTAGGTCCAGATCTGCTTGCTATCCGGCTCGATCCCCGGGATGGCGCGGGGTCGCGCACCCGTCGCGACGATGATGTGCTTGGCGCTGTACGAACCCGCCGCCAGCGCGCCCTTCGGGGCGGGCGCGCGGGCGGTCTCTTTCACCGTGACCCGGCCGGGCGCGTCGCCTGTTGCGGCCGACGCGATGGTGGCCTCGCCCCAGATCACGTCGACCTTGTTCTTCTTCAGCAGCATGCCGACGCCGCCGTTGAGGCGGGTCGAGACGCCGCGCGAGCGCTTGACGATGGCGGCCGTATCGAACCCGACCTTCTCCGCCGACAGGCCGTAGTCGGAGGCGTGCTGCATGTAGTGGTAGATCTCGGCCGAGCGCAGCAGAGCCTTGGTCGGGATGCAGCCCCAGTTCAGGCAGATGCCGCCGAGGTGCTCGCGGTCCACCACCGCCGTCCTGAACCCGAGCTGCGCCGCCCGGATCGCCGCGACGTAGCCGCCGGGGCCCGCGCCGATGACGAGGATGTCGTAGGTGTCGGCCATTGTGCGCTCCTGAGCCCGACTCCGTCGAGAGAACGGGCCGGGGTTGATTCCGATAGGGCCGGGTTCGCTCAGACCAGCATGCCCATGGGGTTCTCGATCAGGCTCTTGAACGCCGAGATCAGTTCGGCGCCGAGCGCACCGTCGAGCACCCGGTGATCGCAGGACAGCGTGGCCGTCATCACCTGCGCCACGGCCGGGGCGCCGTCCTTGACGACGATGCGCTTCTCGCCCGCGCCCACGGCAAGGATCGAGGATTGCGGCGGGTTGATCACCGCCGTGAAGTGCTTGATGCCGAACATGCCGAGGTTCGACACCGAAGTGACGCCGCCCTGGTACTCCTCGGGCTTGAGCTTCTTCGCCCGCGCGCGGCCCGCGAAGTCCTTCATCTCATTGGAGATGGTGGAGAGGGTCTTCTGGTCGGCCTTGCGGATGACGGGCGTGTACAGCCCCCCGTCGATGGCCACCGCCACGCCGACTTCGGCATTGTCGAATCGCAGGATGCGGTCCTCGGCCCAGACGGCGTTGGCGGCGGGCACCCGCATGAGGGCGAGACCCATGGCCTTGATGACGAAATCGTTGACCGAGAGCTTGAACAGCGGCTTGCCGTCCTTGCCCTGTCCCGCACTCTTGTTGAGCTGTTCGCGCAGGGCCATCAGGGCGTCGAGTTCGCAATCCACCGTGAGGTAGAAGTGCGGGGCCACCTGCGTCGCCTCGGTGAGGCGCTTGGCGATGGTCTTGCGCATGCCGTCCAGCGGCACTTCCTCATAGGTGCCCTTGGCGTAGAAGCCGCGCACCTGATCGGCGGACAGGCCGGCGGGGCCCGCCGCCCTGGGCGCCGCGGCGGCCGGCGCGGGCGCAGCCTTCGGGGGCTCGGCAGGCTTGGAATTCAGCGCGGAATTGGGGGCCTCGGCAGGCGTCGAGGCCGGACCGGCGGCCTTGGCGGCGCGGACATCGCGCTCGATCACGCGACCGCGCGGACCCGAGCCCTTCACGGACCCGAGATCGACGCCTTCCTGCTTGGCGATGCGGCGGGCGAGCGGCGAGGCGAAGACGCGGGGCCCCTCTCCCTGTGCGGAAGCCGGCTGGGCGCCGTCCGGCGCCTCGTTGACCCGGGCGTAGGACATCTGGCCACCGCCGGGCGTCGCGTTCTCGCCGATAGGGTCCTTCGACGGCTCGGACTTCGAAGCCTCTGGCGCCTGCGCCTTCGGTGCGCCGCCGGCCTGCACGCTCGCCGGATCCTCGCCCTCGCTCGCGATGATGGCGATGAGGTCGTTGACCGGCACGTCGGCCGTGCCCTCGGGGACCAGGATCTTCGCCAGCACGCCCTCGTCGATGGCCTCGACCTCCATGGTCGCCTTGTCGGTCTCGATCTCGGCGAGCACGTCGCCGGATTTCACCGCATCGCCCTCCTTCTTGAGCCACTTGGCGAGGTTGCCCTTCTCCATCGTCGGCGACAGGGCGGGCATCAGGACGTTGACGGGCATGGCTTCAGGTCTCGAGCGAGGGGGGCGGCGGGGCGGCCGGATCGTCGAAGGGAAACAGGCTGTCGAGGGGGAACGGGACGGCGTCGAAGGGCGGGAGGCCGACGGTTTCACCGCGCTCGACCGTTCCGAGAAGCAGCCACTGGCGCCCGGCGAGCGCGAAGGCTTCGAGCACGCCGTCACTCGGATCGAGGAGCCAGAGGTGACCGACACCGGCCTCGGCGTAGATGCGGCGCTTGGGGCCGCGATCCAGGCGGGTCGTGGATGGCGAGAGGATCTCGCAGATCCAGTCCGGTGGGGTCTCAACATAGGTGGTCTCGGGCTCGGCGGAGAGCCGATCGCGGCGCCAGCCGGCCAGATCCGGCACCACGACGTGGGGACCGAGGTGAAGCTCCGGCTCGACCATGAAGATCCAGCCACCCGGTCCCCCGCGTCCGTGACCGAAGGGTGGCTGGAGTTCACCGGCCAAGCCTATCGCCGCCATGGCGTGCCGGGGGCGCGGCCTGGGATGTGTCTCCAAGGCCCCGTCGATGATCTCGGCCACGAGATGAACCGGCACGGCTTCGAGGTCGGCATAGGTGGCCCGGCGGAAGGCGGCCTCGGCCATGGTGGTCCCCCGCTAGTTTAGGTCGCCGGGATCGAGACCCTCGGCCTCCCACCCGGCGCGGATGCGCTCGAAAGCTTCCTCGTCCGACATCTCGGTCTCCAGGGCGTAGGTGCGCGCCGCCTGCCGGGCGAGATCGATGAGCAAGCGACCCCAGGTCGCCGGATCGTCGAACGAGCGACGCAGGGCCACGCTCACCGCGCCGTCCACGACGGCGGCGCGCAGAACCTCGATGCCACCGTTCTCGATGGCATCCGGAGGAGCGGAGAGTTCCACGAAGGTCTTCGTCATGTCCTGTCCGAACGAAAGGGTTGGCCCCACCCCACCCCGGGGGACGATTTCAGCTGCCTTAGCGATAGCAGACGGCTTTGACCGCCTCGATCACCTCGGCGACGTTGGGGAGCGCCAGCTTCTCGAGATTGGCCGCGTACGGCATCGGCACGTCCTTGCCGGTGACCCGAAGAACCGGGGCGTCGAGGTAATCGAACGCGTCGACCATGAGACGGGCGACGATCTCGGCGCCGATGCCCGACTGCGGAAAGCCTTCCTCGACGGTGACGCAGCGGCCGGTCTTCTTCACCGACTCCACCACCGTTTCGGTGTCCATGGGACGAAGGGTGCGCAGGTCGATGACCTCCGCCTCGATGCCCTCTTCGGCGAGCGCCTGCGCCGCCTTGAGGGCGTAGGTCATGCCGATGGAGAACGACACGATGGTCACGTCCGTGCCGGGGCGGTGGATGCGGGCCTTGCCGATGGGCAGGACGAAATCGTCGAGCTTCGGCACCGGGAAGCTCTGGCCGTAGAGGATCTCGTTCTCGAGGAAGATGACCGGATTGGGATCACGGATCGCGGCCTTGAGCAGACCCTTGGCGTCGGAGGCCGTGTAGGGCGCGATGACCTTGAGGCCCGGCACGTTGGAGTACCACGCCGAATAATCGTGACTGTGCTGGGCGCCGACGCGGGCCGCAGCACCATTGGGACCGCGGAACACGATGGGACAGCCGAGCTGGCCGCCGGACATGTAGAGGGTTTTTGCCGCCGAATTGATGATGTGATCGATGGCCTGCATGGCGAAGTTGAAGGTCATGAACTCGACGATGGGGCGCAGGCCCGTGAAGGCCGCGCCGACGCCGATACCGGCGAAGCCGTGCTCGGTGATCGGGGTATCGACCACCCGGCGCGCCCCGAATTCCTGCAGCAGACCTTGGGTGATCTTGTAGGCGCCCTGATACTCGGCGACCTCCTCGCCCATGACGAACACGGCGTCGTCGCCGCGCATCTCCTCCGCCATGGCGTCGCGCAGGGCCTCGCGGACGGTCATGGTGACCATCTCGGTGCCTTCGGGGAACTCGGCCATGACCGGGGCCGGCGCCTTGTTGGTTATGGTGGCGGGCGCCGCCGGTGCCTTGGGCGCGTCGTCCCCGGTCTTCGCCGTTGCGGCGGGGGCACCCGCCTGCCCTTCCGCCTGCATGGTCGGGGTGGGGGCGGTCTGAGCGGGCGCGTCGGCGGCGGATTTGGGGGCAGGTTTGGGGGCGGAGGCCGCCGAGATATCCTCGCCCTCGGCCGTGATGATGGCGATGGGCGTGTTGACCTTCACGCCCTCGCTGCCCTCGTCCACCAGAATCTTGGCGAGCACGCCCTCGTCGATGGCCTCGACCTCCATGGTCGCCTTGTCGGTCTCGATCTCGGCGAGCACGTCGCCGGATTTGACCGGGTCACCCTCCTTCTTGAGCCATTTCGCCAGCTTGCCCTCCTCCATGGTCGGAGAGAGGGCGGGCATCAGGATGTCGGTCGCCATGAAAGACTCGTCGATCGAGGAGGAGGTGCGCGGTCCGTCGGCCCGTGGGTCAGGCGCGCGCTTCCAGAAGGATGTCCGTCCACAGCTCGGCGGGATCGGGCTCGGGATCGTGGGTGGCGAACTCGGCCGCGTCGTTGACCGTCTCACGCACCTTGGCGTCGGTGGCCTTGAGATCGGCCTCGGGCACGCCGTGCAGATCGATCAGGCGCTTGCGCACCATCTCGATGGGGTCGTGCTCGTCGCGCATCTTCGAGACCTCGTCCTTGGTCCGGTACTTCGCCGGATCGGACATGGAGTGGCCCCGATAGCGGTAGGTCTGCATCTCGAGGATGTAGGGACCTTGCCCCGAGCGGGCGTGCTCGATGGCCCGCGCCGCGGCCTCGCGCACGGTGCGGACATCCATGCCGTCGACCTGCTCGCCCGGAATACCGAACGAGATGCCCCGCCGGGAGAAGTCCGTCTGTGCCGAGGCGCGGGCCACCGAGGTGCCCATGGCATAGCGGTTGTTCTCGATGACGTAGACCACGGGCAGCTTCCACAGCTGCGCCATGTTGAAGCTCTCGTAGACTTGGCCCTGATTGGCCGCACCGTCGCCCATGTAGGTCAGGCTGACCTGGCCGTTCTTCTTGTAGGCGTCGGCGAAGGCGAGGCCCGTCCCGAGGGACACCTGGGCACCGACGATGCCATGCCCGCCGAAGAACTGTTTCTCGCGACTGAACATGTGCATCGACCCACCTTTGCCGCGGGAATAGCCCCCGCGCCGGCCGGTGAGTTCCGCCATCACGCCCTTCGGCTCCATGCCGCAGGCGAGCATGTGGCCGTGATCGCGGTAGCCGGTGATGACCTGATCGCCCTCGATGGAAGCCATCTGCATCCCGATGACGACGGCTTCCTGGCCGATATACAGGTGGCAGAACCCGCCGATGAGGCCCATGCCGTAGAGCTGTCCCGCCTTCTCCTCGAAGCGGCGGATGAGCAGCATCTCGTGATAGGCGTGGAGATCCTCGTCGCGGGTGAATTGCGGTGTGTTCGGCGCCGGCGCGTGGGTGGCCTCCGACGGTGTCAGGTCGGATTTGGGCTGGCCCGCCTCGGTTGCGGAATCCATCGGCTCTCTCCCAGGGGACCGTCTGTTCTCCCCAAGGTTCTAGGACACGCGTTTTGGGAAAGCGAGGCCGGCCCGCCGACAGATCGGAACGGTTGTCAGGTGCGCCGGATCGCCGCCATCCACCGATTATGGATTGATGATGACGACGTCGTTGGCGTGAACCCGGCCCAGCACCACCCGGGCCCGCTCCTCGAGAAGGTCGCGGTCGATCTGCTCGCTGCGGAGCAGGGTGACGCGGTGCTCCCACTCCGCCCGGTCGGCCTTCACCGCGGCGAGCTCCTGGTTGAGGCCATAGGCCTGGATCTTGAGGGCGCGCTTCGCCTCCAGGCCGCGATTGCCGCCCTCGGCCTGATGCACGAAATAGCCGACGACGAGCCCCGAGACGGCGTACAACGCCAGGGGCATCAGCACGGAACGGACGCGACGACGGATCACCATGGGGGAAGCATCGCGCCGCACGGTTAAGAAAGCCTTTTCGGCCGCTCCCCATGAGTGGGGCGCGGCATGATGCGGTTCGACCTCGTCGATCTCGGCTTGTTCCGCCACGTGGTCGAGGCGGGGTCCATCACTCACGGAGCGGCGCGGGCCAACCTCGCGTTGGCAGCCGCCTCCGCCCGCATCCGCGCCATGGAGGTGTCCCTCGGCGCCGCTTTGCTGACGCGCGGCCGTCAGGGCGTCACCACGACGCCGGCCGGGCGCACGCTGCTCGCCCATGCCCGCGACCTCCTCGATGGGATCGACCGGATGCAGGGCGAACTCGCCGCCTTTTCCGGCGGAACCGTCGGACAGATCCGGGTCCTGTCGAACACCAACGCCCTCACCGAATTCCTCCCCGAAGTGCTGAGCGCCTTTCTCGCGCGCCAGACCGGGGTCAGCGTCGACATCGAGGAGCGGACCTCGGACGAGATCGTCGGCCTCGTGGCGGAGGGCGGCGCCGACCTCGGCATCGTGGCCGGCACCGTCGATACCGGAGCCCTCGAGACCTATCCGTTCCGGCAGGACCGCTTCGTCGTCGTGGCCGCCGCCGCCCATCCCTTGAGCACCCACCCGGCGGTGGCCTTCGCCGATGTGCTGGAGCACGACCTCGTCGGCCTCGACCGAACGAGCGCCCTGACCCGCTTCCTCGCGGATAAAGCCGCGCGCACGGGGCGTCCCATGCGGTTGCGCGTGCAGCTGCGCAGCTTCGACGCCGTCTGCCGCCTCGTCGAATGCGGCGTCGGCCTCGGCATCGTGCCCGAGACGACCGCCGCGCGGGCGGCCCGCACCATGGCCATCGCGGTGGTGCCGCTTCTCGATCCCTGGGCCGTGCGGGACCTGACCATCTGCGTACGGGCGCTGGCCGCCCTGCCCGCCTTCACGCGGGACTTCGTCGCGCATCTGCGTACGCCGCCAAGTGCTTAACGGATTCGAGGATTGACTTCGCAACCGCGAACACGCATATCGCTGTTGCAGCGTCAGCGGCCGTCATGGTTCCGCTTGAGAGGGCTGCGTGACGGATCGACGGGTCGCCGTGCGCGAATTCCGACCGACCTGAGCCCCTCTCTTCAACGTGCATGCACCCGGATCGCCCCGGCACGCGGGCGGCTCCAGCTCAACGGACCGATTCTCATCGATATGCGCTCGACCATCGTCGGATGGCCTGCGCCACGGTCCCGCTGCCTTGAAAGTTTCGACTTGACCCAATTCACCGATTTCGGCCTCGCCCAGCCCGTGCTGCGGGCGCTGGAGGAGGCCGGCTACAAGACGCCGACCCCGATCCAGGCCCAGGCCCTCGCGCCCGCCATGGAGGGCCGGGACCTCTGCGGCATCGCCCAGACCGGCACCGGCAAGACGGCCGCCTTCGCGCTGCCGATCCTCCACCGCCTCGCCCAGAACCCGCGCAAAGCCATCCGCCGCGGCTGCCGCGTGCTGGTGCTGTCCCCCACCCGCGAACTCGCCAACCAGATCGCCGAGAGCTTCTCGGATTACGGGCGGCACCTCTCGTTCACCAACACCGTGGTGTTCGGCGGCGTCACCATCTCGCGCCAGGAGAAGGCGTTGGCCAACGGCGTCGACATCCTCGTCGCCACCCCGGGCCGGCTCATGGACCTCATCGAGCGCCGCTCGCTGACCCTCGAGGCCGTCGAGATCCTCGTCCTCGACGAGGCCGACCAGATGCTCGACCTCGGCTTCATCCACGCCCTGAAGCGCATCGTGAAGATGCTGCCGAAGGAGCGCCAGAGCCTTTTCTTCTCGGCCACCATGCCGAAGAACATCGCCGGGCTGGCCGACCAGTACCTGCGCGATCCGGTGCAGGTCGCCGTCACCCCCGTGGCGACGACGGCCGAGCGCGTGACCCAGGAAGTCATCTTCGCCCACACCGGTGCGAAGCAGGCACTGCTCAACCACATTCTGCGCGATCCCAAGATCGAGCGCGTCCTCGTCTTCACCCGAACCAAGCACGGCGCGGACCGGGTGGTGCGTGGCCTCGAGAAGGTGTCGATCAACGCCTCCGCCATCCACGGCAACAAGTCCCAGCCGCAGCGCGAGCGGGCCCTCGCCGCCTTCAAGGACGGCTCGTGCCGGGTGCTGGTGGCCACCGACATCGCCGCGCGCGGCATCGACGTCGAGGCCGTGAGCCACGTCATCAATTACGATCTGCCGAACGTGCCGGAGAGCTACGTCCACCGCATCGGCCGCACGGCGCGTGCCGGGGCCAACGGTCTCGCCATCTCGTTCTGCAACGACGAGGAGAAGGCCTACCTGCGGGACATCGAGCGCACCACGCGCCAGAAGATCCCCGTCGCCGGCTTCCCCGAGGGCTTCATGCCGCCGTCGCGCCAGGAAGCCATGGATGCCGCCCAGGCCGAGGAGCGCCGTCCGGCGCCCCAGGGCCAGCGGCCCGGTCAGCGTCAGGGTCAGCGCCCCGGCGGCGGCCGTCCGGGTGGTGGACGCCCCGGCCAGGGCCGCAACGAGGGCGGTCGCGGCGGCCAGGGCGCGCCCGGTCGCAACGCCCGTCCGGATGGGGCCGCCCGCCCTCAGGACGGTCGCGGCGAGCGCCGTCCGGCTGCGGCCGGCGAGAACCGGTCCGAGCCGCGGGGCGAGAACCGTCAGCGGGCCCCGCGTCCCCAGGGGGCCGGTGAGGGTCGCGCCATCGGCTGGCTCGACCGCTTCCCGCGCTGAGCTCCCGATCCCGATTTGACGATCACGCCGTCCCGGACCTCCGGGGCGGCGTTTTCATTTGCGGAACATCCTATTGCAGCACCGGTCCGCCACGCCATCTTCTGACATGACGTCGATGCGCGAGGATGCCATGCGGTTCGAACTCTACCGTGACGCGGCGGGCGAATGGCGCTGGCGCCTGCGGGCCGCCAACGGCGGCGTGGTGGCCGATTCCGCCGAGGGCTATGCCCGACGCGAGGATTGCGAGCACGGCATCGCCCTGGTGAAGGGCAGTCAGATCGCTCCCACCGTGGACATGACCTTGAAAATGGCCTGACGGGCGATCGTCCGCCGTCAGCCTTCGTTGACTCAATTCGCGGTGAGTCGAATTCCGGCCGGCAACGCTTCGCGCCGTCGTGCGTTTGATGCGACCGGGCCCGACCCGGACCCGTCGGCTCCTCATGTCCCGCCGACCTATCTCAAGGAGTTTGAGACCGTGCTGAGGAAACTCGTGCTGGCCGCGCTGCTGGCCTTAGGATTCGCCGCCACGGCGCCGCAGGGCGCTTCCGCCGCCCCCATCGGTCCCGCCCTCGCCCTTCAGAGCGAGGCCGCGCCGGCCGTTGCGCAGACCGTCCAGTATTACGGCTACCGCCGCCGCTTCTACGGCCCCCGCCCCTTCTATCGTCGTCCGTATTACGGCCGTCGCTTCTATGGTCCGCGTCGGTTCTACGGCCCGCGCCGCTTCTATGGCCCGCGCCGGTTCTACGGCCCGCGCCGCTTCTTCTACTGACACGACCGTCCGGTGCCGCCGCAGGCGGCACCGCGCCAAATCAGGCAACGCCTGCACAAATGCCTGGCACCCTTCGGGACTGCCAGGCATTTGTGCATGAAAATGCATCTTCCGATTTGAAGAAATGAACAATGGTGCTGTAGTTCTCGTCGATGCGAGCTGAAGCGACGGGCTCGCGGGGGACGCACCATGAATGAAATCGCAGCCACCGAGGTGCCGACGCGCGATCTGTGGTGGTCGCTTCCCTTGGAACTCTGCGTCTCCGTCGCGGCCGTCATCCTCGCGGGTGGCCTCAAGCTCGCCGGCCTCCTGCCCTGACGGGTCTGATCCGGACTCACGGCGCCCGTGAAACCGCGTAGGGTCGATCCGGGCGAATCGCGGGGTGGGACGGAATGACGGGACGGGAAGCGGTGCAGGAAGAAGGCGGTGGTCCGCGCGGGGATCTCACGGTTCGTACCAGCGCGATGCCGGCGGACACCAACGCCAACGGCGACATCTTCGGCGGCTGGGTGATGTCGCAGATGGACCAGGCCGGCGGGATCGCGGGCGTCGACCGGGCCCAGGGCCGTGTCGTCACCGTCGCGGTGGACGCGATGACCTTCATCCGTCCGGTACGCGTCGGGGACGTTCTGTGCGTCTATACCCGCGTCGGGCATGTCGGGCGCACGTCGATGAAGATCGAGGTCGAGGCCTGGGCCCGCCGTTTTCGCACCCAGGTCCGCGAGAAGGTGACGGAGGCGACCTTCACCTTCGTGGCCATCGACGATGCCGGACGGCCGCGCGCCGTGGATCTCCCGGCGCCCCCGGTCGATTAGGCCGCCTTCCCTTCCGCTCGGGCACGCCATGCCGTAAAGGCGCGGGACCGTAGTCGAGGTCGCGCGCACCCATGATCCGCCTGGAAAGAATCGGCAAGCAGAACGGCCGGCAGATCGTCTTCATCGAGGCGTCCGCCGCCCTGCAGAAGGGTGAGAAGGTCGGGCTCGTCGGGCCCAACGGCGCCGGCAAGACCACCCTGTTCCGGATGATCACCGGTGAGGAGGAGCCCGACGAGGGCCAGGTCGCCACCGACAAGGGCATCACCATCGGGTACTTCAGCCAGGATGTCGGCGAGATGTCCGGCTGCTCCGTGGTCTCGGCGGTGATGGACGGCGCCGGTCCCGTGAGCGTCGTCGGCACGGAGTTGAAGGCCCTCGAGGCGGGGCTCGCCGACCCCGACCGCATGGACGAGATGGAAGCGCTCATCGAGCGCTACGGCGAGGTCCAGGCGCGCTTCGAGGAACTCGACGGCTACGCCCTCGAAGGCCGTGCCTACGAGGTTCTGGCGGGTCTGAGCTTCTCGCAAGGTATGATGGACGGCGACGTCGGCAAGCTGTCGGGCGGCTGGAAGATGCGCGTGGCGCTGGCCCGCATCCTCCTCATGAATCCCGACGTGATGCTGCTGGACGAGCCCTCCAACCACCTGGATCTGGAAAGCCTGATCTGGTTGGAGGCCTTCCTCAAGAACTACGAGGGCGCCCTGCTGATGACCTCGCACGACCGCGAGTTCATGAACCGCATCGTCACCAAGGTGATCGAGATCGACGGCGGCACCCTCACCACCTATTCGGGCGACTACGCCTTCTACGAGCAGCAGCGGGCCCTCAACGAGACCCACCAGCAGGCGCAGTTCGAGCGCCAGCAGGCGATGCTGGCGAAGGAAATCAAGTTCATCGAGCGCTTCAAGGCCCGCGCCTCCCACGCGGCCCAGGTGCAGAGCCGGGTAAAGAAGCTCGACAAGATCGAGCGTGTCGAGCCCCCCAAGCGCCGTCAGTCCGTGGCGTTCGAGTTCCAGGCGCCGCCGCGCTCCGGCGACGACGTCGTGATGTTGAAGAACGTCCACAAGAGCTACGGCACGCGCCGCATCTACGAGGGCCTGGATTTCGCCATCCGGCGCAGGGAGCGCTGGTGTGTCATGGGCATCAACGGCGCCGGCAAGTCGACGCTCTTGAAGCTCGTCACCGGCTCGACCCAGGCCGACGACGGTACCGTCTCCGTCGGGGGCAGCGTCAAGCTCGGCTACTTCGCGCAGCACGCCATGGATCTCCTCGACGGTGAGCGCACGGTGTTCCAGACCCTCGAGGACGCGTTCCCGCAGGCCGCGCAGGGGTCGCTCCGGGCGCTCGCGGGCTGTTTCGGTTTCTCGGGCGACGACGTCGAGAAGCGCTGCCGGGTACTGTCGGGTGGCGAGAAGGCCCGCCTCGTCATGGCCCTGATGCTGTTCGACCCGCCGAACTTCCTCGTCCTCGACGAGCCGACCAACCACCTCGACATGGGCACGAAGGAAATGCTCATCGCCGCGCTCTCGGCCTACGAGGGCACGATGCTGTTCGTGAGCCACGACCGCCACTTCCTGGCGGCCCTGTCGAACCGGGTGCTGGAGGTCACGCCGGACGGCATCCACCAGTATGGCGGCGGTTACACGGAGTACGTCGCCCGCACGGGCCAGGAGGCGCCGGGTCTGCGCAGCTGACGCCGGATCACACGTTCGGCGCCGCGACCCGCTTGCGCAGACCGGTGATGACCGCCTTCAGGATTTCCGAGCCGGCCTCCTCGCTGTCGATGCCGTACCCGATGGAGCGCATGGAGACGATGCGCTCATGGACGAAAGACAGCTTGGCGATGACCGCCGGCGTCAGCTTGAACGGGTAGAGGGCGGGCTGGCCCATGCTGCGGCTCAGGGAGTTCACCGCATAGGTGAGCGGGAGCCAGGCTTCCACCAAGCGGCTGAAATCCGGCGTCTGGTAGGGATCGTAGTCGATCACGACGGGCTCCGCCGGACCGTTGCGCAGGCGCGGACGGACGTGCAGCTCGAAGGCGCCGGCCGTCTCCACCGTGTCGACGATATGGAGATACTGTGCCCAGGTCTCGGCGAAATCTTCCCACGGATGGCTGGTCGCGTAGGCGCTGACGTAGGATTCCTCCCAATCCGCCGGGGCACCGTCCCGGTAGTGGCGCTGGAGCGCGCGGCCGTAATTGTCCCGCTCGTCGCCGAAGAGGGACCGGAAGGTCCACAGACTCTGGTCGAAGCGCACCAGCACGTTCCAGAAGTAGTGCCCGATCTCGTGGCGGAAGTGGCCCAGCAGAGTACGGTAGTACTCACCGAACAGCATCCGCCGCCGCTCGCGTTCGACGTCGTCGGCCTCGGCGATGTTGAGGGTGATGATGCCGCTGTGGTGCCCCGTGAGCACCGGCGGCCCGACGTGATAGCTCTCCGACGGATCGACGAGGAAATCGAAGGCGAGGCCCGTCGTCGGGTTCTCCACCCGATTCATCAGCGGCAGGTTCAGGCGTAGCAGGGAATAGAACAGCCGATGCTTGGCCGCCTCGATCTGGCGCCAGCGCGTGAGGTTCCAGGTGATGCCGAGATCGGGCACCACCCGGTTGTGACGGCAGGCGGTGCAGTACCGCTCGGGCAGGTCGTCGGGCACGAGCCAGTTGCAGGCCCCATGCTCCGCATTGGCGCAGAACCGGTACCTGCGGGTCGGGTTGGCATAGGCGTGCCAGATCTCGCCGACGGGCTCGAGGGCCGACATCTCGTGCACCTCGCCGACGTAGCCGAGGCGACGCTGGCAGCTCTCGCATTCCGTGCTTTCGAAGCTCACGGGCTGGTCGCAGGCCTGGCACTGGAAAATCTTCATGATGCCGTTCCGATGCCCGTCCCGTACCACCCTCGCGCGCCACTTGCCCGGCGGCGGCGATCCGTCCCCACCGAGCCAGAGCAAAGCGGCGGCGTCCGACTCTGTTCCCATCCGGTCCGGCGGCGGATCATGCATGGAACTTGCTTACGGACTCGCTTCGATGCGAGGTCGGTGCTCCACGGCACGACGGCACTTCGTCCGCAAGCCCATCGCGCACGCCCGACCGTTGGCGTATGGCTTGAAGACAGCATCTCCCGGGAGCACCGCAGGGCGGTGACCCGGTCCTCCGCAGCCGGATCGGGCGTGCCCACGCCCATCCGGCCCCATGCCCTGGTACTGCGGGAGTCCCCGTGTCGATCAAAGCCGCCCTGCACCATGTTACGCACTACACCTACGACCGGCCGATCGCGCTCGGTCCCCAGGTGATTCGGCTGCGTCCCGCGCCGCACACGCGCACGGCCGTACCGGCCTATTCCCTCAAGGTCCTGCCCGAGAACCACTTCATCAACTGGCAGCAGGATCCGAACGGAAACTGGCTCGCCCGGCTCGTCTTTCCCGAGAAGACGCGCGAGCTGAAGATCGAGGTCGATCTGACCGCCGACATGTCGGTGATCAATCCGTTCGACTTCTTCGTGGAAGACTATGCCCAGGCGCGCGGCTTCACCTACGCCGACGACCTGACGGCCGAACTCAAGCCCTACCTCGTCCTCGATGACGCCATGGCGCCCGAGGTCGACGACTTCCTGACCCGTCTTCCGGCCGAGCGGAACACGGTGCTGTTCCTCGTGGCCCTCAACGCCCAGGTGGCGGGCGAGATCACCTACGGCGTCCGCATGGAGCCGGGCGTGCAGAGTGCCGCCGAGACCCTGACCCTGAAGAGCGGTTCGTGCCGCGATTCCGCGTGGCTAATGGTGCAGATCCTGCGCCGTCTCGGGATGGCCGCCCGTTTCGTCTCCGGCTACCTTATCCAGCTCGTACCCGACACCACCGCCGTCGACGGTCCCGCCGGAACCTCCACCGATTTCACCGACCTGCATGCCTGGGCCGAGGTCTATCTGCCCGGCGCCGGCTGGATCGGCCTCGACGCCACCTCCGGTCTCCTCTGCGGCGAGGGCCACATTCCGCTCGCCGCCACGCCGCACTACAATTCCGCCGCGCCCATCTCGGGCATGGCCGAGCCGGCGGAGGTCGAGTTCGGCTTCGAGATGACCGTGACCCGCGTCGCCGAGGCCCCGCGCATCACCAAGCCGTTCTCCGACGAGGTCTGGGCGGCCATGGATGCGCTCGGCGATCGCATCGACGCGGACCTGGCCGAGCAGGACGTCCGTCTGACCATGGGTGGCGAACCGACCTTCGTCTCCATCGACGATTTCGAATCGGCCGAGTGGAACGCCGCCGCCGTGGGACCGACGAAGCGGGGCCTGGCGGACAAGCTCATCCGCCGCCTGCGCACCCGCTTCGCGCCCGGCGGTATGCTCCATTACGGCCAGGGCAAATGGTATCCGGGCGAGAGCCTGCCGCGCTGGGCCTTCGCCCTGTACTGGCGCCGGGACGGTGTGCCGGTGTGGAAGGATGCCGGCCTCATCGCCGCCGAGGATGGTCCGCGCGACGCCGGCGCGACCCAGGCCAAGGCCCTGATCGACGGCGTCGCCGAGCGCCTCGGCCTCGGCGCCTACGTGTTCCCGGCTTTCGAGGACCCGGTCTACTGGACCGAGAAGCACGACGAACTTCCCGTCAACGTCACCACCTCGGAGCCGCGGTTTCCGAACCCCGAGACCAACGCCCGCATGGCCCGGGTGTTCGAGCGCGGCCTCGGTACGGCCGCCGGCTATGCCCTGCCCCTGGCGAGCCTGCCCACGGGCAGGGACGGCGCTGACGGCCGCGTCTGGGTCTCGGAGGCCTGGGAGTTCCGGCGGGGGCATGCCTTCCTCACGCCCGGCGATTCCCCCGTCGGTTACCGCCTGCCGCTCTCGTCGCTGCCCTACGTGCCGCCGCAGAGCTATCCCTACTACCAGCCCCAGGATCCCCTGGAAGCGCGCGGCGCCCTGCCGGACGGCCATCCGGGACCGAAGACCGTCAACGGCTCGGGCGTGACCGGCGTCGCCGTGCGCACGGCCTTCGCCGTGGAGCCGCGCAACGGCGTGATCCACGTGTTCATGCCGCCCCTGGAACGGGCGGACGAGTATCTCGAACTGCTCGGCCACCTCGAGGCGGCGGCGGCCGAACTGGGGCAGACCCTGCACATCGAAGGCTACGAGCCGCCGTTCGATCCGCGCCTGAACGTCATCAAGGTCACGCCGGATCCCGGCGTCATCGAGGTCAACGTCCATCCGGCTCCGTCCTGGCGCGACGCCGTGACCATCACCACGGACCTCTACGAGGATGCCCGCCAGATCCGCCTCGGCGCGCAGAAGTTCATGACCGATGGTCGCCACACCGGGACCGGCGGCGGCAACCACGTGGTCCTGGGCGGGGCCACGCCGACGGACTCGCCGTTCCTGCGCCGGCCCGACCTCCTGAAGAGCCTGGTGCTCTACTGGCAGCGCCATCCGGCCCTGTCGTACCTGTTCTCCGGCCTCTACATCGGCCCGACGAGCCAGGCCCCGCGCATGGACGAGGCGCGCCACGACGGGCTCTACGAGCTCGAGATCGCCATGGCGCAGGTGCCCAAACCCGACGAACCCAACATCCCGCACTGGCTGGTCGACCGCATCTTCCGCAACATCCTCGTGGACGTGACGGGCAACACCCACCGCTCCGAGATCTGCATCGACAAGCTCTATTCGCCGGACGGACCGACGGGGCGCCTCGGACTGCTCGAGTTCCGCTCGTTCGAGATGCCGCCGGACCCGCGCATGAGCCTCGCCCAGCAATTACTGTTGCGCGCCATCGTGGCCTGGCTCTGGCGCGAACCGCAGGAGGGGGGCTGTGTCCGCTGGGGCACGGGCCTGCACGATCGCTTCATGCTGCCCCACTTCCTATGGGCCGACTTCCTCGGGGTGCTGGAAGACCTCGGGGCCGCCGGTTACGACTTCGACCCCGCCGCCTTCGTCGCGCAGCGCGAATTCCGCTTCCCCGTGTTCGGAACGGTGGAGCACGGCGGCGTGAAGCTGGAACTGCGCCAGGCTCTGGAGCCCTGGCACGTGCTGGGCGAGGAAGGGGCCATCGGGGGAACCGTGCGGTACGTCGACAGCTCCGTGGAGCGGCTGCAGGTGAAGGTCGATGGCTTCGTCCCCGGCCGGCACGTGATCGCCTGCAACGGCCGCCGCCTGCCGATGACCGGCACGGGCACGGCCGGCGAGGCCGTGGCGGGCCTGCGCTTCAAGGCTTGGCAGCCGGCCTCGTCGCTCCACCCGACGATCCCCGCCCATTCGCCGCTCACCATCGACATCCTCGATGCCTGGAGCGGCCGGTCGCTCGGCGGCTGCCGCTATCATGTGAGCCACCCGGGCGGGCGCAACTACGAGACCTTCCCGGTCAACACATACGAGGCGGAGGGGCGGCGCCTCGCGCGCTTCCAGGCCCACGGCCACACCCCCGGCAAGGTCGAGATGCCCGTGGAGGAGATCAACCGGGAATTCCCGATGACCCTCGACCTGCGGAGCCCAGGCCCGCGATGAGTGACGCGGCCGAGGCGGAGGTCTCCGGGCGGGCGGAACGGCTGGCGCGCTGGACCTCCGGCTACCGGCCGGATCCGGGTGTGCCCGACGCGTTCATGGACGCGTCGGGCAACCCGCGCGCGGCCTGGACGCGCGTCCTCGACCGCCTCGGCGACCTCACCGAAGTCGACATCGCGGCCCGGTTCGTCTCGGCCGTACGGCACATCCGCGACACCGGCATCTCGTACCGGATCTACGGCGACAAGCGCGACCACGCCTGGCCGCTCGGCTCCCTCCCGTTCGTCGTGGAGGCGGCCGATTGGAAGGCCCTGAGCGCGGGCATCATCGAGCGGGCGGAGTTGATGGAGGCGATCCTCGCCGACATCTACGGCCCCAATCGCCTCGTGGCCGACGGGCTTCTCCCGGCCGCCGTGGTCGCGGGCAGCCCGGAGTTCATGCGGCCCCTGGCGGGTATCGCACCACCCGGCGGTCGCTTCCTCAAGCTCTACGCCGCCGACGTCACGCGGGGCCCCGACGGGCGCTGGCAGGTGTTGGCCGACCGCACCCAATCGCCGTCCGGCCCGGGCTACGCCCTGGAGAACCGGATGGTGCTGACCCGCGCCTTCCCGGATCTCTACACCGATCTCCACGTCGAGCGTCTGGCGCCCTTCTTCCAGGCCATGCGCCAAGGCCTGGCACTCGGCGCCCAGCGCAGCGACCCGCGCATCTGCCTCCTCACGTCGGGGCCGTTCAGCTCCACCTACGTCGAGCAGGCGGTGCTCGCGCGTTATCTCGGCCTGCTGCTGGTCGAAGGCGACGACCTCGTGATGCAGGACGGGGCCCTGCATGTCCGCACGGTCTCGGGCTTGAAGCGGGCCGATGCCCTGTGGCGCCGTATCGATTCCGACTACGTCGATCCCCTCGAACTGAACCCCGCGTCCCGCCTCGGCGTAGCGGGCCTGATCGAGGCCCTGCGCAACGCCAGCCTCGTCATCGGGAACATGCCGGGTTCGGGCATTCTCGAATCCGGTGCCCTCGCGGCGTATCTGCCCGGCATCGCCCGGCGGCTCACGGGGTCCGACCTGCGCCTCTCCGGACCGCGCACCTGGTGGTGCGGCGATCCGGACAGCCTCGCCCACGTCCACGAGAACCTCGATGCCCTGACCCTCCGGCCGGTGGCGACGCCGCCCAAGGGCATGGCCCGCGACGCGATCATGGGACCCCTCGCGTTCGGGGTCGACCGCGAGCGCGTCGTCGCCGCCCTGCGCGACCGGCCGTTCGACTACGTCGCCCAGGAGCGCGCGCCGCTCGCCACGACGCCCGGTTGGGACCGCACCGGCGGCGCCCTGCACCTCGTGCCACGCCCCTTCGCCCTGCGGGTGTTCGCCGCCATGACGCCGGAGGGCTGGCGCGTGATGCCCGGCGGCTTCTGCCGCATTTCGGAGCGTGCCGATGTCGACCCCATCGAGATGCGCGCCGGCATCAAGGCGGCCGACGTCTGGATCCTGTCCGACGGCCCCGTCGAATCGGTTCCGCTGAACCAGCCGGTCGCCCAGAAGGTGCGGCGGATCGCCGGACACCTGCCGTCGCGGGCCGCCGACAACCTGTTCTGGTTCGGGCGCTACGTCGAGCGGGCCGAGGCGGTGATCCGCCTCGTCGTCGCGCATCTCGGCAGTGTCGGCGCCGCCGTCAGCGCCGATATCGCCAGCGACGCGCGCTCGCCGACATCGTTGCGGATCCGCGCCCTCCTCGACGACTGGGGCGCCATTTCGGCACCCGATCTTCCCACCGCCGCCCTGGCACGCGAGGCCCTCAGCGGGCGCAACAATTTCGGCTCGGCCCTGAGCCACAGCCTGTCGGCGCGGGCCAACGCGGCGATCCTGCGCGAGCGTCTCTCGGGCGAGGCCTGGCGGGTCCTGGCTGACCTTAAGGATTTGCTCGATATCGGCGAAGCCCGCGCGTATTCCGAGGCCGAACTCGTCGGCTTGGCCGAGCGGGGCCTCGGTCTCATCGCCGCCCTCGCGGGCCTCGCGCAGGAGAACATGAACCGCACGGCCGGCTGGCACTTCGTCGATCTCGGACGCCGCATCGAGCGGGTGATCAACACCTGCTCGTTCGCGACGCATTTCGCCGGGGACGCGGCCACCGCCGAGGACCTCGGGGTGATGCTGTCGCTGTGCGACTCGCACATCGCTTTCGGCGGGCGCTACATGCAGGGGGCCGCCCTCGATCCCGTTCGGGACATGGTGCTCCTCGACCCCTTCAATCCGCGGTCCGCCGCGTTCCAGATCGCCGCCATCGAGCGGCATCTCACGGATCTGCCGACCCTGCGCGTCGACGGCCTGCCCGAACCGCATCAGCGCCTGGCCGCCCGGATCGGCGCCGAATTCGCCACGGGCGAGGCGGGCGAGTTCGACGGCGCGACCCTGGCGCGTCTGGAGAACGAACTCGAACGCCTGGCCGATGCCATCGCGACCCGCTACTTCCCCAACGGCCCGCACGCCCTGCGGCCGGAGAAGCTCGTGGGGCTCGGGTGATCTACACGCTGCGCCATCTCACGACCTACCGCTACGCCCGTCCCGTCCGCTATGCCCGCTGCGGCCTGCGCCTGCGGCCGATGGACGGGGAAGGACAGACGGTCCTCGACAGCACCCTCACCATCACCCCCGAGCCGCGCCTGCGCGTGGTCCGTCGCGACTATTTCGGCCTCGACGTGGTGGCGGTCACCATCGACACCCCGCATACGGAGTTGCGGGTCGAATCGCTCTCGCGGGTCGAGGTCGCCCGCCCCCCCGCACCCGCGCCCGAATCGGGACTGCCCTGGGAGCGGGTGCGGGACGACGCCTTGGCCCGACGGTCGCTGGCACCCGACGCACCGGTCCACTTCCTCTTCCCCAGTATCCGCGTTCCCCTCGCCCCCGAGGTGACCGAGTACGCCCGGGCGAGCTTTCCGCCCGGGCGCAGCGCCTATGGCGGCGCCTTCGATTTAATGCAGCGCATCCGCGCCGATTTCCGGTTCGACGCCAAGGCGACGTCCGTGAGGACCCCACTGGCCGAATCCTTCACCCTGCGGGCCGGCGTCTGCCAGGACTTCGCCCACATCATGATCGCGGGCCTGCGCGGTCTCGGCCTGCCGGCGGCCTATGTCAGCGGCTATCTGCGCACGATCCCCCCCGTGGGGCGTCCGCGCCTGCGCGGTGCGGACGCCAGCCATGCCTGGGTCTCGGTCTGGTGCGGCCAGGGCTGGATCGGGCTCGATCCGACCAACGGCATCGTCATGTGCGACGACCACATCGTCGTGGCGCGCGGACGCGATTACGCCGACGTCTCGCCCATCGACGGCATCGTATCGTCGTCGGGATCGCAGAAGCTCAGTGTCGAGGTCGACGTGGTGCCGGACGGCGAGCCGATGCCCGAAGCGACGGCCGCGGAGACGGTGGGCACCGCCTGACGATCGCCCAAGGATGCCCCCCGCATGGACACGCGCGCCTCGCATGGCTTAAGCGCGTCGGCGTCCCCGCGAGGACGTCCGGTGGAGTGCGAGCCTTGGTCGAAAGACACGATGTCGAGACGGTGAGTGAAGCGCGCGAGGCGATTCGCGCCTTCATCCTCGGTCGCAATCCGGGCCTCGCTCCCGACGCCGTCACGGGACAGACGTCCCTGGTAACGAGCGACGTCCTCGATTCCATCGGCGTCCTCGACCTGATGATGGAAATCGGCGAGCGCTTCGGCTTCGAGATCGAGGAGGACGCCTTCGCGCTTTCCCATTTCGAAAGCATCGATGCTCTCGCGGCCTATGCCGCGGCGAGGCGGACTCGGGCCTGACACATGGAAGAGCCGACCCGCGTTCACCATCTGCTGGACCGGCCGGCCGGCAACCGCACCGCCCTCGTGGCCGGCGCGGAGCGCCTGACCTATTCGACCCTCCGTGATCGCGTCGCCGGCATGGCGGCCCAGCTGACGGAAGCCGGTATCCGCCCGGGAGACCGGGTCGCGGTTCTGCTGCCGAAGTCCATCGACGAATGCGTGGCCCTGTTCGCCGTCGCGCAGGCCGGCGCGGCCTTCGTGCCGATCCATCCGAGCCTGCGCCCGGCCCAGGTCCGGCACATCGTCGAGGATTGCGGTGCCCGCGCCCTTCTCACCGAACCGGGCCTGCGCGCCGCGCTCGGCGACGGTCTCACGGTCGAAGCCGAAGCACCGGCGGCCGGCGGCGTCCTCTTGATTCTGTCGGAACGCGCCGGGCCGGCCCCGCCCCCGGATCTCGCCGCGATCCTCTATACGTCCGGCTCGACCGGCCTGCCCAAGGGCGTGATGCTCTCCCACGCCAACCTCATCGCCGGCACCCGTATCGTGCGGACCTACCTCGGCATCACACCGGACGAGCGCATCCTGTCGGTGCTCCCCCTCGCGTTCGATTACGGCCTGAACCAGCTCCTCACCGCCGTCGAGCAGGGGGCCTGTCTCGTGCTCCTCGACGTGCGGTTCGGCGATGAGGTGGTGCGCGCCATCGAGACCCACGGCATCACCGGGCTCGCCGGGGTACCCACCCTGTGGACCCTGCTCACCCGCGCGGCACCCCGCCTCGCCGGAGCAGATCTGACGAGCCTGCGCTACATCACCAATTCGGGCGGCGCCGTGCCCCTCGACACCGTCGCACGTCTACGCCGGGCGCTGCCGCACACGGACATCGTCCTGATGTACGGACTCACGGAAGCCTTCCGCTCGACCTGGCTCCCGCCCGCCGAACTCGAAGCCCGTCCCGGCTCCATGGGCCGCGCCATCCCGGAAACCGAGATCTTCGCCGTCACCGCCGACGGGCGACGCACCCGGCCGGGCGAGCCCGGCATCCTGATGCATCGCGGTCCCACCGTGTCCCTCGGCTACTGGAACCGACCCGAGGACACCGCGCGCGTCCTGGTGCCCGATCCCCTCGCGCCGGACGGACCGCCCGTGTGTCGCTCGGGCGACGTCGTGGTGGAGGACGCGGACGGCTACTTCACCTTCGTCGGGCGCGACGACGCGATGATCAAGACCTCGGGATTCCGCGTCAGCCCCACGGAGGTCGAGGCCGCCCTCATGGCCACGGGTGCCTTCCGCGCGGTTGCCGTCATCGGCTTGCCGGATCCGAATCTCGGGCAACGCATCCACGCGATCGGCATTCCCGCCGAGGGTGGCCCGCCTCCCGAGGCGGTGCTGCGCAGCTTGCGTGAGACCCTGGCGCCCCACATGGTGCCCCGCACCGTCGAGACGGTGGCGTCCCTGGCGCTCACCCCCAACGGCAAGGTCGACTACAAGCGTCTCGCGGCGGACCGCCGGGATGTCTGACGAGGGTCTCGCCCAGCGCCTGATCGCCGCCGATTTTCCCCGGCACGAGGGGGCGATGCAGATCGGGGGGCTCGATGTCGCCGCCCTCGCGCGGGCTCATCGCACCCCGCTCTTCGTCTACGATGCGGACCTCATGCGACGGGCCTACCGGGCCTTGTCGCGGGCCGTCGCGGGCTTCGCCGAGGTCGATTACTCCGTCAAAGCGAATCCGCGCCCGGCCGTCGTCCGGGTGTTCGCCGAGGAGGGGGCGGGCGCCGAGATCGCCTCGGGGGCGGAGTACGAGGCGGCCCTCGCCGCCGGCGTGAACCCCGAACGGATCCTGTTCGCCGGGCCGGGCAAGAGCGACGCCGATCTCGACCGTGTCGTCGGCGGCGGCATCGGCGAGATCCATCTCGAGAATGTCGAGGAAATGGCGCGCGTCGCGGCGGCCTCCGCGCGGCATGGATGCCGGACCGCCGTGGCGATCCGAATCAATCCCGGGCCCGACGCGCAGGGCGGGGCCATGCGGATGGGCGGCAAGCCCTCGCCCTTCGGCTTCGACGAGGAGGACATGGATGCCGCCATCGACCGGATCGAGGCGGATCCCCGTCTTCGCCTCGTCGGGCTTCACCTGTTCGCCGGAACGCAGGGGCTTTCGGCTCCGACGCTCCTGGCCCAATGGGCCTACGGATTGCGGCTGGCCGCCCGGGTCGCCGCCCGGATCGGACGTTCCCTCGACACCGTCGACCTCGGCGGCGGCCTCGGCATCCCATACTTCACCGGAGATGCCGCCCTCGACCTCGACGCGATCCGCGCCGGTCTCCCGGCCCTCCGCGCGATGGTAGCCGCCGATCCGGGGCTCGCCACGGCGCGGGTCGTCCTCGAACCTGGGCGCTATCTCGTCGGACCCGCGGGGATCTACGTAGCGCAGGTCCGCGCCGTGAAGGTCTCACGCGGCCAACGCTTCGCCATCACCGACGGCGGCATGCACCATCACCTCGCCGCCTCCGGCAACCTCGGGCAGATCGTCAAGCGCGACTATCCGGTCGCCGCCGTCCTGGAGCGGGAGGGCGCCCTGCGCACGCCCTGCGCCGTGGTCGGCCCCCTGTGCACGCCCCTCGACATGCTGGCGCGCGGTGCCCTCCTGCCGGAGGTCTCGGCCGGCGACCTCGTCGCCGTTCTGCAGTCGGGCGCCTACGGATTGACCGCGAGCCCGACGGGCTTCCTCAGCCACCCGCTTCCGGCGGAAATCCTCGTCGATGGCGGACGGGCGGTGTCGATCGGGCGGTGACCCCTTCACGCCTTGCCTTCCGAGAAGCGCCGGAACGCTTCGAGGGTCTCGGCGCTGACATGGTGCTCGATGCCCTCGGCATCGCGCCGGGCCGTCTCGGTGCTGACGCCGAGGACGCACAGGAATTTCTCCACGATACGGTGGCGCTCGCGACTCTGGACGGCGAGGGCCTGTCCGGCCGTCGTGAGAAACACGCCCCGATACGGTCGCTGCTGGACGAGGCCGTCCTCCACCAGCCGCTTGAGCATCTTGGCGACCGTGGGCTGTGCCACGCCGAGGCGCGCGGCGATATCAACCTGACGCGCTTCGCCGCCGTCCCCGATGAGGTCGGCGATGAGTTCGACGTAATCCTCCACCAGCTCCAGGCGCCTCGCCTCGCGGGCTTGGCGAAAGCTCTCCACCTGAACATCGGGATCGACGAGCGCGGGGGTGTGATCGGATCGCGGCGAATCCTGCATGTGACCGGTCGTCTCCCTTCCCCTGGATGCGCCGGATGGGCGTCTGGTCTCCGCTGTGTAGCGAACGCCGCCCATGAAAGGGACCCCCCATCGGCCCAGACGGGCGGCGTTGACACCTCGGCAAGACGAGTATGCTAGGGCTCGGCGATCGATCCCGCGGGGAAGCCGCGTCGACGGCAGGTGGATCAAGAGCGGTGGAAGCGACGCGACGCCCGCGCTATCCGGCATCGATCGGCCGATCCGCGGATCTCGTATGATCGCCCGCCACACCCTGACCTATGTCGGCTCGCGCGCGGTGGGGGCGGCCCTCAACATGGCCTCCCTAGCGATCTTCACCCGACTCGCACCGGTGGAGGCCTATGGCGGCTACCTGCTGATGCTGTCCTGGGCCCTGGTTCTCTACGGTGCCACCTGCCAGTGGCCGAAATTCTCGTTCTTCGCCCTCTACGATGAGGCGCGCGCGCCGGATCAGGTCGGAACCGTCGTGCGTCTGCTCGGGGCGATGATCGGACTCGCCGCCCTGGCCGCAGCCATGGGGGCCTGGCTCGGGATCGTCGCGCTCCCTGCCGCCGCCGCCATCGTGGCGACCGTGCTCGGGATGATGGTGTTCGAGGGGGCCTGCGAGATCGCCCGCACGCGTCTCGAGGTCGGGGCCGTCGCCGCCGCCATCGTCCTGCGCGCCGTCCTGGTGCTCGTGCTCGGGAGCGGCGTTCTCCTCTGGACCGGGCACGCCGTCGATCTTCTGCTGGCGACAGCGCTCGCCAACATCCTGGCCGCCCTATCCCCCCTGCTCGCCATCGGCCCGCTCCTGCGGGGGCGCGGAAGTTGGGCGGAAGCCCGCCGCCTCCTCGCCTATGGCTGGCCCCTGGTCCTGTCCTTCGCCGCCGCGGCCCTCGCTCAAACCATCGACCGGCTCATCATCGGCCAGAGCGTCGGTGTCGCCGAACTCGGCGCCTATGGGGCCTTCTCCGACTTCCTGCGTCAGAGCTTCGTCGTGTTCGGCGACAGCATCGCCCTCGCCCTCGTCTCCATCGCCAAGCGCGAGGCACGGAACGGCGGCATGCAGGCCGCCCGGCCGGTTCTGGAAGGCGCGGCCCGGCTCATGACGCTCATCGCGGCCTTCGGAGGCGTGTTCTTCCTCGCCTTCGACGATCTCGTGGTCGCCGTCCTCCTCGGACCGGATTATCGCGCCGCCGCCCTCGGGGTCGCGCCCCTCCTCGTCGCCGCCAGCGTCCTCCTGATGCTGCGCTCGTATTATTTCGGACAGGTGATCTACTTTTCCGCCTCGAGCCGACTCGATGCCGTGGCGTCCGTCACCCTGTTGATCACCATCGCCGGGCTCTCGGCCGTTCTCATCCCGCCCTACGGGATCACCGGGGCCGCCATCGCCGTGGTGGTTGGACAGGGGTTGGCGTGCCTCGTCTTCATCGTCGGCGATCCGAACGGGATCCGCATGCCGGTCCCCTGGCGCGATGTGGCCGTGATCGGAACCACGGCCCTCGCATGCAGGCTCGCGATCGGGTGGATCGAGGCTTCGGGCGCCGGACGGACGGCACCGGCCGTCGTCCTCGAAGTCGCGATCCTGCTCCTTGGCGCGGCCGCCATGGCGTGGCGCTTCGACATCCTCGGGGTCGCGACCCATCTCCGGCGGAAGCCCAGGACGTGATGGCCGGGCGTGGCGACACCACGAGCGTCCATCTGGCCGATGGCCACGTCGCCGCCCTGCGGGCCCTCGACCCGGCCGCACCATGGATTCCGGCCTGGCGGGCCTTGAGCCGTCGCCCCTTCGTCGAGAACCTGTTCTACGACGCGGATTTCGCCCTCTCGGCCCGGCACGCCTTCGGAGCGGGCGTGGAGGTGCTCCTCGTGGGGGACCGCCCCCCGGAGGAGCCGGGTCTCCGCCTCGTCGCCGTGTGGCCGTGCCGGCGGGGGCGACGACGCTGGGGCGTTCCCTTACGCCTCACCATGGGCTGGATGCACGGATTCGGCGTTTTCGGTGTTCCCCTCCTCGATCCGGAAGCTCCCGCCCGCGCCCTCGATGGCCTCCTGAACGCGGCCGCCCGCCTCGCCGGCCCGCGCCTGATGCTTCCCCACGTTCCGACGCGCGGCCCCTTCGCGGATCTCCTGTCCACGGTGTGCCGGGACCATGGCCTGACCCCGGCGAAATTCTGGGAACACCACCGAGCCGCCCTCGACCTGACGGGATCGAAGCGGGCCGCATCCCTCGACCACCTGTCGCCCCGACGCCGCCGGCGCCTGAGACAGTCGGCCGAGCGCCTCGGGCCCCTGACGTTCGAGACCGTCCGTGATCCTGCGGCCCTCGGTGCGGCCCTCGACGATTACATCGCCCTCGAAGGAGGGGGCTGGAAGGGCCGCGCCGGGACCGCCCTCGGCGAAGCACCGGAGCAGGTCGCGTTCCTGCATGCTTCGGTGGCGGCCTTCGGGATGCGGGGCGGTGTGCGGATCGACCGGCTGCGGCGCGGGGAAGCGACCCTTGCCAGCGCGATGACCTACGTGACCGGAGACCGGGCCTGGTGCCTCAAGATCTCCTTCTCGGAAGCGGAGGCGCGCGACTCTCCAGGCGCGCAACTCCTCCATCGCATGACGCAGAGTCTCATTGAGGACGCCGCGCTCACCGGGGCCGATTCCTGCGCGCCGCCGGATTTCCGGCTCGCCGAGACCTTCTGGCCGGGACGGATGCCGTTGGCGCATATCCTCGTCGCGGCGCCGGGAGGCGACCCGTTCTTCGAACTCGCCCGGCGCCTCGAAGGCCTACGGGCGTGGGTGAGCCGGGCGCTCGCCCGCCGCACCTGGGCGCCGGGCCGCGCAAGCGCGCGGGCGGCGGGACGTTCGGTGCCCCCTACCAGCCGAAGCGAGTGATCCGCGCCTGCGCCGCCGCCACGGCCGCGGGATCGCGCCCCAGGGCCGCGAGGCGCTGGGACAGATCGTGACAGGCCACGCAGAACGCCAGGGACGCCAGCACCACGGCCTCCCGTGAACGGGCGACCGAGCCGATGAGGCAGGCGATGGGTGGCTCGGACTCGGCCAGCCCGAGGCAATCCCCACGGGGGCTTCCGAAGACGGGCCGGTTCGGCCAATCGAGGACGAGGACCGTGCCGCCGCGGCGGTCCGGCGCCGGCGGCAGGCTATAACTGCGGACGAACAGGGCGGTGAAGGCCGACACCAGGGCCGGAACCAGGAGGAGGCGTGACAATCGTCGCATCGTCGCTCAACCCGGCTCGTCGAATCGGCTTCGACGGAACACCTCGGTCCCGGCCCCATTGATGACCCGTACGGCCTCGGCCGGCCCACCGCCGCGCTGGGGTGCGCGCGCCCGGGCGAACAGGCTCAGCGCCCGTTCCGTGGCCCCCTCGAGGCTGCCGACCCGGACGGAGACGCGCTGACGCACGGGGTCCTCGCCCTCCGCGACGGGCTCGGGGGCGAGGATCTCGATGTGGAAGGTTTCGCGAGGGGTCAAAGGCGGAACGCTCCGGCTTTCCGAAGGGGGACGAGGCGTGACATAGGGCATCCGAGACCGCCTCGCCCGCAAAAGAACGCCCCGTCGCGCGCACCCGCCATCGACGGCGCTGGGATAGGCAAGCCGCACCGGGATATGGTTGAGTGTCGCTCCCCTCACGCCGCATGGATCCAAGCATCATGGCGACGACGCCTTTCGTGACCGTGGAGTGGCTCAAGGCCCGGATCGCGGCCCCCGACATCGTGGTCCTCGACGGCTCCTGGTACCTGCCGGCGCAGGGACGCGACGCGGCGGTCGAGTACCGGGCCGGACACATTCCCGGCGCCGTGCGCTTCGACATCGACGCCCTCAGCGACGAGACGTCGGGACTGCCGCACATGCTGCCGCGCCCGGAGGTCTTCGCCGCGCGGGTGGGGGCGCTCGGCATCGGCGACGGGGCGCAGATCGTGGTCTACGACGGGATGGGGCTGTTTTCGGCGCCCCGGGTGCGGTGGATGCTGCGGGCGTTCGGCGCGCGCGAGGTCGCGATCCTCGAGGGCGGGTTTCCCGCCTGGGTCGCGGCGGGGGGCGCGATCGAGGAGGGCGAGGGGCGGCCGCGCGAGCGCCGGACCTTCACCGCCCGCTTCGACAACGGCGCCGTCGCGGACGCGCAAGACGTTGCGCGCGCTCTCGAATCCGGCTCGGCTCAGGTGGTCGACGCGCGCTCCGCCCCCCGCTTTCGCGGCGAGGAGGCCGAGCCCCGCCCGGGGGTGCGCCCGGGCCACATGCCGGGGGCCCTCAACGTTCATTACGCGGCGCTGCAGGCCGGCGGGCGGCTGAAGGACCCCGACGCCCTGAGGGCGGTGTTCGCCGGGAACGGCGTCGATCCAGAACGGCCGGTGGTCACCACCTGCGGATCGGGGGTCACGGCGGCCATCGTGTCGCTCGCCCTGGAAAGCCTCGGCCGCCCGGCCCGGGCCCTCTACGACGGGTCGTGGTCGGACTGGGGTTCGGACCCGGAGCGTCCCGTCGCCACCGGCGCATGAGGTGTCGGCGCGCGCCGGTCCACGCCCCGTTGGGACGCTCCCCGGCCGGTCCACGCCGCCCGTGAGACAGCGCTCGGACGGGCGTGTCCACCTGCGCGTCGGGCGGCTGGGATCCGAGACCCGGATCCTCGACATCGCCGAGGCCGGCCCCTTGCGCGTCCGCCTGCCGCGCGGACCGGCGGGGCCGTGCGAGGCGGTGCTGCTGAACTCGGCCGGCGGCATCGCCTGCGGCGACCGCTTCGCCGTCTCCGTCGCCGTGGAAGCCGGCGCCGGGCTCGTGTTCACCACCACGGCGGCGGAGAAGATCTATCGCTCGGACGGGCCGCGGACGGTGATCGACACCCGGATCGCGGTCGGCGCCGGGGGCCACCTCGCCTTCCTGCCGCAGGAGACGATCCTGTTCGACGGGGTGAGCCTGGACCGCAGCCTCACCGCCGATCTCGACGGCGATGCGGGGCTGCTCGCCTTCGAGGCGGTGACGTTCGGGCGGGTGGCGCGGGGCGAGCGGTTGCGCGCGGGCCGTTTCCACGATCGCTGGCGCATCCGCCGCGACGGACGCCTCGTCTACGCCGATTCGGTGCGCCTCGACGGAGCGATATCGGAGGCCCTGGCGCGGGCGGCCATCGGCGGCGACGCGCGGGCGATGGCGACGCTGGTCGACGTGTCGCCGGAGGCCGAAGGGCGCCTCGACGCGATGCGGGCCCTCCTCGACGGGGCCGGCCGGCGAGACGGCGTCGCGGCGGCGGCGAGCGCCTGGAACGGCCACCTCGTGGTGCGGTTCCTCGGGACCGATCCGGCGGCCCTGCGGGCGCTGGCCCAGCATGTCCTCGTCGGCTACCGGGGGGGGCCCCTCCCCCGGGTCTGGCAGGCGTGACGCAAAAAGGGGCCCCGGCCTCGCCGGAGCCCCTTCACGCGGGATCGAGGTCTCGGATCAGTAGGCGGCCGGATCCGGGCTGTCGCTCGGGTTGGCGAACTGCTTCACCATGGCCTCGGTCATCGGCAGATTCAGGTTGATGCCGCGCGGCGGGATCGCCTTGACGAACCAGGTGTCGTAGAGCGCCTTGCCCTCCGGGCTCTTGTAGAGCTTGGCCGTGGCGTCATCGACCACCGCCTTGAACGGGGCGTCGTCCTTGCGCAGCATGATGCCGTAGGGCTCGGGCTTCGACAGGGCCTCGCTGGAGATGGTGTAGGCGCCCGGATCCTTGGAGCTGGCGGCGAGCGACGCGAGGAGCACGTCGTCCATCACGAAGGCGACGGCGCGGCCGGTCTCGACCATGAGGAACGCTTCGGCGTGATCCTTGGCGGGCAGGATCGTCATGCCGAGGTTGCGCGCCGTGTTGGCCTCGTTGATCTGGCGGATGTTGGTGGTGCCCGAAGTCGAGACCACGGTCTTGCCCTTCAGATCGTCGATCTTGTCGAGCTTGGCCGTCTTCTTCGAGACGAAGCGGGTGGCGGTGAGGAAGTGGGTGTTGGTGAAGGTCGCCTGCTTCTGGCGGTCGGGGTTGTTCGTGGTCGAGCCGCACTCGAGGTCGATGGTGCCGTTGGCGATGAGCGGGATGCGGGTCGCGGAGGTGACCGGGTTCAGCTTCACCTCGAGGTTCGAAAGCTTGAGGTGGGCCTTCACCGCCTCGGCGACCTTCTTGCAGATCTCGAACGCGTAGCCGACGGGCTTCTGATCGTTGTCGAGGTAGGAGAACGGCACCGACGCATCGCGGTAGCCGATGGTGATCTGATTGGTTTCCTTGATCTTCTTCAGGGTGCCGGTCAGATCCTGGGCCTGGGCCCCGCCGAAGGACGTCGCCGTGACGGCAAGGGCGACGAGCACCGCCGTGACGGCGGATTTGGGGTGACACGAACGCATGAGCAGGCTGACTCCCGGAGGGCGATCACCGCAACGGCCATCGCTGAGGCTGATATACAGCTTAGTGGCGCGGCCCGTGGGTGCAATTGCTGTTTTCCACGCATCATAGGAGATGCGGTCTCCCCGTAAGGCAACTCGCGTGCCGTCCGGGTTCGGATCCGGGATACGGCTTGCGCTCGATCCGTTCGTGGAGCGGTGGAACGCGGGCTCCCGGAGATTCGATCGCACGGCCGGCGCCCGCGCCGGAACGGACCTCCTGCGTACGCAAAAAGGCCCGGCTTTTCAGCCGGGCCGCAGTTCAGGGGTCTTCCAGACGATGGGAATCGCGTGGCCCGATGTCGCGACGACACCGGGCCCCGTCGCGGGACGCGACTTAGAAGTCGCGCTGGATGCGCATGCGCATCTGGTAGGTGTCGTCGGCCGTGACCGTCTTCACGTTGCCGTTGGCGAGGTTGATCGCGTTGACCGCACCGTTGGAGCGGGTCTGATCGACCACGCGGCCGCTCTGGACGCCGACCTTCGTGTAGACGCCCTCGACGCCGATATCGAGATCCTTGACGGGCGACCAGATCAAGCTGGCGCCGGCGACGATCTGATAGGTGTCACGCAGCACGGGGCTGACGTTGTAGGACGGCGTGCCGATGATACCAGTGAACTGCGAGCCGGCCAGGGCATTGATGGTGGCGGCGCTGGCGCCGGGAGCGCCCGTCGCCGTGGCGTAGGCGAGCGCGTTGTTGAAGCGGGCGCCGCGGGCGAAGCTCAGCTCGCCGTAGCTGGCGAACACGGCCGACCGCCACTCGGGCGACCAGTAGTGCAGGAACGAGCCGACGACGGTGAACGAGGTCGAGAGCTCGATCTTGCCGGTCAGCGGGTTGAGGGTCGCATCCGACATGTAGGGGTCGAAGGCGGCGCCCGCGATGGTGCTGGCGCGGGAGGCGTAGGAGCCGTTGTACGAGGAGTAGCCGGTGTAGAGGGTCGCGCCCTCGCCGTAGGCGCCCTGGAGGTAGAAGGTGTCGCCGGGGGCGATGAACGGCAGGTTGATCTTCACGCCGCCCTGCACGGCCCAGCCGAACTCGGAGGCCGGACGGGCGGTGAAGCCCGCGAAGTTGGCGATGGGCACGCCGGCCGGGGCACCGAAGGTGGCGGCGTTGTAGCCCTGGATGAAGTTCGCGGTGTTCAGCTCCTTGGCGGCGGCCGAGAGCTGGGCCGAACCCCAGGCGGCGTCGTAGCGCAGGACACCGACGAAGTCCGGCACGCGGTTGCGCTGGGACACGTCGACGGCGCCGAAGACCGGGCGACCGAACGCGTCGGTGCTGATCAGGACGCGCTGGGGGGCCGGCGAGGTGGTGGCCTCCTGCGAGTAGATGGTGTTGCGGCGGAAGGACGGGTCCTCGAGCGAGACCGTGGCCGAGAAGCCGCCGTCGCCGAGCTTGGTCGTGTAGGCGAGCAGGTTGGTGGAGGCGAGGTCGGAGCCACCGGTGGCAGCGCTGATTTCGAAGTCGTGGGCGTAGAAGTCGAAGAACGAGGAGGCGCGACCGGCGGTGAGGCCGGCGAACTGGATGAACGCCTTCTCGGTGCTCACGAACTGCTGGACGCGGCCGAACTGGTCCTGGCCGGTGGCGCCGAAGGCGTTGCCGATGCGCTCCTGGGTGCCCGAGCGCAGGCCCTGGGTCGCGCCGGTGCGGGAGGCGAATTCGAGGCGGGTGAAGGCGCGCAGGGTACCGTAGGCGGTCTGGGTGCGGGCATCGACGTTGATACGGGCCAGGCCGCGGTAACCGGTGGTGTCACCGTTGCTGCCGGTGCGGCTGTCCTGCTGCTGGTAGCCGATTTCGAGCCGTGCGCGGCCCGACAGACGGATGCAGGTCTCGGTCCCGGGAATATAGAAGAAGCCGGCGCCGTAGGCGGAGCAAACGCGGACGTATTCGATGGGGGCAGCCTTCTTGACCGGAAGGTCAGCCGCGTGTGCTCCGGCGACGGCTGCGAAACCCGCAGCAGAGGCAAGAAGCGAGCTCTTCAAGAGCTTCATTGATATCTCCAAAAGCTTCGAGACCCGAGGGATGAACGATTTCAGGCACGGCGATCCAGAGGACCGCGACCCGTGTCGTCCTTATTTTTCAACAGCCGAGCGACGTTCGCTGGTTTTCGGAAGTGTTGCGCTGGCGATGCCCCCAGTGCCCATTCACTCTGTGCGAGCCGGTTCCACCGGGCAACTCGAAAACGTGACCGGCACTGCGGTTCCGCCGCCGTGTTGCGGCCATGCAACGTTGTACAGGCGGCTAAGCGTATGACGCACAGGGCGTTTCCCCGCCGCCTCCCTGCGGGGCCGCGCCTGTACCGGGGCGGAAGGAACTGCTCCCTGACCGCTCATTCATGAATTATGCTGCCGATTTTTGCTCAAAATCGGCTCAAAATCATCCCTCCGGTGATCTGGATGATATATTCCCGCGCAGATGCGGGATTATTTTCAACGGCAGTTCCAGGCGCCGGAAATCCTCCGCTTCGCCCGACGCCCCCCCGCGCATCGGCCACCACGCCGCGCCGGGGCGGCGACGGCCTGTGGATGACGCGGCGAACGAGTCCATCCCCTGCCGGAGCGGAGCGAATCGGGCGGCGGCGGAGCCCCCCGCGCCCGGGCGAGCCCCCGGGCGGTCGGGCGCGTTCGCGGGAGGACCGGGGGTCGCGGTGGGCGCGGGGGCCGAAGCCGGGCGTCAGGCGGCGCGCAGGCGGGCGGCGGCCTCGGCGGAGCGGCGGATCACCGCCGCCTCGGGGAGCCCCGGCGGCACGACCCAGGAGCCGCCGACGCAGAGCACCGGCTTCAGGGCGAGCCAGTCGGGCGCGGTGGCCTCGGTGATGCCGCCGGTGGGGCAGAAGCAGACCTGATGGAACGGGCCGGCCAGGGCCTTCAGGGCCTTGATGCCGCCGGCGGCTTCCGCCGGGAAGAACTTGAACCGGTCGAGGCCGTGGTCGAGGCCGCGCATGATGTCGGCCGAATTGGCGATGCCCGGCAGGTAGGGCACGCCCCGGTCCAGGGCCGCGCGGGTGAGCGGCTCCGTGAGGCCGGGGCTGACGATGAACTGCGCGCCCGCCTCCAGGGCGGCGTCGAGGTCGCGCGGGTTGAGCACCGTGCCGGCCCCCACCACCGCTCCCTCGACCCTGGCCATGGCACGGATCACCTCCAGGGCGGCGGGGGTGCGCAGGGTCACCTCCAGGGCCGTGAGGCCGCCGGCCACGAGCGCCCGGGCGATGGGCTCGGCATGGGCCACGTCCTCGACCACGAGGACGGGGATGACGGGAACGGAGCGCATGAGCGCGTCGATGCTGGTCATGAATGTGTCCTCAAGGTTTCGAGAGAGAAGTGGAATCTGTTCGATCGCTTCGGATCCAGTGGTCGCGAGGGGCTCCTCCCTGGACGGTCGAGCCATCGCATAGGGCGTTCGGGGCCATTGCAGGTTTCACGACGCCTTGTCATCCCGGGGCCGCGCAGCGGAGCCCGGGAACCAGAAACACCGGTTCCACCGGGGTTTCCGCTGTCGGCGGTTCTAGGTTCCGGGTTCGCCTCCGGCGCCCCGGAACGACGCCCGTGGTTGTCCGCGATCGCCGTGCCTTCGGCAGCGGGAGCCCGCGCCTTGCCTCCCATCCCGGTGACACACGCGAACGGCCGGTCGGAAGACCATCCTACAATCCGGCGGCGGCCAGCATGGCGGAGGCGCCCTGCTCGGCGCCGTCGGCGCCCTGGCGCAGGAAGGCGAACAGCTCGCGGCCGGTGCCGGAGGCGGGGGGCGGCGCCGTGGCGTCCTCGCGACGGTCCCACTCGGCGGGATCGACTAGGACTTCGAGGCTGCCGTCCTGGGCACTGAGGCGAACGATGTCGCCGTCGCGGATCTTCGCGAGCGGTCCCCCGCCCAGCGCCTCCGGGCTGAGATGGATCGCCGCCGGGACCTTGCCGGAGGCGCCCGACATCCGGCCGTCGGTGACCAGGGCCACGCGGAATCCGCGATCCTGCAGCACGCCGAGCTGGGGCGTGAGCTTGTGGAGTTCGGGCATGCCGTTGGCGCGCGGACCCTGGAAGCGCACCACCACCACCACGTCGCATTCGAGTTCGCCGGCCTTGAACGCCGCCATGACGTCGTCCTGATCGTCGAAGACGCGGGCCGGGGCCTGCACCGTCCAGCGCGACGGCTCGACGGCGCTGGTCTTGAAGGTGGCCCGGCCGAGGTTGCCCTTCACCAGCCGCATGCCGCCATCCGCCTTGAACGGGTGATGCGGCCCGCGCAGGATGCTCTCGTCGTGGGATCTGTCGGGCGCGTCCGCGTACACCAGGGCGTCGTCCACGAGCTTCGGGTCGCGGGCGTGGTCGCGCAGGCGGGAGCCCGCCACCGTGAGGATGTCGTCGTGCAGGAGGCCGGCATCGACGAGGCTGGCGATGACATAAGACATGCCGCCGGCGGCGTGGAAGTGGTTCACGTCACCCGAGCCGTTGGGATAGACCTTCGCCACCTGGGGCACCACGGCCGAGAGCCGGTCGAAATCCTCCCAGTCGAGGACGATGCCGGCGGCCCGCGCCATGGCGGGCAGGTGGATGGCGTGGTTCGTCGAACCACCCGTGGCCAGCAGCCCCACCACGGCGTTGACGATGGCCTTCTCGTCGATGCAGCGGCCGATGGGCCGGTAGTCGTTGCCGTCGGCGCCGATCTCGGCGAGGCGATGGACGGCCGCCCGCGTCACGGCCTGACGCAGCTTCGTGCCCGGATTGATGAACGAGGCGCCGGGCATGTGGAGGCCCATCACGTCCATCATCATCTGGTTGGAATTGGCGGTGCCGTAGAAGGTGCAGGTGCCGGCCCCGTGATAGGAGGCGGATTCGGATTCGAGCAGTTCGTCGCGCCCGACCTTACCCTCGGCGTAGAGCTGGCGGACCCGCTGCTTCTCCTTGTTGGCGATGCCCGACGGCATGGGCCCGGCCGGGATCAGGATCATCGGCAGATGGCCGAACCGCAGGGCGCCGATGATCAGCCCCGGCACGATCTTGTCGCAGATGCCGAGGAGCGCCGCCGAATCGAACATGCCGTGGCTCAGCGCGATGGCGGTCGAGAGCGCGATGGTGTCGCGCGAGAACAGGGACAGCTCCATGCCGCGCTGGCCTTGCGTGACGCCGTCACACATGGCGGGCACGCCGCCGGCCACCTGCGCCGTCGCGCCGACTTCCCGGGCGAAGATCTTCATCTGGTCGGGGTAGCGGCCGTAGGGCTGATGGGCCGAGAGCATGTCGTTGTAGGCCGTGACGATGGCCATGTTCATGGTGCGCCCGGCCCGGATCGCCGGCTTGTCCTCGCCGGACGCGGCGAAGCCGTGGGCGAGGTTGCCGCAGTTCAGCATCGGCCGGTGGACGCCGTGGTCGCGCTCGCGGGCGATGAGGTCGAGATACGCCGTTCGCGTCGGCCGTGAGCGTTCGACGACCCGCGCGGTGACGGCGGCGATCTCGGGGTGAAGCTCGGTCATGACTGGTCCTCGCGTGGCGCGAAGTCGGGCGCGAAGTCTGGAACGCCTTCAAACCACGGCGGCTCCGCCGTGGCTACCGGAGCGCCCCCTCAGTGCCCGGAGGCAAGGGTCGCGCCGGGCTTGTCGTGGGTGGCGAGGCGCTCGACCAGGGTCGCGGTCGCGGCGTTCATGCCGACGATCGCGACGGGCACGCCGTGGTGGCGGAACTTCAGCACCACGCGGTCGAGGGCGTTGATGCCGGTGAGATCCCAGAAGTGGGCGGCCGAGAGGTCGACGACGAGGTGCGTCAGGCCGTCCTCGCGAAACTCGAAGGCGTCGTGGAAGGCCTGTGCCGTGGCGAAGAAGATCTGCCCCGTCACCCGGTAGGTCCGCGTGCCGCCGCTGCGCTCCGACGCGACGGCGAAGAAGCGCGTCACCTTGTGGGCGAAGAACAGGCCGCTCAGCACCACGCCGAACAGCACGCCCCGGGCGAGGTCGTGGGTCGCCACCACCACCGCCACGGTGCCGAGCATCACGACGCTCGAACTCCTGGGATTGGTCGTCAGGCTGCGGATGGAGCCCCATTGGAAGGTGTTGATCGACACCATGATCATCACCGCCACCAGGGCCGCCATGGGGATCTGCGCCACGTAGGGCCCGAGCACCACGATGAGGAACAGCAGGAACGCGCCCGCCCACAGGGTCGAGAGCCGGCCGCGCCCGCCCGAGGAGACGTTGATCACCGACTGGCCGATCATGGCGCAGCCGGCCATGCCGCCGAAGCAGCCGGCGGTGATGTTGGCCAGGCCCTGGCCGGCGCATTCGCGATTCTTGTCGGAGCCGGTGTCCGTCATCTCGTCGAGGATGGCGGCCGTCATCAGGCTTTCCAGCAGCCCCACCACCGTGAGGGTGAGCGCGTAGGGCAGGATGATCCGCAGGGTCTCCCAGGTAAGCGGCACCTGCGGCAGGGCGAACCACGGCAGTTCGGTCGGCAGCGCGCCCATGTCGCCGACGCGGTGGATCGGCAGGGCGAACGCCATGGCGACGGCCGTCATGAGGACGATGGTCACGAGGGGCGAGGGCACGGCCTTCGTCAGGTACGGCAGACCGTAGATCAGCGCGAGCCCGGCCGCCGTCATGGCGTAGACGATGGGGCCCTGGCCGATGAGCTCGGGCATCTGCGCGAGGAAGATGAGGATCGCCAGGGCGTTGACGAAGCCCGTCACCACGGAGCGCGAGACGAAGCGCATGAGGTTTCCGAGCCGGAGCGCCCCGGCGCCGATCTGCAGGAATCCCGTGAGGACCGTGGCGGCGAAGAGGTGGCCGAGGCCGTGCTCCTTCACGAGGGTCACCATCACGAGGGCCATGGCACCCGTGGCGGCCGAGATCATGGCCGGACGCCCGCCCGCGAAGGCCGAGACCACGGCGATGCAGAACGAGGCGTAGAGGCCGACCTTCGGGTCGACCCCGGCGATGAGGGAGAACGCGATGGCCTCGGGGATGAGCGCGAGGGCCACCACCGTCCCGGCCAGGAGTTCGCGCGTGATGTCGGGAGCCCACTCGCTCCGCAGGTTGCGTCGGGTCATGGAGAACAGGTCCGTCCGCCCCGTGCGCCGGGCCCGCTCGGGGCGGCGTCGTCGGGGGATGCCAGGAGAATGCGCGGCGCTCTTGCGGCGCCCGCGCGGAGACGCGGTCCGATGCGGTGCGGGCGGCCTATGGCGGCCCGAGACGGCTGTAGAGGCGGGCGCGATCCTTGAGCATGCCGGCCCCATAGCATGGGCGTCGCCCGCAGGGAAAGCGCGCCCGGCTCCGGTCGTGCGCCGGGGGCCAACGTTTACGGTCTCGTAAGCCGAACGTACGATCAAGTACACGATTGTACTTGTCTGCGAGCCGTGCCGTTCCGATGCTACAGAGCGAGATCGATGCGGTCCGGTTTCGTCCCTGGCACCGGCTCAAACTGTCGCCCGCTCTGGAGGCACAGTTCCGTGCCGGGGAAGACGGGCGCTCGGGGACCCATATTCGGTCCTGGCTCCTCGTCTTCATCCTCTTCAACATTCTGTCTTTGAAGCTCGACTACGAGGCGTTCGGGCCCGAGGCGTTCGTGGTTCCGGCCTTCCTCACCCTCGGCGTGTTCACGCCGGTCGCCTGCCTGGCGATCCTGTGCCTCAACGACCGTCCCTCGCCCCTGCGCCGCACCGCGGCGGCGACGGTCACGAGCCTGCTCGACATGGCCATCGTCCTCAACAGCGCCCGGACGGTGCCGAACGGGCACGCGGACGTGTACATCGCCCTTGCGGTGATCGTGCCCCTGGTGGTCGGGCTCATCGCCGCCCTGTCGTTCCGGCACAGCCTCGTGTTCTGCGGCCTCGCGTTCGTGCTCTACCTCGGCTGGGTCGTGGCCCTGCCGCAGGGCGATCTGTCGGGGAACGGACTGCCGTTCCTCGTGGCGAGCCTGATCCTGGTTCCGATCAAGATCAGCTTCTCGCGGGAGCGCCAGGAGAAGGAGGCGTTCCTCCTGCGGCTCTCCCTCGAAGCCAAGGCGGCCGAACTGGCGCAGGCCAATGCGCGCCTCAAGAGCCTCTCGGAGACCGACGCCCTCACGGGCCTCGCCAACCGGCGGGCCTTCGGCGAAACCCTGGCCGCGGCATGGGGAGAGGCCGAGGATTGGTGCTGCGTCGTCGCCGTCGACATCGACCACTTCAAGGATCTCAACGATGCGGCCGGCCACCCCGAGGGCGACCGCTGCCTCGTCGCCGTCGCGGCCGCCCTCGACGGACCGACCCGGGCGGCCGGCGGCCTCCTCGCCCGCTACGGCGGCGAGGAGTTCATGGCGTTCGTGCCCACCTGCCCCCCGGAGGCGGCCCTCGACTTCGGCGAGCGGCTGCGGCTGGCAGTCGAGTCCACCGACTTCCGTTACCGCGCGAACGGCCGCGACCGGGTCGTCACCGTCAGCGTCGGCGTCACCGCCGCCCACGGGGTGACGGGGGCCTGCGGGGTCAGGCCCGCCGCACTCCTGAAGGCCGCCGACATCGCGCTCTACGGGGCCAAGACCCGGGGCCGGAACCGCGTCGCGGCGTGCCCCGTCCAGCCGGAAGCGGCCAATTGCGACGACGGGTCCGCCCCCGGTGTGCCGGCCGCCTACTCGGCCGCGTCCTCGTAGGGCGCCGCCGCGCCGAGGAAGCCGCCGGACTGGCGCTGCCACAGGCGGGCGTAGAGGCCGCCCGTGCGGACGAGTTCCGCGTGCGTCCCCTCCTCGACGATGCGCCCGGCCTCGATGACGATGAGGCGGTCGAGGGCCGCGATGGTGGACAGCCGGTGGGCGATGGCCAGCACGGTCTTGCCCTGCATCAGGGTGTCGAGGCTGTCCTGGATCGCCGCCTCGACCTGGCTGTCGAGGGCCGAGGTCGCCTCGTCGAGGATGAGGATCGGCGCGTCCTTGAGGATCACCCGCGCGATGGCGATGCGCTGGCGCTGGCCGCCGGACAGCTTCACCCCGCGCTCGCCGACCTGGGCGTCGTAGCCCGTGCGGCCCTTGTGATCGACGAGGTCGGCGATGAACGCGTCGGCCTCGGCGAGGCGCGCCGCCCGCTCGACCTCGGCCTGCGTGGCGTCGGGGCGGCCATACGCGATGTTGTCCCGGATCGAGCGGTGGAGGAGCGAGGTGTCCTGGGTCACCATGGCGATGGCGCCGCGCAGCGACGCCTGACTGACCCCGGCGATGTCCTGCCCGTCGACCCGGATGCGGCCGCTCTCCAGATCGTGGAGGCGCAGCAGCAGCGCCGTGATGGTGGTCTTGCCCGCCCCGCTCACCCCGACGAGGCCGACCTTCTCGCCGGCCCGGATGTGGAGGTTCAGCCCCTCGATGATGCTGGCGTCGCCCCGCCCGTAATGGAAGCTGACATCCTCGAAGCGGATGTCGCCGCCCGTGACCTCCAGCGTGGCGGCTCCGGGCCGGTCGGTGATGGCGTGGGGGCGCGCGATGGTCTGCATGCTCTCCTGGATGACGCCGACATTCTCGAAGATACCGCGCACGGTCTGCATCACCCAGCCCGACATGGCCATGAGACGCAGCACGAGGGCGAGGCCGGCCGCCGCCTCGCCCGTGGTCATGCCGCCGCGCTGCCACAGGACGAGGCAGACGCCGGCCGTGGAGACGATGAGGGCGCTGTTGAGTAGGCCGAGCACCGTGGTGGTGGAACTGACCAACCGGAACTGGTGCAGATACGCCTTGGTGTGGATGTCGACGGCGTCGCGTACGGCGGCGCGCTCCTCGCGGTCCCGGGCGAAGAGCTTCACGGTCAGGATGTTGGTGTAGCTGTCGACGATGCGGCCGATGAGGGCCGAGCGGGTGTCGGCGGTGACGAGGGAGCGCTTGCGGGCGCGGGGCACGAACCAGCGGGTGAGGAAGCCGTAGGCCACGACCCACAGGACCACCGGCAGGGCGAGCCACAGGGAGATGGAGCCGAACAGCCCCACCGCCGTCACCGCGTAGATCGCGACGTACAGCAGGGTGTCGATGAACACGACGGCGAGTTCGCGCACCGCCGGGCCGACCTGCACGACGCGGTTGGCGAGGCGCCCGGCGAAATCCGCCTGGAAGTACGAGAGCGAGTGGCCGAGGGTGTAGAGGTGCGTGCGCCAGCGGATCTGGTTCGTCACCTGGGGCACGATGAGCTGGTTCGACAGGATCTCGTGCAGCCAGATGGTGATGGGGCGCACCACGAGGACGAGCCCGCCCGCGAGGAGAATCTTGGTGCCGTGCTCGGCCCAGAACGTCGCCCGGTCGGCGGTGTTGAGGAGATCGATGAACCAGCCCATGAGCAGGTAGAGCGACGCCTCCACGCTGCCGGCGACCACGGCCACCACGAACAGCGCGACGAGCGCCGCGCGCACGGGCTTCAGGTAGAAGCCGGCGAACCCCGTCACGGTCTTGGGAGGCATGCGCCCGTCGTCGAAGGGCGCGAACGTGTCGATGCGGCGCTCGAGCCAGTCGAGGAACATTTTTGGGTATCCCGTTGGGTTCGCAACCCTACAGCTAAGCGGCCATGATCCCCTGCCAACCGGGGGGCGATGCCGCACGATGTTGTCTCCGCGCGCCGCATGGTGCCTTCTGGAGGCACCCCCGTCATTCCGGGGCGCCGAAGGGGAACCCGGAATGACGATGCGGGTGTCAGAACAGGCGTTCCCACCAGCCGCCCACCCGAACCCGAAACCGTCATGCTCCGCCTCGCCCTGTACCAGCCCGACATTCCGCAGAACACCGGCACCCTGCTGCGGCTCGCCGCCTGCCTCGGGATCGCCGTCGAGATCATCGAGCCGGCGGGGTTCGACGTGTCCGACCGGCACCTGCGCCGCTCGGGCCTCGACTACCTCGACCACGTGACGATCACCCGGCACCGCTCCTGGGGGGCGTTCGACGCCTGGCGGCGGGAGGCCGGCATTCGCCTCGTGCTGGCGACGACGCGGGGCGCCCTGCCCTACACGGACTTCGCCTACGCGCCCGGCGACTGCCTGCTCATGGGTCGCGAATCCGCCGGCGTGCCCGACGCCGTCCACGACGCCGCCGACGCCCGGGTGGTGGTGCCGATCCGCCCCGGGATGCGCTCGCTGAACGTGGCGGTGTGCGCGGCGATGATCGTGGGCGAGGGGCTGCGGCGGACGGCGGGCTTTTCGAGGCACGTTTGAACAGCGTGCACAACCGCACTTGAACGTCGTTCAAACCGTGGCACTTTCCCCTTCGACGGCAGCGGCCGTCCCACGGGAGATCGCTCCATGTTCAACCTGTTCAGAACCCTCGCCCGGGGCGCCGCCGCCCAGGCCCGCGAAGACCTCATCGACCGCAACGCCCTGCTGATCCTCGACCAGCAGATCCGCGAGACCCGCGCCTCCCTGGAGCGCAGCCGCCTGGCGCTCGCCGCCGCCGTGGCGGGCGACAAGGCCGAGGCCCGACGCCTCGCCGAGGTCGAGGCCCGCGCCGCCGACCTCGAGGAGCGCGCCGTGGCGGCCCTCGACGCCGCCCGCGAGGATCTCGCCCGGGAGGCCGCCGACGCCATCGCCGAACTGGAAGCGGAAGCCGAGGCCGTCCGCGCGGCGCGGGCACGGTTCGCCCACGAACTCACCCGCATCCGCGCCGTGGTGGCCGATGCCACCCGCCGGCAGGCCGAGCTGGAGCGCGGCCGGCGCATCGCGGCGGCGGCGGAATCCGCCCGCCGCCTCGGCGTCTCCGCCACGCCGGAGGACCGCGCCACCCTGCGCGAGGCCGAGGCGACGCTCGCCCGCCTGCGCGGCCTCCAGGCACAGGCCGCCGACACGGAAGCCGCGCTGGCGGACGCCGAGCCCGGCGCCGACATCGCCGAGCGCCTGGAGCGCGAAGGGTTCGGGAAGGCCACCCGCCCGACGGGCCGCGCGGTGCTCGAACGGCTGCGCGGGCGGGTCACCGCCGAAGCGTAGGCCCCGCGTACGGGACGGCTCACCTCATCCCGCGACCCGCACGGGTCCTCACTCTTGGAAGACAGGACGATCGCAAGTGGACCGCGCCGTCATTCCGGGGCGCCGCAGGCGAACCCGGAAACCAGAGCCGCCGACAGCGTAGAATCCTGCGAAACCTGTGTTTCTGGATCCCGGGCTCCGCTTCGCGGCCCCGGGATGACGGGGTGCTCAAAGACTTCGGGCAGACCGATACTCTCCTTTCAGAGGAGGGAGCCCGGTGCGTCCTCGGCAGGCGTCAGTCTTTAACTGATAACTTTTCAAAAAATATCGATAAAATTCTTCAATTCCGTGATCCACCCCAGAAAATCGAGGAAACACCCCATGTCCAACGAAACCACGCAGCATTCCGGCGCCTGGGTCGCCTTCACCTACGCGTCGTTCCTCGGCGCCGCGCTCATGGTGGCGCTCGGCATCCTGTTCATGCCCATCGACATCTGGATGAAGGGCTACTTCGCCATGGGGGTGATCATGCTGGTCCAATCCTGCATCACCGCGACGAAGACCGTGCGCGACGTCCACGAGGGCCGGCGCATGGTCAACCGCATCGAGGACGCCAAGACCGAGCGCCTGCTGATGTCGGTCGGCAAGGATTGAGGGCGAGCATTGAGGGCGAGGATTGAACCGCCGGGATCGATATGGGACATCGGGGCCATGACGCGCCCCGACACCCCCTTCACGCCCCTGCCCGACGCCGAGCTGACGGCCCTGAAGGGCGAGGCGACGGCGTGGTTCACCACCCTGCGCGACCGCATCGTCGCCGCCCTGGAGGCCCTGGAGGACGAGGCGACGGGGCCGTTCCACGAGGACGCGCCGGCCGCGCCGGGCACGTTCGAGAAGACGCCGTGGCAGCGCACCGACCACACCGGCAAGCCCGGCGGCGGCGGCACCATGGCGATCCTGAAGGGCCGGGTGTTCGAGAAGGCCGGCGTCCACGTCTCGGCCGTGCACGGCGAGTTCGCCCCCGAGTTCCGGGCGCAGATGCCGGGCGCCGCGGAAGACCCGCGCTTCTTCGCCACCGGCATCTCGCTCATCGCGCATCCGTGGAACCCGAACGCGCCGACCGTCCACATGAACACCCGCTTCGTCGCCACCACGCGGACGTGGTTCGGCGGGGGCGCCGACCTGACGCCGGTCCTCGACCGGCGGCGCAACCAGGAAGACCCGGACAGCGTCGCGTTCCACGCCGCCATGAAGGCGGCCTGCGACGCCCATGCGCCGGCCGCCGACTACGCCCGCTACAAGGCGTGGTGCGAGGAATACTTCTACCTGCCCCACCGCAAGGAGCCGCGCGGCATCGGCGGCATCTTCTACGATTATCACTGGACCGGGGACCCGGCGGCGGATCTGGCCTACACCCGCGACGTCGGCGGGGCCTTCCTGAAGGCGTACCCGGCGATCATGCGCGCCAACATAGCCACCCCCTGGACGGAGGCGGACCGCATCGAGCAGCAGGTCCGGCGCGGGCGCTACGTCGAGTTCAATCTCCTGCACGACCGGGGCACCATCTTCGGCCTCAAGACCGGCGGCAACGTCGCCTCGATCCTGTCCTCCCTGCCGCCGACCGTGCGCTGGCCGTGAGCGCGGCAGGCTCGACCGACACCGCGCTGCCGACCCGGTTCGCCCCGCAGCAGGACGCGGCGCTGAAAGCCATCGCCGCCTGGCGCAAGGGCGGGGGCGCCCAGGTGTTTCGCCTGTTCGGCTATGCCGGCACCGGCAAGACCACGCTGGCCCGGCGCATCGCCGACGACGTCGACGGCACGGTGGTGTTCGGCGCCTTCACGGGCAAGGCCGCGTCCGTGATGCGCGCCAAGGGCTGCCACGACGCGGCGACGATCCACAGCCTCATCTACCGCACCAAGGAGACGGAGGACGGCGGCCCGGCCTTCACCCTCAACCGCACCGGGCCCATCGCCAAGGCCGAACTCGTCATCATCGACGAGTGCTCGATGGTGGATTCCGATCTCGGCAACGACCTCCTGTCCTTCGACAAGCCGGTGCTGGTGCTGGGCGACCCCGCGCAGCTGCCGCCCGTGCGCGGCGGCGGCTTCTTCACGGAGGCCGAGCCCGACGTGATGCTCACGGACGTCCACCGCCAGGCCGCCGACGACCCCATCGTCCGCATGGCGATGACGATCCGCGAGGGGGGCCGGCTCAGCATCGGCGAGTACGGCCGCAGCCGCGTGGTCTCGCGCCGCAGCCTCGACCCGAAGGCGGTCATCGCCGCCGATCAGGTGCTGGTGGGCATGAACAAGACCCGGCGCCTCTACAACAACCGCTTGCGCGAGATCGCCGGCCACACCGACCCGATGCCGGCGGTGGGCGAGAAGCTCGTGTGCCTGAGGAACGACCGCACCAAGGGGCTGCTGAACGGCTCGACTTGGACGGTGCAGGCCCAGCGCGCGGCGCAGCGCCCCGACACGATCCGCCTCGACGTGGTGCCGGACGACGATCCGGCCCTGCGGCGGCGCCCCGTGGACATCAAGGTGCTGCGCGCGGTGATGTCCGGTTCCGAGGAGGAGATCCCGGCCTTTCTCAAGCGCGAGACCGACGAGTTCACCTACGGCTACGCCCTGACCGTCCACAAGGCGCAGGGCTCGCAATGGGACAGCGTGGTGCTGTTCGACGAGTCCTTCGCGTTCCGCGAGCACCGGGCGCGCTGGCTTTACACGGGCCTGACCCGGGCGGCGGAGGCGATCACCGTGGTGGTCTGAAGCGCACGACGCTCCCCTACGCCGCCTCCGGCACCGTCAGCCGCGCGGTGATCGCCGCCAGGGTGTCGGCGGTCAGGGCTTCGAGGGCCGTCAGCGTCTCCGCGTCGGGCGGGGCGCCGCCCGAGCGGGCGTCCTCCTCCATGACGGCGAGGCGCGCCGCCAGGGCCCGGCCGCCGACGTTGAGGCTCATGGATTTGAGGCTGTGGGCGGCGCTCGCGAGGGCCGCCGCGTCTCGCGCCGCGCAGGCCGCCGCGATCTCCGCCAGGGCGACGGGGGCGTGCTCGGCGTAGAGGGCGACGATGCGCGCGGCGAATCCGCTGCCGGCGGACCGCGCCATCTCGACGAGGCCGCCGACGACCTCCTCGTCCAGCAGGGTGTCGGGCGCGGAGATCACCGCCTCCGGCGCATCCCCGGACTGTTCCGCCCCCCCGGCGTCGAGGAACCGCGACAGCAGGGCGGCCAGCGCCGCCAGGGTGAAGGGTTTGGTGAGCGTGGCGTCCATGCCGGCCGCGCGCCAGGCCTCGGCCGCCGTGCCGATGACGTGGGCGGTGAGTGCCACGATGGGGATTCGCCGGCCGGACGCGGCCTCCTCGGCCCGGATCGCCCGGGTGGCGTCGTAGCCGTCGAGGACCGGCATGCTGCCGTCCATGAGCACGAGGTCGAATTTTTCCGTGCGGGCTGCCTCGACGGCTTCCTGCCCATCCACGACGGTGACGATCCGGGTGATGCCGCAGCGCGCCAGCGCCGCGCAGGCGACCTCGCGGTTGACGGCGCTGTCGTCGGCCACCAGCACCCGAGCAGCGGGGAACTGGGCCAGGGCCGCGTCGGCGGGACCGGTCCGCGTGGCGGCGGTGAAGGCCGCGCCGCTCGCCAGGGCGCCGAGCGCTTGGTTCCACTCGTCCTGGACCACGGGCCAGCGCAGGAGGTCGTCGGCGAAGCCCGTCGCCAAGACCGTGCCGGCGGCCGGATCGCCCATCGGGGCGACGGCGAGGACCCGCCCCGCCGCGGTCGGGCGGCGCCCGAGGGCGACGAGGTCGGCCGCATCGGCGATCCAGTGGGCGGAAGCGGCCTCCGGCGCATCGGCCGGCACCGGCACGAAGCCGGCTGCGACGAGGCTGCCGCGAAGGCTCTCGACGGTCGCCGCGCCCGCATTCGCCACGACGACGAATTCGGATACGCCGTCCGCGCGCCGCACTCCGTCGGCCGCGCCGTCCACGGCCTCCAGGGGGAGTTCGGTCCAGAAGGTCGAGCCCTCCCCCGGCACGCTGTCGACCCCGATGGTGCCGCCCATGGCCAGGGCGAGGCGCTGGGCGATGGAAAGGCCGAGGCCGGTGCCGCCGAAGCGCCGGGTGGTCGACTGGTCGGCCTGCGAGAACGCCGAGAAGATGGTGCCCGCCTTCTCGGGCGGAATGCCGATCCCGGTGTCGCGCACGCTGAGGCGCAGGCGGTCCGGCCCGGCCCGTTCGAGGCGGACCAGCACATGGCCCTGGGGCGTGAACTTCAGGGCGTTGTTGACAAAGTTCGACAGGATCTGCCCCAGGCGCACGGGGTCGCCGACGATGCGGCCGGGCACGTCGGGGGCGATGGTGGCGGCGAGATCGAGGTTCGCTTCGCGGGCCTTCTCGGCGAACAGCGACACCACCGTGTCGACGATCTCGGCGGGCACGACGGGGATGCGCTCGAGGTCGATCTTGCCGGCCTCGACCTTCGCGAAGTCGAGGATGTCGTTGATGATGGCCAGCAGGTTCTGCCCCGAACGGGCGATGACCTCGGCGTAGCGCTTCTGCCGGTCGGGCAGATCGGCGGCGGCGAGCAGTTCGGCCATCACCAGCATGCCGTTGAGCGGCGTGCGGATCTCGTGGCTCATGGTGGCGAGGAAGGACGACTTCGCGCCGTTGGCGGCTTCGGCCGCCTCCTTGGCCTCGTGCAGGTCGGCCGTGCGCGCGGCGATGTCGCTTTCCAGGCGTTCCATGTGGCGGGCGAGGCGGTCGCCGCGCTCCCGCACGGTGGCCAGCAGGGTGTTGAAGGTGCGCGCCAGGACGCCGACCTCGTCGTCGCGCACGATGCGGGCGACCTCGCCGTAATCCTGCGCCTCCCGGACCCGGTCCATGGTGGCGGCCAGATCCGCGATGGGCTGGGTGATGGAGCGGTGCAGGCCGTACGAGACGGCGAGCCCGAGGGCGAGCGCCAGGGCCGAGCCCAGCGCCGACGCCTTCAGGATCGCGAGGAGGCGGTCGACGAGGTCGCTGGTGTCGGCCACGAGCACGAGGGTGCCGACGGTGAGACCCGCATGCAGGATCGCGACGCGCACCTGGGCGGTCCGGCTGCCGAGCAGCCAGAACGGCGAGCCGCCGGCTTCGAGGTCGATGTCGCTGTCGAGCCGGATGGCGAGGCCCTGGTCGGCCAGGGTCGAGCCGTCGGGCCGCTCGATGCCCGCGTAGACGAGGTCGGGCCGGCGGGCGATGGCGCTGAGCGTCCGGGTCGCCTCCGCCGCGTCGCCTTCGGCGACGGCCCGCGCGCTCGACGCGGCGAAGACCTGGGCGATGGTGGAGAGCGAGTCGCGCTTGGCCTCGGCGTAGCGGTGGACCTCCTGCCAGAGGTTGAAGGCCGCCGCCGCCGCGAGGGCGAGGGCCACGGAGGCGAACACCGCGAGCGCCAGTCGGCCGGCCAGGGAGCGGAAGACGGGCAGGCGCCGGGCGGGGGAGGCATCGCCGGGGAGGCTCACTGCGACAGCTCCGTGTTGGCCGAACTCGGACCGACGCCCCGGGGCACCGGAACGTCGGTGGCGCCGTAACGGGCGTTCAGGATGAGGTTGGGGCCGTCGTAGAGGTTGATGAGGCGGGCGATGATCACCGTGTAGGCCGACTGATCCGCCACGGGCTTCTTCGAGTCGATGATAAGGCGTCCCGACGGCAGATAGATGGTGCCGAGCAGGTTGCGCGCCTCGTCGCTGATGATGCGGTACTCGCGCATCGGCACTTGACCGCCCGGCGGCGGCTTGACCTTGCCCTTTCCGCCCAGGGGCGCGGGAAGTTCGGCCACGAGGCCCACGACCCCGTTGGCGAGCCCGCCGGCGGTGCCGAGGAGGGATCCGACGACCGACGTGACGCCTTCGCGAACGGAGGTGCGCTCCTCGAAGAACAGCAGCCCGCGCATGGGTTCCTCCTTGGGCGCGGTGAGGCTGATGACGCTCTTCTCGTCGAACAGCAGGCCCGCGCGCGGGCCCATGAAGTAGAAGCCGACGTTGACGCCCTCGAGCGAACTCTTCTTATCCACCACCAGGGGGCCGTCCTTCATGATGTAGACGCCCGACCGCAGGGTCACCGACGCGCCCTTGGTGATGTGGAGGCCGCCGCAATACGTTCCCGGATCGAGGGTCGCCGTGGTGCTGACGACGTTGCGGCCGTAGGCCACGTCGTCGGGGTCCTCGACATACTTCTTCGGGTTGAGCAGGTGCCCGAGGTCGATGCATGCGCCGTCTTTGGGCCCTTGGAGGTGGGCCAGGGGATCGCGCAGGATCGGACAGCCCGTGGCGGGCTGGGGCGAGAAGTTCGCCCGGCCCGAGTACCCCCCGGCCGAACAGATCGAGATGGCCTGCGCCACGGCGGCGTTCTCGCCCTGGATGCCCGCCGGATGGACGGAATTCGAGTAGAGCGAGCAATCCGTGGCGGTGATCCGCGCGGCGCTCTCGAGGTGGAACGCCCCCATGGTCAGGGGATCGAGGGCGAGCAGGCACAGCCGCGTGATGCCCGCGAGCTTGGCCGTCGACTGGACGCGGACCTCGAGGCTCGGGAGGGTGAGGAACCGGCCCAGGGTGAGGGCGATGGACTCCGAGAGGGTGACGCGCACGCTCGAATGGTTGTTCAGGACCTCGGCCGACGCCGCGACGGGACGCTGGCTCCCGGCCTGGGCGCGGGCCATGGCCACGGCGGTGCGGATCGCGCTCGCGTCGTCGGAATTGGCGAGCTTGAACTGATTGACGCCCGCGATGCTGCCGCTGTCGGCGGCGCGCTGAAGCTCGGCCCGGCGCTTGATCAGCGAACCGTATTCCACGGCCGCGGCCGTCATCCCGGTGACGACGGGAAGCAGCAGCGCGAAAATCAACACGATGCCGCCGCGCGTGTCCCTGGCGAAATTGGCGAACGACCGGCTCATCTCTCGGCTCCCATGCGCATCGATGGGCATGGACCGGTTGAGATTGCCTGAACGCCGGGGGGTTGCATGATTTGATCCAACACAACTTCGGTGCCGAAAAACCTTCCGGAACATAGATGTGTGGATCACGGAAATGTTATCAGACTAGGATCGATGAACCGCAATGCCGAATTAACCGCCACCGTGCGATCCCGTCGCGAGCGTGTCGCCGTCGCGCCGCGCCCAGGTTTCCCTCACGCCCGTGTCCACGCCCTCCGCACACCGTCGAGCACGAACCCGCGTGGCACCCGTTGCCACGGAGGCGGGGCATTCGGGCGGGACGCACCGGGTGGGGACGCGTCCGCGCATGGAGATCCGGGTGGGGCGAATCCTGGCCGGGCGGATGGTCCGGGACCGGGACGGCGCCGCGGCGGTCGAATTCGCCCTGGTGATCGTCCCCCTCTTCGTGGTCCTGCTGTTCGTCCTCGAGAACGCCCTCGTCCACTGGATCACGGCCTCCCTCGACAACGGCCTCGACAGCGCCATGCGGCAGTTCTACGTCCGCGCCGACCACGCGGGCGCCTCGCAGCTCGAAGGGGTGCGCGCCGAGCTGTGCCGGCAGGTCGCGCCATTCGTGAAATGCGACGCCCTCAAGGTCGATGTCGCCGCCTACGACAGCTTCGCCAACGTCGACCGGGCCTCGCCCGTCGATGCCGCCACCGGGGATTGGCGGTCGGATTTCGGCCGCCAGCACGGGTGTCTGTCGAAGGGCAGCGTCGTGGTGGTGCAGGCGGCCCTGTCCCAGCATACGTTCCAGCCCTTCGGGATCGCCCAGGGACAGTTCCGCAACGGTAGCCGCCTCATCAACGCGGCGGCGGTGATCCAGCTCGAGGGCAACTCCCCCGTCGCGGCCGGATGCTGAGCCGGGGCGCCCGGATCGCCGCGCGCCGCTTCGCGGGCGCGCGCGACGGCATGGCCATCGTCGAGTTCGCCCTTCTGGTGCCGGTGCTGCTGCTCCTCTACCTCGGCACCGTCGAACTCACCAACGTCCTGCGCCAGGCGCGCAAGATCGAAATCCTGTCGCGCACCATCGGCGACAGCCTGTCCCAGCGCACCCGGCCGACGACGGCCGAGATCGAGGACATCTTCCGGGCGGCCGCCATCGTCCTCGCCCCCTACGGGACCGACGGGATCGGCATCACCGTGAGCGCCGTCGGCGTCGGCGGCACCGGGCCCGGCCCCCTGCGAATCTGCTCGAGCGCGGCGGCGTCCGGTTCGCCGGTCCGCGCCCCCGGCGCCGCGGCGCCCGTCGGCGAGGCCGAGGCGACACAGCCCGTGGGCACCCGGCTCATCCTCGTCGAGATCACCGGCAGCTACCGGCCGGTCTCGGGGCCGGGCCCCTTCCGCGATGCGGTGTCGGGCCTCGAACTCGCGCGCCGGACCCTCTGGCCCGTCCGCTACGGCCGGCGCTACGCGAGCCAGAGCCCCGAGATCGTGCTGCCGGGCGGGCTGCCCTGCCCGGCCTGAATCCTCCCCCGCCGGCCCCCGTCCGCGCGGGCGAACACGAATTCGTTCACCCTGTGGCGCGGCACGGGCAGCCAAGGCCGCGCGGATGGTTCAGAAAACGACGGTGGACACACGGCACGCCGGGGCTCATGCCCACACGGGCGCGCGATGTGGATCGTAAAAACCGCAGGGCCACCGGATGTTCGTTCTCGTCCTCGACGACGCTCCCCTGAACAACATGCTGATGGCCGAGGCCATCCGGACGATTCCGGATTGCACCGTGCGCGACTTCACCCGCCCGGCGGACGCGCTCGCCTTCGTCGAGGCCAATCCCGACGCCATCGGGGTGGCGATCTCGGACTACGACATGCCCGGCATGAACGGCGTCGCCTTCATCCGCGCCGCCCGGGCCGTGCCGGGCTTCGAGCACGTTCCGGTGGTGATGGTGACGAGCCTCGACCAGCGCAGCCTGCGCCGGGAGGCCCTGGAGGCCGGCGCGACGGACTTCCTCGCCAAGCCCTTCGACCCCGTCGAGGTCCGGGCGCGGGTCTCGAACCTCCTCGCCCTCAACCGCGCCCGCATCGACCAGCGCACGCGCGCCGCCTGGCTCGACCGGGAGGTGAAGGCGGCCACCGCCCTCATCGCGGCGCGCGAGCGCGAGATCGTCCTCATGCTGATGAAGGCCGCCGAGCACCGCGACAACGAGACCGGCAACCACGTGGCCCGGGTGGCGGGTCTCGTCATGCTCATCGCCCGGGGCCTCGATCTGCCGGAGGAGGAGGTCGAGCAGCTCAGCCTCGCCTCGACCATGCACGACGTCGGCAAGATCAGCGTGCCCGACACCATCCTGCTGAAGCCCGGCCCCCTGACGCCGGAGGAGCGCACCGAGATGGAGCGCCACGCCGAACGCGGCCGGCGCATCCTCGAAGGTTCGTCCTCCCACCTCATGCAGCGCGCCGCCGAGATCGCCGCCACCCACCACGAGCGCTGGGACGGGAGCGGCTACCCCGCCGGCCTCGCCGGGGAGGCGATCCCCCTGTCGGGCCGCATCGTCGCCGTGGCCGACGTGTTCGACGCCCTCACCTCCGACCGGCCCTACAAGAAGGCCTGGAGCGAGACCGAGGCCCTCAACCACATCCTGGCCAATGCCGGCTCGCATTTCGACCCCGCCTGCGTGGCGGCCTTCGCCCGGATGCTGCCGAAGGACGGGACGGCCGTCTGATCCCGTCCGCCGGTTGGCGCCGGTCGGCGCGAGGGCCTATCTCCCCGTCGGACCACGCAACGACGACGGGAGACACCCCTTGGCATACGGGACAGGCTCGGCACACGAATCCGGCGGACCGCCGCAGATGCACGCGACGACGATCCTCATGGTCCGCAAGGGCGGGCGCGTCGTCATCGGCGGGGACGGTCAGGTCAGCCTCGGCCAGACCATCGTGAAGGGCAACGCCCGCAAGGTGCGCCGTCTCGCCAAGGGCGCGGTGATCGGGGGCTTCGCGGGCGCCACGGCGGATGCCTTCACCCTGTTCGAGCGCCTCGAAGCCAAGCTCGAACAATATCCGGGGCAGCTCACCCGCGCCTGCGTCGAACTCACCAAGGATTGGCGCACGGACCGCTACCTGCGCCGCCTCGAAGCCATGATGCTGGTGGCCGACCGGGAGGTGAGCCTGCTGCTGTCGGGGTCCGGCGACGTTCTCGAACCGGAGCACGGCGTCATGGCCATCGGTTCGGGCGGCAACTACGCCCTCGCCGCCGCCCGCGCCCTCGAAGACGGACAGCACGACGCAGAAACCATCGTCCGGCGGGCGATGGGGATCGCGGCCGAAATCTGTGTCTATACGAATCACAGTCTCGTCATCGAAGCCCTGGATACCTGACCGGACGATCTAGGACCGGAACGATTAACGGTCTCTTTTTGAATCACCCCCAGGATTACCTCAAAAGGTATCTCGGGGGAGCCGGACATCATGCGGATCAGGGCGAAGATTCTGGCGTTCGTCATCGCGTGCAGCGCGGTGACGCTCATCGTGGCGGGGATCGGGGTCCTGACCCTGCGGGCGTTCGACACCGCCATCGAGCAGGGGCGGCTCGCGAGCCAGCGCGCCCTCGACGCCGCCCGGCTCAACCGCCACGTCACCACCATCGCCCTCGAGTCGCGCGGCATCTACGCCGCCAAGGACACCGCCGACGCGGTGAAGTACGCGACCCGTCTGCGCGAGAACCTCGCGGCGATGAACGCCGTCCTGGCGGCCTGGCCGCTCCCCGCCACGGCGGAGGAGCGGGTGCTGCTCGCCCGGGTGGTCGAGGGTGCGGCCGCCTTCACGCCCCTGCGCCTGGAGACCGCGCGCCTCGGCACCGAGGTCTCGCCGAAGGCCGCCGCCGACCAGGGCTTCACCGAGGCGAACCGCGCCAACCGGCAGGCCTTCCAGGACGGCATCGACGCCCTGGTGGCCGACGGCCTGTCGCGCCTCGCCGCCATCGAGCGCGCCACCCACGACCTCTACGACCAGCGCATCGTGCTCCTCGTCGCGCTGGCCATCGGGGGGCCCCTCGCCTGCCTGCTCGTCGGCGCGTCCGTCGGCAACAGCCAGATCGCCCGCCCCCTCGTGGACGTCGCGGTCGCGATCCGGCGCCTGTCAGAGGGCGATCATGGCCTCGCCGCCATGACGCCCCGCCGCGACGAGATCGGCGACATCCAGCGCGGCATGCAGGTGTTCGCCGCCGGCATGCGGGAGGCCGAGGCCCTGCGGATCGATGGGGACCGGGCCGCCACCGATGCGCGCGCCCGGCGCCGGGACGACCGGATCGAGCTCGCCGACCGGTTCCAGGGCAGCGTCGGCGGCCTCGTCGGCACCCTGTCGGGGGCGGCCACCGCCCTGGAGGAGACGGCCCGGACCATGGCCCGCAACGCCCGGGACGCCGACGCGCGGTCGAGCGCCGTGATGCAGGCGGCCAACGCCACCGCCCTCAACGTCCAGGCCGTGGCGGCGGCCACCGAGGAACTCGCCGCCACCGCCGACGCCATCGGCCAGCAGGTGGCGCACACCTCCACGGCCGCCGCCGGCGCCGTCGAGAGCGCCCGGCGCACCCGCGCGCGGGTCGACGTGCTGGCCACCAGCGCCGCCCGCATCGGCGACGTCGTCGCCCTGATCTCGAACATCGCCGGGCAGACCAACCTCCTCGCCCTCAACGCCACCATCGAGGCGGCGCGGGCCGGCGAGGCCGGGCGGGGGTTCGCCGTGGTCGCGGCCGAGGTGAAGGATCTGGCGTCCCAGACGGCGCAGGCGACCCAGGAGATCACGGCGCAGATCGCCACGATCCAGGCGGCGACCCGCGAAACCGTGGATGCCATCGCGGAGATCGGCACCACCATCGGCGGGGTTCACGGTATCGCCCAAGGGGTGGCGGCCGCCGTGGAGGAGCAGCAGACCGCAACCCAGGCCATCGCCCGCAGCATCTCGGATGCCGCCCACGGCACCCAGGACGTGACCCGGACCATGGCCGACGTGCGCGCCGCCGCCGCCGAGGTCGGGGCGGGCGCCGCCCAGGTCCTCGACGCGGCGGCCGAACTCGCGCGGCGGACCACCACCCTCGACGGCGAGGTCGCGGGCTTCGTCGGCACCATCCGGGCGGCGTGAGGCCGGAGCCGGTCGCGCCCGCCCCTCCGCGACGGAAAGGCGTCTTCGCTCTGGAAAGGCGCCCCCCGCACCCTTAAATCCGCCGTGTGCAACAGATTTCGATCGCCCCTGCCCTCGCCCCCACGGGCGACGGCCCGCCGCCGCCGCATGCGGCGCTCCTACGCGCCGGGGTGGCACGCGGAATCATCACCGGCGATCAGGCCCTGGCCCTCGACCGGCTGGCACGGGAGGACGGCGCCGCCCGGGACGAGCCGCGCGACGACGAACGCCTGCGCTTCATCACGGGCTTCGCCGACATCTTCGTCACCCTCGGCCTCGTGCTGTTCCTCGGGGCGGTGACCTATTTCGGCAGCGAGAGCCTCGGCAACGCCGCCGGCTACGCCCTCGTGGCGGGGCTGGCCTGGGGCCTCGCCGAGTTCTTCACCCGCGTCCGCCGCATGGCGCTGCCGAGCATCGTGCTCCTGCTCGCCTTCGCGCATGCGGGCTTCTCCAGCCTCTCGGCGCTCCTCACCGCTCCCCTGGACCACGGCGGCGCGAGCCTGTTCGAGTTCCTCGACCTCTCGCCCGGCACCGCGCTCCCCATGGCGGGGGCGGCGTTCGGCACCGTCCTCCTCGTCGCCGCGCATTACCGGCGCTTCGCCGTGCCCATCACCGTGGCGGCGGGCGCGGCCGCCACCGCCGCATTCGCCCTCGCCCTGGTGCTGGCCGTCGCCCCCGGCTTCGCCGAGCGGTTCCTGGCCCTCCTCCTGTTCGTCGCGGGTCTGGCGGTCTTCACCCTCGCCATGCGGTTCGACCTCGCCGATGCCGGGCGCCTAACCCGGCGGACCGACATCGCCTTCTGGCTGCATCTCCTGGCCGCGCCCCTGATGGTGCACCCGATCCTCAGCACCCTGGCGACGGGCGGCGACGGCACCCGCGGGGCGATGATCGCGGTGCTTGCCATCGTGCTCGCCCTCGCCGTCGTGGCGCTCGCCATCGACCGGCGGGCGCTCCTCGTCTCCGGCCTCGTCTACGCGGGCATCGCCTTCGGCGCGCTGATCCGCGACGCCGGCTTCCCCGGCGGCACGGTCCCGGCGAGTCTGCTGGCGCTCGGAACCTTCATCCTTGCCCTCAGCGCCGGCTGGCATCCCCTGCGGGCCCGCGTCCTGCGTGCCCTCCCCCGCCCCTGGGCAGCCCGGCTGCCGCACCCCATCGGAGCGTGATGACCACCTTCTCCCCCCGCGAGATCGTCTCGGAACTCGACCGCTTCATCGTCGGCCAGCACGACGCCAAGCGCGCCGTCGCCATCGCCCTGCGCAACCGCTGGCGGCGCCAGCAATTGACCGGCCCGCTCCGCGAGGAGGTGGCGCCGAAGAACATCCTGATGATCGGGCCGACGGGCTGCGGCAAGACCGAGATCGCGCGGCGCCTCGCGCGTCTGGCCGGGGCGCCGTTCCTCAAGATCGAGGCGACGAAGTTCACGGAGGTCGGCTATGTCGGCCGCGACGTCGAGCAGATCGTGCGCGACCTCGTCGAGGTCGGCATCGGCCTCAAGCGCGAGGAGAAGCGCCGCTCCGTGCAGGCCAAGGCGGAAGCCGCGGCGGAGGCCCGCATCCTCGACGCGCTGGTTGGCCCCACCTCGGGCCAGGCCACCCGCGACAGCTTCCGCAAGAAACTCCGGGCGAGCGAACTCGACGACAAGGAGG
>Ga0182231_1000002_pt1 | contig 139745 bp, 136 predicted proteins | sample G6R1MG_29_FD_129667 | JGI IMG/M metagenome (GOLD analysis project Ga0182231, IMG submission 129667) | Miscanthus phyllosphere microbial communities from Michigan, USA - G6R2_NF_07NOV2016_LD1 MG | ecosystem: Host-associated > Plants > Phyllosphere > Phylloplane/Leaf | place: USA: Michigan...
GACCAAGCGTGCGGCTGCCAATGCGCAGCTCGCCGCCGTGGGCATCAAGGTCCGCCAGGGAGCCTGAGCCGATGCCCATCCTCGACATCTTCAACCAGGACGCCTTCGCGGCGTCCACCCTCACGGGCAACGTGTCCATCGTCGACAACGACTATGGCCGCATCAACGAACTCGGCCTGTTCCGGGCCGAGCCGATCCCCACCACCACCGGCACGGTGATCGTCGAGAACGGCGTCCTCGGCCTGCTGCCCACGCGTCCGCGCGGCGGCCCGGCCTCGCTCGGCACCCGTGGCAAGCAGAAGCCCGTGCCGTTCTACGTGCCGCACATCCCGCACGACGACGCCGTGCTGTCCACTGACGTGCAGAACATGCTGGCGATGACCGCCAGTGGCGACGCCGCGCTGGAGACCGTGCTGGGCTTCCTGAACCGGAAGCTGATCACGATGCGGCGCAAGCACGCCATCACCCTGGAGAACCTGCGGATGGGCGCCCTCAAGGGCATCGTCCGCGATTCCGATGGGACCGTGCTGCTGAACCTCTTCACGATGTTCGGTGTCACCGAGCAGGTCGTCGACTTCGTGCTCGGCACGGCCAGCACCGACGTGCTCGGCAAGTGCCAGGACGTCACCGCCTACATGGAGGACAATCTCCTCGGCGAGACGATGACGGGTGTGCATGCGCTGTGCTCGCCGGAGTTCTTCCGGAAGCTGACCTCGCACGCCAGCGTGAAGGAGGCCTTCAAGTACTACCAGTCCGGGCCGCAGATCCTGCGCGAGGACGTCCGCAAGGGCTTCACCTTCGGCGGGATCACGTTCGAGGAGTACCGCGGCTCGGCCTCCTACATCCAGGAGGATGGGACGAAGTCGGCGCCGCAGCGGTTCATCCCCGCTGGCGACGTGCGGTTCTTCCCGCTCGGCACCACGGACACCTTCACGAACTACTGGGCACCGGCCGACTTCTGGCCCGCGGTCAACGAGGCCGCGACCATCAGCACCGCCGACGCCGAGGTGTTCGTGGCCCCACTCGAGCCGATGGAGTTCGGCAAGGGCATGAAGATCCACACCGAGTCGAACCCGCTCCCGCTCGTGAAGCGCCCGGCGCTTCTCGTGCGCGGCACCACCTCGAACTGACGGAGAGTGATCATGCTGTTGCGCGAGAAGGGTAAGAAGGACGCCGAACCCGTGGGCATGAGCTGGGATGAGGCGCAGGCCGCGCTCCAGGCTGGTACCCATGAGGTCGCCGAGGGCGACGGGACCGACGCGCCGATCGGCGGCCCCGAGGCGCCCGAGCCGGACTACGAGGCGATGTCCCGCCCGGACCTCGACATGCTCGCTGCCGAGCGTGTCGTCGACATCACGAAGGCCAAGACTAAGGCCGACGTGATCGAGGCGCTGAAGGCGGCGCAAGCCTAATGACGTTCGCCTCGGAGATCGCGGAGGCCCGGCATGCCGCCCTCGACGGATTCCGAGGCGAGCCCGTCCGCATCGAGCCGCGCATGACACCGCCTGGGCCACGTTCGGTGAGCGGTCCCGACCCGGCGCGGCCGGTGCGCGAGATCGTCGGCCGCTACCGCAGCAAGCCGATCACCGCCGAACTCGAGGGCAACCGCGAGGGCTCACGCTTCCAGTCCATGACCCGCATCGCCGGCAACGCCATCACGATGCGCATTTCGCCCCCGCAGGCAGCGACCCTCGGCTACGCGCTCGCCGCCAACGACCGCATTGTGCTGCTCGCCCGGCCCGGCGCGCCCACCTTCACCATCGCCCGCGTTGGCGCCCGTGATGGCGGCGAACTGATGCTGGAACTCACCACCGAGGCAGCCGCATGAGCCTTGTCGCTTACGCCATTCGGACCTGTCTCGGCGCCGCCCTGGTCGACCGCACGCTAGCCGGAGCCCGCGTCTACGATTCCGCCGTCCAGCCGATCGAGGAGATGGTCAAGCCGGAGCCGCAGCCGTTCCTCGTCGTGTCCACCGACGACGAGGAGATCACATCGACCGGGTGGGCTCTGCTCGATGCCGACCGCGAACTCAACTTCGTGGTCGAGATCGCGATCGGCGGCATCACCAAGATCGACCTGCCCGAGGCCGAGGGCGGCGGCGCCGCGCTACGCCTCGACATCCCGCACTCGGACGAGGGTCTGGAAACCACCCTCAACATGGTCGGCCGACAGATTTTCCGCGAACTCCAGATCGGCGGCCCGTGGTCGGACCTGCTGCGGGAGATCACGTTCGGCCTGAAGAAGGTCACTGTGCGCCGCGGCGCCAACACGGAGCAGGGCACCCGGTTCGCGGCGCGCCAGTACGTGTTCACCGCCGACACTATCGCGGAGCCGGAGTTCGGCGCCGAGCCCGAAGGGGCCTGGGTTCGCCTGCTCGACCTGATGGAGGCCAATCCGAACCTCGCCCGCGACGTTCCGCTGGTGCGCCGGATGATCGTGGGTGACGTGCTGCCGGACTGGCGCCGCGTCCAGGCCAACTACGGCCTCACCGATCGGTCCTACCGCGCCTTCGGCCTCGGCCCCCTCTTCGCTGGCGTCGGCGAGCCGCTCGCCCAGCGCTTCACCATCAACGGCCCCCGCCGCACCGCCATCGTCGGGGCCGAGTCCGCGCCGTGAGCGATTTCGACGATCTGCTCCGGGCTCACATCAGGCTGCGGCACACTGTCGAGGAGCTTCGGCACCAAGCGTCCAACATGCTGCGTGTCGGGACCATCAAGGAGACCGACGGCCAGAAAGGGTACCAGGTCGAGTTCGGCAAGGACGATGACGGCATGCCCCTGCCGAGCGCGTGGTTTCCCCACCCCGAGCAGGGCGGCGCCTTCAAGACTTGGCGGCCCCTCACCAAGGAGCAGATCGTCTACGTGGTCGCCCCCGGCGGCGATCAGCGTCAGGCCTTTATCATCCCCCGCGGCGGTTTCTCCGACCAGAACCCGCAGCCGTCGGAGAAACTCGACGAGAACGTCGACACCTACGGCAAGGTCCGACGGGAGACCCGGGCCGAGGACACCGTCGACAAAGTCGGCAAGGCGAAGGTCTCGAAGAAGGCCGAGGGCAAGATCACGGCAGAGACCGGCGACCAGCCCGAGCGGGGCGGATCGGGCGGCATCGGCGGCAACGTCCCGCACGAATTGAACCGCCAGCTGCAGGGCCTGCGCGCCGACCTGACGCAGGCCCGCAACGAGATCGCCGGCCTGCACGAGGCGGCATCGAAGATGCGCCAGATCGCGCAGGGCCGGATCCCCGAACTCGCCGCGCTGATCCCGATCCTCAACGGCGACCCGGACAGCCTGGAAAAGGCGGCCAAGGGCGCGCTCGGCAATCTCGAAGGGTACATGGCCAAGGCGGTGCAAGGCGCCATCGGCAAGCTCACCAACGGCTTCATGAACAACGCGCTCGGGTTGGTGCAGGGGTTCGTGGCTGGCCAGATCGGCGGCATTCTCGACCAGGTCCAGCATCTCGCCTCGTCGGGCGGCCTGAGCGCGGCGGCGGGCCAAGCGCTCGATGTGGCCGTGGGCGAGGCGCGCGGCATGATCGGTGACGCCGTCAGCGGCACCACGGCCGGCCTCGTCGGCAAGATGACCCAGATGGCCGGGATCGTTGCGGGCTCGCCCGCGGAAGCTGCCTTCGGGCTGCTCCAGGGCCAGATGGGCGGCGCCCTCGGTGGTGCCCTTGACGTCGCAGCCAATCTCGGCGGCCTGCTCGACGGCCAGAAGAACCTGACCAAGGGCACGACCCGTTCCTACCACCTCGGCGGCTACTGACCCCGCGCCAGAGACGGCGCATCCGGAGACCCTCCCCATGTCGAAGAAGACCTACCGGGTTGGCGAAGGCGCCAACCTCGAAGCACTCCCCCGTGGCACCAAGGTCGGCGACGAGATCCGGCTGAGCCCGGCCGCCGCCATGTACGAGGTCGACATGGGACGCCTCGTCGACGTCGATGCCGAGGCGGCCGCCACCGCCAGCGAGCCGCAGACCTCCGAGGCTGACGGCGTCGAGAAGACGGCGATCGAGGGCGATACCCTCACCGTCGTCGAGGACGAGGCCATCGCATCGAAGTCCCGGCGCCGCTGATCCATGACCTCGCACGGCATCGACCGGTTCACCGGGCGCCCGCTGTCCGGGTGGGCGCATGTGCTGCAATCGGTCGACGTCATCTTCGAGACGGAGATCGGCAGCCGCATGATGCTCCGACACTTCGGCGGCGGCCTGCGCCGTTTGCTCGGACGGCGGATCACGCAACGGCTCTTGGCGCTCGCCGCCTCGGTGTTCTCGCTCTCGATCGCGATCTGGGAGCCGCGCCTGCGGGTCGTGCGCGTGTCCATCGCGCCGTCAGCTGAAGAGATCCGGGTCGGAACCGTCTCCTTCGTGATGGAGGTCGTCTACCGGCCGAGGGGACATCTCGGAGACTTCACCGAAGAGCCAGTCAGCCGCTTCGTCGGGATCGCCGCCAACGACAAGGGCGCCCCCTACACAATGGAGTACGCGGCATGAGCACGACCCTCACCGACCTCCAGAACCTGCCCGCGCCGAACCTGCTTCAGCCGGTCGATCACGCCGCGGCGCTCACCGAGCGCCTCGACCGTCTCGTCGCGCGGCTGACAGCCGCTGGCATCCCATTCGACGTTGAGACCCTGAAGACCGACCCGCTCGGGATCGTCGAGGAGGCCGGCGCTTACCGCGATACCCTCCAGGCTCAGGCAATCAACGACGCAGCCCGTCAGCTGCTCGTCGCCTTCGCCACGAAGTCCAACCTTGACCACCGCGGCGCCGGCGTCTCCACGCCCCGCTTGGCTGGCGAGACCGACGACCACTACCGCGAGCGCATCGCCAACGCCCTGGAGCGTCCGTCGACCGCCGGCTCGGCCGCGGGCTACCGCGAGCACGCCAAGGCCGCCGATCCAGATGTGTTCGACGTCGCCATCGTGCGCCCGGGGCCGCCCCGGGTCCGGGTCTACGTCCTCGGGTATGCCGGCGCGCCGTCATCCGCCACGCTGGCCGCCGTCACCGCCGCCGTGTCCGCCGAGGACGTGCGCCCGATGAATGACGTGGTCGAGGTCCTGGCAGCCGACGTCGTCGTGATCACGGTCACAGGCACCTACGACCTCTATCCCGGCGCCGACGCGGGCAGCGTGAAGGCGGCCGGGGATGCGGGAATCGCCGCGTACTTCACCCGGCACTTCGCGCTCGGCCACGACATCACCGTCCCGGGCGTCACCGCCGCCGGCACGGTGGCTGGCGTGAAGAGCTTCCGTCCGCTGCTCGACGGCTCGACCCAGGACATCGTCCTCGACGGCACCCAGGCGCCGATCCTCGGCACGCTCGTTACCACCGTGAGCCCGATCCGCGATGTCTGAGGCCGTCGCGCACCTTCTCCCGCCAGAGAGCTCGACCCCGCTCGAGCGCGCGCTGTCGGTCATTGATGGCGAGCGCCTGGCGCTTTACCCGCCAGCCCGGCTCCTTGACGTCCTCGACCCGGCCACGTGCCCGGCGGCCTTCCTGCCGGCCCTGGCCTACGAGAGTTCGGTCGAGGAGGAATGGCACCTCGCCACCACCGAGGCGCAGCAGCGGGCGCTGATCGCCAACGCCTACGCCCTCAACACGAAGAAGGGCACGCCGTTCGCGATCAAGCGTGGACTCGCCGTCATCGGCTTTCCCGGCGTCACCCTCGTCGAGGGCTTCCCGGCGCTGGCGCACGATGGCTTCATCGCCAAGCGCAACGGCCGGCACAGCTACAACAGCCGGGCCCGGTGGGCGCTGTTCGACGTGCGCCTGCCCGTGTCGGGCACGCAGGCCTTCGACGAGATCGAGCGGGCCCGGGTCCTGCGCGGCATCGAGATCTGGCAGCGGACGTGCTGCTACCTCCGGGCGCTGCACCTCGCCACCACCGTCACGGCGATCCGCGAGCCCGACGCCGTCGCAACCCTGCGCGTCCATATCGGGCTCCACCTCACAGCCCACCGCGACACGCCCCGCGACGGCCGCTTCCGCCGGGCCGGCCTGCGCCGCCACCGCTACGATGGCGTGATCGAGCACGACGGCCTGGCCGTCCGGGACGGCGCGCCGCTGCCCCTGCCCGGCGACGTGCTTCGGTTCGGGGTCCAACAGGTCGATCCGCGGTTCGGCGTCCACCTTCGCCTGTCGCAGACTCGGCCGCCGTCGATCCGGTTCGATGCCGCCATTCTGCGCGATGGCAGCCTGTCCCGGAGCTACAACGGGGCGATCGTGCGCCGGCACCGCCGGATCGGGTTCGGCGGCCTCGTGGCGGCGGCCGACCGTTCGAGCCTGCGCGGCGGCGCCATCGCCTTCGACGGGACCGTCCGGCGCGGCACCGGCGTCCCGGCCGCGAGCGCGATCCTGCGCACGCACACGCTCTTGCGCCACGACGGGGCCCGTCTCCGCACCGGTCGGACTTTCGACGGCACCGCGACGCGCAACGGCGCCCTCCACCGCGACACGGCCCCCCGCTTCTCGGCCACCGGCCGCCTCACCGCGAGCGTCCCATGATCTACCGCGCCTACTACGACGCCCTGCGCCGGCTCCTCGGTGACGGCAACCTCGGCAAGCGGGTGACGCATGTCGGGCTCGGTTCGTCGCCCGCCTCGCCCAACGCCGAGGTGGCGGCACTCACCACCCCGGTGCTCACCCCGATCACGGCCTTCGCCCACCACCCCACCGACACGCGCAAAACCGACATCCACTTCCTCCTCCCCCTCGACGAGGGCGTGGGCTTGGTCATCCGCGAGATCGGCCTCCTCACCGCCGATGGCACGCTCGTCTACCGCGTGGTCCGCGAGCCCATCACGAAGACCGCCGACATGGCATTCGGCGACATCATCGAACTCCAGGTCTGACAAGGAACGCCCCCATGGATTACCTGCCCGAAGTCCTCGACCCGACCTTCCGCGATGTGTCGGTCCTCGGCGTCGACGAGCCCGTCCTCGGCGGCATCGACGGGATCGACAACCGCCCGCACCGCGAGCTGGCGGAACGCGACGCGTTCCTGCTCGCCAAGGCCCTCGGCCAGGATAAGACCCTCGCTGGGCTCAAGGCCCAGGTCGACAGCCTCAACCTGAACTCGTCCTCGGCCGTCCGCACCGCAGTGCTGCTCAACTGGCTCTACGGTGATGCCTCGCCCAGCTTCGAGCTTTGGGGCGCCGGTTTCTCCTGGCGCGACATCGCCCCCATCGCAATCACCGGCACCACGGCCGGCGACGACACCATCGACGTCGTCTCCACGGCCGGCCTGATCCCGGGGCGGACCTACTGCATCGTCAACCCGGCCGGCGTGCAGCTGGAGACCATCAAGGTCTCCGTCGTCCTCACCGCCACCCGCCTCCGGGCCGAACTCAACCTCGCGAACTCGCTCAACGCCCAGAGCGGCGCCGTCGTCGCCCGCACCGCCGCCCAGGTGCTCGACGGCTACGCCGTCTTCAGCCACGGCGACCACTTCTACAGCCGCGTCATCGACGAGCTGCGCGCGCAGACGGGCGGCCAGCTCGTGCTGCGCCGCTCGGCCGACGGCGTCGGCACCTTCGCCGTCTCCTACCGCGCCGCCGGCTCGGAGGCCTGGGCGCTCGCGCCGCTGGCCAGCACCGCGTCCCGCGCCGCCAACACCCGCGACGAGACCTTCACCATCGGCATCGGCGGCCGGATAGAGCTGCGCATCGTCTACACGGCACCGGTCGGCAACTTGAACGCCACCGACCGTGTCGAGCACATGGCCATCCTGCCGCCGTCGCGCGCCGACGCGGCCTCGGCCGTGTCGCGCCCGTCGAACGTCTCTCCGGCTGATCAGGCGGCCAACGTCGGCCAGACCCCGACGCTCACCGGCTCGGCCTTCCTCAGCCTCTACGGCCTCGCCCAGGCCGGCGCCGAGTTCCGGGTCTCCCGCAACCCGTCGATGTCGGACCTCGTGTTCAACTCGTCGTCCGACTTCCTCGCGGCGTGGCTCGCCGTGTCCGGCCAGTCGACGGCCTTCGCCGACCTCGTCGCCACCGGCCCGAAGGCCTTCACGGCGATCGCCAACGCCGTGTCGATCCGGACCACGGATGGCGGTCTCACCTGGGCCACCGGCACCGTCTCAGGCGATCTGCGCCGCGTCCACGCCGATCCCGCCGCCAACCTGCTCGCGGCCGTCGGCGCGTCCGGCGCGATCCGCACCTCGGCCGACCTCGGTCTGAGCTACACCACCCGCACCCCGGCCAACTCCTACACCGGCACTTTCGCGGGCGTGTTCGTGCGCGGGGCCTTCGTCACCGCGGTCGGCGACGCCGGCACGATCCAGCGCTCGATCAACGGCGGTGCCATCTTCAACGCCGTCACCCAGGCGGCCAGCTACGCCGGCACGTTCGCGGATCTGGCCGGTGACGCCAACGGCAACCTCATCGCGGTCGGCTCGGCCGGCGAGATCCAGACGTCCTCGAACGACGGTCAGACCTGGACCCACCGCAACAGCCCGGGCGGCTACACCGGCGCCTATCAGGCCGTCAGCATGGACGACCTCGGCAACGCCGTCGCGGTCGGCGCCAACGGCGCGATCCACACCTCGGCCGACTATGGCGCGAGCTGGACGGCCCGGGCGGCGGCCGGGGCCTTCGCCGGCACGTTCTACGGCGTGGCGATCCGGGGCAAGCGCGTCGTCGTCGTCGGCACCGGCGGCGAGATCCAGACCTCGAACGACCTCGGCGCCACCTGGGTCAAGCGCGCGGCCGGCGGCGGCGCCACGGCGCAGATCAACGCGGTGGCGCTCGACGCCAACGCCTACGGCCTCGCCGTTGGGGCCGCCGGCCTCGTCCAGCGCACCAACCGGGTCGACAGCGCCACCACCACGTACACCGTCCCGGCCGGGACCGACTTCCTCCAGACCAACGCCGTCTACTGGTGGCAGGTCCGGTATCAGGACACGGCTGGGGCCTACTCGCCGTGGTCGGTGCCGACGGCCTTCGCCACCATGGCGGTGTTCAACTACGTCGCCGCCCCGTCGAACCTGTCGCCGGCCGCCGGCGACACCGGCGTGTCGCTCCTGCCGACCCTCCAGTCCTCGGCCTTCGCCTTCGTGGGGGCGGCCGACACGCACAGCCGGAGCCAGTGGCAGATCGCGACCGCCGCGAGCTTCGCCTCGGTGTTCTACGACAGCGGCGAGGTCACCGATCTCACCGCGCACACCGTGGCGTCGGGCGGTCTCCTGGCCTCGCAGGCGACGTACTTCTGGCGCGTCCGGCACAAGGGCACGAACAACGGCTACGGCGCCTGGTCCGAGCCCACTGCCTTCACGGCGCAGGCTCGCCCGAGCAAGCCGTCCATGACGTCGCCGACGGACGGTGCCACCGGTGTCGCCCTGGCCCCGACCCTCACCAGCTCGGCGTTCGCCATGCCGGGCGGCGGCACCCATAGCCGGTCGCAGTGGCAGGTGTCCCAGCTGTCGTCGTTCGCCTCCGTCTTCCACGACAGCGGCGACAGCACGGGTCTCACCTCCTACACCCTGCCGTCCGGCACCCTGGCGCTCAAGACGGGGTACTATGCCCGCGTCCGGCACAAGGAAGCCGGGGGCGCCTACAGCGCCTGGTCGAACGTGGTCGGCTTCACGACGCTGGCGACGCCCGATGTCCGTTCGGTGTTCTCCATCACGGCGCGGCGCGGCAATGGAGGCGTGCAATCCGTCACCACCGGCGTCGATCTGACCGGACCGGATGGCGGTGCTATCGCGATCTCCTCCCGCAACGGTGGTGTGTTCTACACGGCCGACACGGCCCGCGGGATCGGCGCGCTCGGAGCGCTGTCGAACATCATCGACCTGTCCACTGGCGACGAGCAGCAAAACCGTCCCAACATGGTCGGCAACCTGACCACGACCGGGCACTCGGTTGGGGTGGACGCCAGCTTTAACAACCTCGACTACTTCGACTACGTTTTCCAGGAGAAAGCGGGGTTCTTCCGGAAGCGGGTCGTTGCTCACACCAACGGCAACACCACACCGATCCCGCTACCGGGCTCGACCGTCCCCGGTTTGATCATGATCCGCCCAATCGCGGGGGGGGATTGCCTCACGAGCGTCTGGGGGCGCAACTTCAACGCCGGCTACAACGTCCGCTTCGATGACCAGCTTTGGGGCAACGGAGCGAACGGCGGGCAGGCGCCCTTCGTCACCTGTGACGGCACCCCCGGTTCGGCGGCGATCCTGCCGGCCGCCCCGACTGCCAGCTACATGGTCTGGGTGTTCGAGCACGTCACCGGTGATCTGGGACTGATCCAGACCGCGATGGTGCAACTCTCGGGAGGGGCTCAGGGGGTTCCGAACTCGGCCAGGATCTCCACGGGTTGGAGCAACGGCATCCAGTTCGCGATGCTGAAGCGCCTCAACGCCTACAAGGCCTGGGAGATCTACGACTCCGTCCGGTCGCCCGGGTTCTCGACCACGGCCGATGCGGCCTTTCGCCCGAGCCGCCCGTCCACCGGATCAACCACGTTCGACCGCATTGCCATCGAAGCGAACGGCGACGTCACGATCCGGGACGAGCTGGGCGGCCAGTACTTCGCCCTGCTCATCCGCTCCCCCGACTGAGCCCCGACCCTCGCACCCACGCGCCATGCCGGCGCGTGGGTCCCCATGCTCGCGCCAAGCCGGAGCGCCCTGATGACCGAATACCTCTACGCCCTCGCGACCAACCCTGGCCCCCAGACCATCCCGCGCGGGTTCGGTGGGTTCTACGATTGGGGCGCCATCGACGACGCCGAGAAAGCCCGCCGGGGGTGGGTCCGCGCGGCGCCTCCGATCGTCGATCCGGATTTCGAACGGGCCGCGGTCACGTTCGCCGAAGGCGAGGATGGCTGGCAAGCGACCTACAGCGTTGTGCCGGTCGACCTCGACACTGCGCTCGCAAACGCCTTCCGCCTCCTGGCGGATCGCGCCTGGCGGGCCGAGGTCGGCGGGATGACGTTCAACGGGGCGCTAATCCCCACCGACCGCGAGGTAACGCAGCCCCGCGCCATCTCGGTCGGCATCGCCGCGCAGAACGATCCGGACCTCACCGTTACGAACTGGAAGCTGGCCCCGGGCGTGTTCCTCACCCTCGACAACGCCCGGCTGATCGAGCTCGGCAAAGCCATGTCGGCCCACGTCCAGGCCCGGTTCGACCGCGAGGCCGCGATCAGCAAGCTGCTCCTGGCGAAGAGGAAGACCGAGAGCGTCCGCGCGACCCTCGCCGAAGAGCTCGACAAGGGCTGGCCGGCCTAAGGCCGCCCGACAACACCACCTAACCCACGATTCCTCTCGTCTCCCCTGCCGCTTCGCCGGTGGGGTCTCTCACCGTGGAGACAGCAACATGACCTCCGGCGTCACCTTCGGCACCATCGACCAGCGGTTCGCGGACGAGCCGCTTCCCACCGGCCCGGTGGACTTCTCCAAGATCGCCTTCGTCTCGACCTCGACGGGCGCGGACGCGGCTAAGTTCCCCCCGGGCGAGCCCGTACGGTTCACCTCGTCGGACGTGGCCTTCACCTCGAAGCTCGGCACCGGCTACCTCGCCGACGCTGTGCGCGGCGTGAACGCCCAGATCGCCCCCGGTGGGCAGGCCGCCGACATCACCGTGATCCGCGTCGAGGAAGGCGCCTCGGCTGTTGCCTCGACGAAGCTCGAGCAGACGATGGCCAACGTCATCGCCGGACTCAGCACCCTCAAGCGCGTGCCGTCCCGCATCAACGCCACCCCGCGGCTCGTCGGCACCCCGGGCTACACCGCCCAGAAGCTCGGCTCGGATGAAAACCCGGTGGTCGCGGCGCTGCCCGAGACCCTGGCGGCCCTGCTTGCCATCGCGGTGGTCGACGTCGATGATTCCAGCCGTGACGGCGCCATCGAGGCCCGCGAAGCCATCGGGTCGGACCGCATCATGCCGGTTGGCGTGGCCGCGCGCGTCTTCGACGTGGACGGTACCACCGTCATCACCCGACCCATGGCCTCGCGCATCCTTGGCCTCATCAACCGGGTGGACTTCCAGAACGGTGGCAAGCCGTTCGAGCCCTTCGCCAACCGCCAGATCTACGGGCTGGTGAACACCAGCCGGGCCATCGAGTTCGACCTGCGGGACGGCTCGGTCGAAGGGCAGCAGCTGCTCGCGTCCGAGGTGTCCATCGTCGTGCGCGGTGAGACCGACGTCGATGGCGCCATCGCCGACGGCGGGTTCGTCTTCATCGGTACCGACAACGGCGCCACCGACGGCGACCTCTGGCAGCAGATCCACCAGGTCCGCGGCGCTGACATCATCGACGTCGAGCACATGCGTCTGACCCGCCAGTTCCTAGGCCGCAAGATCTCGGCCGGCAACGCCGAGGCCTGGATCAACTCGCTCCGGTTCAACCTGCGCGACCACAAGGCCGACGACGACATCCTCGGCTACAAGACCGAGTTCAAGCCCGACCAGAACAGCCCCGAGGAAGTGCGCCTCGGCCGCCTTACCGTCGACCTCGGTATCGAGGAGGCGCCGGTGTTCCGCGTCGCGAAGCGCAACGTACGGCGCTACCGCCAAGCCGTGAACGACCTCGTGGCCGACATCGCCGCGCGCATCAACGCCTCAACCATCCTCTGATCGGCCGCCGCGCCGCCTCCCATCCCTCGTGCTGAAGGAACGCCGACATGCCGGCCCAGTACCCCTACATCATGGAAGCGATCGACGTGCGCCGGGCAACCCAGCCCGACAGCTCGCGTCGACGGATCATCAAGTCGATGGCGCTGCCCGCGCTGACTCGTATCACCGCCGAGATGATGTCGGGCGGCTCGGTCGCCAAGCTCAACCTGAGCTACCCTCAGATCGAGGCCCTGGAGCCGAAGTTCGCCACCCACGGCCCTGACCTCGACGTGCTGGAGAACTTCGGCCTGGTACCGGGCAATCCCCTGGACCGCTGGGTGTTCGCCGGCTCGATGCGCATCCGGCGCAGTCAGGCGCCGGTATCGGTCCGCGCGATCATCGAGGGCGTGGTCAACGCCTGGGAGCCCGACGAGAACAGCCCGGCCGAGCTGATGGGCTGCAATCACACCTTCGCGGAGGTGACACACTACGAACTCGTCATCGACGGCAAGGAGAAGTTCTACTTCGACGACGACGAGAACGAGGCCCGGTCGAACGGCGTGTCGTGGTTCGCCGCCACCCGCCGGGCGCTAGGGATCTGATCAGCCGTGGGGCGGCTGCCCATCCGCCGTCCCTGCCTCATTCTCCTATCTGCGCAGGCCGCCCTATGCCGACCATCACCCTCAAAAAGCCGGTCATCCTCGGCGACAAGCGGCAGTTCGCCGTCATCGACGTGCCCGAACCGACGCTCGGCGGCATCGCCGCACACGAGATCGCGCTATTCAACACGCAGTCCAGCACCGCGGCCCTGATGGCGATGCTGGTGGCCGAAACCGGATGGCCGATAGAGGCCGTCCAGAAGATCGCCGCCTCCGAACTGGAGGCGCTGTCCGCGATCATGCTCCCTTTCGAGAGCGAGGCGCCGAGTTCCGGGACTGGCGAGGCATCGCCGCCGACGTCGCCCACTTCCTGAGCACGCCGATCCCGGCGCTTTACCGCGAGCGCTGGTCGAGCCTGCTCCTGTGGCACGACGAAGCCCGCCGGCTCGCGACCTGGCACCACGTAGAGTGACGAGATCCTGATGGCGAGACGTACCGCAGAACTCGTTGCTCGCCTCGTCGACGAGGTTTCGGGTCCCGCGCGCGGCATGGCCGGTGCCCTGAAGGGCGTGGCCGCAGCGGGCAAGGATCTCGGCAAGGTCGGCGCAGCGCCCGGCCTCGACAAGCTGAACCAGCAGCTCAAGCAGGCGAAGGACAACCTCGCGGCCGTCGAGCGGCTGAAGAACGCCCAGTCCGGCCTCGCCAGTGCGAAGATCGGGCTGGCCGGTCCCATCGCTGAAGCCCAGCGCCTGAAGCAGGCCCTGGAGGAGGCGCGGGCCAAGGCGGCACAGTTCGACGGGATCAAGGGGTTCTCGAAGACCTCCGGCATCGGCAAGGAGATCGCCGAGACCCGTGAGGCGGTTCGGCTGCTTGCGAAAGAAGAGGCCGCCGCCCAGCGTGCGGTGAAGCTCGCCACGGGCGCGGTCGAACACCAGGAGCGCGCGGTCGCCCAAGCCCGCAAGACCCTCAACGAGTTCGGGGTCCCGATCACCAGCATCACGCGCCACGAAGAGGCGCTGAAGGGGACTGTCGACCGCACCACGGCGGCGATCGAGAAGCAGACTCGCGCGCTCAAGGAACAGCGGAGCGTCGTCGAGCGTCCGGCGCCGACGGCACGACGCAGCCTCGCGCCGAGCGTCGCCGCGTCCTCGCTCGCCGACCGGATGAACCGCACCGGCAAGCCCGCTCGCACCCTTGGCCCACTGGGTGGTGTCGTCGGCGCCTATAGCGTCGCGCAGGGCTACAAGGACGCCGCGAAATTCGACCGGCAGCTGACGATGATCGGCCAGACCGCCGACGCGAGCCGGGCCGAGATCGACAAGATCGGCGGCAGTCTGTTCGAGCTGGCGCAGCAGACCGCAACGCCCATCGACAAGCTGACGGGCGGCCTCGAATCCCTGGTCGCGCAGGGGCGCAGTCTGAAGGAGGGCCTCGCCTTCCTCCCGTCGGTTGCTCGCACCGCCGCAGCCTCCGGCTCGGAAGTCGAGGACATCGCCAAGACCGCCGATTCGGTCAGCACGAACTTCGGCATCGCCGGCAAGCAGATGCAGTCGGCCTTCGACATTATGGTCGCCGGCGGCAAGGCCGGGCAGTTCGAGCTGAAGGACATGGCCCGCTATCTACCGAGCCTGTCGCCGGCCGCCTCGGCGGTAGGCATGAAGGCCGAGAAGGGTCTGGCCGACGTCGTCGCCATGCTCCAGACCATCCGGAAGGGCACCGGCTCGACGGAGGAGGCCGCGACCTCGCTGACGAATATCTTCCAGAAGATGGAGTCGGAGGAGACCGCCAAGAAGTTCAAGAAGATGGGCGTCGACCTCGAGGCGGCCATGGCCAAGGGTCGCAAGGAGGGGCGCAACCTCATCGAGGTGTTCGAGGAGGCGGCGCAGCTCGCGACCAAGGGTGACCTGTCAAAGCTGCCTAACCTCATCGCCGACCAGGAGTTCGCCCGCGGTGTGCGCGCGCTGCTGACCTACCGCGGCGAGTGGCAGAAGCTCTCGGCTACCCTGCAGTCCACGTCGGCTGGCTCGGTCATGCGCGACCTGACCCAGGTCACGAAGGATTCGCAGGCCGCCGTCGACCGGCTCAACAACGCGTTCGAGCAGTTGAAGACCAGTGCGGCCCGGGCGGGCGATGCCCTCGGTGCGAGCAAGGGCATGGGTCAGCTCGGCGAGGAGTTCCAATTGGTCGCCACGGCCATGGAGCGGATCAACAAGGCCTACGAGGCGGGCGGGATCAGCGGCGCCTTCGGGCAAGCTGTGAACGACGCCAAGGAGCGCATCCGGCAGAACAACATCGAGTACGCCGACCAGGACCGCGAGGCGCAGGTCAAGCGCATCAAGGAGATGGAGGAGAGCATCGCCGAAACCCGCAAGACGCTGGCGGGCAAGGGGTACTCTCAGGAGCGCATCGACGGCGCAGTCCGGACAAAAACCATGCAGCTCGCCGCCGAGCGCCGCCGGCTGGAGAGCATGAAGGCAGATCGGGATGCGCTGAGCCCGCCCGACAAGGTGCCCCTGCGGATGGGCGTCGATCCGACGGCACCGATCACCGGACAGCCCGGCGCGATCGGCCCTGGCGTCACGGGCTTCCAGGAAGCGTTCCCGCTCGACCTGACGAAGCAGCCGAAGTCGACGACCGTCCCATTGCCGCCGCGCCGTCCGGCATCCCTGCCCACGACGATCGGCAGCATCGACGAGGTGCTTGGCCCGAAACAGGTCGAGGTGAAGCCGACCTTCGACGCTGCTGCCCTGGAGGATCTGAAAAGCCGGTTCGAGATCAAGCCGACGTTCGATGCGGGGAGCCTCGCCGGCGCCGAGGCGAAACTGCACGAGCTCGGCAAGCAGATGGACGAGATGGCCCAGAAGACTATCGCCCCGCAGGGGGATGGGTCGGGTCTCGCGCCGCTCGGTACCGCCGCCGACGAGACCAAGGGGAAGCTGTCTGCCCTCGACGGCATCAACGTGTCGCCTACGGTCAACGCCGCGTCGATCTCGGCGGCCAACAGCGCGGTGGTGGAGCTGCTCGGGAACCTCAGCCGGGTAGGCCCAGCTGTCGCCGCTGCAGGTGCGGCCGCCGCAGCTGGCGCTGTGAAAACCGGCAACGTCGCCCAGCGGCTTCAGAATTCGCGCACCGACACGGGGATGTAAGCGATGCTGTTCATCGTCGGACCGCTCGTCATCTCCCGGCGCCCGTTCAACATTGAGGAATGGGACCGGGAGGTGAACGGCTCCTGGGCGAAGCAGGATCTGCTCGATCGCGCGCCCGACCGCCAGTTCACAGGCGCGGGCGACGAGCCGCTCAATCTGAGTGGGACCCTTGCGCCGTTCAATCGGAACGCCATCGCCGGGCTGTCCGGCCTTGCGCTGGCGGAATCGCTCTGTCGCACGGGCCAGCCCGTGTTCGTCACCCGGGGCGACGGCCGGGTGTTCGGCTTCTACGGCATCGAGAGCGTGAAGCAGAGCCACAGCGCCATCGGTCCGCAGACCGGCGGCATCGGCCAGGCGATCAAGCACGAGCTGAAGCTGGTCCCCGTCGGCCAGCCCAGCGCGAGTGTCGGCGCCGACATGCTTTCGACCTTCATCAGCCTCTTCGGGTAGCCCTGCCATGGCGACAAAGCGAACGGTGGGCGGTGTCGGGATCACCGTCGAGCTGCTGCTATGGCGGCACGGGAAGGTTCGCGGCACGACCTCGGAACGCCTGACTCAGACGCTGGAGATGAACCCAGGCCTCGCGGCCCTCGGCCCCGAACTGCCGCTCGGCACCGTGGTGCTGATTCCGGACCTTCCACCAATCACCGAGCGGGCTGTGACGACCGCACCGGCCGTATCTTTGTTCGACTGAGGCCGCGATGCCCCTCACCGTGCCCTGGTCCATCAGCATCGACGGTAAGCCCGCGACGTCCGCGTTCAACCCCTACGTGGCGGAGATCGAGGTCACAGACGGCTCGGGCGAGGACGGTGATTCCGCCCGGGTCACCCTGCGGGATGATGGCCGCATCATCATGCCCCGCAAGGGCGCCCAGATCACCATCAGCATCATGGGCGAGCAGGTCTTCACCGGTATCCTGAAGTCACCCCGCTGCACCACCGCCAAGGGCCAGGGCGGCCTGATGATGCTGAACGCAACCGGCCACGACACCGAGGGGCCCGGCAAAGAGGGGCGCCGCTTCGTGAAGGAGGACGGCACCCTAGAGGAGTACCTCACCGGGCTCGGCAAAAAGGCCGGGTTCACGGTCAGGATCGACCCCGCCTTGGCCAAGATCAAGCGAACGCTCTGGGCCTCGGACGGACGCTCGTTCCTCCATCACGCGCAGCATCTCGCAACCGAGAACGGGGCCACCCTCAAAATCTCTGGCAAGAAGGCGGTGATCGCCAAGCGCGGTGCTGGCATGACACCCTCGGGCAAGGCGCTCCCGACGATCCGGGCGACGGCGGGCGTGAATCTGATCTCGGCCGACGTCGAGCCGTTCGAGGCCAGTGCGGTCTACCGCGACGTGCGGTTCTCGTTCTTCGACCGGAAGAAGGCGAAGTTCGAGGAGGAGAAGGCCGACATCCGCACCGGCACGGGCTCGTCCGGCGGCGCAACGGTGGTCCTGCGGGGCAAGGCTGCGGACAAGCAGGACGCGAAGGACCGGAGCGAGGGCCGGAAGAACGAGGCCGAGCGCGACAAGGGCGGCGGATCGGTCGAGATCCAGATCGAGCCCAAGGCCAGGGCCGAGGGTACCTGCATCCTCTCCGGCGTGCGGGCCGGCATCGACGGCAGCTACCGGATCGAGAGCGCCACGCATACGCTGCGCGCGGCAGAGAGCGGTGGCGCGACCACCAAGCTCACGCTGAAGCAGCCCGACGACAAGGCCGGCAAGGACGACCGCAAAGCGGGCGACTGAGTGATGGGATGCGTCCCCTGGTCAGGGGATTGCCGACTAGGCAGATGGCAGCTCTACTTCGGCGCTTGCCACCTCAGCGCGCAGCAAGGCTTCTTCTTCGACGGTCCGCCACGGCGCTCGATACAGGGTCGGGTCTTCCTTGATCTCCATGTAGGCGTGCTCGTTGGCGGCGAGGCCCTCGGTATCGCGCAGATCGCCCATGTGAGTCACTCGCAAGTCGCTCTTCAGCAGGAAGAAGGCCGGGCGCTCCGTGCCCCAATCCGGTCCGTCGTCGCCGCCATAGCCCGCCCGGATCAACCGGAATGAATGCTCGGCATGTTCGAAGCCGTAGCGTTTGAACCGTGTGTCCATGTAGCCCACGGCGTCCATCGCCTCGCGCGAGAAGACGCTACACTGGGCCGTGGCCGCCCGGCTGTAGAACGGATCGGCGGGCGTGCCGGTCCCCTTCTTGAACCAGAACGAGAACCAGTCCCCGGCGAGGTTCGCGTGGCCGTATCGAACCGCGCCCTCAATCCAGTCCCGCTCCCAGCCCGCCGAGAGTGGGAAGGTGTCGTCCTCGAGGATGATGATGGGATCGCAGCCGGCCACGGCGTGCAGCCAGTACAGGGCCCGGTTCTTGTTCCAGGCCACACCCCGGTTTGCCCCCGCGATGTGGGGCACGCCCTCGGCGCGCAGCCACTCCCGGGTGCCGTCGTCCGACCCATCATCCGCGACGATCAATCGATAGGGCGCCTCAGTGAAGCGCCGAACGTGCTCGACCGTCTCCGCGATCTGCTCGCGCCGATTGAACGTCGTGATCCCGATCCCGAGCATCCTGCCCCCGCCCTCGGCGCTCTGACCCTCATCGTCTGAGCCGAGCAGCCAACGCTCTACCCCCACAATTCGGAGACGACCACCATGACAACCGCTGAGATTCAGCGCGCTCTCTTGGCGCGTGGGTACGACCTCGGGGCTGCCGGCGCCGACGGTGATGCCGGACCGAAGACCATCGCCGCCACCGCCGCCTTTCAGCGCGCGGCCGGTCTCGTGCCCGACGGCTTTGCCGGACCCCTGACGCTGAAGGCACTCACCACCGTCGACGTGTCCGAGAAGCGGGCCGAGCCGGATCAGCCTGGGTGGCTCACTTTGGCCGCCGCCGAACTCGGCGTGAAGGAGGGGCCCGGGGCGGCCAACAACCCGCGCGTGGTGCAACTGTTCGCCGATGCCGGGTTCGCCGGGGTCAAGCAGGACAGCGTCGCGTGGTGCGCGGCGGCCGTCGGCGCCATGCTGAAGCGGGCCGGGCACAAGCCGTCCGGCAGCCTCGCGGCGCGCTCCTACGAGGACTGGGGCATCGGCCTGAAGGAGCCGGTCCTGGGCTGCGTCGCCACGAAGAAGCGGGGCAATTCGTCCTGGCAGGGCCACGTTGGGTTCGTCGTCGGCGCGAGCCGTGACCAGATCTTCCTGCTCGGCGGAAATCAGGGCGACGCCTGGTCGGTCGCGGCCTTCAAGCGGTCCGAGTTCACGTCGTTCCGCTGGCCGGCCGACGTGCCGATCCCCACGGCCTCGAAGCTGCCGACCACCGTGGCGGGGGCACGCTCCGGCGTGAGCGAAGCCTGATGCCCCAGGATCGCCCCGTCTTCCCGGTCGCACCCCGACGCGCCGCCGATCCGCTTCCGCCGGCGCAGCCCCTGCCACCGCCACGCTACCCCGCGAACCCGTCCCCGTGGGCGCGCCTCGGCCGCTGGCTGTTCGACCGCATATCGAGGCTCCGCTGATGCCGCTCCTCATCGTCTTCGCCGCAGGCGCCGCCCTGACCGGAATCGTGACGTGCCTCGGCGCGCTGGCCGGCACGGCCCTCGTCGTGGGGCTGATCGCCGGGTTCGCCCTCCGGCCCCTCGTAATCGGCGTCATCGGGAACTGGTGACGCTCGACAGACCTCCCGAGCCGGCCGGGCCCGCCGCGTACCTCCCCACATCGAGAGCACGACCATGAACAGCGAACAGCTGACCTCCCTGCTGCGTACCATCCTCCAGTTTGCGGGGGGCATCGCCGTCGGCCGGGGCTGGATCGACGCGGAGACCTCCACCGCCATCATCGGCGCCCTGGTTACCGTCGCGGCCACCGCCTGGAGCCTCTACACCCGCCGGTCGGCCGGCCTCGTCGCGTCCGCCGCCGCGGTGCCGTCGGTCCAGACCATCACCACGACCTCGCCCAAGCTGGCGAACGCCGTCGACAGCGCCAAGGTCCAGGCGGCGCACTGATGTCGTTCTGGGTCAGCACCGGGCTCAGCTTCCTCGTCAAGCTGATCACCGAGTACCTGGCCAACCGTCGTGCCGAGGACGCCCTGCGCGATCTCGGTGCGGCGACGCAGGCCAACGCCTCGCGCCTCGAGGCCGAGCGCCAGGAAGCCATCGCCCGGCGGGCGGGCGAGGCCGCCGCCGACGAACCCGACGACCCGCGCGACCTCCGGAGAGACCCATGACCCTCACCTGCACCGCCGCCGGGTTCTTCGTGTTCGCCTGCACCGCGCCCGATCCGGTGCCGGCGGCAGCCCGATTCTGCGAGACTGCCGCCCTGGTCCGGTATTCGGCCCAAGACACGGCCGAGACGCGGCGCCAGCTGCGCGTGGCCAACGCGAAGTTCCGGGCCGTGTGCGGGGATCGCTGACGCATGACCCCGCTGGATTTCGCCGGCCTGCTCAAGGAGTACGGGGGGTGGGGCCTGAGCGCCATCCTCATGGCCGCCCTGGTGAAGGTCTACCGAGACAAGGACGCCCTGGTCTCCAGCCACATCGAGCGCTTCATCATCGCGATCGAAGCCTCGAAGAACTCGGCCGACGGCGTGAAGGGCGCGCTGCAGGAACTGCGCTCCCTCATTGACACGAGCGGCAAGGCCGTCGGCGACCACAGCCACCAGATCGCGATCCTGGTGGAAAAGGTGATCCACGGGTTCGGCAACACGACGGCGGCGCTCGAAGGAATCGCGCGCCGCCTCGAGCGCAGCCCGGACCGCGGTGACCGGGGGCGGACCTGATGTGGGCGCGCTTCATGTCCTGGCTCGGCCTCGCCAAGGCCGCCGAGCAAACCTCCCGCCTCGACGCGGCCATGGCGAGCAATCTCGCCGCGCAGGGCGGCCTTCAGCAAGAGAGCGAGGACACGGCCGCCTCGGCGGTACTGGCTCGCCGCAAGACCGTCATCGCCCGCCGACGCACGCGCCGGACCGCCCGCCAGTTCGACGGCCAGAGGATGAACACCGGGGACGTCCGCGCCCTGGTCGACGGGATGCTGGCGACCTTCGACCCGACCCGCTGCAGACAAGAGGATGAAGGCCGGTGAAGCACACCATCTACGACGACGACCGGCCCGAGAACATCCGTAGCACGATCGGCTGGACGGTCGCGATCCTGACCATCGGCTACATCCTGATTAATGCCTTCGTGCCGAACAACGACATCAACATCGCCGTCGACGTGCTGGTCGGCGTGATGGCGACCATGGCGCTCGTCTACTACCTCGGCGCCGCGGTGCGGGCGGTGTGGACCGGGTCTCAGGCGAACACCGACTACCTCATCGTCGGCATCACCCTGTCTTGGCTCTCGCAGGACGGACAGGCCTGGATGCGGGTCGTGGCGCGGCTCTCGCAGTTCGACCCGGCCTTTCTGAACTCCGAACTCTTCGCGCCGCTGAAGCTGCTCTCGGTGGTCGCGGCGGTTCTGCACGTCATCCCGCGCGGGGCGGCGAACGGTGTCGTGCCGACGGGGGACCGGGTGGCGGTGGGCATCGCGCTTCTCGTGGCGGCGGTGCTGTCGGTCGGCATTCTCACCCTCCGGCCGGACCCGCGCCCGATGATCCAGAACGCCCCGATTTGGATGAAGGACTTGTTTCAGACGGGCGAGCGGCTCGTGCCGGGGGCTGCGCCGACGTAATTCTCGCATGCCACATGCAACGCTCGAGGAGACCTATGGCAGGGCGTCCTCCTCCCACCCCTCCCTTAGCCCGCCCGGCTCACGCTCTGGCAGGCTTTTTGTTGTGATGGCGCATAGGCCTCAGAAATTTCCTGCCAACTAATAGATGTAATCCATGAGATGCATCTTATGATAATTTCATCAGTTTCAATTCATGCAAAAATAACGAATCACTTGGCGGTGAAATTCTCAAAGCTTGAATTGGCGCAGACTTATGATGCCCCAAAATTCGATCAAGAAATTCATGAGCCATTTACCGGACAGAAGGATCGATCCCTTGGATATTGATTGGTCTATATTAGAAATCGCCTCGCTTGCCCTTGCCCCTTTCGCAATATTATGTGCCGGCTGCTTGATCTGGATGTGATTCAAAAAAGCAATCATATGATGATTTATCTTGAGGATAAATGGAATAGGTAGGTTTTGAGTGGCGGAGTATCTCCATATCCGCGCTTCATGTCCCTCCCAGGACCCCACCTTCACCCGCCCGGAGCAATCCGAGGCGGGTATTTTTGGATCAAGGAGGTGGTAAGGCAAATGAAAACAAGAGCGCTGCTCTAGCAGGAAGCGTTCAGCATCCTTCGCGCCTTCAGCGGAAGTAATTTTTAACGGTGTTTTCGTGAGGTCCGCTGGAGTGATGCGCGGACGATCAATTGATCATGCCCGCCCCCCAGATGATGCGAGGGTTCGGCTTGTCTTTTCCGCTCAACCTTGTGCGTGAAAATTCTGGTCTCTGGTGGGACGACCGTGCTGTTCGATCCTGTACCCGCAAAATCTTCGGATGCCTTTGGATCAGCACGATCCTACCGCGCTATCACACGACACTCGGATGGTCGCATTATCCACGTTCGAGACATCCAAGCGGGCAGCGACGCCGAGGCGATCCGAATTGTTACCGCGAGAGGCGCGGACATCCGCACCGACCTCTACGGAGAAGACGGTCTCGTACAGCGCTTCGGGGTGCCAAACGTAGAATTGGCGACACCCCGCCAGTGGGCGGCCCCCGACTGATATGGCCATTCACCCGCCTGGCTCCGGCCGTGGCAGATTCTCGGATTCTGCCTGAAACTCCCGGTCAACGTTGCTCGTACCTCCTGTCCGCGTGAATGCGCGTCAGGGAAAACGCATTGTCAGAAGCCAAGCTTGCATCAGCCGGAGACAGACTCAACCCGAGACGACCTTATCGGGCGATCACACGACACAGCGATGGTCGAATCATCCACGTACGAGACATCCAGGCACGCTGCGACGCGGAAGCGATTCGGATTGTGACCGAGCGAGGTGCGGACATTCGCACCGATCTGTGGAGTGAAGACGGCCTCGTTCAGCGCTTCGGTGTCGGAAGCCAGTAGGCGGGCACTCCACCGCCCCCAGGTCGGTCACCAGCCCCAACGAGACCCCGCCTTCGCCCGCCCGGCCCCGGCCGTGGCGGGTTTTGTCGTTTCAAGCCAAATCGCAGACGAAGGACGGCCGGGACCGGCGTTGCAACGCGGACCAAGGGCCTTTCTTCAGCTACGTCCGGCCCGGCGGCCATACCGAACGTCGGAAAAGGCCTTCGCCAGCACCGCCCGACCCTTCTCGTCGTAGACCTCGACGTGCCACGCGGACCAATCGAGCCGAGCGCCTCGGGCCATGAGGTCGATCGCAACCTGCTCGGCGTGAAGACGCATCAGCGCAACCGTCGGAATCCGCCGCCCGCGCAGATCGGCGACCAGATCGTATCCATCTGTGCAGTGGAAGCGGTAAAGCCGCGTCGGCATTGCGCTTTTACCCCCCGCTCCACAGCCGTCCACCGGCGCCTTTCCAGGCTTGGCCGTATCGATTGAACCACCGGCCGAGATGCGGTTTGTTCCTGCTCTGTTCTAACAGGAGCCGGATGCGAGATGCACGCCCATGTCCATGAGCCGCCTGTTGAGATCCGTCTGTCCGAGGCCGAGAGGATCGCGCTCGCCTATCACCGGGCGGCCCGCGGGGATGCCTGGGCCGCGCTGGTGCGAGCGATCGAGGATGCGCTGGCCGACCTCACAGAGGCCGAGCGCCGGACGATGCAGCGGGACCGGCTAATCTCGCACGGCTACGTCCGCGGCGGCGGCCTCAATGCGGCAGCGAGCACCGGCCGGTGAGCCCATACATCGTTCGCGAACTGATCCCCGGCCATTCGGATGCCGTCCGCATCCCGATCATGGGGCAGGCGCTCTGCGCCGGCTTCCCGTCACCGGCCGACGACTTCCTCGAGGGCGCGCTGGAACTGCCGCGCTGGCTTGCCCCGAACCCGCCCGCGACCTTCGCGTGGAACATTTCGGGTGATTCCATGCGGGCCGCGGGCATCTTCGACCGCGACCTTGCGGTGGTCGACCGTAGCCTGAAGCCCGGAAACGGCAGCGTGGTGGTGGCCGCCATCGACGGAGAGATGTCGGTGAAGCGCCTGCGCATCGAGGGCAACGTCGCGCGTCTCGCCTTCGAGAACCCGGACCTGCCGGCCTTCGCCGTGGAGGAAGCCGCCGAGGGCGAGATCTGGGGCGTGGTGCGCTTCTCAATCCGCTGGCACATCGCCCGCGCCGGCCTCGTCCGATGAGCCGCGCCATCGCGCTGATCGACGGCAACAGCTTCTATTGCTCGTGCGAGCGGGTGTTCGACCCGAAGCTCGCCCGGGTGCCGGTGATCGTGCTGAGCAACAACGATGGCTGCGCCATCGCCCGCACGGCCGAGGCCAAGGCCCTCGGGATCAAGATGGGCGACCCCTTCTTCAAAATCCGCGAGCAGTGCCGGCGGGACGGCGTGCGGGTGTTCTCCTCGAACTACACCCTCTACGGCGACATGAGCGCCCGCACGAATGCGGTCTACCGGGACTTCACCCCGCGCGTGGAGATCTACAGCATCGATGAGAGCTTCCTCGACCTCTCCGACGTCCACCCGGATCTGCGTATTGAGCTGGCGCGGGACCTGCGCGCCACGGTGCGGGCCTGGACCGGCATCCCGACCTGCGTCGGCATCGGTGCGACGAAGACCCTGGCGAAGCTCGCCAACCACATCGCCAAGACGCAGCCGGAGCTCGACGGGGTGTGCGACCTGACCGACCCGGTGGCCTACGACCACTGGCTCTGTCGGATCGCGGCGGCCGAGGTCTGGGGCATTGGACGAGCATCGGCTGCGAAGATCGAGGCCATGGGCGTCGACACGGTGGCGGACTTGCGCGACCTCGACCCGCGCCCCGTGCGCAAGGCGATGACGGTGGTCGGCGAGCGCATCATCCACGAACTGCGCGGCCTGTCGTGCCTGCCGCTCGAGCTAGTGCCGGCCCAGCGCAAGGGCTGCGCCGTCACGCGGTCGTTCTCTCGACGGGTGGAGGATCGGGGCACCGTCGAGCAGGCGGTGGCCGCGCATGCGACGCGCCTGGGCGAGAAGCTCCGGCGCGAGGGCCTCGGCACCGATCACGTCACGGTGTTCTACCACACCTCGACCCACGACCGAGGCGACCCGATGCGCTCGGTCTCCACCACCGTGACGCTGCCAGAGGCGACGAACGACTCCCTCGTACTGATCCGGGCCGCACAGCTCGGCGTCGCCCGGACTTGGCGCGAGGCGCCGGGCGACCGGCCGTGGCGCTACAGCAAGGCCGGCGTCATCACCACGGATCTGATGCCCCTGGCGGCCTCGCCGCGGGCGCTGATCGGCCGGCTCGATCGCGAACACAGCGGCCCGCTCATGGCGGCGATGGATGCCTGCAACGGCCGCTTTGGACGCGGAACGGTGGTGCCGGCGCGCGCAGGGCTTACCGAGAGGCGGACATGGTCGACGAAGTTCGAGATGCGGAGCCCGCGTTACACGACCCAGGTGACCGAGCTACCGACGGCACGGGCGTAACCGCAAGCGCATCATGAGATCGAACATTCGACCGTAGGCCTACGCCACGAGTAGAACATTTCGCATCTAAGATGCACCTACAGCCAAGCGGGCAATGCAACGCTTGCTACGCTCACAGTTTCGTGTGCCAATAAATAGACGTATCCAATGCGTAAATTCTATGCTTACACCGCTGGATCCATGTCAGTAAACACTCTTTAACTATGGTTTTTGAGGAAAAGCAAACGCCTCCGGGACCATGAGGCTGCATGCTGCTACTGATCATCACCCTGCTGGAGAGCCAAGCGATCGGCTTCGTTTTAGCTGCCGCCACCATCTGCAGCCTCAGCGCGGGGCTGATGGTGCACCTCCTCCGGCGAGCGGAGGGTAAGACCGGTCGCAGGCGGTTGCCGTGGCTCGGTGCAGCGGCGATCGCTGCTGGCCTCGGGGTGTGGACCACCCACTTCCTCGCGATGCTTGGGTACCGGACCGACATCATTCTCAGCTACGATTACGGTACGACCCTTGTCTCGGCGTTGATTGCCGTCCTGGCCGTGGGCGTTCCATTCGCTCTCTCTGCTCTCCCCGCGCAGGCTTGGGCCCAAGCGCTTTTGGGGGCAGTCTCGGGAGTTGGCATTGGTCTGATGCACATTACCGGCATGGCAGCGCTGGTGGGCTGCATCCAGGTACAGTCGGTCCTTGCCAATGCCTCAGCCTGCCTCGTGGGTGCAGCTTTCATGGGTCTGATGCGGGGCCTGCCGTCCCGGCGTTCACGATATGGCTATCTTATTGCTTGTGTCCTCATTGTGATCGCCGTGTGTGGTGCGCACTTCACGTCCCTGGCTGGGACCATCCTCGAGGGACAGCCCGTAGGCGTACACGGGCCAAACATCCAAGTAGCCCTCAGCATCCTGACCGCAGGAGGTGCGGCAATCCTTTTGTTCGGCGCCGTCATCGCTCTGGCGGCTACACGGCGGTTCGAAGCGCAGGAGACGGCTCATCTTCGCGTCCTGGCGACAGCGCTTCAGAACATGTCGAACGGTATCCTTAAGATCTCGTCGGATGGAACGGTGCAGCTCTACAACACCCGCCTCTGCACCATGCTAGGACTTTCACCGGCCAGCCTCTACGTGGGCATGCGCCTAAAAGACTTTCTTGCGGCGACAGGCCAGGCCAACGGGTGGGACGGCGACCGCGTCGCCCGAGTGGTACACAACCATCGGCTCTGGATGAGCAAAAACACCGAGACGCGCGTCGAGCACGAGTTCGACAATGGGCGCATCCTGTCGATCGCTTGCCAACCTGTGGAAGACGGAGCCGTCCTGACCTACGACGACGTGACACGGGACAGGCAAGCCCAGGAGAAGATCTCCCACCTCGCGTATCACGACCCCCTAACGAGTCTAGCCAACCGACGTGCGCTGAGTGAGCGGATGCTGGCCGACCATCTCTACGGTAGGCCATCGACCCTACTCCTAATCGATCTCGACCGGTTCAAGTCCGTCAACGACACGTTCGGGCATGCCGTGGGCGACAAACTTCTAATGGCGGTGGCAGCGCGCTTGCGCGGGCTCGGCGATCACGGACTAATTGCCCGGCATGGCGGTGACGAACTCGCAATCCTAATGCGAGGCAACGCCGCAGAGGGGAAGGCGCTCGCAGAGCGGATCGTGGCAGAACTTGAAGCGCCGTACACCCTGGGCGAGGTGACGAGCGTCATCGGCTGTAGCGTCGGCTTGTGCAGTAGCATCGAGAGTACCAGCCCCGACGATCTTATGCAGCGGGCCGATATCGCCCTGTACGAGGCTAAGCGGCGGGGACGTGGACAGGCGGTTACCTACGAGGCGGGGATGATCGAGGCCATCTCCGAGCGCGGCCACCTCGAGAACGATCTGCGCCACGCCCTTGCATTGAGCCAGTTCTACCTTGTGTATCAGCCGATCTTGGCCCTAGCGAGCGACCAGATCGTGTCCTTTGAGGCCCTCATCCGCTGGACGCATCCAAAGCGTGGGGCAATCTCACCCGTCGACTTCATTCCGTTGGCGGAGGAAAACGGGCTGATTGTTCAGATTGGCAAATGGGTTTTGGAGGAAGCCTGCCAGGAGGCCGCCACCTGGCCGGCCGAGCAGCACGTTGCTGTCAACGTGTCGGCGGTGCAGCTGCGGTCACCCCTGCTCATTGCTCACGTAACAGGCGCCCTCGCTCGGAGCGGCCTAGCTCCTCATCGCCTTGAACTCGAACTCACCGAGACCGCCCTGGTCGAGGACGGACGGCAGATCGCTCATACCTTAGCAGCGCTTCGACAACTCGGCATCAAGATCGCGATGGATGATTTCGGAACAGGCTACTCGTCGCTCGCCCATTTGCGCGACTTGCCCCTGGACCGGATCAAGATTGACCGAAGCTTTGTTGCCGCGGCTTTGCACGACAGGCAGTCCTTGGCGGTGATCAAGGCGGTGACGCAGATGGGTCGTGATATGGCGATCCCAACCCTAGCCGAAGGGGTAGAGGATGCTGACCAACTCGAACTCCTGCGGGCGATCGGCTGCGACGCTGTTCAGGGCTACCTCATTGGCCGGCCCGCCCTGCCCGTCCGAAAAACTTCGCCGGACATCGTTGGGCAAGCGAAGGCGGCCTGATCAGGACGTTGACCACTCGCGTTTCACCTCATCGGCGGGACGATCGAGCTTGACGGTATCGCCGTCGATGGACTGAACGAAATCCACCGGGATGAAGTGGTGCAGTCCTCCGGCAGCCGGATCCTTTTTCGTTAGTTTAATCTCGCCGTTGTCGACATGGTCCACAGTGCCAACATGCACACCGTCCGAACCGATCACGTTCGCATGTTCCTTGATCTGCGCTGCATCGACCATTGATTTCTCTCCCTGTTTCGGTCTCAACGGAAGGCGACGCGTGGTGTTCCTGGGGATCGAGCAAGCCCTCGGGCCTGTGGTAGGTTTCTTGAATTGCGACCTACCGCCCGAACAGCCAGATCGGCACGGCGCCTGTCGGGCGTCACTCCGCCGGATCCCTCCGTGCGCCCCGCGCCACGATCCGCATTTCGGCATCCGGCAGTGGGCGTTGCAGCTCCAAGGCGATCTCCGTGGGCGCCGCGAGCCAAGTGCTCCAGTCCTCCGGCGTTGTCAGCAGCACCGGCATGGCCTTAGGATGTACGGGACCGACTACGCCATTCGGTTCGCAGGTAAGGAACGAGAACAGCCGGTGCTCCTCCTCGGCCCGGTCGGGGTTCTCCGCCTTCGTGCCGCGCACGCCCGTCCAGGGGCGCCAGATGCCGGCGAAGGCGAACAACGGGCGCGTGTTATCGAGGGCGAACCACGTCGGGGTCTTCTTCGGCTTGGTGTCGGCGTACTCGCTGAAGGACGAGACCGGCACGAGGCAGCGGAACTCGGGCTTGAGCCAGGGGCGCCAGTGTGGGCTCTTCACACTGCGCACGTTGGTGACGGGATGCTCGCCGAACTGCTTCGGCCCCGGGATGCCCCAGCGGAACATCTCCATCACGCGTTCGCCGTCCGTGCCAACCCGCACGATCGGCGCGCGCTGATCGGGAAAGATGCCTGGCATGGCCGGCAGGTTGCCCGTGCGATCGGCCGAGACGCCGAAGGAGGCGCGTATCTCGGCTTGCGGCGTCACCAAGCTGTAGAGGTTGCACATTCGCTCATGTCCTCGACGGCAGGCCGCCCTTCACCGCAGCCCCCGTGGTGTCGAGCTTGGCCCTGCAGCCGACGCCGTAGACGTTAGGCTGGCGGCTCCCGACTTCACGCTGGTAGCGGCAGGTTTGCGTGAGCCGGAGGTAGACGTCCAGCACCGAAGCGTGGTCCCCGAACCGCTGCCGCAGGCCTTCGATGCGATAGACGCCGCGGCGCTCGCACACGCCGCAGGTGATGACGAGCTGCGCCGCCCGGACGTCGCAAAGGCGCTCCATTTCAAGCGCGCTCGGTTGGCGCGCCGCCACGGACAAAGCCGCGGGAGACGAGCCGTTCGGTGGCGACAAGTCGGTCCTCGAGGGCAAGGAGATCCTCGGCCGCATCGCGCAGCGCCTGACCAACATCGCCGCCGGCTGCTTCCTCGTAGGCGAGGGCGATGACCTCGGCTTCGCTCATCGACGCGATTTCAGCGATCTGTGCAGCGGTCATCAGCAGGCTCCTTTTTAGAACAAAGGAGCAACATATGGTCTCAGTTCCGGGGTCAATTGCGGCGTCGGTGCCCTGTGCGGATTGGGGATAACCGGAAACGAATTATTGCCAGGGGGAGCGTCACGCTCCGGTCCGCAAAGGCGGTTGCTACCACGACCATGAGGGGAGGGGGGCGACCGAACCCGCCCTAAAAGGTGCGGGGGCCGCAGGAAATAACCCTTATCCGCCAGAGGGGCCCTTCCTCCCGCACTTTATTCTAAAACACTGAAATTGCACGACTATTCTACATCTGCCGGGCCCACCACTCATTCTCGACGGCGTGAATTGCGGCAGCCGTGGGCTCGGTGAGTGCCCCACTGCTCCCACTTGCCGGGGCTTCTATTGATTCGGCCGTTCCGCCGTGAAGATCGGGGTGGTGATGGCCGTGAACGTCATTCAGCATTTCCACCGTCGCTCCGAAGAAGCCGGATGGACGGCCTGCTGACGCGGCCCGGCGAGGTCCTTCACGTCAACCATGCCGGACCGACCTGCCGGGTCGACGGGCAGCACCTCATCGGGCCCTCGCCGCAGCGGACGCCGAAAGTCTTTTCCTGAACGGGCAGACCGAGGCGATCGACCCGCGTGACGAGAACGCCCGGTTCCCCTGCGTCGCCGGGCCGCTCGCCCTGGTCTCGGGCTGAACGGGCATCGACCTGCCGGAACTCGGTGCCCACGGGGGCCTCGCGCATCTGAAGACCGACGCCGCGCGGTCGCGCATCGAGAACCGGACGGTACCGGGCCAGCGCCCCTTCACACGCGCCGATTTCGCCGCGTGCGGACCGCGCGGCGCGCCCTTCGTCGTCGGATCGGCCTCGGAGGCCTCCGACGTGCGGCGGTCCTGGGCCGCAGACGACGGATGCCGACGACCTCGACCTCGCCGCCAATAGAAGAGACAAGAACACAACATGACAACTGTTGTATTTTCTCCTTATTCGATCTATGATCTATGTATAGACGAATAATATACTGCCATATCACATCAATAAAGCAAACCGAACTCCGAGCGAACACCCAGACAGAAAAATATCACGCCCAGGATCGCGCTCGGCGGATCGAGGACCAGGGAGACGAAACCATGACTCAGGGCGATCAGGTTGTTTTCGCGCGGCTCGACGTGGCGGAGGCGCTCGGCATCTGGCGTCATGCCACGGGCCGGGTCGTGGGCATCCATCCGGCGCGGGGCGAGGCCCTCGCCGTCGACGTGGAGTTCGCCGGGCACGGCATCCTCGTCGGCTACATCGCATCCCTCTTCACGCGCATCGCCTGACCGGCCGCGCACGGCATCCCGTCGCGGCCCCACCACCACCGCAGGATCACACCGCATGACGAGTGCCCTTCAGGCCAGCGTCGCCCGCGCCGGCTTCACGCGCCCGCCCCTGCGCAACGTCAGCCACACCCATGCGGAGGGCGAGGTCTGGCGGGCCATGCGGACGGAGGCGGAGGCGGCCATCGTCGAGGAACCGCTCTATGCCGGCATCATCCAGGCGACGATCCTCGATCAGCCGAGCCTGTCCCACGCCTTCGCCTACCGCCTCGCCCACCGCCTCGGCGACGGCGACCTCGCCCGCCTGTCCATGCGCGACCTCTGCCTCTCGGCCTTCGAGGCGGACCCGCATGCCGGGGCCCACGCCGTGCGCGACCTCGTCGCCATCCGCGAGCGCGACCCGACCTGCCGGCGCTACATCGACCCGTTCCTGTTCTACAAGGGTCTGGCGTCCCTCGAAGGCTACCGGGTCGCCCACTGGCTCTGGCACCAGGGTCGGGCGACCCTGAGCCTCCACGTCCAGAGCCGCATCTCGGAGGTGTTCGGTGCCGACATCCACCCCGCCGCACGCATCGGCTCGGGGGTGTTCATCGACCACGCCACGGGCGTCGTCATCGGCGAGACCACGGTGATCGCCGACGACGTCTCGATCCTGCAATCGGTGACGCTGGGCGGCAACGGCAAGGAGAGCGGCGACCGCCATCCGAAGATCGAACGCGGCGTGCTGCTCAGCGTCGGCGCCAAGGTGCTGGGCAACATCCGGGTGGGCGAGGGCGCGAAGGTGGCGGCGGCGGCCGTGGTGCTGCACGACGTGCCCGCCCACACCACGGTGGCGGGCGTGCCGGCCCGGGTGGTGTCGCGGATCACGACCGCCGAGGACCCCGCCATGAGCATGGATCAGTTCTTCGGCGACGGAATCTGAAAGACTCTTCTGGTGGCGGTTTTCTACGAAACTTGCCCCGCCAAGGCAGATCTTCTCTCAGGCCATCCGTCGAGAGATCGATCCTGGCGCGAGCCGGCAAAGACGATCGACGCATTCCACAAACTTTCATAAATATAGAAATTCGTTTCGTTGACCCGGACGACCCACGAAAGCTAAACCGAGGCCGCCACCGAAACGATTGTCTTTCGGGCCGGCGAAAGAACCCAAGTCATTCACTGGAGTGGGCGCGCGGCGGGCCCGGTTCCGATGCGACCGGTGTCGCGTCGCGGCCGCCTCATGCCCGCGCCGGAAGACGGAGACGAAATCGATGAGTGGACCCGGTCTGAGCGTGAGCGCCTCCGCGGCACGTAATCTTGCCACCGCGACCGTCACCTCGGTGCAGAACGCCGCCAACACGCCGCGCTGGTTCCACCGCCTGCTGCCGTTCGTCGACGTCGCCGGCGGCGTCTACCGGGTCAACCGCCGCGCCGTGGTGCTGGCCAAGCCGGGCCGGATCGAGCTGTCCAACGACGACGGCGCCCGCACCGTGCGCCCGGCCTCCCTGCGCCGCATCCCCCTGTTCAGCCGGCTCGGCGACGCGGAACTCTCCGCCCTGGCCTCCAAATTCACGGCCTCCCGGCACAAGGCCGGCGACGTCATCGCCGAGGAGGGCACCGCGAACCGCAGCCTGACTGTCGTGGCCGAGGGCACCGTCGAACTCACCCTGTCCGGCCCGTTCAAGGGACGCCTGCGCCAGGGGCTGGCCACCGGCGGCGACTATTTCGGTGACGGGGACCTCGTCGGCGAGAACACGCCCGCGCCCGCCGTGAAGGCGCTCTCGGCGGTGACGCTCCTCACCCTCGACCGCTCGGCCATTGAGGACGAGGGCATCCGCTCGCGCATCACCCAATACGTGGAGGAGCGCGACCGCCTGAAGGGCCACACCAACTCCCATGGGGAGCAGGGCATCGAGTTGCTGGCGGTGCACACCGGCGAGCCGCGCCTGCCCACGACCTTCGTCGATTACGAGATCGATCCGCGCGAGTACCACCTCTCGACGATCCAGACGATCCTGCACACCCACACCCGCGTCACCGACCTCTATTCCAACGAGATCGACCAGCTCCGCGAGCAGATCCGCCTCACGGTGGATGCCGTGAAGGAGCGCGAGGAGTGGGAGCTGTTCAACAACTCCGAGTTCGGCCTGCTGCACGAAGTCGGCCAGCGCCAGCGCATCCCCACCCGCGGCGGCCCGCCGACCCCGGACGACCTCGACGAGCTCCTGACCCTGGTCTGGAAGAAGCCCGCCTTCTTCGTGGCGCATCCCCGCGCCATCGCGGCCTTCGGCCGGGAAGCCACGCGCCGCGGCGTGCCCCCGGTGGTGATCCACCTGTTCGGCTCGCCGTTCCTCACCTGGCGCGGCGTGCCCATCGTGCCGAGCGACAAGCTGCCCATCGACATCGATCCGGTGACGGGCGCCCAGACCACCTCGATCCTGCTCCTGCGCGTCGGCGAGGGCGAACAGGGTGTGGTCGGCCTGCAGAAATCCGGCGTCACCGGCGAGATCGAGACCGGCCTGTCCGTGCGCTACATGGGCACCAACGATCACTCCATCGCCTCGCACCTCGTGACCCGCTACTTCTCGGCCGCCGTGCTGGTCGAGGACGCCATCGCCCGTCTCGATAACGTGCTCCTGGGCAACTACCATGACTACGCCTGACGCGCCGTCCGTCGGCCTCCCCACGGGCGTGTTCGGCGATGCGGCGCATGCGGATCTCGTCGGGCACCTCGCCCGCGAGATCTACGGTCAGGGTCAGGCGGCGTCCGCCCCCCTGACTCCGAACCTGCCGCAGGTCCCGCAAGCGCCGCAGGCCCTGGAGAACCTTCCCCAAGGCTTCGGCCACCCCCTGGCGCCCAGGGCGGATCTGGGCACGCCCTCGATCCCGTCGGGCCCGGTCCCGGCGGGCCTGCAGCCCGACGCCGCGACGCTGGGCGCGCGCTCCTTCGGCGCGCCGTCGGTCGGCCTGCCGGGCCTGTCGGGGCCGGGCTTCGCCCAGCCGCCGGGCTCTGCCCAGCCGGTGGGCTCTGCCCGGCCAGCGGGCTTCGCCCAACCTTCGGCGTTTCCGTCCGTGCACCCCGAGGCGCGGGGACCGGGGCGGGCCCTGCCCGAGTTCTTCGTGCCGAGCGTGCCCGAAGTGGCCGCCGCATTCCCCGGCGGCGTCGACCTGCACCGCACGATCGCCGAGGACCATCCGCGCGCCAACGGGTTCGCCCACGGCCTCGCCCCGTCCCTCGTGCCGGCGTCGCCCGGCGGCCAGGGCAAGGACGAAGCCCAGGAAACCTTTGCGCGCACCGGCCGGCTCTCGCCGGAAGCGACCCGGCGGGAATCCTCCCGGACGGTCGAGATCGCCGACGAACCGTTTGCGCAGGGCGAATACTACTTCCTCGCCGACCGCAACCGGCCGGGCAGCGCGTCGCCCCGGGTACACCCAGGCCAGGGTCATGGGCATGCGCCCCATGTCTCGAGCCGGGGGTCGAGTCCCGTCACCGCGCCCTTCGACGTGGAACGCGTCCGCAAGGATTTCCCTGCACTCCACCAGAGCATCAACGGCCATCCCCTGGTCTGGCTCGACAACGCGGCCACCACCCACAAGCCGAGGAGCGTCATCGACGCGACAAGCGAGTTCTACGCCCGCCACAACTCGAACATCCACCGGGCCGCCCACACCCTGGCGGCGCGCTCGACCGACCTGTTCGAGGGCGGCCGCGAGAAGGTGCGGCGCTTCCTCAACGCGCCCTCCAAGGACGACATCGTCTTCCTGCGCGGCACCACGGAAGCGATCAACCTCGTGGCCAATTCCTACGGCCGCGCCAACATCGGTCCGGGCGACGAGATCATCGTGTCCCAGATCGAGCACCACGCCAACATCGTGCCCTGGCAGCTCCTGACCCAGGCCACGGGCGCGACCCTGCGGGTGATCCCGGTGGACGACCGGGGCGAGATCATCTTCGAGCAGTTCGCCGCCTTGCTGTCGGGCCGGACCAAGATCGTGTCGGTGACGCATGTCGCCAACGCGCTCGGCACCATCAACCCGGTTCGTGAGATCATCGCGCTGTCCCACGCCTACGGCGTGCCGGTGCTAGTGGACGCGGCCCAGTCGTCGCCGCACATTCCGCTCGACGTGCAGGCGCTCGACGCCGACTTCCTCGTGTTCTCCGGCCACAAGGTGTTCGGGCCGACCGGCATCGGCGCCCTCTACGGCAAGACGCACCTGCTGGAGGCGATGCCCCCCTGGCAGGGCGGCGGCCACATGATCGAGGACGTCACCTTCGCGAAGACCGTCTACAAGGGCGCGCCGGAAAAATTCGAGGCGGGCACGCCCGACATCGCCGGGGCCGTGGGTCTCGGCGCGGCGCTCGACTACCTCGAAAGCGTCGGCCTGCCGGGGATCGCCGCCTACGAGCACGATCTGCTCGAATACGCGCAGGCCGGTCTCGCCGAGGTGAAGGGTCTGCGCCTCATCGGCACCGCCCGGCAGAAGGCCAGCGTCATGTCGTTCGTCGTCGACGGCCACGAGAACGAGGCGGTGGCCCACCACCTCGACGCGCGCGGCATCGCCGTGCGTTCGGGGCATCACTGCGCCCTGCCGGCCCTGCGCCGGTTCGGGGTCGATCAGTCGGTGCGCGCCTCGCTCGCCTTCTACAACACCCACCACGACGTCGACGTGTTCCTCGAGGCGCTGCACGCCCTGCCGCGCCGCTGACCCCCTAACCGGCGGCGGCCGATGGGCCGCCGTCCCCGAGAAAGTGAGCGTACCATGCGTCCCCAGACCCTCCTTCGCCGCACCGTCCTGGCCGCCGCCTGCGGCGCGCTCGCCCTGATGGCGGGACCACGGCCGGCCGAGGCGGCGGATGTAAAAGAGGTCCGCCTCGATTGGGCGACCTACAATCCGGTGAGCCTCGTCCTGAAGGACAAGGGCTATCTCGAAGAAGCCCTGAAGGAGAGGGGCATCGCCGTGCGCTGGGTGCAGTCGCAGGGGTCCAACAAGGCTCTGGAGTTCCTCAACGGCGGCGCCCTCGATTTCGGTTCCTCGGCCGGGGCCGCCGCCCTGCTGGCGCGAATCAACGGCAACCCGGTGAAGGCCATCTACGCCTTTTCCCAGCCCGAATGGACGGCCCTGGTCACGCGCAGGGACAGCGGCATCGCCAAGCCCGCCGACCTCAAGGGCAAGCGCATCGCGGTGACGCGGGGCACCGATCCGCACATCTTCCTCATCCGCGCCCTGCAGGGCGCCGGCCTGACGGAAAAGGACGCGAAGCTCGTCCTCCTGCAGCATGCGGACGGGCGCACGGCCCTGGAGCGGGGCGACGTCGATGCCTGGGCGGGCCTCGACCCGATGATGGCGGCCGCCGAGATCGAGGGCGGCAGCGTGCTGTTCTTCCGCGACGCCGCCGCCAACACCTGGGGCGTCCTCGACGTTCGGGAGGACTTCGCCAGGGATCATCCCGACCTCGTCCGCACGGTGATCGCCGCCTACGAGCGCGCCCGCACCCATGCCCTGGCCGATCCCGCCGCCCTGCAGCAGGCCCTGGCGGCCGCCACGAAACTCCCCGACGCGGTGATCGCACGGCAGCTGACGCGCACGGATCTCGGCCGGCCCGCGATCGGCCCGGTCCAGGCCGAAAGCATCCGCGCCGCCGGTCTCGCCCTGCAGCAGGCGGGCGTCATCCCGGCGGGGACGGATGTGGCCGCCGCCGTCGACGACCTCATCGACACGCGCTTCGCACCGGCACAGGCGCAGCGTTGAGCATGGCCTCGGGGCTGATCAGCACGGCGGAGGCCGCCTCCGGGGACGTGTCCGCACCGAGGTCCCGTCCGATGGTGCGGGGTGATCGCACCCTGCGCGCGCTGCTGGCGCTGCTCCTCCCGCTCGGCCTGGCGATCGGGTGGGAACTCGCCGTCCGGGCCGGCCTGGCGCAGGGTCGCCTGCTTCCGCCGCCGAGCCGGGTCCTCGCCATGCTGGGCGGCCTGGCGGCCTCCGGCGAGTTGTGGGTCCACGTCCAGGCCACCCTCGTGCGCGTCGCCTCCGGCTTCGTGCTCGGGGCGGGCCTCGGGATCGCCCTCGGCGCCCTCACGGGCACCTTGCCGCTCGCGCGCCACCTCCTCGATCCGGCGTTCCAGGCCCTGCGGGCGGTGCCGTCGCTCGCCTGGGTGCCGCTGTTCATCCTCTGGCTCGGCATCCTGGAGACGCCCAAGGTGGTACTCATCGCCGTGGGGGTGTTCTTCCCGGTCTATGTCGGCGTGTCGGGCGCCATCGCGTCCGTCGACCGGAAGCTCGTGGAGGTCGGGCGCATCTTCAGGCTGTCGAGGACGGCGCTCGCCCGGCGCATCCTGCTCCCCGCCGTCCTGCCCGCGACGGTCGTCGCGCTCCGCACGGGCCTCGGCCTCGGCTTCCTGTTCGTGGTGGCGGCCGAGTTGATGGGGGCGTCCGAAGGGCTCGGCTACCTCCTCGTGGACGGACAGCAATTCGGCAAGCCCGAGCAGATCCTCGCCGCCATCCTCGCCTTCGCGCTCCTCGGCAAGGCGGCCGACACGGTGCTCGTCGTCCTCACCCGGCCGCTCCTGCGCTGGCAGGACGTGGCCCGCGACAGTCTCTGAGGCCGCGGTGCTCGCTTTCCGGAACGTCACCAAGACCTACGCGGACGGAACCCGGGCGCTCGCCGGCATCACGCTGCAGGTGGCGCCGGGCGAAATCCTCGCCCTCGTGGGCGGCTCGGGCTGCGGGAAGACCACGCTGCTGCGCCTCGCGGCCGGCCTCGACACGGCGAGCGGCGGGGCGATCCACCTCGACGGCGAGGCCCTCGACCGCCCCCATCCCGGCGTCGGCCTCGTGTTCCAGGAGCCGCGCCTGCTGCCCTGGCTCACGGTGGCGCAGAACGTCGGCTTCGGCCTCGCGGAACTGCCCGCTTGCGAACGGCGCGCCCGGGTCGCCCATGCCCTCGACCGGGTCGGCCTCGCCGAGCACGCGGACCGCTGGCCGCGCGACCTCTCGGGCGGTCAGCAGCAGCGGGCCGCCATCGCGCGCGCCTTCGTGGCGCGGCCGAAGGTGCTCCTCCTCGACGAGCCGTTCTCCGCCCTCGACGCGGTGACCCGCCAGGATCTCCACGGCCACCTCCTGGGGCTCTGGGCGGAGACGCGGCCCACCATCGTGCTCGTCACCCACGATGTGGGCGAAGCCGCCGTGCTCGCCGACCGGGCCGTGGTCCTGCGACCGAAGCCGGGCCGGATCCACGGGATCTTCGCGATCGCGACGCCCCGGCCGGAGGATCCGGACGCCAACGCCCCAGACACCCGCCGGCTCAGGACCGCCCTCGGCGCCTCGCTGCGCGAGGACGCGCAAGGGGGAACGCCCTACGGATCGGGCGGCGCGTCGGCGTTGCCCTCGGCGCGGTCGCGGTAGGTCGCGGCGCGGCCGAGCAGGATCAGGGTGACGGGCGTGGTCACCGTGAGGAACAGGCCGATGAGGAGGTCGCGCAGAACGGGGCGCCCCTCGGCGACGGAGAAGAACACCACCGAGGCCGCCACGATCAGGGCCATGCCCAGGGTCGCCCCGAGGGTCGGGGCATGGACGCGCTCGTAGAAGGTCCGCAGCCGGATCAGGCCGACGGCGCCGGTGAGCGAGAAGGCGGCGCCGGTGAGGGCCAGGGCGACCACGAGCCAGGCGGCCCAGGCGGGCAGGTCCGCCCCGGTCGGCAGGTCGGGGCCGGTCACTGGATCACCTCGCCCTGCATGAGGAACTTCGCCAGCGCCAGGGTGGCGGCAAAGCCGAGGAGTCCGATGATCAGCGCGGCCTCGAACGAGAGGCCGCTGTCCGTGCGCAGGCCATGCACCACGATGGCCAGCATGCCGTTGAGGTAGACCGTGTCGAGGCCGAGCACCCGGTCCTGGGCGCGGGGACCGCGCAGGACGCGCCAGGCGGCGAGCGCCATCGCGAGGACCAGCATGGCTTGCGCGAGGCCGAGACCCCAGGCGAGGACGAGGGCGGCGCTCATGGAAAGATCTCCATCAAGGGGCGCTCGTAGCGATCCTTGACCCGGCGGACCCAGGCGTCGCCGTCGGTCAGGTCGAGGACATGGAGGAGCAGGCGGCCGGTCCCGGAATCGTACTGGATCCACAGGGTACCGGGCGTCGCCGTGAGGATGAGCGACAGCACGGCGAGGCCGTAGGGGCTGCGCAGGTCCAGCGGGATCGAGACGAAGCCGGTGCGGCGGATGCCCCGGCGCAGGCCCAGGATCACCTTGGCGACGTCGATGTTGGATCGCACCACGTCGACGAGGACGTGCCCGGCGAGCCGGAGGATCACGCCCGGCGCCCGCACGCGCACGGAATCGGGGCGCAGGGCCAGCATGACGAAGGGCACGAGCCAGCCGACGAGAACAGCGAGAAGCCCCGTCGCCGGGGTGACGGGCTGGTTCAGCAGCAGCCACGTCGCGAAGAGGCCGAGGGACAGCAGCGGGTAGGGGAGGAGCCGGTTCATGGGGCGCCTCCACCGAGAACCGCGCGGACATAGGCGTCGGGCTGCGCCAGCCACGCCACCGTGCGGTCGGTGTAGGCGAGCCCCGCCCCGCCCCACAGGGTGAGGCCGAGGCAGACGGCCAACAGGCCCGCCAGCGCCGTGAACTCGAGCCGTCCGATCACCGGATCGGGCCCCTCGTGCGGCACCCAGAAGCCCTGGATGCCGAGGCGCACCAGGGGCATCAGGGTGCCGAGACTGGAGAGGGTGAGGACGAGGACGAAGCCCCAGGCCACGGGCGTCATCGCCCCGGCGGCCAACCCCGAGAACATCGCGAGCTTGCCGACGAAGCCGGCGAGCGGCGGCAGGCCGGCGAGCATCAGGGTGCAGAGGAGGAACCCGCCGCCGACGATGGCCACGGCCGCCGGGATTGCACGGCCGGTCTCGGAGGCGCCCTCGTCGTCGAAGGGGTCGCGATACTCGTCGGCGAACACCGCGAGGGAGGCGGCGGCGGGGTCGCGGCCGCGCTGGAGGATCTCGGCCAGCAGGAAAAGGGCGCCCGCCGCCAGGGTCGAGCCGACGAGGTAGAACAGGGCTCCGGACAGGGCGGGGCGGCTACCGGTGCCGAGGGCGGCGAGCACGGTGCCGGACGAGATCATCACCGCGTAGGCCGCCGCCCGGGTGAGGTCGCGGGCGGCGAGGATCCCGATGGTGCCGTACGCGACGGTCGCGAGACCGCCGGCGAGCAGCCAGCCCTGGCCGAACCCCGCCGAGGCGCCCGTGCCGAACAGGAGCAGGCTCAGGCGCGCGACCACGTAGACGCCGACCTTGCTGAGGATCGCCAGGATGGCGGCGGCGGGCGCGCTCGCCGCCGCGTAGGTCGGGGCCAGCCAGAAGCCGAGGGGCCAGGCGCTGCACTTGATGAGGAAGGCGATGCCGAGCACGGCGCAGCCGGCCTCGAACAGCCCGGCCTCGGGGCCCGCCGGCCCCGACAGGCGCCGGGCGAGGTCGGCCATGTTGAGGGTCCCCATGGTGCCGTAGATCAGGCTGACGCCGACGAGGAAGAACAGCGAGGCGATGAGGTTCACGGCGATGTAGGTGAGCCCCGCCCTGATCCGGGCCTCGCCGGAGCCGTGGAGCACGAGGCCGTAGGAGGCGGCCAGCATCACCTCGAAGAACACGAACAGGTTGAAGAGGTCGCCCGTGAGGAAGGCCCCGTTCACCCCCATCAGAAGGAGGAGGAACAGGGCATGGAAGCGCGGCCCCGCCCGGTCCCAGCGGGCGACGGCGAAGACGAGGGCGGCGAGCCCGAGCACGCCCGTCAACACCAGCATCATCGCCGAGAGCCGGTCGACCACGAGGACGATGCCGTAGGGAGCGACCCAATTGCCCAGGCGGTAGACCTGCGGAGCGTCCATCGCCCCCCAGGCCAGGGCGAGGGCGGTGGCGAGAAGCGCCGTGGTCGTGGCGAGGCTGATCGCCGCCTTGAGGCGGCTGCGCCGCTCGTCGAGGAGCAGCATCAGGCCCGAGGCCGCGATGGGCAGTACGATGGGCAGGACGGCGAGGTGATCGCTGGCCGCACTCATGCGCCGGGCTCTCGGCCGTCGACGTGATCGCTGCCGGTGATGCCCCGGGCGGCGAGGAGGACGACGAGGAACAGGGCGGTCAGCGCGAAGCTGATGACGAGGGCGGTGAGCACCAGGGCCTGGGGCACCGGATCGGCGATCCGCGCCGCATCGGCGCCCGCTTCGAGAACCGGCGGCGCGCCGACCCTCAGACGGCCCATGGCGAAGATGAACAGGTTCACCGCATAGGTCAGCAGCGAGAGCCCGAGAACCACCTGAAAGGTGCGCGGCCGCAGGAGCAGCCACACGCCCGAGGCGGCGAACAGGCCGATCCCCAGGGACAGGACGATCTCCATCAGGATTCGATCTCCATCTCGGCGGCCGCCTCGCGGGCGCGGCGCAGGGATTGCCGCGCCAGGGCGACGAGCATCAGCACGCTGGCACCGACGACGAGCACGACGACGCCGAGGTCGAAGGCCACGGCGCTGGCCAGGGGGATTTTTCCCAGGATCGGCATCTCGGCATACTGGAAGGCGGCGGTGAGGAACGGACGGCCGAAGAGCCAGGGCACCGCCCCCGCCAGCGCGGCGACGAGGAGGCCGACGCCGATCCAGGCGATCGGCTGGATGCGCAGGCGCTCCTCCACCCATTGCGCGCCGTGCGCCATGTACTGGAGCACGAACGCGATGGTGAGCGCGATGCCGGCCGCGAAGCCTCCGCCCGGCAGATCGTGCCCGCGCAGGAAGAGGTGCAGGGCCAGCACGCAGATGAACGGGAACAGCCAGATGATCACCACGGCTGGAATCAGCATGGCATCCGCGGCGGTGTCGCCGACCTCGCGGTGGGCATGGGCGCGGTCGGCGGCCTCCTGCCGGAGCTGCTGCCTGGGTCGCTCCAGGCTGTCGGCGGCCGGGCGGAACCGGCGCAGGAGGGCGAAGACCGTGAGGCCGACGATGCCGAGCACGCAGATCTCGCCCAGGGTGTCGAAGGCGCGGAAATCCACCAGCAGGACGTTGACGACGTTGCGGCCGCCGGCCTGCGGATAGGCCTCGTCGACGAACCATCGGGCGATGCCGTCCGGCGAAGGCCGGGTCATCACCGCGTAGGCGAGGCCGGCCAGCCCCGTGCCCACGGCGCCCGCGACGACGAAGTCGGTGACCCGGCGGCGGCGGGCGCGGCGGGTCTCGGCCGGCGGCGCGAGGATGGCCGCGTCGCGCTTTGGCAACCAGCGCAGGCCGAGCAGCAGCAGCACCGTGGTGACGATCTCGACGAGGAGCTGGGTCACGGCGAGATCGGGCGCCGACAGCCAGACGAAGGTGAGGCTGCCGACGAGGCCGGCTCCGCCCGTGAGGATCACGGCCGAGAGGCGGTGGTACTTGGCGCGCTCGGCCGCCCCCACGGCGCAGGCGCCGCCGACAAGCCACAGGAGCGCGAAGGCCGGATCGATATCGGACAGATCCAGGACCGGCAGGGCGGGGAGACCGCGCGCGAGGACGGCCGACAGGCCGGCAATCAGCGCAACGAGGAACAGGGCGCGCAATTGCACCTGAACCCGCGTCGCTCCCAGGGCCCGTTCGAGCCAGCGCGCCGCGTGCACGAGGCCGGTCATGGCGCGCTCGAACATCCAGCCGCCGTCGAAGCGGTGCATCAGCCAGGGACCGCCCCGGGGATTGGTGTTGATGCGCCGTCCGAACGCGACGTAGAGGCCGACGCCGGCGGCCAGCGCCCCCATGCTGAGGGCGAGGGGCGCGTTGAAGCCGTGCCAGATGGCGAGATCGTAGGAGGGGACGGCCTCGCCGAACACCGCGCGCGACGCCGTCTCGAGGGCCGGCCCGATGGTGAGGTTCGGGACGAGGCCGACGGCGACGCAGGCCAGGACCAGGACCTCGATGGGCAGGCGCATCCAGCGCTCCGGTTCGTGCGGCGCCTTCGGCAGGTCGTGCGGCGGCGCCCCGAAGAAGGTCTGGCGGATGAAGCGGAGCGAATAGAGCACCGTGAAGGCGGAGGCCACGGTCGCCAGCACCGGCAGGGCGAGGTGGAGCGGATGGTCGCCGACGTTGTCGACGGCTTCCGACAGGAACATCTCCTTCGACAGGAAGCCGTTGAGCAGGGGCACGCCCGCCATGGCGGCGGCGGCGACCATGGCCAGGGTGCCCGTGTAGGGCATGGCGCGCCACAGGCCGCTGAGGCGGCGCATGTCGCGGGTGCCGGTCTCGTGGTCGATGATGCCGGCGGCCATGAACAGGGACGCCTTGAAGGTGGCGTGGTTGACCGTGTGGAAGATCGCCGCGACGACGGCGAGCGGCGAGTTGAGGCCGAGCAGGAGGGTGATGAGCCCGAGGTGGCTGATGGTGGAATAGGCGAGCAGCCCCTTCAGGTCGTGCTGGAAGATGGCGCTCCAGGCGCCCACCAGCATCGTCGCCATGCCGGCGGTGCCCACGATCCAGTACCAGGCGTCGGTCTCGGCCAGCACGGGCCAGAAGCGGATCATCAGGAAGATGCCGGCCTTCACCATGGTGGCCGAGTGCAGGTAGGCGCTGATGGGCGTCGGCGCCGCCATGGCCCGGGGCAGCCAGATGTGGAACGGGAACTGCGCGGATTTCGTCAGGGCCGCCGCCAGGATCAGGACGAGGGCCGGCAGGTAGAGCGGGCTCGACCGGATGGCGTCGCCCGACGCCAGCACCACGGCGAGATCGTAGCTGCCGACGATGCGCCCGACGAGCACCATGCCGACGAGGAGGCACAGGCCGCCCATCGCCGTGATGGTGAGCGCCATGCGGGCGCCGTCGCGGGCCGCCCGGTTGTCGTACCAGTAGCCGATGAGCAGGAACGAGAAGACGCTCGTGAGCTCCCAGAACACCACGAGCTGGATCAGGTTTCCCGAAAGCACGATCCCCAGCATCGCCCCCACGAAGGCGAGGAGGAACGAGAACAGCCGCGGGACGGGATCCTCCGGCGCCATGTAGTAGCGTGCGTAGAGCACCACGAGGGCGCCGATGGCGAGGACGAGGACGGCGAACAGCCAGGCCAGCCCGTCGACGCGCAGGACCAGGGCGACGCCCAGCGAGGGCAGCCAGTCGACGGTCTGCACCACCGGCGCGGCGCCGATGCGCGGATAGAGCGCGCCGACGCAGGCGAGGCTCGCCAGGGTCACGAAGCCGGCCAGGAGGGCGGCGGCGTTGCGCGCATCCCGGGGCAGCAGGGCCGCCGCCGCGCTGCCGAGGAAGGGCAGGAGGGCGGCCGCGACGAGGAGGGGCTCGGCAGGCATCAGGGGCGGGGCCTCGAAAGCGGGGTCCGGTCCCGTGCTCTGAACGAGTTTTGGCCGTTTGTCGCCCCGGCCGCCGGGACATGCCGCCCCGATGGACCGGATCCCGCGCTGGTGCATTGAGTCCCGAGGGCCGCGTCTCGGTTCTCGGGAGTCGACTCATGAAAACCTATCGGTGGAGCGCCGTGCTCCTGGCCGCCCTTCTGTGCGGACCGGGCATCCTGGCCTCGAACGCACCCGCCCGAGGCGCGGAGGACGCCGCCGCGTCGGGATCGCGCTTCCGAACCGCCCCGGCGGCCGGCACCCTGCGGGTCTCGAAGGTTCTCGGGGTCGGCGTCATCGGCATGGACCACGTCCGCGTCGGCACCATCGAGGACGTGCTGCTCGGCCCCGATGGACGGATCGAAACGGTGGTGATCGGCGTCGGCGGGTTCCTCGGGATCGGCGAGAAGTACGTCGCCGTGCCCTTCGACCTCCTCGCCTGGAACGTCGGCGACGTGCCGCTCACCTCGGGGCCGACCTCCGTCGCCACGCCGGAGAACGCCGCGACGACGGCCGAAGCGGCGCAGGCCGGGCCGAGGACGATGCCGGGCAGCGACACCACGCGTGAGGTGCTCGGGGCCGTCGAGGACAGGCACAGCGGTCGCGTCACGGACGCGACGGGCTCGGTGGAAGCCCAGAGACCGACGGGCGAGCGGGCGACCGTTCTCGCGGGCGCCTCGGGCAACGCCCCCGTCCGGGCCGAGCTGCGGCTGACGAAGGCCGAACTCGCCGCAGCGCCCGCCTTCCGTTTCGAGGGCCGCCAGCCATGAGGATCCTGCGCATGAACACGGTCCCGGCCGTGCTCGTCCTCCTCGGCGCCACGGGCGACGCGTTCGCCCAGGCGATGAACCCGGCGCCGCCGATCCCGGAGACGGGGCCGGCGGGCTCCAATTCCACCGCCACGACCCTGTCGGCCATGGACCTCAACTGGGTCTGGGCCAGCCTCGTGGTGATCGGTGTCGGCGCCGCGCTCTGGTACCTCGTGCGGCGCCAGTCGCGCTGAGGCTCACGGCGTGCTTGTGGCCGCGGCGTTCGGGAAGAACAGCTGCTCGCCGCCGATCTTGTAGGCGGCGATGGCGGCCTGCCCCTCCGGCGAGACCAGCCAGTCGATGAAGGCCTGCCCTTCCTTCGCCTTCACGGTGGGATGCTTGTCCGGGTTGACCAGCATCGCGCCGTAGGGGTTGAACAGGCGCCTGTCGCCCTCGACCAGGATCGCGAGATCGCCCCGGTTCCTGAACGACAGCCACGTGCCGCGATCCGCCATGATATACGCATCGAGGGCGGACGCCGTGTTCAGGGCCGGCCCCATGCCCTGGCCGACGTCGCGGTACCAGTCGCCCTTGACGGCAGGCAGATCGACACCGGCCTCCTTCCAGCTGCGCAGCTCGGCGCTGTGAGTGCCGGAGCGGTCGCCCCGCGACACGAACGGCGCCTTGGCCGCCGCCACCTTCCGGAGGGCACCCGAGATGTCGCTCCCCCTGGCGCCGGCCGGGTCGCCCTTCGGGCCGATCAGCACGAAGTCGTTGTACATGACGTCGAAGCGCGCCTTGGCGAACCCTTGCGCCACGAAGGCGTCCTCCGCCGGCCGGTCGTGGACGAGGACCACGTCGGCGTCGCCCCGGCGCGCGGCGTCGAGGGCCTGTCCGGTGCCCAGCGCCACCACCTTCACGGCGATGCCGGTCTTCGCCGCGAAGGCGGGCAGGATGTGCTTGAACAGGCCGGACTGCTCCGTCGACGTGGTGGAGGCGACCACGATGGAGGCCGGCTCGGCGCTCACGGGGGAAGCCCCGAGGAGGGCGAGAAGTCCGAGGGTCAGGAAGCCGCGGCGAGGGAAGTCCAAGGCAGTTCTCCATCGAAATAGGCGCGCGCTTCGGGCGTGCGCGGGGACATGAGGGTGGTCCGGGTCGGTCCGTGCTCCACGGCACGGCCTCGCGCGAGGACGATCACGTCGGCGGCGAGGCGGGCGACCTGCGCGAGGTTGTGGGAGACGAGCACCACCTTGGTGCCCTGTGCCGCCATCTCGCCGATGAGCGCCTCGACGAGTTCGGTCGCGCCGGGATCGAGGTTCGCCGTCGGCTCGTCGAGGAGGAGGAGGCCCGGCCGGGCCGCCCAGGCGCGGGCGAGGGCGAGGCGCTGCTGCTCGCCGCCGGAGAAGCGCGTGGCCGGGTCGCCGGCCCGGTGGGCGAGGCCGACCCGGTCGAGCGCCGCGCGGGTGCGCTCCCGGCGCTCGGCGCGCGGCAGGCCCAGGGGCACGAGGCCCAGCGCCACGTTGGCGGCCGCGCTCGCCCGGACGAGGGCCGGCTTCTGGAACACGAAGGCTCGGCGCATCGCGTCCGGCACCTGCAGGCTGCCGCTCGTCGGGGCGAGGAGGCCGTCGATCACCCGCAGGGTCGCACTCTTGCCCGCCCCGTTGGGACCGACGAGGGCGGTGATGCCGGAGGGCGGGATCGCGAGGCTCAGGCCGTCGAGGATCGTGGTGCGATTCAGGACGAGGCGGATGTCCGTGAGGGTGATGCCCGCCATCCCGCTCATCCGTAGGCACGCGCCGCGTGGCCGCGCAGGAGGGCGGCCACGGCGTTGACGGTGACGACGAGCCCGATGAGGACGAAGCCGAGGGCGAGGGCGAGGCTGAGATCGCCCTTCTGCGTCTCTAGGGAAATCGCCGTGGTCATGGTGCGGGTGTGTCCCTCGATGTTGCCGCCCACCACCAGCACGGCGCCGATCTCCGAGATCGCCCGTCCGAACGCGGCGAGCGCCGTGGTCACGAGGGAGAAGCGGGTGTCGTGGATCAGCACGGCCGCCCGGCGCGGGGCGGAGAGGCCGAGCGAGCGCAGCTGTTCGCCGAGATGGTCCTCGGCGTCCGCGATCACCTGCCGCGTCAGGGCCGCGACGAGGGGGGTCGCCAGCACCGCCTGCGCCGCCACCATGGCGCCCGGCGTGAACAGGAGGCCGAGGGGCCCGAACGGACCCGAGCGCGACAGGACGAGGTAGAGCACCAGCCCGACGATCACCGGCGGCAGCCCCATGAACGCGTTGAGCAGCCCGACCATCGCGGACCGCCCCCGGAACCGCGCCACAGCGAGGAACGCTCCGAGGGGAATGCCGATCACGAGGCCGATGGCCACCGCCGACAGGCTAACGCGAAGGGACAGCCACGCGATGGCGACGACGTCGCGGTCGAGGGTGGCCAGCCGTGCGAACGTGTCGTGGAAGGTCTCGGTCATGCGCGCTGGATACAGGGGTGCCGTTGCGATGCTACGTCCGACCGGACAAGATCAATAGGCAGCCGACTTCCTATGCGCCTGGTTTCTGCGGTGAATAAGAGGCCGCGCTACCAGAGCGCGGCGTGCGGATGGAACGCCAGGACATCGCCGGGGACGACGCCGGTGGCCTCGTCCGGCAGTTCGGCGAGGCCGTCGCTCCGGGTCAGCGACGTGAGGAGGCCGGCGCCCTCGCGGGGAAACTTGTGCGCTTCGATCACACCGTCCGGGCCGGGCGCCAGGGTGACCCGGACGAATTCCCGCCGTCCCGTCTTCTTGCGGTAGGCGAAGGCGGCGCGCACCCTCTGGGGGACGACGGGCACGAGGTTGGCGCCGCCGAGGCGCGCGAGCAGGGGGCGCACCACGAACAGCAGGGTCACGTAGACCGCGACGGGGTTGCCCGGCAGGCCAACGAAGGGCGTGCCGTTCACGAGCCCCATGGCGACGGGCCGCCCGGGCTTGATGGCGAGGCGCCAGAACAGGAGGTGGCCCACCGCCTCGACGGCGGTCCGGACATGGTCCTCCTCCCCCGCCGAGACGCCGCCCGAGGTGAGGATGAGGTCGTGGTCGCGGGCGGCCTCCGCGAGGCGCCGGGCCAGGGGTTCTGGCGCGTCGCGCAGGATGCCGAGATCGGCCACCGCGACCCCGAGGCGGACGAGGAGGGCGGCCAGCATCACCCGGTTGGAATCGTGGATGGCGCCGGACCCGAGGGGGGCGCCCGGCTCGGCGAGTTCGTCGCCCGTGGAGAACAGGGCGACCCGCAGGCGCGTGCGGACGGGCAGCTCCGCGTGGCCGGTGGCGGCGGCGAGCGCCAGATCCTGCGGCACGAGCCTGCGCCCCGCCGGGATGATCCGCTCGCCCCGCGCGACATCCTCGCCGGCGGCGCGCGCGTTGGCCCCGCGCTTCAGGCCCTGCGGCAGGAGGACGGCCTCGCCCTCGCGGCGCACGTCCTCCTGCATGAACACCGTGTCGGCGCCGGGCGGCAGGGCGGCGCCCGTGAAGATGCGGACCGCCCCACCGGGCGTCTCGACGGCATCCGGCGCGGCCCCGGCGGCGAGCCGGCCCAGCACGGGAAGCCGCGTTTCCCCACCCCCGTCGAGATCGGCGTACCGCACGGCGTAGCCGTCGACGGCGGAATTCGCGAAGGGCGGCACGTCGTGGCCGGCCAGCACGTCCTCGGCCGCGACCCGCCCGTCGGCTTCGGCGAGCGGCACCCGCTCGGTGCCGGCGAGGACGGGCAGGCGCGCGGCGATGAGGCTCGCCGCGTCCTCGATCCGCATCAGGGCTCCGCCGAAGGCGAAGCAGTCGTCGCTCAGCTGCGCCATGTGTCCTCCCGGGGGCAGAGGCGGTCCAGGGTCGCCGCGAAGGGTTCGGCCCGGGCGAGGACGAGATCGGCGACGGCCGGGACGTCGTCGAGATCCACCACCGGAACGCCCGCCTCCGGGAAGGCCGTGTCGCTCGCGACCGCGACGATGCGCGGATCGCCGGGATGGAGCGGCGGACGGCCGTTGGCCGCGCGGTAGACCTCCAGCTTGGCGTGCGCCTCGCGCTTGAATCCCTCCACGAGGGCGAGGTCGCACGGGGAGAGCTTTCGCAGGAGATCGGCCAGCGTGGCTTCCGGGCCGTCCGCGACCTCGTGGATCTGGACCCAGCGCCGGGCGGACGAGACGATGACCTCACCGGCCCCCGCTTCCCGGTGGCGGTGGGAATCCTTGCCCGGCCGGTCGACATCGAATTCGTGATGGGCGTGCTTCACGGTCGCCACCCGCAACCCACGGGCCACGAGGGTGGGGATCAGCCGCGTCAGCAGGGTGGTCTTGCCCGCCCCGCTCCAGCCGGCGAGGCCGATGATCCGGGACGCGCTCATGGGGCCTCGCCGACGCGGAAACCGAGGTCGCGCAGCGCCGCGCGGGTTCGTTCGTCGGCGAGCACGTCGAGGAACGCCGCCAGCGCCGGCGTGTCGCGCCGGTCCGCCGCGTAGGCGAAATCGTAACGCTCCTCCGTGAGCGGCAGGAAGCCGAGGCCGTAGGCGTGGGCCACGGTGGAGATGGCCACGCCCCAATCGGCACGCCCCTGGGCCACGGCCGCCGCCACGGCGTTGTGCGAGCGCGGCTGGTTCCCGAATCCGGCGGGCCGATGCCCGCGCAGCAGGCCGTCGACGAGGGCGCGGGTGCCCGAGCCGACGTTGCGGTTGACCATCACGGCGTCGGGGGCGGCGAGGGCGGCGGCGACGGCCGCCTCGGCCGCCCGGCCCTCGAACAGCGGGTCGCCGCGCCGGAAGACCACGCCCTGGAGGCGGCCCCAACCGGGCGCGAGGCGGAGACCCTCGGCGAGGAACGGGCTGTTGTAGAGCCCGGTCTCGGGGTCGAGGAGGTGCAGGGCCGCGAGGTCGCATTCGCCGCGCGCGAGGGCGGCGAGCCCCCCGGCGGAGCCGACCCAGAGGGTGCGGGCCCGCAGACCCCGCTCGGCCAGCAGGCCGATCACGCGGTCGAGGCCGACGCAGTGGCTGCCGATCAGGGTCAGGTCGGGTGGGCGCAGGCCGGCCCCAAGGCGGGTGACGGACACGGTCTCGCCGACTTCCACGCCCGAGCGGGCGGCGGGCACGGCGAAGAAGCCCTCGGCCTGCGAGAACGCCGTGACGGAGCCCGACCCCTTCGAGACGGGGAGGGCGACCATGCCCTCGGGCGTCGCCGCGAGGGACGCCATCACGAACTCGGTCCGCCCGAGTTCGGAGGCCACGCGCTGGGGCAGCACGGCGGCGACCGCCTCGTCCTCGCGGGGCGGCAGGCCCGCCATGGCGCGGATGAGCGGCACGACGAAATCGTGGAACGTGAACATCGCCGAGGTCGGGAAGCCCGGGAGCACGACGACGGGCTTGCCCTGCGCCACGGCGAGGCAGAGCGGCTTGCCGGGCTTCAGGGCGACACCGTGGACGAGGATGCCGGGATCCCCGAGATCCCGCAGGATCCGGTGCGAAACGTCGCCCGCCCCCTTCGAGGTCCCCCCCGACAGCACGACGACGTCGCTCTCGGAAAGCGCCCGCTGCAGGGCCGCCCGAAGGGCCGCCGCGTCGTCGCGCACGATGCCCAGCGGCACGGCCTCGCCGCCGTTCTCGGTGACGGAGGCGGCGACGATCGGCCCGTTGGAATCGTAGATCGCCCCCGGGGGGAGGGGCACGCCGGCCGCCACGAGTTCGTCGCCCGTGGACAGCACCGCGACGCGGGGACGGCGCACCACGGCGACCCGGGCGAGGCCGCAGGCGGCCAGCATGCCGATCTCGCGGGCGGTGATGCGCAGGCCCTTGCGCAGGACCGTCTCGCCGGCGGCCATGTCGCCCCCGGCATAGCCGACGAACTGGCCCGGCCGCGCCGCCTGGACGAGGTCGATGGACAGCGAAGCGTCGAGGAACTCGGTCTGCTCGACCATCACGACCGCGTCGGCGCCGCGCGGGATGACCCCGCCGGTGGCGATGGGCGTGGCGGTGCCCTCGGTCACGGCACGGCCCGGCGCGACGCCGCAGGCCAGGATCTCGTGGTTGAGGACGAGGCGCCGGGGGCTCGCCGCGCCGGCCCCCTGGGTGTCGGTGGCCCGCACGGCAAAACCGTCCACCAGGGCCCGGTCGAAGGGCGGCACGTCGATGGGGGAGGCGACATCCGCCGCGAGGATGCGGCCGAGGGCTTGCGCCAACGGGACCTCCTCGGCCGGCAGGACCGTGTGCGGCACCGCTGCCCGGAAGCGCGCCGAGGCTTCCGCGCGGCCCATCACGGTGAGGAACTGCTCCTGCCGGGCGGCGGCGGCCAGGCGTTCGCGGAAGGGCGCGCTCTCCGGCATCGTCACAGGGGCAGGACCTCGACCGTCGCGCCCTCCGGATGGCCCTCCCGCTCCGGCGGCACCAGGATGGCCCCGTCCGCCTCCGCGAGGCGCGACAGGGCGAGGTCCGCCCCGCCGAGGGGCTCGATGCCGTCGGCGCATCGGCGCACGAACACCACGTCGCTCACCCCGATGGTGGCGCTGACCTTGCGCGCCAGGGTTCCGGTCGCGGGCTCCGGCGCATGTGCGCCCGACAGGGCCGCGAGCAGCGGGCGACCCAGGGCGAGGTACACGGCGAGGGCCGCCTCGGGGCGGCCCGGAATCAGCAGGACGGGGCGGCCTTCGGCGCGGCCGATGGCGGCGGTCTCGCCCGGTCGGATCGCGATGCCGTGGGCCAGAACGTCACCGGCCAGGGCCAGGGCGGCGACGCTGTGGTCGGTCCGCCCGGGGCCGGTGCCGCCGAGGACCAGGACCGCATCGGCCGTCGCCTCACGGATCGCCGCGGCGATCGCCGCCACGTCGTGCGTCACGGCGATGGGCGTGCCGGGATCGCCGCCATCGGCCGCGATCAGGGCCGCGAGGGTGCCGGCCAGGGCCACGGAGGCCCCGGTGGCGACGAGGGCGAGACGCGGGGCCCGCACCGGGATCTCGGCCTGGCCCGCCGCCGCCAGGGCGAGGAGGTGCAGCGGTCCGACGCGCACGCCTGCAGCGATCACACGCGCGCCGGCCGCGAGATCCTCGCCCGCCCGGCGGACGCCGTCGCCGGAGGGGGCATCGGCGACGAGGGTGCGGCCCGCCAGGGCCTCCGGTGGCAGCACCGTATCGGCCCAGGCGGGAAGGAGCTCACCGGCCTCGACCCAGGTCGGCGGAGCGGCGAGAAGAATCGGCGCGTAGGGCGAAGCCCCGGTGACGCCGTCCGCCTCCACCGCCCAGCCATCGCGCAAGGCCGTGGGGCGCTCGGGCGCGGCGCGGTCGGCGGCCACGTCGCGGGCCGCCGCGAAGCCGAGGGCCGCGGGCGCGGGCATCCTCCGCTCCACGACCGGCGCCACGCCCGCGACGAGGCGCGTCGCCGCGTCGGCCAGCGGCATCAGGGCCGCCGAAGCGTACCGGGTCATGCCGTCTTCGCGGGGAGGTGCGGTCGGCACATCCCGGCATCCATCAGGGCAAGGCCATTCATCCCGCTCCGCATGCGGCATCGGCCCGCGTTGATCAAGCGGGCGCGGCGCGACTCCGCGCGGCACAGGGCCCCAGGGTCCGGCCGGGGACAGGGCCGTTACGCCTCGGCTATGGTCCGGCCGAACCGGCGGGAGCCGGCACACCGGAACCGAGAGCCATGCGGCCCCTGCACGTCGTGCGATCCGTCCTCGGACTTCTGAGCCTGTCGGCCCTATGGCTCGGGGGCCCGCCGGCCGAGGCGCAGATGCGCGGCCATGGCGGCCCGGTGCGGGCGCTGGCGGTGATGCCGGGCGGGGACATCGCGATTTCGGGGGGGTTCGACCAGGCGGTGATCGTGTGGGGGATCGCGACCGGCACCGCGCTCGGTGTCCTGCGCTTCCACGAGGGCGCGGTGAATGCCGTCGCGCCCCTGCCCGACGGCGGCTTCGCCACCGCCTCGGAGGATGGCCGCATCGCCCTGTGGCGGATCGGGCGCCCGGAGCCCGAGCGGATCGTCTCCGAGCACACCGGGCCGGTGGCGGGGCTCGCGGTGTCGCCGGACGGGCTCCACCTCGCCTCGGCCTCCTGGGACGGGACCGCGCGGGTCCGGCCCCTGGCCGGCGGCCCCGCGCGGGTGCTCGAAGGGCACGCGGGCCCCGTCAACGCCGTCGCCTTCCTGCCCGACGGCCGGATCGCCACCGCCGGCTACGACGCGGCCTTACGGATCTGGCCGGCCGGGGACGGGCCGCCCCGCATCACCACCCTTCCGACCCCCCTCAACGCCCTCGCGGTGGCCCGCGACGGGGAGATCGCCGTCGCGGGCGGGGACGCCGTCGTGCGCCTGCTGCGCCCGGACGGCAGCGAGCGGGCCGCCGTCGATGTCGGTCCGAATCCGGTGATCGCCCTGGCCCTGTCGCCGGACGAGACCCGCCTCGCCGCCGCCACGGCGGGCGGCACCGTGGCCCTCGTCGATCGCGCCGGCGGCCGCATCTTGCGCCGCCTCGTCGGACCGGGCCTGCCGGTCTGGTCCGTGGCGTGGCGGGGCGACGAACTCGTCACCGGCGGCGGCGACCGGCTTGTCCGGCGCTGGAACGCCGGCACGGGCGAGCCCATCGGCGCTCTGAGCGTGGCGCGCCCGGCCGACAGCCTCGCGGCCTTCCACGGGGATCGCGGCGCCGAGGTCTACCGCGCCTGCGTCGCCTGCCACGCCCTCCGGCCGGAGGAGGGGCCGCGCGCCGGCCCGAATCTCGCCGGCATCATCGGCCGCCGTATCGCGAGCGAGCCCGGCTACCGCTATTCCGAAGCCCTGAAAGCCATGGACCTCGTCTGGGACGCGACCACCATCGCTCGCCTCTTCGAGGTCGGTCCGGCCCGCTACACGCCCGGCACCCGCATGCCCGAGCAGACCATCACCGATGCGGGCGACCGCGCCGCCCTCGTGCGGTTCCTGGAGAAGGCGACCGCCCTGCCGTGACGCGGGCCCGTCAGGGCCGCCGGACCATGTAGCGGGCGTCGGGTCCGTAGCCCGCGAGCTTGTCCGCCAGGGTGGGGCAGGGCGCGTCACGAAATCCCTGCGCCCGCCAGAAGGCGGCGGACCCGTTCACGGCCACGAGGGCGATCGCCGCGCCCTCCGCACGAGCCGCGAGGTCGGCGACGGCCGCGCGGGCATGGCCCCGGCCCGCCGCCCGAGGGTGCAGGCCGAGATCGTGGAGGTAGAGCGCGTCGCGGCCCTCGACACGCTCCAGGGGCCGGTTCAAGGGCGGGATGCGGCCGAGCGGCCAGGGATAGGCCACGAGGTAGCCCCGGATTTCTCCCCCGTCCGGCGCCAGCACCCGGCAGAAGGCCGGGCTCTTCCGGAGACGCTCCGCGAAGCGCTCGGGCGCCTCGTAGTGGTCCGGAAACAGGATCTCCGCGAGGGTAGCGACCGCGCCGAGGTCGTCCGGCACCATGGGGCGCCAGCGCAAGGCGTCCACCGCGCGCTCAGACCGCCTCGCCCCGCTCCGCCCGCTCGCGAAGGTAATCCTCCGTCGTGCGGGTGCGCGACCGCTCGGGCCCGGCATGGGGGTCGAAGCCCTGGTTCAGAGCGGCTTCCACGCGGCAATCCTCGCACATCATCAGGGCGTTGATCCGTTCGGCGCCGCCCGTGCCCGAGAACATCCAGTGGCGCTCGCGCAGCTTCTCGACGACCCGCTCGATGGTGCTGCGGGTGCCGAAGGGCTTGGCGCACGCGATGCAGCAGAACGGCTCCTCCTCCTTCACGATCCGGCGCGGCGCGGTCCAGGCCTCGAAGTCGAGGCCTGGACGCAGGTCGATCACCGATTCCGGGCAGGTCGCCGCGCACAGGCCGCACTGGACGCACAGGCTCTCCTCGAAGGCGAGCAGCGGCCGCTCGGCGCTGTCCGAGAGGGCGTGCGTCGGGCAGGCGCCGACGCAGGCGAGGCAGAGGGTGCAGTCCTGCGTGCGGAAGTCGAGGCCGCCGAAGGGCGCGCCGGCCGCGAGCGGCACGTAGGCCGTGGGCTCGGGTGCCGCCTCGTACATCTCGCGCAAGGCGAAGCGCAGCACCTCGCGCTTTCCGCCGACGGGCATGAACCGGCTCGGCCGGGACGACGCGGTGCCCGTCCGGGCCTCCGACAGGGCCGCCCCGAGGGCGTCCGGGTCGTCGGTCTCGATCACGGAGACGACGGGCGCCGCCCCGCCGTAGCCGAGGGCCTGCGCCAGGGTGTCGGCGAGCGCCGCCGTGCGGTGGAGGCTGTCGAGATCGTGGTGGGGCCGCGCCCGGGCGAGCACGCGCACGCTCGCCGCGCCGTAGGCGAACAGGGCCGCCATCGCCTCGGGGCCGAGCTGCGTGATCTCGTTGAGGCGCACCGGCAGGACGCGCGCGGGCAGCCCGTCCCCGTGGCGGGCGAGCGCATCCATGAGCGGCTCGCCGTGCTCGCCGTCGTGGAACAGAACCGTCGCGTCCCGGCCGCCGGCCTCGGAGTAGGCCAGCATGAGGCCGCGCAGGCGCCGCATCAGGGCATCGGCGGGGGGCACGGCATAGGCGGCGGCCCCGGTGGGGCAGACGGCGGCACAGTTGCCGCAGCCGGCGCAGATATACGGGTCGATGGCGACGGTATCGCCGGCCGACGCGATGGCGCCCGTGGGGCAGACCTCGAGGCAGCGGGTGCAGCCGGTGATCCTGGAGCGCGAATGGGCGCAGAGATCGGCGTGGAAGTTCACGAACTTGGTCTTGTCGAAGGTGCCGACGAGATCGGCCGCCGCCGTGAGGGCCCGCTCCACCGCCGCCGGGTCGCGCGGGTCGGCGCGCAGATACCCGCTGCGGAGATCGTGGGCCGGAAACAGCGGCGGCCCGCCGGTGAGATCGAGGACCACGTCGCAGGTCGAGGTGGCGCCGTTGCGCGGCGGGCCGAAGACGAGGTGCGTCCGCGAAGATGGGGCGGGGAGGGCGTAATCGTCGATGCGCAGTTCGAACGCCCCGAGACGGCCGGTGGCGCCCGCGATGGTTCCCCGAAGCACCGGAAAGTCGTTGCGCTGGGGCGGCTCCACGGCATCGGGCCGGGTGAGCAGGACGGTGACGTCGAGATCCCCCGCCAACCGCCGTCCGGCCTCGATGGCGACGGCATCGCGCCCGTAGATGAGCGCGACGCCCTGGCTCTCGAGGGAGACGGAGCCGGCGTCGGGCACGGGCTCGGCGGCCGCCCTGAGGAGGGCCGCCATCTTGGGACTGGCCGCGGCGGCCTCGGTTGACCAGCCGGCGGTCTCGCGGATCTTGGCGTAGGCGACGCGGTCCTCCGCCCCCATCTCCTCGGCGACCTCGTCGAACAGGGGCGACTGGAGGGTGCAGGACACTGTGACGGGCGCGCCCGTGACGAGGGCCTCGCGAAAGCGGTCGAGTTCGCGTCCGCAGAGTTGGTCGGCGGTCCTGAGGGTTCCGCCGCAGCCGCGCGCGATGGCGGTTGCGTCGAGGGGCATGGTCCCCTCACAGGAACAGGCGAACACGATGCGATCGGACACGAGGCAACCTGAGGCGATGGGGACCGGCGCGGCCCCCTCGCGGAGCCGGACGCATCCGTTATATAATCGAAGGGTTCGAAACTACGAACGGACCAATTGACCGCACGGGGTGGGACGCCGTCCCGCCCGGCAAGGCTTTCCGATTGACCCCGCGCCCATGACCGCCCCATCCGCGACCGCTCCGGCCGCCCTCGTGCTGCCGCCGGTCTTCACCGGCCTTCGCGTGCCGGCGACCGAGGACGCCTTTTCCCGTGCCTGCGGGCTGGCCGAGACAGACGGCGGCGACGCGGCCGGAACCCTGGTGCTGGTCGAGCGGGAGGATCTCCTCGACCTCGCGGTCGTCCTCGCGCCCGGCGAACCCCTAGCGTCGGCGCGGCGCGCCTTCCTCCTCGGCATGGTCGCCCTCGTCGATGCCGTGGGGACCTACGGGCCGCCGGAAATGCCCATTACCCTGGTCTGGCCGGACGAAATGCGGTTCGACGGGGCGCGCCTCGGGGGCGGGCGCCTCGCGTGGCCGCAGGCCTGCGCCGAGGATGCGGTGCCGGACTGGCTGGTGTTCTCCGCCATGCTGATCGTCTCGAAGGCCCACGCGGGCGATCCCGGCCTGACCCCGGACTCGACGGCGCTGGACGAGGAAGGTTTCGGGCCGGGCATCCGCCTCGCCCTGGTGGAGAGTGTCGCGCGAAACCTCATGAAGGCCTTCGCCACCTGGGCGGAGGACGGCTTCGATGCCATCGCGGCGCGCTACCTCGCCCACCTTCCGGCGGCCGTGGGGGCGCGGGCCGGGATCGACGCCAACGGCGACGCCCTCCTGGACCGCGGCGGCACCGTCGAGCGCCTGCCGCTCGCCGCTTGCCTGACGGAGCCGGCCTGGCGCGATCCCGTCACCCGTGCGGTCCGCCTGTGAGCGCCCTCAAGCTGCCCCGGACCCTGCGCCTCGACCCGTCCGACGGCTTCGTGTTCGCGCACGCCGCCGAGCCCGGCGAATGGGCCGTCACCGGCTCGTTCCTGTTCTGGGACCGGGATCCGGCGAGCCTGACGGGCAAGGACCGGGTCGCCTTCCGTTCGGGCTTCCTCGGCGTGCGCTCGTTCGGATTCTCGACCCTCGTGGTGGTGAGCGAGGCGAGCGGGGCCGAGCGGGACGAGGCCGTCGCAGAGCTGGCGCACCATCTGCGGGAGCGCCTCGGCGCACCGGACGAGGTCACGGCCCTCGCGGCGGCGCGGGAAGAGGTCGAGTTCGCGGCCTCGCTCTGCGACCTGCCCGTCGGGACCGTCGTGGCCATGCATCGTACGGAGACGGACGGGGTGATCGCGGAAGCGTTTCGCACGTTGCACCAGAAGCCCGGCGGCGAGGACCGGCTCCATGCCGGCGCCCGCGCCTTCCGCTTCGTCGAGACCGACGAGGACGAGCCGGAGGAGCGCGCCGATCTCATCGGCCTCGCGCGACGGGAGCGGACGGATCCATGATGCCGGTTCACGCAGCCAACAGGGGCCGTTTCCAGGGATGACTGAGTTCTGGGTGTCGAGCGGGCACCACCTGACCCGGCGCACCGAAGGCGGTGGGCTGGGCGCCACCGACGAGCTGATCCTCGCCTATCTCGCGCGGCCGGAGCTGATTCCGCCCGACGAGGCGTGCACGGCCGAGCGGGCCCTCCACGCCAGCCTCCTCGCCGAGCCCCGCCGCGCCGTCCCCCCGGAGGCGGTGGCGGCCATCGCGGATGCGGATGCGCGGGAGAACTGGGCGGTGCTCCTGGCGTTCCGGGACCGGCTGTTCGCCGCGCGCTCCATCGAGGCGGCGTACCTGAGCCTCGTGCGCGAGGGCCTGCAGGGCACGCCGTCCCTGTTCCTCAACCAGCTCGTCCATCTCATCCTGCGCAACGCCCTCGATTCTTGCGACGACCCCTACGTGCTGCGGGCGGCCGAACTGTTCTTCCGCACCCAGCGGGTGAGCCGGCACGAGGGCGCCGTGCTCCTGGCCGATGCCGAGGTCATCGAGGCGCGCGAAGGCTCCGCGCCGCTCTCGCCCCTCGTGGCGATGCTGGGCAAGGAGGCCGCCAACGAACTCGACGTGCTGAACGACGAGAACGCCTGGAGCTACTGGAGCCGGTCGGACGCGTTCTCCATGGCGCTCAACCTCGGATCGAGCCCGAAGAGCCGGGAGGGCCTGGCCCGCGTCATCGCGGTGTTCGTGCGCCACCTCCTCAACGCCGAGGTCACGGTGACGCCCCTGGACCGGCTCGAGGACACGGATTGGCGCTGGTTCGTCGGCCTCGACGCGGAGGGCACGCGCATCGGCAACGCGCTCTGGCGCGGCGAGACCGTCGATCCCGCGACGCAGGAACGGGTGATCGCGCTGTTCCGGCTGACGTTCGCCGAGACCGACCGGGTCGATCCCAAGGTCGGCGACCGGCCGGTCTACCTGATCCTCGCCGGAACGCCGGCGAACCTCGTCCAGATGAAGCCGCAGAACATCGTCGCCGGCCTGCCCCTGCGCGCCGCGTCCCCGGCGGCCTGAGGAACCTCGAGATGTCCGACCCCATCCCCGACAATCACTTCGAGGTCGGCGTCGTGGTGGAGAAGCGCCGCCTGAAAGGGCCATGGGCGACCCATGCCTGGCTCCCCGTCGCGATCCTGCCGGCCGCTCCCGCGGCGCCGCCTGGCACGCGCCTCTCGGGCACGGAGGACGAGGGCACCTATTATGCGGGCGCCTACGACGTTCACCTGCACCCGGCCGAGACCGCGCATTACCGCGACAACCTCGTCTCGGGGCGTCCGTCCCTCTGGGTCGCCCTGCGCAAGCTCGGGGAGGGGGAGTACGAGGTCGCCACCGTCACGGCCGATCCCTACGAGGGCGAGTCCATGGCGGAAGGCATCGGCGAGGTGGTCGAGGCGGTGCCGATGCCGCCTGACCTCCAGGCCAAGCTCCTGGCCTTTTTCGAGGCGCACCACATCGAGCGCGTCTTCGAGAAGCGCAAGCGCGACCGGGCCGACCCCGAAGCCCTGGCCCGGCAGGCCGGAGGATCCGGAACCGGGGCCGGACGCAAGGGGAGGCGGGCATGAGCGACGGCTTCCTGTCGCGCTGGGCGCGGCGCAAGCGCGAAGTTCGCCTCGGCGAGCGGACGGAGGTGCTGCCAGCGGACACGCACGGCCTCGAGGCCGGCGCAGTCCCGGGCGACGAGCCGGTCGTGCCGGATGCGGCCCCGACCGAGGCGGAGATCGACCTTCTCGCCGAACTCCCCTCCCTCGCCGACCTCACGGCGGAGACCGACCTGCTGCCGTTCCTGCGCGCCGGGGTCCCGGCGGCCCTGCGCAACGCGGCCTTGCGGAAGATGTGGTCCGTCGACCCGGCCATCCGCGACTTCGTCAGCGAGGCGCGGGAATACGCCTACGACTGGAACACCCCCGGCAGCGTGCCGGGCCTGGGGCCGCTCCTGCCCGGCGACGACGTGAAGGCCATGCTGGGCCGCCTCTTCAACCGCGATCCTTCCGAAACCGACGAGGCTGACGACGCCCGCGCGGACCCGGCGCGGACAGATCCGAGCCCATCGACCGATTCCGTGCCGCCAAGTGAAACCGTCGATCCAGCGCCCGCACCGAAGCTTCCGCTGGAACCCGGGCCGACGACCGATCCTGCGAATTCGCCGGATCGGATCGCCACAACATCCGAAAATGCGACTGCGCTTCCGCGACTGCGACGCCATGGCGGCGCAATGCCGAGCTGAACTCTGGAATCACGATTGCGCCGATCTCGAACGCTTTTTATCCTAGCTCCAAAGTAGCCGATCCGGGTAGGATACGGCGTGGGGCAGGGTTCGGGTTCAAGGGTGGGATGCGTTCCGTCGCAGTGGCTATCGAGGACGCGGACGAGGAGCTTCGGGACGGGTCCGCTGCCGTGAGCGGAACCGTCGACGCGGTCGATCTGGCGCGCGCGCAGTATTACGACCTCCTGGCCGTTCTCATGGGACGGGCGCCGGATCGTGATCTCCTGGGAACGCTCGGCGCTCTCGCCGGCGACGGCAGCGTCCTCGGCCAGCCCCTCGAGAGCCTGGCGCAGGCCAGCCGTGCGTCCGCGCCGGAGACGGTGGCGCGCGAGTACCACGACCTCTTCGTGGGTGTCGGTCGCGGCGAGCTCCTGCCCTACGCATCCTACTATCTTACGGGCTTCCTCAACGAACGCCCCCTCGCCCGGGTGCGCGCGGATCTCCAGAGCCTGGGGATCGAACGCGACGCGGCGATGACCGAGCCGGAGGATCATCTCGCGATCCTCCTCGACTGCATGGCCGGCCTCGTGGCGGGCCGGTTCGAGGCGGAGCCCAACGCCGCGCGCGATTTCTTCGCGCGGCACCTCGAGCCCTGGGCCGGTCGTTTCTTCGCCGATCTGGAGCGGGCGAAGGCCGCGCGCTTCTATCGGACCGTCGGCGGTTTGGGTCGTGCCTTCATCGAGGTGGAGGCGCAGGCCTTCGCGATGGACGCATGAGCCGCCGCCGCCAGACTTCAATGGATCGCGCCGACCGCGCATCCCCCGCCGTTTGAGGAGTGTCGACGATGCGACAGGATCCGAAAGACCAGAAGGACCAGCTCGGTCGTCGCCAGTTCTTCCGCGCGCTCGGCGGCGGAACGGTGGCGGCCGCCGTGGGTGTCTCGGCGACGCCGATGACGGCCACCGACGCCCAGGCCTACGATCCGGGGCAGGACGAGACCAAGGGGCGCTATCGCCTCACCGACCACGTGAAGGCGTTCTACCGGACCAACGGGTACGAGACGCTGCAGAACAGCACCAACGCCGCCGGCAAGAAGTGAGGCAGTCATGCTGACGAAGCGCAAGAGCGGCGCGGCGAGCCGCACCAAGCATCAGGCCGTGGCCGCCGGACTCGCATCCGGACTGCTCGACCGTCGTGGATTCCTGCGGAAATCGGGCCTGGCCGCCGGCGCGCTCGCGGCTGCGGGCTCGCTCCAGCTCGGTTCCGTGCGGCAGGCCCGGGCCGCCGGCTCCTCGGCGGTGGGCCCCGAGACCGTGATCAAGAAGAACATCTGCACCCACTGTTCGGTGGGCTGCACGGTAACGGCCGAGGTGGTGAACGGCGTCTGGGTCGGCCAGGAGCCCTCCTACGGGAGCCCGATCAACCGGGGCACCCACTGCGCCAAGGGCGCGGCGATCCGCGAACTCGTCTCGTCGGACCGGCGCCTGAAATACCCGATGAAGCTCGTGGCCGGGCAGTGGCAGCGCGTCTCGTGGGACCAGGCGATCGACGAGATCGGCGACAAGCTCGCGGCGATCCGCGAGAAGAACGGCGCCGACTCGGTGTACTGGCTGGGTTCGGCCAAGTTCACCAACGAAGCCGCCTACCTCATGCGCAAGTTCGGTGCCTTCTGGGGCACCAATTCCGTCGATCACCAGGCGCGCATCTGCCACTCCACCACCGTGGCGGGGGTCGCCAACACCTGGGGCTACGGCGCCCAGACCAATTCGTACAACGACATCCGCAACGCCAAGACAATGATCATCCTCGGCGGCAATCCGGCCGAGGCGCATCCGGTCTCCATGCAGCACGTGCTGTCGGGCAAGGAGATCAACCGCGCGAACATGATCGTCATCGATCCGCGCTTCACCCGCACGGCGGCGCATGCCACCGAGTACGTCCGCATCCGTTCGGGCACGGACATCCCCGTCGTCTGGGGCATCCTGTGGCACATCTTCCAGAACGGCTGGGAGGACAAGGAGTTCATCGCTCAGCGCGTCTACGCCATGGACGACGTCCGCCGCGAAGTCGCCAAGTGGACGCCCGAGGAAGTCGAGCGCGTCTCCGGCGTGCCGGGCGAGCAGCTGAAGCGGGTGGCGGAGAAGTTCGCCAAGGAAAAGCCCGCGACCCTGATCTGGTGCATGGGCGCGACCCAGCACACGGTGGGGACCGCCAACGTGCGGGCGCTCTGCATCCTGTGTCTCGCCACCGGCAACGTCGGCAAGCCGGGCACGGGCGCCAACATCTTCCGCGGCCACACCAACGTGCAGGGCGCCACCGATCTCGGCCTCGATGTCACGTCGCTGCCGCTCTATTACGGCCTCGTCGAGGGCGGCTGGCGCCATTGGGCCCGCGTCTGGGACGTGCCCTACGAGTGGCTGCAGTCGCGCTTCGACGAGGTGCCCGCCACGGCCGGCCGCAAGGCCCGCACGCGCAAGGAGAACATGGAATCTCCCGGCATCACCTCGACCCGGTGGTTCGATGCCGTGAACCTGCCCCCCGAGCAAATCGACCAGAGGAGCCCGCTCAAGGCCTTCATGGTGTTCGGCCACGGCGGCAACACCGTCACGCGCCTGCCCGAAGCCATCGAGGGCATGAACAAGCTCGAATTGCTGGTGGTGGCCGATCCGCACCCCACCACCTTCGCGGCCCTGGATGCCCGGCAGGACAACACCTACCTCCTGCCGATCTGCACCTCCCTCGAGATGGAGGGCTCGCGCACGGCCTCGAACCGCTCGATCCAGTGGGGCGAGCAGATCGTCGAGCCGGCCTTCGAGTCGAAGAACGACTACGAGGTGCTCTACCGTCTGGCGACGAAGCTCGGCTTCGCCGACACGCTGTTCAAGGGCATCAAGGTCGAGAACAACATCCCCTCGGCAGAGGATCTCCTGCGCGAGATCAACCGCGGCGGCTGGTCGACGGGCTATTGCGGCCAGAGCCCGGAGCGCCTGAAGGCGCACATGCGCAACCAGCACAAGTTCGACCTCATCACCCTGCGCGCGCCCAAGGACGACCCGGAAGTGGGTGGTGACTATTACGGCCTGCCCTGGCCGTGCTGGGGCAAGCCCGAACTCCGGCACCCGGGTTCGGCGATCCTCTACAACACCTCGCTCCACGTGAAGGACGGCGGCAGCACCTTCCGGGCGCGCTTCGGCACCGAGCGCAACGGCGAGACGCTGCTCGCCGAGGATTCCTTCACCAAGGGCTCCGACCTCACGGACGGCTACCCCGAGTTCACCTTCGGGGTGTTCAAGAAGCTCGGCTGGGACAAGGACCTGACGGACGAGGAACGCGCCACCATCCTCAAGATCGGTGGGGAGAAGCCGGACACCGTGAGCTGGGCCACCGACCTGTCGGGCGGCATCCAGCGGGTGTGCCTCGAACACGGCGTGATCCCGTTCGGCAACGGCAAGGCCCGGGCCAATGCCTGGAACCTGCCCGACCCCGTGCCCGTGCACCGCGAGCCGATCTACACGCCGCGTCCCGACCTCGTGGCGAAATACCCGACCCGGCCCGACGAGCGTCAGTTCCGGATGCCGAACATCGGCTTCTCGGTGCAGAAATCGGCGGTGGAGCGGAACGTCGCCCGCGACTTCCCGATCATCCTCACCTCCGGCCGCCTCGTCGAATACGAGGGCGGCGGCGAGGAGACCCGCTCGAACCCGTGGCTCGCCGAACTCCAGCAGGACATGTTCGTCGAGATCAACACCGGCGACGCGTCCGAGCGCGGCATCAAGGACGGCCAGTTCGTCTGGGTGACGGGCGCCGAGAACAGCTCGAAGGCCAAGATGAAGGCGCTGGTGACCGACCGCGTCGGCAAGGGCGTCGCCTTCATGCCCTTCCACTTCTCGGGTTGGTACGAGGGCCGCGACATGCGCGACTACTACCCGAAGGGCACCGACCCGGTGGTGCTCGGCGAGAGTTCGAACTCGGTCACCACCTACGGCTTCGATCCTGTGACGGGCATGCAGGAGACGAAGTGTACCCTGTGCCAGATCAAGGCCGCGTGAGAGGAGCGCATCCATTATGGCCCGTATGAAGTTCCTCTGTGACGCCGACCGTTGCATCGAGTGCAACGCCTGCGTCACCGCGTGCAAGAACGAGCACGAGGTGCCCTGGGGCATCAACCGCCGTCGCGTCGTCACCCTCAACGACGGCAAGCCGGGCGAACGCTCGGTCTCCATGGCGTGCATGCACTGCACCGACGCGCCCTGCGCCGCCGTGTGCCCGGTGAACTGCTTCTACACCACGGCCGACGCCGTGGTGCTGCACTCCAAGGACATCTGCATCGGTTGCGGCTACTGCTTCTACGCCTGCCCGTTCGGCGCGCCGCAATATCCGCGCGTCGGCAACTTCGGCTCGCGCGGCAAGATGGACAAGTGCACCTACTGCTCGGGCGGCCCGGAGGCGGATTTCTCCGTGGCCGAGTACGAGAAGTACGGCTCGAACCGCCTCGCCGAGGGCAAGCTGCCGCTCTGCGCCGAGATGTGCTCGACCAAGGCCCTGCTCGCCGGCGACGGTGAGATGATCGCCGAGATCTACAAGCAGCGCGTGGTCAAGCGCGGCTACGGCTCCGGCGCCTGGGGCTGGAAGACCGCCTACCGCGAGACCGTGGCGATCTGATCGCCCCTCCGGGGCCGCCGCGCGCGGCGGCCTCAGCGACGAAAAGCATTCGAAAGGAACGCCGATGCGGCGGGCAGTCACGCTCTTCAGCACCCTCGTCCTCGCGACGACGCTCCTCTCCGCCCCGGGTGCGTTCGCGCCCGCGCAGGCGCAGAATCCGCAGCAGCAGGACGGCTTGAATCCCATGGGGACGAAGCCCACGGCGGATTCGGTCAACGAGGAATTCCTGTTCAAGCAGGCCGACAAGATCACCGGCCGTGTCAGCATTCCGGACCGGAAGTCCGCCAACCTGATCCAGCCGCAGGGCCGCGAATACCGGGCCTTTCGTGAGTCCTGGCTGCCCTGGATCGGGGCGATCGGTATCCTCGGCATGATCGCGGCCCTGGCCGGGTTCTTCTTCTGGCGTGGCCGCATCCTCACGGACGACACCCAGGAATCGGGCAAGAAGATCCTGCGTTTCAATGCATTCGAACGCTTCGCCCACTGGATGACGGCGACGTGCTTCATCATCCTGTCGCTGTCGGGCCTGAACTACATCTTCGGCAAACGCCTGCTCATGCCGGTCATCGGACCGGAGGCCTTCGGCACCCTGGCGCAATGGGCCAAGTACAGCCACGTCTACCTCGCCTGGCCGTTCATGCTCGGCGTGGTGATCATGGTCGCCGTCTGGGTGAAGGACAACATCCCAAACCGGATCGACTGGGCCTGGATCAAGGCCGGCGGCGGCTTCATCGGCAAGGGCCACCCCCACGCCGAGCGCTTCAACGCCGGCCAGAAGGGCGTGTTCTGGATGGTCGCCGGGTTCGGCGCCGCCATGAGCGTCACCGGCTTGATTATGCTGTTCCCGTTCACGGTTCTCGACATCAACGGCATGCAGGTCATGCAGGTGATCCACTCGCTCATCGGCGTCGCGTTCATCGTCGGCATCCTCGCCCACATCTACATCGGAACGCTGGGTATGAAGGGCGCCTACGACGCCATGGGCAGCGGCGAGGTCGATCTGGCCTGGGCCCGCGCGCACCACGATCTCTGGGTCGAGAAGCAGCAGGCCAAGACGGCCAGCGGTCCGCAACTCACGGGCCGCCACCCCGCGCCGGCCGAATGATACGGACGAGGAAGACCACGCCATGAAAGCCTTCGCCGCCGCCGTCGTCGCCGCCATCGCCCTGGGCGTGCTGGCCATGTACGCGCTCACCAGCAACCAGACCTTCGCCTACCAGGCCTTCGCCACGTCGGGGGCGCGGGTGTCCGAGCCGGGCGTCAACCTCGTCGGACCGAAGTGGAACGGCATGCCGGTGGTGGGCGAGGCCAACGACGCCGCGCACGGCAAGGCCGAGGGCGAGCCGTCGCATCCCAAGCGGTCCTGAGTGTCCCTCGCGAAACTCCCGCTGCGCCGTTGGGCGAAGGAGCGGTGATCGGGCGTTTCGCGAGGCCCTCCGAGACGCACCGAGTCTCGGCCGGCCGCTCCGGGAATCCTGAGAGTTTGAGGAAACGAGCATGCTGAAGTCCTTGTCCCGGGTCGGATTCCTCGCGGCGGCGAGCCTGCTCGCGTCGCCATCCTTCGCCCAGGAGGCCGCGCCGCCGGTCGTCGCGGCCGGGCCGGCCAATCTCTGCCAGGAACTGCTCGCGTTCGTCACGGCCCCGGAGGCCAAGAAGCAGGAGGCCGCCACGCCGCAGAGCCAGGCGACGGCGGTCTCGAACCCGTCGGGCAAAAGCGACGGCAAGCCCTCCGTCTCCGGCGGTGAGCCACAACAGAAATCGGGGCTCAGCGGCGCCACGGGATCGAACGACACGGTCGCCCCCGGGGACCGGAAGGCCACCCTGGCCCAGGCGAACGCAGCGGCGAAGACGGCGGCCGCACCGGCGGCATCGCCCCCGCCGCCGAAACCCGACGCCGCCACCGTGGCGGGCATCGAAGCCGCGGCCGCCGGCAACGACCAGGCCGCCTGCCGCGCGGCGGCGCGTACCATGCGCAAGGCCGGCGTTCCGATGCCGCCGCCGCTCCTGGCGCTGGCGGCCCTCGATCTCAAGTTCCAGACGGGTCGGTAGGTCCCTCGATCTCGGCGGCGTGACGCGTCTGGCGATCGACCTCGTCGCGCACGCCGCGCCCGGCCATCAGGATCTCCGTGAGGAAGGCCGTGATCGCGGCCACGGTGCAGACCAGCGCCACGCCGAAGCATCCGAACAGGATCGAGGCGGTGGCGGCATCGCGCAACGCCCCGACATACAGGGTCAGAACGGCGATGCCGGTCATGATGCCGCCGATCGAGGCGAGCACCACCGCGACGTCGAGTACGAACGAGCGTCGGCGCAGGTAGGACAGTTGCCGCGCGAGATGCTCCGCCTCGTCCGCGCCGACCCCGTGCAGGCGGGACGACGCGGCGTCGACCTTGTCGGCCACGCGTCCGAGGCGCGTCGAGAACACGTTCAGCAGGGTCGCCAGCGCCGTCAGCAGAAAGGCCGGCGCGAGGGCGATCTGGATGACGTGGGCGATGTCGTCGGGGGCGGTGGGCGGCGTCTGTGCGAGCATGGAGTTCCGTTGCGCGTCAGCCCCGGAGGGGGCCGGCGGAGCGTGGCGCGAGAAGGAGCACGAGGGCACCGGCGACCATGCAGCTTAGGGAGCCGAGGAGCACGCCGATCTTGGTCTCGGCCTCCAGGCTCGGCGTACCCGCGAAGGCGAGGAGGCCGATGAAGAGGCTCATGGTGAAGCCGACGCCGCACAGGAGCGACAGGCCGTAGAGCTGCCACCATCCGGCATGGGCCGGACGCGGGGCGAGGCCGAGCTTCACGGCGGCGACGATCATGGCGAACACCCCGATCTGCTTGCCGAAGAACAGGCCGAGGGCCACGCCGAGGGTCACCGGTTCGAGGAGCATCGGGAGCGAGACGTCCCCGAGGGCGACGCCCGCATTGGCGAACCCGAAGACCGGCAGCACGAGGTAGGACGACCAGGGGTGGAGGGCGTGCTCCAGCCTGTGCAGGGGCGAGGCCGGATCGTCGGGTCTGGCCGGGCTGGTGCGCAGGGGGATCGTCAGGGCCAGCACCACTCCCGCGATGGTGGCGTGGATGCCGGATTTCAGGACGAGGACCCACAGGACCGCGCCGAGGAACAGGTAGGGGGTGAGCCGGCTCACTCCGGCCCGGTTCAGGCCGGCCAGGATCGCGGCGACCGCCCCGGCGCCCGCCAGCATCGGCAGCGACAGGCTCGCGGTGTAGAACGCGGCGATGATGAGGACCGCCCCGAGGTCGTCCAGGATGGCGAGGGCCGTGAGGAACACCTTGAGGGAGACCGGCACGCGGGATCCGAGGAGCGCCAGGACGCCCAGGGCGAAGGCGATGTCGGTGGCCGTCGGGATCGCCCAACCGCGCAGGGTCTCGGGTGAGGCACGATTGACGAACACGTAGATCAGCGCCGGGGCGAGCATGCCGCCGAGGGCCGCCACGCCCGGGAGGACCCGGTCGGGCCAGGTGCGCAGACGGCCATCGCGGACCTCCCGCTTGAGCTCGAGGCCGACCAGCAGGAAGAACAGCGCCATCAGGCCGTCGTTGACCCAGTGCAGCACGCTCAAGGGCCCGAGATGGGCGGCCAGCAGGGCGAAGTAGGCGGGCGCCACGGCCGAGTTGGCGACGAGGAGTGCCAGGGCCGCGCTCACCATGAGGACGAGGCCGCCGCCGGCGTCGCTCCGGAGGGCGGTGCGGAGGGCGGACGCGGGACGTCGGAGGACTGGAGGAACCTGCATGCGGCCACGCCTGACAGCGATCGGCGCCCCGGGCAACCCATCCTCGGCGGTCGAGGCCGCCCGCCTCGTTCGAGCCGTCTGTTCGACTGTTCCTCAAGCAACGTTCCTGGGGCACCTTGCGCCGGAGTTGCCCCAGCGTCCCAAAGTTCATCGAATCCGTCTTTGTCCAAATCCGTCCGTGTCTTTCGCAGTAGAGATATGCCAGTGATCAATCGGTTCAAACCGAGGCTTCGCTATGAAATATCTCACGACACTGGTCCTCTCGGCGTTGCTTGCCGGGCAGGCCGGAAACACCCATGCGGCCGATCGGAACGTCGACATCATCAATAAGACCGGCCGAAGCCTCACGCATTTCTACGCCTCGCGCGTCGGCGCCAACGACTGGGAAGAGGACATTCTCGGGAAGGACACCCTGGAGAACGGCGAGACCTTCTCGATCAACATCGACGACGGCACCGGTGCCTGCCGCTTCGACTTCCGAGCGGTCTTCCAGGGCGGCGGAGAACTGGTGAAGAACAACATCAACGTGTGCGAAATCTCGACGTTCACCTACCGGCCCTGACACCATCCGGCGGCGCGCCCACGCGTCCGACGCGGCGGGGCCTCCGCCTCTGCACACGAGACCAACAATGAAGAAACTTCTGTTCACGACCGACGGCCGCATCACGCGGTCCGAATACTGGAAAGCGATGCTGATCTTTCTCGGCGCCGCGATCCTGAACGGTCTCGTCTACTACCTGCTCTGGATGGTGATCCCCGGCTCGGTGAGCGAGGACGGGAACTACAGCGTCACCGGCGTGCGCGCGATCCCCTATCTCGCCTTGGGGTTCGGCTCCTTCGTCTTCAGTGTCTGGGCCGGCATCTGCGTGAACGCCAAGCGCTGTCATGACCGGAACAAGTCCGGGTGGTTCATGCTGGTCTCGCTGATCCCGATCATCGGAGTCCTCTGGTACGCGATCGAAATCCCGTTCCTGCGCGGGACCCGGGGGCCGAACCGGTTCGGCGCCGATCCGCGCGACTCCGTGCTCGCGATCGCCTGACACCGTTCGGCGCCCCGGAGACAAGATTCGGGGCGCGCGGACCATCGGCCCGGAAGACCCCCGGCAACGCCGCGACGGGACCTCGGCTCCCGAGCCTGTCCACCTCTCGCCGCGCCCGGAACAGGCCGGGTCGGTCCCGCCGACCGAACCCCGCCAAGGGGTGGGCGCCCGCAGGCGTTCACCCACGCCGCTCGCTCAGCTTCACCGTTTCAGCCTTGCCGAATAAGGGGCGCCCGCCGTGCCGAAGATCGCCGCAATTCTTCTCTCCTTGCTCTGGGTGGTCGCCCCCACCTACGCCCAGGCGCAGGCCCTGACCCTGGCCCGGGTCAAGACCCTGCTGTCGGATGCCGGGTACAAGAAGGCCCGCATCTCCGACGGCGCCGTCCTGGTCGATGGCTTCGGCGAGGCCGGCCACACCTTCGCGTTCACCGTCGCCGATCAGGGAGCCGCCCTGACCATCGGTGCCTATTGGCGGATCCCGTCCGACAAGCAGGGCTCGGTGCCCACCCTGGGGATGCTCAGGGCCAACAGCTCATCGGACTTCATGTTCGGGCTCAACGGCGAGGACGGCGCCCTCGGGCTTCAGATCGAGTCGACCTACGCCGCGGCCCTGGTGTCGAAGGCCATGCTGAAGCGGTCCGTCGAGCAACTCCTGGAGACCATCGAGGGCAACGAGGAACTCTGGAACACCGACAACTGGCCCGCCAAGCCCGTTGGAGCCGACCCCCAGGCCACAGCGCCGACCCCTTCCAAAGCCGCCCCCACGCCGCCCAATCCCCTTGGAGCGGCCGCCGTCATGCTCGGTGGCACGAACGCCCCGGCGCCCCAGCCTCTCCTGCTCCAGCGGGTCCTGTTCGTCGGCCGTGAAGCCAAGGCCTTCGGAGACGTCGCGGCGCACGGAACGAACGCGTTCGCCCAGGGTGAGCCGCTTCTCGTCTACCTCCAGCCCGTCGGCCTGACGGCGGCGGGGTCCGATGGCAAAGGCAGGGTCGGCCTCGGACTCGATTACGCGGTGCGGACGCGGGACGGCACGCCGATGGCGCCGCGCAAGCCCCTGCTCGATCAGGAGGTGCCTTTCGCCGGCCCCACCCCGCCGCAACTCTTCGTCACGAGCACCGTCGAGGTCGCCGGGTTCGCGCCGGGCGATTACACGATCACCTTCACCCTGCGGGACACGCTGGGCAATCGCACGACCTCGACGGATCTGCCGTTCTCGGTCACGCCGAATGCGGCCAAGGCGCCGCCGGCGCCCGTCGCCGTGGCCGCGCCCATCACCTCCCCCGTGCCGGCTGCCGCCCCGACGGCGCCCACCATCGCCCGGCTCGGCTCGGACGGCCTCGTCGCCCAGGGCGTGCGGATCCGCTCCGGCCGCAGAACCTTGAGCGCCGGACGCATCGAACTGCGCGGCACCCCCCTGACGGAAGCCGAACTCGCCCGCCTCCTCGATCCGGCGTCCTCCACATCCCTCGGGGAGCGCCTCGGGGCCGTCACGGCCAAAGAAATCATCGTCCCCGAGATCAAGGGCGAGCCGGGCGCCGAGGAGACCGATCCCCAGATCATGACCCTGCGCGACCTGCGCTTCGCCGACGTGGCGCGGGGACGGATCGGGTCCCTGGCGATCGGCGGCGGGATGCTGAAATCGGCGGCGCCCGATGGCCCGCCCCTGATCGCCTTCGCTCGATTGGACGCGGCCGACCTCGACCTCGCGCTGCTCCTGTCCCTGGCTGCCCCGGCCGCCGGGCCCGGTGACCTCCGGACGGCGTATCGCAGCTTCGCCGTCGAGGGCATCGAGATCCGTGGAGCGGGCCCGGGCGACGTGTCCCGCATCGCCCGGATCGCAGGCCGCGATCTGCGCGTGCGCCCGACCTCCGAGGGCTGGGCGGCGACGTTCCAGCGGACGCAGGGTCTGTTCGCCGGGGAAGCCCCCGAAGGTCAGGCCCCGACGGGCGACAGGGTCCGGGCCCTGGCGCCCCTGGCCGAGCTCCTGGACGCCATCGATCCCGGCTCCCTCGACGTGACCGGCCTCGAGGTCGCGATCCCGGACGAGAGGACCAACACGGTCCGCGCCGCGCGGCTCGGGTTCGGCCCCGACCGGGACGGGTTCGGCGAAGTCCGCCTGGACGGTTTCGGGTTCCACGGGCCCGAAGGCTCGATGCGTCTGGCCTCCTTCGCCATCGAGGGCATCGGCCTGCGCGGCAGCATCGCGGGCCTGCGGGCGGTGGCCGCCTCGGACGCCCGGGAGATCGGGGCGACCGAAGCCCGGCGCCTCGCGCCCCGGATCCGCGCCACACGGTTCGGCGGTCTCGATGTAAACCTGACGAAGCCGGGGGCGGAGCCCGTGCGCCTTGCCATCGACGCCGTCGAACTCGCCACGGCGAACCCCGTCGACGGCGTGCCGACGAGCCTGCATCTCGCCCTCAACAACATCGTGGTTCCCATCGCGTCGGCGACGGGGATGGACCCCACGGGGCAACTCGGCCAGCTCGGCTATTCCACCCTCGCCGTGAGCACCCGGGCCGATCTCGCCTGGAACGAGACGGACCGGCAATTCACCCTGAGCGACCTCTCCGTCGAAGGCGCCGACATGGGACGCGTCGCCCTGCGGGGTGTCGTCGGCAACGTGTCGAAGGACGTGTTCAGCCCCGACATGATCCTGGCGGCGGTGGCGGCCCAGGGCGCGGCGATCCGGTCCCTCGACCTTGAGGTCGAGGATGGCGGCCTCGTCCAACGCCTCCTCGCGGCCCAGTCCAAGGCCACGGGCGAGAGTGTCGAGGCCGTGCGGGCCGAGGCCGGGGCCTACGCGACCCTGGGGCTTCCGGGCATGCTGGGCGACAATCCGGCGACCAAGGCGCTCGGGCGGGCGGTGGCCCAGTTCATCGCCCGGCCGGGCCGGCTCTCCGTCGGACTCAAGGCGAAGTCGGCCGCCGGCGTCGCCGCCGCCGATCTGGCCGGAGCCTCGAACCCGGCGGCGTTCTTCGACAAGGTCGATCTCACCGCCGAAGCCCGATAGGTCCCGTCGCGCTCCTTCGCCCACCCCATCCCGTCACGAAGGCGAACCCCCGTGGTCAAGATCACCCCGATCCTCGTCTCCCTGTTCGCCCTGGCGGGCTCCGTCCCGGCCAGCGCGCAGAGCCTGACCCTGAACCGTGTGAAGTCCCTGCTGACGGAGCTGGGCCTGAAGCCGGTCATGTCGACGGACGAGATGGTCACCCTCGAAGCGCGCGGACGCCACAAGGTCGACATCGACATCACCCTGGTGAACGACAAGACCGGGATCTCGATCTATACGAGCTGGAAGATCCCGCCCGGCAAGGCGGCGGCGATTCCCCTTGTCGAGATGTTGAAGGCGAACAACAACGCGCAGTTCGCCTTCGCCGTCTACGGGGAGGACGGCAACCTCTCGTTCGATCTCGAGAAGAACTTCGACGCCGCCCTCGTCTCGAAGGCCATGCTGTCGAAGTCCGTCGAGGAACTGCTCGCGACCGTCGACCGCCAGGAGCCCCTGTGGAACGTGGACAATTGGACCGCCGCGCCGGGCGGTCGCTGAGCGACCGGCGGAGCGCGGATCAGTCCCGCAGGAGCTTGCCCGAATAGACCACGGGCCCCGTGGGAGCCCCGCTCGGCGAGCCGCCGGGCGGCTCGACGCTGACGGCCAGGACGGCGGTGTCGAGGCCGGCGCCGCGCGCGACGTCCGGCATGGGCATGCTGGCGCGCCCGCCCTCCACGAGGCCGAGGGAGCGCGGCGCGCCGCCGCCGGCGATGTACCAGAGTTCCAGGCTCTTCTCCCGGGGCGTATCCGCCGCGACGGAACGCACCTGCGCGACGCCCCGTCGCGTATCGACCCGCACCACCAGGGCCGGCAACTCGCCGCCGCGATTGACCACGGCGACGTACTGGCCGGTCTCCGGGTCTGGCGGCAGAAGACGGCCGAGGCCCAAGGCCAGGGCGAGGCCGGCGGCGAGCGCCGACGCACCGAGCGCCCCCAGGCGCCAACGCCGCAGGCCCTTGGCCAGCGTCTCGATGCGTGGATCGTCCCCGGCGGGCCTCAGGGCCGCCCGGATGCGCAGCCAGGTTCCCGCCGGCGGCGCGACTTCGGGAAGCGTCTCAGCCAGGGGCGCCAGGCGGATCTGCCAGCGCGCCACGGCGGCCTGTAGGCCCGCATCCGCCTCCAGCGCGCGGGCGAAGGCGACCCGTTCGGCCTGGGGCAAAGTGCCGAGCACGTATTCGGCGGCTTCGATGTCGCGATCGGGCGCGCCGGTGTCGAAGGAACCGCCGGTCATGCGTTCGCGTCCAGGCAGGAGCGCAGGTTGGCCAGTCCGCGGTGGAGCCAGGTCTTGATGGTGTTCACCGGCCGCTCGAACCGGGCGGCCAGTTCTTCGCGGGAGAACCCTTCGCAATAGGCCAGCACGAGGCATTGCCGATGCAGGGCGTCGAAGCGCCCGAGGCACAGGGCCAGGGCGCCGCGATCGAGGACGTCGCTCTCACCGTCGTGCGGGTCGGGCACCTGATTCATCCAATCCTCGCCATCGGCGAGATCCGCCAGGGGAGTCTCCTTGCGGGCGCGCACCACGTCGATCGCCCGGTTGCGGGCGATGGCGCACATCCAGGTGATCGGACGCCCGGCCGTGGGCGCGTAGGCCCCGGCCTTCTGCCAGATCCGGAGATAGACATCCTGAAGCACGTCCTCGGCCGCCTCACGATTGCGGACGATACGCAGGACGAGGCCGAAGAGTTTCGCCCCCGTCTCGTCGTAGAGCGCCTTGAGCGCCGCCTGATCCCCCCCCGCGATGGCGGTGAGGCGCGCCTGGAGCAGATCATCGTCAGGCACGCGGCACCACCACCGAACTCACCATCCCCATCTCCCCGGCCGTTCCTCCAAGCATCGCACCCGCGGCATCGACGCCGGGCTGCTGCCTGTTCGGCATTCTTAGCGATCCCTTAAAGCAGCGCGGGCCGCACGACGAACCTTTTAGCTGATCCGTCCTGAAACTTTCACTCGGAACGCGCCGTAAGTCATCCCGATTGTCCCACCCGGGACATCGGAGGAGACAAGAAATCGATGCATAACCTCACCGCCCGCCGCCCGCTGGCCTCCAAGCTCGCCGCGTTCGGCCTCAGCCTCGCCATCGGCGCCGCCCTCCCGGCCGCCGCCCTCGCCAAGAACCCGATGGTCGGCGGCGCCCCGATGTACGCCTCGAAGACCATCGTCGAGAACGCCGTCAACTCGAAGGACCACACCACCCTGGTCGCCGCCGTGAAGGCCGCCGGCCTCGTCGAGACCCTCTCGGGTCCCGGCCCGTTCACGGTGTTCGCCCCCACCGACGCCGCCTTCGCCAAGCTGCCGGACGGCACCGTCGAGACCCTGGTGAAGCCCGAGAACAAGGCGACGCTCACCAAGATCCTGACCTACCACGTGGTCCCGGGCACCTACACCGCCAAGGACCTGATGAAGCTCGCCAAGGATGGCGGCGGCGAGGCCCAGCTCAAGACCGTCCAGGGTGAGCCCCTGGTCGTCCAGTCCAAGGGCAAGAAGGTCTACGTGACCGACGCGAAGGGCAGCACCGCCACGGTCACCATCGCCAACGTGATGCAGTCGAACGGCGTGATCCACGTGATCAACGGCGTCCTCCAGCCCTGATTCCTATCGAGGCTCCGTCCCTCGGCCGGACCGTGATGAAAGCCCCCCGGCCCCGGCCGGGGGGCTTTCGTCGTCGAGCGTCAGCGTCCCCGGCCACCGCCCGGGCCGCCACCGGGTCCCCCCCCCGGCGGCCCGCCGCCGCCGAACCCGCCCGGACCACCGCCAAAACCGCCCGGCGCGGCCGAACCGCCCCCGGGACCGCCGCGCCCGAACTCACCCGGACCGCCGAATCCCCCGGGCGCGCCGCCGGGCATCCGCGTGTCGATGTCGAGGCCGCGCGGCCCCGCGCCACCTGGACGCTCCAAGCCGCCCGGCCGCTCGGGTGCGCCCCACCGCTCCGCGCGACCGGGCATGCCCTCGCGCGGGGCGGCGCGTCCGAATCCGCCCTCCTGCGGACCGCCCGGCGGTCCATCGGCCCGGCCCCGCCGGTCGATGCGGTCGTCGATGCGCAGGCGCTCCACCGTGAGGCGGCCGTCGCGGGCGACGTCGGTGGTGAGTACGGCACGGACGCTGCCCCGGCGGGGCAGGGCGGGCTCGGGCACGCCCGAGACGGCGTCGCCCGAGCCGAGGTTCAGCCCGGAGCCGCGCCGCGCGACATAGGCTTCGATGGACAGCCGGGTCAGGCCGGGGCGGAACAGGGCGCGCGCCTCCTCGCCGCGCGCCACCGCGAGGGCCACCCCCGTCGACTCGCCCGTCACCACGGCGCGCCGGCCGACGAGGCCGGGCGCGATTCCGTCGAGGCGCAGGGCGCCGATGGTCGCGACCCCATCGGATCCGCGTCGCACGGGCCCGGAGACCCGGGCGGGGCCGTCGGCGCGCGCCTCGATCAGGCTCGCCACCACCACGCCGTCGGGCCGGCGCAGGCCGCTCACGGCGACGCGGTCACCGACCCTCCAGCGGCCGGCCTCGCCGGCCGTGGCGGAGACGCGCTGGCCCAGAACCGTGAGGCGACCGCGCCCGACCGCCTCGACGGGCCCGACGACTTCGCTCGTCACGTCGATGGCCCGGGTGGAGAGCGCGCCCTCCGCACCCCGTGCCACCACCCGCACCACGTGCCCGACCTTGAGGTCGGAGACCGAGGCCGCCCGCCCGTCGATGCGCACGGCGACGTCCTTCGGGTAGGCGATCCGCAGATCGTTGACGACGATGGAGCCGAACCGGCGGATGGTGCCGATGACGCCGGTCCCGCCGATGCCGCGGTCGCCCTCCTCGCCCGGCCCCTCCGTCGGGCGGGCCCCCGTGCCGCCGATTCCCTGGTCCAGGGCCTGGGACCGTGCGGGCCGTGGCAGGAGACCGGCGGGGAGGGCGCCGAGCCAGCGCAGGAGCCCGCGTCGGCTGAGGGACGGCTCACGCATCCGACCCACGCTCACGCCTCGCCCTTGGGGAGGGGCGGCACGTCCTCGCCGTAGACGTAGAGGCCGAAATTCCAGCGATGGGTGCCGCCCGGATCGGTCTGGCAGGCGGCATGAGCCTCGCGGTTGGCCTGCTGCAGGGCCGCCATGGCGATCTCCTTCGCACGCGCCTCGAGGCGTTCGGCCAGTTCGCGCGAGAGGCCGTCGTAGTGCACCGCGCGTTCGAGGAAGCGGGGTGCCTCCCCCATGACGTTGGCGACGCTGGCTGCGATGTGGTCGTGGAGGTTGCGGCCGAAATAATAGAGCTGCGGCTCGCCCCCGCCCTTCGGCACGTAGGCGGCTTGCGCCAGCACCACCCGGTCCCCGGCATCGAGCACGGCGAGGCCGCGGTCGAGCCATTCGTCGAGGACGGCCCGGGGCCGCAGGTCGCGGGTGACGGCCGAGACCAGCCCCTCGAAGGACGCCGCCTCGCCCTCGGCCACACGGGGGAGGGGGAGGGGATGGCCGGCCGCATCGGTGAAGCGCGGATCGGCGAGCCAGCGCGCCACGATCCGGCTCGTGCGCGAGACCACGGCTGGCACGGCGCTCACGGGCGCGCCGGCGCCGCGCAGGCGGCTCACCTCCTTGCGGTGGATGCCCGTGAGCAGGCTCACCCGGCTGTCGGTCTGCTCCTTGCCCGGCAGGGCGAAATCGTACTCGGCCACATTCACGTAGAGTTCGCGCAGGAGCGTCGTCAGGCCCGGGAAGGTGATCCCCCGGCCGATGCAGAGGCGGACGAGGGGGCGCAGCAGGCGCGCCAGGGGCGCATGCAGACTGGTTCCCTCGGGTGCGGCTGGAGCGGTCTCCGACATGCCGGCACCTTACAGACCGGGTCGTGGGACACAATCCCACAACGTGCGCCGGAACACCTCCGTGATCCGATTCCCGTTTGACGTGGGAATTTTACACACTTACCAAGGTTGCGTGGTCAAATTTCCCACGGAGAACGATCCATGACGCCGTTCCGGCCGTCTGTCGATTACCAGCCCCTGGCCCCCCTTCGCCTCGACGGCCTGCATCGCGGTCGGATTCCCGGGGCTGTCCCAGCTCGATTCCTCCTGCGCGGCGGCCTCGTGGCCGCCGCCCTCGCCCTGCCCGTCCTCGGCACCCGGATCGCGACGGCCCCCCAGCGCCCGCCCGTGCCGGGGGCGATGCAGATCGCCGCCATCCCCGGTCCGTCCCCCATGGGGATGGCGGCGATTCGACTCCGGTGACGCCGGTGTGCGCGTCCCTCACCCGCGCTGCGGCGCACGATTCCCCCGCCGCATCCCGAACCACCCCGGCGCGCATCGCCGACCTCGCCGTCTGCGCCCTCCTGGCCGTCGTCACCGTCGGCCTGCTCGTGTCGGCCATCTGACCGGCCGCGCCCCCGCACAATCCGCCCAGAGAGTTCCGATGTTCCAGATCTCCTCCGCCACCCGCCTGCGCGCGGGCCTCGCCACCGCCGCGCTCCTCGCCACCGGGTCGGCGCTCCAGGCGGCCGACCTGCCCCGCCGGCAGGTGCCGCCCCCGCCGCCGATCCCGCCCGCCTTCACCTGGACGGGATTCTACCTCGGCGTGAATGCCGGTTACGCCTTCGGCGAGGGCAGGAAGACCTTCAACGATCCCACCTACGGCACCGTGACCAACGCCGGCCAGGGCGGCGGCTTCGCCGGCGGCGGGCAGATCGGATACAATTACCAGCTGACGCCGGGCTCGGGTTGGGTCCTCGGCGCCGAGGCCGACATCCAGGGCCTCGCCCGGGCCAAGGCGGATGCGGCCTATCTCGGCACCACGCCGTACTACGACGTCAGTCCACGGCTCGACTATTTCGGGACCGTCCGGGGCCGCGTCGGCTACGCCTTCGATCGGGTGCTGATCTACGGCACCGGCGGCTTCGCCTATGGGGGCGGGTCGGCCGCATCGAACGCCGCGTCCTATCCCTACGCCCTGCCGAGCACCACGCGCACGGGCTACGCCGCCGGCGGCGGCTTCGAGTACGCCTTCACCGAGAAGCTCTCGGCCAAGATCGAGGCCCTGTACGTCAAGCTGAACAAGCGCGGCGGCCTCACCGCCTACGACACCACGGTGCCGGCCTATACCGGCACCGGCTCGTCCGATGCCGGCTTCGCCGTGGTCCGGGCCGGCCTGAACTATCGCTTCTGATCGGCGCACCCGCGACGGCTTCGATCGTCGCGGCGGCGCGCCCACGATCCGGACACGGCTCCGCCTCGGGACCGGATCCGCCGGCCTCGGGATCGGACGACGGCGCGGCGGACGGTTCCGAGCACCGGCAGTACGGTTCCCGCCAGCGTCACCGATCTGCTCGCGACGTTCATGAAGCAGCTGCAATCGGCTCGAGGCCAGGGCAGTGCCTACACGGCGGGGGGGTCCAACGGCGGCTGCCGGATCGCCGGCGCGCTCCTCGTCAGCTTCGAGGCCTGACCGCGCCGTCGTCCGTGGGGCGGCGGAAGACCGGTTTTGCGAGGGCCCTATGGGGCCACGGCCATCATGGCATCCCCGAAGCACCGCACGAGGCCGGCTTCGAGCTTGGTATCCATGCTTTCGAGGACCGCGAGGGCGTCCCGCACGGGCATCGGCGGCTTGTACGCGCGGCGCTCGGTGAGGGCCGAGAAGATGTCGCAGATGGTGAGGAGGCGCACGGTGTCTCCGATCGCCGATCCGGCGAGGCCGTCGGGATAGCCCGATCCGTCCAGCATCTCGTGATGATGACGGACGGCGCTCAAGGTGGCGGCGTCGCAGCCGCTGTCCCGCAGGAGTTCGTAGCCGATCACCGGATGGGTTCGCATGATCGCCATCTCGTCGACGTCGAGGCGACCGGGCTTGTTGAGGATCGCCTGCGGGATCCGGGCCTTGCCGAGATCGTGCAGGAGCGCCGCCCGGACGAAGTGCTGCCGGTCCTGCTCGCGGAACTGGAGGAAGTTGACGAACTGGGCGGAGACGCCGGCGACGAGGAGGCAATGCTGGTAGGTGGCGTCGTCGTGGGTCCAGACCGTATCGAGCCACCGGGTCAGCCCACCGTCCCGAACGGCGGAGAGGATCGGCGTCAGACCCGCCTCGACGACGCCGAGGGCCACGTCTCCGCCTTCACGGGCCCCCGCGAACAGGCCCGTGAGCGCTTCGGTGGCGCGCGCGATCCCCTGGCCGGACACGCCGCTCGCGGTGTCGCCGCCCGCGGCGACCTGATCCCGGATCACCTGCGCGACGAGGTGAAGCGACGTGTAGGCCGGGAGGCAGACCGTGGCGCCGAGGTCGCGGGCCTGCCGCAGATCCTGATCGGAGGTCGAGCGCATGAGGCAGATCAACGGAACGCGGCCCGCACGAGCGGCATCCTCATTGGCGACCCGGCCCGCGGGCCGGGGAGTGGCCTGACCGGCCGGCAGCGCCGCGCGCAGCCGCCCCACCGATTCGCGGCGGCTCAGGGTGAGGTCGGCCACCACGGCGATGAAGCGGGTGCCGAGCGGCGGCTTCCCGTCGCCGGCGACGACCTCGCAGGGCGCAAGGGCGTTGAGGACCGTTTCCAGGGCCGCGCTGCGATCGGGCCGATCGGTCAGGAGAAGAATCGCGCCGTCGGTCATGCCCGTGCGTCCGATACCCTTTGCCTTCGCCACGCCCCTTCGTCCCTTCGTGCCCGGAACAGGGCCGGGATGCGAGGCTCGCGGTCGCGGGACAGGCGAAAACCCGGTTGCGCCACGCCCACGGCGCCCGCGTCGAGACGGGGATTATCGGCGCCTTTCGTACGCGAGGAAATACCCATTCCGCATCCCGGGGGGCGTTCGCGAGCGTATGACGAACCGTCCATCCCCCGCATGCCGCAACAACGCAAAGATTATTGCCACCGTGGTTAATTATTCGAAACATCGTTCCATTGACCCGTCCCGCCGTTGCCGCATGATGAGCCGGCAGAAGACGATCGCGCCAGGCCGGCCCTCATCTTGAAGTCTTGGCCAAGATTTGACGCCGCAGCGCACTGTCTTTGCCACCGACATTCGTCGATCCCCGCGCAGGTCGTGGGTTCATCGAAGCACGACAGGAAGCCCATCATGCCGAGCCCGCACGCGTCGTCGCACCCCGAGACCCTCGCGCTCCATGCCGGATGGCGTGCCGATCCGGCGACGGGCTCGGTGGCGGTGCCGATCCACCAGACCACGTCCTACCAGTTCCGCGACACGGGCCACGCCGAAAGCCTGTTCGCCCTGAAGGAACTCGGCAACATCTACACCCGGGTGAACAACCCGACCGTCGACGTACTGGAGCAGCGCCTCGCCGCCCTGGAAGGGGGCGCGGCGGCACTCGCCGTCGCCTCGGGGCAGGCGGCCTCGGCCCTGTCGGTGCAGAACCTCGCCCGGGCCGGCGACAACATCGTCTCCTCCACCGATCTCTACGGCGGTACCTGGAACCTGTTCGCCAACACCCTGGCCGAACAGGGCATCGAGGTCCGCTTCGTCGATCCCGCCGACCCCGAGAATTTCGCGCGGGCGACCGACGAGCGGACGCGGGCCTATTACGGCGAGACCCTGGCCAATCCGAAGCTCGCGGTGTTTCCCATCGCGGAGGTCGCGGCCATCGGCCGGCCGCTCGGCATCCCCCTCGTCATCGACAACACCGCGACGCCGCTCCTGGCCCGCCCGTTCGAACACGGCGCGGCGGTGGTGGTCTATTCCACGACGAAGTATCTCGGCGGCCACGGCATCGCCATCGGCGGGGCGATCATCGACGGCGGCACGTTCGACTGGTCGGCCCATCCCGAGCGCCAGCCCGCCCTGAACACACCGGATGCGAGCTATCACGGCGCGGTCTGGACGCAAGCCGCCAAGCCGCTCGGGCCCATCGCCTACGTGCTGCGCGCCCGGGTCCGCCTCCTGCGCGACCTCGGCCCGGCGGTCTCGCCGCTCAACGCCTTCCTCACCCTGCAGGGGATCGAGACCCTGGCCCTGCGCATCGAGCGCCACAGCCACAACGCCCAGGTGGTGGCCGACTACCTCTCCGGCCGGCCCGAGATCGAGCGGGTGATCCATCCCTCGCACCACACCGGCAAGGCGCGCGAGCGCGTGGCCAAGTACCTCAGAGGCGGCCATGGCGGCCTCGTCGGTTTCGAGCTCGCCGCCGGGCGCGAGGCGGGGCGCGGCTTCATCGAGGCCCTGAAGCTGTTCTACCACGTCGCCAATATCGGCGACGCCCGCAGCCTGGCCATCCACCCGGCCACCACCACGCACGCCCAGCTCTCCCCCGAGCACCAGCGCGCCACCGGCGTGTCGGACGGCTACGTGCGGCTCTCCATCGGCCTGGAGCATATCGACGACATCCTGGCCGACCTCGACCAGACGCTGGCGGCGGTCCGCACCTACGCCAGGGCGGCCTGAGCCATGCCCGGGATCCCCGACCTCGACCTGCGCCGCCTCGACGAGGGACCGTCCGAGCGGGCGGCCTTCCTCGCCGCGTTGCGTCGGGCCGCCCGTGACGTCGGCTTCTTCACCCTGTCGGGCCACGGCATCCCGCCGGCGCAGATCGTCGAGACCCAGGCCCTGGCCCGCCGCTTCTTCGCCCTGACGCATTCCGAGAAGCAGGCGGTGGCCATGATCCGCTCGCCGCACTTTCGCGGCTACACGCAGGCCGGGCGCGAGATCACCCGTGGGGCGCCGGACTGGCGCGAGCAGTTCGACATCGGGGCCGAGCGCCCCGCCTTGGCCCGAAGCCCGGGCGATCCGGCCTGGACCCGCCTTCAGGGGCCGAACCTCTGGCCCGCCGCCCTGCCGGAGTTGCCCGTCGGTCTCCTGCGCTGGCAGGAGGCCGTGACCGAGGTGGGCATCCGTCTGCTGCGCGCCTTCGCCGAGGCGCTCGGCCAGGCCGAGGACGTGTTCGCGCCGATCTACGCGGGCGCCCCCAACCAGCACATCAAGATCATCCGCTATCCCGGCCGCGACGGCACCGGGGGCGACCAGGGGGTGGGCGCCCACAAGGACAGCGGCTTCCTCACCCTCCTGGTGCAGGACGGGCAGGGCGGCCTCGAGGTCGAGGGACCGGAAGGCTGGATTCCCGTCGCGCCGGCGGAGGGCCGCTTCGTCGTCAATGTCGGCGAACTCCTGGAGCTCGCCTCGAACGGGTATCTGCGCGCCACCGTGCACCGGGTGGTGACGCCGCCGGCCGGGCGCGACCGGCTCTCCGTGGCGTTCTTCCTCGGCGCGCGCCACGACGCCACCGTGCCGCTCCTCACCCTCCCGCCGTCTCTCGCGGGCGAGGCACGGGGCCCCGCGAGCGATCCCGACAACCCGCTCTTCCACGAGGTCGGCCGCAACACCCTCAAGGGCCGCCTGCGTTCGCACCCGGACGTGGCCGCGCGCCACTACGGCGACCTGCTGCCGACGGGGGCGGCATGACCGGGCGCCTCATCCGCCTCCTGCGCGCGCTGCGTCCGGATGCGTCGGGACCCGTCGGGTCACGTCTTGTCGGCGGCCTGCCCGATCCGGCCCTGCTGGCCGGGACCGCCGCCCTCCTCGGCCACCACACCTTCCGGAACGACGGGGCGGCCTGCCCGCGTCCGGAGAAGCCCTGACCTCGGGCGAAGCGGCGCCGCCCCGGCCGATAGCCACCCTCCGCTCGCCGGGCCGCCGCTCCGGGAGCAAGCCCCAAGGACACGACATGACGGCTTCCTCACCCTGGACGCGGCGGGGCCTCCTCGGCGGCGCCGGTGCCGCCCTGGCCCTCGGTGCCGCCGGTGGGCGCCCGGCACGGGCCGCCGACAGGCCGGTCCGCCTCAGCTTCCAGCGCTCCTCGACCCTGCTGACGGTGCTCAAGCTCAAGGGCACCCTCGTCGAGCGCCTGGCCGCGAAGGGCTTCACGCCGTCCTGGCACCAGTTCACCGGCGTCATCGAGCCCATGAACACCGGCGCCGTCGATCTCCACGCCGATGTCGCCGACGCGATTCCGATCTTCACCCAATCGGCGGGGGCGCGCCTCACCTTCTACGGCATGGAGGCGGGCTCGCCCCGGGCGGAGGCGATCATCGTTCCGGACGAATCCCCCATCCGCTCGGTGGCGGACCTCAAGGGCAGGACGGTGGGCGTCTCGCGCGGCTCGGGGTGCCACTTCATCCTCGCCGCCGCCCTGAAGCGGGAAGGCCTGCGCTTCTCCGACATCACGCCGGCCTATCTCGAAGCGCCGGACGGAGCCGCCGCCTTCGCCCGGGGCAGCCTCGACGCCTGGGCGATCTGGGATCCGTTCCTCGCCATCACCCAGGCCAAGCGCCCCGTGCGCGTGCTCGCCGACGCCACCGGTCTGTCGAGCTACAACCGCTACTTCCTCGTCAACGACGGTTTCGCCGCCGAGCACCCGGAGGTGGTGGGCGTCGTGTTCGACGCCCTCGTGGAGGCCGGACGCTGGGTCAAGGCGAATCCGAAGGACGCCGTCGCGCTCCTAGGCCCCGTCTGGGGCGACCTGCCGCCCGAAATCGTCGCCACGGTCAACGAGCGGCGCAGCTACGCCATCCAGCCCGTGGAGAAGGCGGCCTTGTCCGAGCAGCAGACCATCGCCGACACCTTCCAGGAGGCCGGCCTGATCCCGCGCCGGATCGACGCCACCGACGTGCGGATCTGGCGGCCCGCGGCGAGCCGGGGCTGAGCCATGGCCGCCGCTCCCCCGCGCTTCGGCATCTGGGCGCCCGTCCACGGGTCGCGCGCCGCCCATCACGATCCCGACGAGCCCGACGACGCGAGCTGGGCGCGCACCCGCGCCCTGGTGCTGGAGGCCGAAGCCCTCGGCTTCGCGTCCGTGCTCGTCGCCCAGCACACCATGAACCCCTACGACGAGACCCGCGACCAGCTCGACGCCTGGAGCGCCTCGGCGGCGCTGGCCGCCCTGACGGACCGGATCGAAATCATCGCGGCGATCAAGCCCGGCCTCGTCCATCCGGTGGTGCTCGCCAAGGCGGCGCTGGGCATCGACGGGATCAGCGGCGGGCGCTTCGCCCTCAACCTCGTCAATGCCTGGAACAAGGCCGAGTTCGAGCGGGCCGGCCTGCCGTTCCCCGCCCACGACGCGCGCTACGCCTACGGACGGGAATGGATCGGCCTCGTCGACCGGCTCATGCGCGGCGAGCGGGTGCGGTTCGAGGGCGCGCATTTCCGCGTGGAGGATTACCAGTTGCGGCCGGCCGGTGCCGGTGGACGGCGGCCGACGATCTATGTCGGCGGCGAGTCCGAGCCGGCCCGCGCCCTGGTGGCCGACCACGGCGACGTCTGGTTCATCAACGGCCAACCCCTGGCGGATGTGGCCGCCCTCATCGCCGACGTGGCCCGGCGGCCCGCCGCCAACGGCCCCCTGCGCTACGGCCTCTCGGCCTTCGTCATCGCCCGCGACACCGAGGCCGAGGCGCAAGCCGAGCATGCCCGCCTCATCGCGCTCGCCGAGCGCGACGCCGCCATCCGGGCCGACACCCGCGCCCGCACGGACCCGGCGGCGGTGATGTTTTCCAAACCCGACGGGCCGGTCCGGCACGTCGGCACCAACGGCGGCACCGCCGCCGGGCTGGTGGGCAGCTACGAAGGGGTCGCGCAACGGCTCTCCGCCTTCCACGCGGCGGGCATCGCGCTGTTCATGCTCCAGTTCCAACCCTTCGAGGCGGAGATGCGCCGGTTCGCCGAGAACGTCCTCCCGCGCCTGCGCTGAAGCACGTCCCGGTTCGACGGGGAGGGGGTCGAGACGAGGGCTCGGGGGCGCAACCCGACGGGGTCGGGCGCGGCTCCGAGCGGAGCGGGGAGGAAACGGATCGCCCCTCGGTGGGGACGATCTTCTTCGAAAAACACGGGCAAAGAAAATCTCCGCCCTCGACGAAGCCAAGACGGATCGAAAATCTTCCAAATACAACACACAGCCGGATTGATACTTGCACCGGACAGCCGGATTGAGGATCCCTCATGGCTTCAACGCGGCGCGGAATCCCGTCGAGCCCAGGTCTCGTCGGGTGCCTTCGGCGGCGCGTCATCGGATGCACGGGATCGGATCGATGTCACAGACGGATGCGGGATGGGGCGCGGGTCCGACCACGCGCTACGAGGATCTCGCGGCGGGCTTCCGGCCGATCTTCGCGCGGATCCGCGCCACCGCCGTGACCCGCGACCGGGAGCACGGCTTGCCCCACGACGAGATCGCCTGGCTGAAGCAGGCCGGCTTCACCACCCTGCGGCTCGCACGCGACGCGGGCGGTTTCGGTGCGAGCCTGCCCGAACTGTTCAACCTGCTCATCGAGCTGTCGCAGGCCGATCCCAACGTCACCAACGCCCTGCGGGCGCATTTCGGCTTCACCGAGGACATGCTGTGCTCGTCCTCGGATGCGTGGCGCGCCCGTTGGATCGGCCGGATCGGCGACCGCGAGACCGTGGGCAGCGGCGTGTCGGAGACCGGCGAGGCCAAGGTCGGGCAGTTCGACACGGTGCTGCGGCCGGACGGCGCGCAATGGCGCCTCGACGGACGGAAGTTCTACACCACCGGCTCGCTCTTCGCCGACTGGATCCACGTCTCGGCCCAGGACGAGGCCGGCGTCGCCATGGTGGCGGCCGTGCCGGTGCGGGCGCCCGGCGTCGAGATCCTCGACGACTGGGACGGGTTCGGGCAGGCGCTGACCGCCAGCGGCACGGCGGTGTTCACCGACGTCGTCCTCGGCCCCGAACTGATCAAGCCCGATCCGGAGCGCTTCCCCTACGCCATGGCGTTCTTCCAGCTCGTCCACCTCGCGACCCTCGCGGGAATCGGCCGCTCGGCCGCCCTCGACGTCACCCGTCTCGTGGCGGAGCGTCGGCGCGTCTACAGCCACGGCAACGGCACCCGCTCGGGCGACGACCCCCAGGTTCAGCAGGTCGTCGGGCGCGTGCGCGGCGCGGCCTACGCCGCCGGGGCCATCGTCCTCAAGGCGGCCGAGTCCCTGGAGCGGGCCCACGCCGCGCATCGTGCCGGGCAATCCGTCGACGCGGCCGCCGCCATCGCCGATGTCGAGGTCAACCAAGCCGTGAGCGTGGTGACGAACCTCGTGCTCGAGGCCACCACCACCCTGTTCGACGCGCTCGGCGCCTCGGCGGTGAAGGGCGGCCACGGCCTCGACCGGCACTGGCGCAACGCCCGCACCATCGCCTCGCACAATCCCCGGATCTACCGAGACCGCACGGTCGGCGAATTCGCGGTGAACGGCACGGCCCCGCCGCGCCAGTACCGGGTCGGATCGGCGTAGGGCATCGCCTGGACATCCGCGTTTTCGCGAAAGCCGGTGTCCCCCACTGAGGCGGACGCTCCCGCCGCAGCGGGGGCGACCCGAAATCCCCGCCGGGTCCGTCGAACGGTGTTCCGACCCCGCATCGCGCCCTCGCGCCTTGTCCGAACATCGACCGGTGATGCCTGGGGCGTCGAAGCACAAGCAGACTCACGGAGCGGCACGACAGCATCGGCACGCCACAAAGGACACCATGGGCTCGGCACGACGGCAACACCCCGGTTTAATCCCTCACCCGGACGGTAATTTCCTTCGGGAACGATTCCGGACATCTTGGTTTGAACCGACGGCTCACGTGTTTCTTCGTCGCATCCGAGCGCGTGGATAGACTTACACGTCGGTCAGGGATGTCGGTCGTCGGACCCTGCGTTTCACGTCATTGCCCCGCAAGCCGCCCACAACCGAGGCGGCACTCCACGAAGGCGCGCCGGATCCCGCTCGGCGGTGGGCCGGAAGAGATCATCGAAGTGCTCGACGAGGTTCCAGTCCATGCCCCCCAACACACCCCATTACGGCTCCGAGGCCAAGAGGAAGTCGGCGAACCTGCTGTACATTCTGGCAATGCTGGTGGTGCTGATCGGCGTCGTCTTCCTGGCGCTCTACCTTTTCGGACAACGCTTCGGCGTGCCGGTCTGAGAATGACTGCGATCCCCTCCCTCCCCACGACCGGCGGACCGGTCTTGCCCGCCAGGAGATCGACGCGCTGGCTTCTCGCCACCGTCATCCTGGGGTTCTGCGCCCTGCCGTCGACCGGGTCGGAGGCCGGCGCGGATCCTTCGCCGGGTGGGACGGCTGCGGCGAAGGCGGATTGGCGGCGCAAGTGCGCCAGACGAGCCGAGCAGACCGACATGCGGGACACGTTGAGACGGCCGTTCATCACGCAATGCGTCGCGGGTTACCGCATCAATGCGACCAAGGACCTTCAATCGAAGAAGGAGAAGTTCTAGCCGGATCGGCGGGGTTTGGATTCGCCCGACCGGGTGAGCGCGAGCGCCCGGCCGGCGAACCCCATGCGACCGTGCCGACACGGCGAGGGAACCCCTGTTTTCCCGGGGAAGGACCCCCGGGGTTGACCGGCTTCGCGACCCATGGCTTCTACAGGCCCTGGCACCCCCCGACTCCGTAGCTCAGCTGGATAGAGCAGCCGCCTTCTAAGCGGCAGGTCGTTGGTTCGAGCCCAACCGGGGTCGCCAGTCCTTTCCAGACTGCGGGGCAAACTGCGATCACTTATACTCGATCAGGGTCGCGGAGCGTCGGCCGAGTCGGTTGGTGTAGTACATAGCGACACCGAGGACTTCCGGGAGCTTGCCCAGAAGCGTGAAGCACGCATAGGCCCAAGCCCCCCGCCCATCGGTGCCCCGGCGGCGCGCGATGCGGACGATCTGGACCGGGTAGAGCAGCGTGAGCAGCGCCGCGGCCGGATGGAGGAGCAGACCGAGTCCGCTCAGCACCGGCAGGCACGCGCCCCAGAAGACCGCCCGCGGCACTGCCGCCCGCCAGATGCCGTGGGGCGAACCGCGATGGGCCCGTGCCACCTGGGCGAAGGCATGGCCGCTGCGGACGGTGCGCCACCACCACTGACGCAGGCTCGTGATGTTGGCGTCGTGGAGGGTCATCTCGGCGTCGAGGCGCCAGATCCGCCGGCCGTCCGCACGCAGGCGGACGCAGAGTTCCGGCTCCTCGCCGGCGATGAGGCCACCGTCGAAGCCGCCGACGGCCGCGAAGGCTTCCGCCCGGACGAGGAAATCGCCCCCGCATTCGAGGGCTTCGCCGGGGGCCGTGTCCCATTCGAGGTCGCACAGGCGGTTGAAGACGGACCGGTCGGGATAGCGCTCCCGGCGCCGCCCGCAGACCAGGGCCACGTCGTCCCGTGCGGCGAGGAACGCCCGGGCCGGGCCGAGCCAGCCGGGCGCGAGGGTGCAGTCGCCATCCACGAACTGCACGCCGGCGAGATCCGGCCGGAGTTCCCGCAGCCTCGCGAAACCGGCGTTGCGCGCCCGGGCCGCCGTGAAGGGCCGGGCCGTGTCGAGGCGGACGACGGAGACGCCGAGGGCCTGCGCCAGGGCGACGCTGCCGTCGGTGGAGCCGGAATCCACGTAGACGACCCGGCCGGCGGCGGGCCCGATGGAGTTCAAACAGGCTCGCAGCCGCTCCCCCTCGTTGCGCCCGATCACGACGAACCCCACGCCCGGCACGCACTCGTCCTCGATCATCGGGGCCCTCCTCACAGATGCCACAGGCCGTCGAAGGCCGTTCCGAGGGACAGCGCCGCGCGCAGGGCGGTCAGCCCGAGGAGCGTCGCGAGCAGGGCGGCGGTGGCGAGAAGGTCCTGCGCGCCGAAGCCGACCCGTGCCCGCATCTGCGCGACGAGGAGCACCGCGTAGCGGGCCACGTCGGCGGTCACCAGGATCAGGATCGCCCCCAGCATCCCGCCGGTCTTGAACGCGAGCGGCAGGCCGATCACCAGGTAGGCGAGCTTCACGCTGCTCGCGGCGGTGCCGTATTGCGGCTTGCCGCGGCCGATCAGGACGTATTCGTTCGTGCTGCACAGGATCGTCGCCCAGGTGCCGAGCAGGAGAAGCGGCAGCATCCCGGCGGCGAGGGCATAGCGCGCGTCGTAGATCCCCCGGATGATGAAGTCGCCGCCCGCCGCGGCGATCCCGATCCCGACCGCGGCGGCGAGGAGAAAACCGAGACGGATCGGGCCGATCTCCCGGCGCAGTCGCTCGTGGGGTATCTCCCCGGCCGCGGAGACCAGGGGGAAGACGAGAAAGTGACCGAGGCGCGCGGCGAGAAACGCCGGCAGTTCGGCCATGGTGCGGGCGATGCCGTAGACGCCGAGAAGCGCCAGGGGGGCGACGCTGCCGAGGTACAGCCGGTCGAAGTTGACGCTGAGGAAGCCGAGCATCGACCACAGGAAGATCCACCTCCCGAACGAGAAGATCTCGCGGATGTGACGTCGGTCGATCATCGGACGGTTGCCGCCCCCGGGCAGCAGGAAGCTGCCCACGACCCGGGCCAGCGCGCCCACGAGGTTGCCGAGCAGGATCGACCAGACCGTGGGACTCCACAGGACGAAGATCAGCATCGCGGCGGTGCCGATCAGGTCCTGCACGAACTCGAACAGGGTGAGCGTCGAGACGTGCAGGCGCTTCTGCAGCAGGAACAGCGACGTCGAGGTCATACCGAGGAGCGCCAGGGTGAGCGCCCCGAACTGGATCGCGGCCTCCGGTACCCCGTAGAGCCCCGCGAGCGGGCCGGCGAAGGCGCAGCAGAGCGCGAACAGAAGCAGCCCGCGCAGCACCTGGAAGGTCCATGCGGTGTTGTAGAAGGCCGGTTGATCGCCGCGCGGATTGTTGACGATGTTCTGGCCGATCCCGATGTCGGACAGGAGGTCGGCGCCCATTCGGATCGCCGAGATCACCACCACCATCCCGAAGATCTCCGGCGCGATAAGCCGCGATAGGAGCACGTTGGAGCCGAAGCGCAGGACGACGCTGGCCCCGTAGGTTCCGATGGTCCAGGCGCCGCCGCTGAGGATCGCGCCGCGCGGGATCGCCAGGACGCTCATCGGCGGCGTTCCCGCAACACGGCGACGGGTGTCGCGTGGCGGAGGCGGGGCGGAACGCCGGCCCGGGTCGGACAATCGGAAAAGCTCTGCACCATCATGTCCCGCCCGCCCGGCCAGCCCCTCGACGGGACCGCCGGCCCAGAGTGCCTCACGAAACGCCCGACCGCGGTCGGTTCCAGACCAGAGCCCGACCGCGCGGCGGGCACTCCGCGAGAGGCACTTAGGCAGGGGGTTGGGTGCCCGCGAACGCCGCCCTTCGCGGTAGCGGCCGGCCGGAGGGACGCCAAAAGGCGTAGAGCTTACCGCCCACGGCCGGGCCCGGCCGGCAGAATGGCGCAGGCGCCGGCCGCGCGAGCTCACCGCTATGCTCGACACCTCGATCGCAGCAGCGGGACCGACAGTGGTCAAAGAGCTGATCCTCGCCGCCGGCGTCGGCATGCTGGTGCCGTTCGCCGTCTGGGTCCGCGGCGGTGCGGTGCTCGGCAAGCGGCTGTGGATGCTGATGGGCCTGCTGCCGTTCCTGCAACCGGCGCTGCCCCAGCTCGATTTCGCGCTGCTGAGCTGGGGGACGGGCTGGCCAGGCCTCGTGAGCGGCATCGAGGTCAGCGCCTTCGACCTGCTCACGCTCGCGATCTACGTCGGGCTCGCGCGGCCGCCCCTGCGCTCGCCCTTCTCGATCATCCTCGCGCTCTACCTCGTCGCCGTCCTGGTCTCGATGATCGAGGCGGCGGCGCCCACGGCGAGCGTCTTCTACCTCTGGCAGGTCTGCCGCGTCGCGCTTCTGCTCATCGTCGTGGCACGGGCGAGCACCGATCCGGCGATCGCCACCAATCTGCTGACCGGGATGGCCCTCGGCGTCGTCCTCGAATGCGGCGTCACGCTCTATCAGCGCTTCGGGCTCGGCATCGTGCAGACCAGTGGAACCTTCGCCCACCAGAACACCCTCGGCCTCGTCCTGCACCTCGCGGTGCTGCCTCAAGTGGCGCTCCTGCTCGCCGGCCATCGCAACTGGACCACCGTGATCGTACCGCTGGCCGGCGTGGCGACCGTGGTGCTCACGACCTCGCGGGCCGCGCTGCTCTACGCGGTCACCGGCTTCGTGCTGCTCTACATCCTGTCGAGCCTGCGCCACATGACCCTGCGCAAGGGCCTGCTCGGCATCGCCGGCTGCTGCATCGCCCTCGGTTTCGCGCCGCTCGCCATCAGCTCCTTCGAGAAGCGCTTCGAGGTCGATCCCCTGCGCGAGGAGGAATACGACGAGCGGGCGGCCTTCGCGCGGGCGGCGACCGCCATCCTGCTGGACAATCCGCTCGGAGTCGGCGCGAACCACTACGTCTACGTCGCCAAGAACTTCGGCTACTCGGAGCGCGCCGGTGTCCTCGCCAACGAGCAGAACCGGAACAACCTCGTCCACAACGCCTACCTGCTGGCGGCGTCCGAGACGGGCTGGCTCGGCCTCGCCGCCTTCGCGATGCTGCTGGCCTACCCCCTCGCCACCGCATTCCGGGTCGGCTGGCCGAGCCGGGCCGGGCCGGAAGGCGACCTGCTCATGGGGCTCGGCATCGGCCTGCTGATGGTCTGCCTGCACTCCACCCTCGAATTCATCCTGCTCCTGCGCGACAGCCAGTACCTCCTCGCGGTGACGATCGGCCTGGTTCTGGGCGTGTCGCGCCGTGTCGAGGCACGGACGACACCCGCCGCATGGCCCCTGAACCGATCCCTCGTTCCGGCCGAATGACCCGAGCCTCACGATGATCGCCGGCCGAATCCGGATTTCAAGGAGACACCGATGAGCGCGCGACACAGGGTTCTGGTGATCGCCGAGGCCGCGAACCCCGAATGGGTGAGCGTTCCGCTGGTCGGCTGGTCGATGGCGGTCGCCCTGCGGGCGGTGGCGGACGTCCACATCGTCACGCAGGTGCGCAACCGCGAGGCTTTCCTGCGCGCCGGCCTCGTCGAGGGGCGGGACTTCACGGCCATCGACACCGAAGCGGTCGCCGCTCCCGCCCACTGGCTCGGCGGTCTCCTGCGCGGCGGCGAGGACAAGGGCTGGACGACGTTGGCGGCCATCGCCATGCTGACCTACCCGTATTTTGAGCGTGCCGTCTGGCGCCGCTTCGGCCCCGAGATCCGGGCCGGCCGGTACGACGTGGTCCACCGCATCACGCCCCTGAGCCCGACCGCGGGCAGTTCCCTTGCCCGACGCTGCGCCCGGGCAAGCGTGCCCTTCGTGCTCGGGCCACTGAACGGCGGCCTGCCTTGGCCGAGGCAGTTCTCGGCCGCGCGCCACCGCGAGAAGGAGTGGCTGTCCTACGTCCGCGGCGCCTACAAGCTGCTGCCGCAGCGGGGCAGGACGTTCGCGGCGGCGAGCGCGATCATCACCGGCTCGCACCATACCGCCAGGGAGATTCCCGCCGCTTTCAAGTCCAAGCTGATCTACATGCCGGAGAACGGCATCGATCCGGATCGCTTCGCCTGCATGGCCGGCGCGCCCGACGCCTCGATCCTGCGGATGTGTTTCATCGGCCGCCTCGTACCGTTGAAGGGGCTAGACATGGCGATTCTCGCGGCGCGTCCCCTGCTCAGGACCGGGCGCGGCCATTTCGATATCGTCGGCGACGGGCCGATGCGGGCGGAACTCGAAGCACTCGTCGCCCGCGAAGGCATTGCGGAGGCCGTCACCTTTCACGGCTGGGTCGCGCATGACGCGGTGCAGGACATCGCCTGCCGCAGCAGCGTCTTCGTCTTCCCCAGCGTGCGCGATTTCGGCGGTGGGGCGGTGTTGGAGGCGATGGCCCTGGGCCTCGCCCCGGTCGTGGTCGATTACGGCGGCCCCGGCGAGCTGGTGTCGGCGGAGCGAGGGATCGCGGTGCCGCTCGCCTCCCGCGAGGCGATCGTCGCCCGACTGACCGACATCCTCACGGATCTGGCGGAGCGACCGGAGCGGACGGGCACCCTCGGACGCGCGGCACGCGCCTTCGCGATGACCCGCCTGACCTGGGCCGCGAAGGCGGACGCGATGCGCGAGATCTACGATTGGGTGGCCGGCCGCCGGCAGGAGAAGCCATGCCCGTACTGAGGAGCGCCGGGCGCCGTTCCCGGTCCCGCTTCGGTCCGATCCTCGCCTGCCTGCTCCTCGCCGTGGCCCCGGCCGCGCAGCCGGCCCGAACCGCACCGGCCCCCGGCCCGGTGAGCGTTCAGGAGGTCACCGTCGCCACCCCGGACATCCTGGCGGTGGAGGTGCGCGACCCGCCCTTCGTGCCGGGCCGCATCCTCGCCCTCGATGCGCCCCGAAGCGAGGCGCCCGGCACGTGGGTCCGGCACGGGGACGCCTGGGCCCAGGTGATCGGCCCCAAGCGCGACCACCTGCGGTCGAGCGACGCGCCGCCGGGTCGATACCTCGACCGGGGGGCGATCGACGCCGCCGCGGGCTACGGCCGGATCGGCGGCCGCCGGGTGGTGGCCGTCTACCGCAAATCGATGCCCTACGATTCGGGGATCTTGCGCGACGAGGGCGGCGCGACCCGGACGGGCGCGAGCTTCCGCCACCAGATCTATCTCAAGCTCGACGGCCCGGTGCCGCACGGAACCCACACCATCGCGTGGCCCGGCGACCTGCTGCCGCCGACGGCCTTCAGCTACGACGAGCGCACCACCCGGGCCCTCGCCCTGCGGGCCACCCAACTCGGGCACGCCCCCGACGACATCGCCAAGACCGCGTACCTCGCGCTCTGGCTGCCGGGCGGCCCCGACCAGGGGGCGGTGGATTTCCGCCGCTACGGCGTGAAGCGCTTCGGAATCCTGGACGAGAGCGGCGCGGCGGTCTTCTCCGGAGACATCACCCTGCGCACCACGCCCGACACGCCGGAGCCCGCCAACGGCCTGCCCAAGCCCCTGGCCGACGCCTCGGACGCCGGAGGCCAGCGGCGCCCCATCGGCGCCGTCCGGGCCCGCGACGGGCGGCTTTCCGTCCGGGCCCATGGTTTGCGGGACGGCCAGCGGATCGCCCTGGAGGGAATCGGCGGCGACCGGATACCGATCTTCGCCACCGTCACCCAGCCGACCCCGGACGGCTTCACCGCCACGAGACCGGATCGGCCGCTGCCGGATTTCGACCGCCCCGGCGGCACCGTCGCGCCGGCCCATGTGGCGAACCGCGCCGGCACCTTCGTGTTCGAACTCGACTACGCGGCCTGGCAGCCGAAACGGCCCGGCCGCTACCGCCTCTGGATTCCCGGGCTCGGCGTCTCCGATCCCGTCCCGGTCGGGGAGGACGTCTGGCTCGGCGCGGCGCGGGTCGCCATCGGGGGCCTGTACAATCACCGCAGCGGCATCGCCCTCGACGGGCGCTTCGGCTATCGCCGCCCCGCCGCCTTCCGGCCGACGCCCGAGGCGCCGGTCCGCTGGAGCCGGATGCCGCTGGCCTGGTCCAAGGAGGGGCTGGAAGGGTTCGCGTCGTCGGAGGTGGGGGCCGAGCCGGCCTGGCTCACGGGGCGCGATGCGCCACTGGATTTCTGGGGCGGCTACATGGATGCCGGCGACTGGGACCGCCGGATCCAGCACGTCGATGTGGCGACGCTGCTCCTCGAACTCTTCGAGGGGCTTCCGGCCCATCTGCGAACCGCCGATTTCGGCCTGCCGCGGTCGAGCGAGGTCCTGGACGATCCGGTCTACGCCGCCGCCGACGCCCTGCCCAACCTGCTGCACGAGCCGATCTGGCTCCTCGACTTCTTCCGCCGCCTCCAGGGGCCGGACGGCGGCGTGAGCGGCGGCATCGAGAGTGCGCGCTATCCGCTCCTCGGCGAGCCGAGCTTCCTCGAACATCACTCCGTCTTCGCCTACGCCCCCGACCCGCTGGCCACCTATCGTTACGCGGGCGCGGCCGCCGGCCTCTCCCGGGTGCTGGCCGGCCTCGGCCAGGCCGCGCCGGCCGGCCTGTTTCGCGAGAGCGCCCTGCGGGCCTGGCGCTGGGCCGAGGCCGGCTTCGCGGACCCAGACGCCGCCTATGCCGACGCCCTCGCGGTGGGACGGCGCACCGGCCTGTTCGCGGCGGTGCCCTGGGAGACGCGCCGGGCGACGCTGCAGCGGCTCACCGGAGACGTCCGGGTCGCCGCCGCCGCCGCCCTGTTCCGGCTGGGCGAGGGGAGGGCGTTCGGACAGATCTTCGAGGAAGCCTGGGCCGCCGGCTTCGGGATCGCCGAGCGCCGGGCGGATGCGACCTGGGACTATGCCCGGTCCGCGCACGCCGATCCCGAGATCCGGGCGCGGATCGAAACCGCCCTGGTCCGCGAGGCGACGGGCTTCGCCGCCGTCCAGCGCGGGGGGAGCTATCCCAGCATGAAGCACCCCTACGCGCCCGCGGGCTGGGGGCAGGGCACCGTGCCGGGCGAGGGGATGATCCGCCTGTTCATCCGAGCCCATCGGCTGAGCGGCAACCCCGAGCTGCTGCGCCTGATGGCGCAGACCGCGCAGGGACTGCTCGGCGCCAACCAGCTCGGCCTGAGCCTGACCACGGGACTCGGCGTCCGGCAGATCCGGCATCCGCTCCACGAGGACCACCGCGCCATGGGCGTGCCGGCCCCGCCCGGAATCACGATCTACGGGTTCGGGCCGCAATCGGCCTTTTCTCCGGAATGGCTGTTCGGTCCGGCCTGGGCTATCTTCCCGGAGGATGATTCGACCACGTCGGCCGGCGGACGCATTCATCCCGCCCGCTTCGCGATGCCGTATTTCGAATACCTGATCGAACATCCCGGGATGGTGATGCAGCAGGAATACACCGTACAACAGACCATCGTCACCACGGCCGCGCTGTGGCTCCATCTCGCGGCACAGGGCAGGGGCCCGGCTCGATGACGGGCGACTCCGATGCCGGCCGTCCGCCCGCGGCCGGGGCCGAACCGGCGGCGGGCCCGAAACGGCGGCTGTATTTCGACCTGACCGACGGCCGGACCCTCCTGCGCGACGAGGAGGGCGTCGAGGTCACCGATCTCGATCATGCCCTCGCGGAAGCCGGCGCGGTGCTGCGCGAGCTGCACGGTTACGAGGTCGGCTGGTCGTTGGTGATCCGGGACGAGGCCGGCACGGTCTTCGCGCAACTCCCGGTCGACCCGTGACGCTGCGGGGCGGCGACGACGCCCGCCCGGACCCCGCGTGTCCGCCTCAGTAGGCGTTCTGGGGAGCGAGCACCGCGCGGCAGGTCCGGGCCATGATCCACAGGTCGAGCCAGAAGCTCCAGCGCTCGATGTAACGCAGGTCCAGCTCCACCCGGCGGGCGAGGGCCTCTTCGGTCCGGGTCTCGCCGCGATAGCCGCAGACCTGGGCCCAACCGGTGATTCCCGGCCGGACGTGGTGGCGCAGGCGGTAGTCGACGACCCGCAGGGCGAAATCCCGCTCCTGGTCGACGGCGTGCGGCCGTGGGCCGATCACCGACATGTCGCCCTTGAGCACGTTGAGGAGTTGGGGCAGCTCGTCGAGGCTGCTGCGGCGCAGGAAGCGGCCGAGCGGCGTCACCCGCGGGTCGCCCCGCCGGACCTGAACCACCGCCGCGCCGTTCTCCTGCACCGTCATCGTCCGGAACTTGTAGATCTCGAACGGCCGCCCGTGCAGGCCGCCGCGCGTCTGCCGGAACAGGATCGGCCCCTCCGAGGTGCAGCGGATCAGGAGCGCGATGCCGAGGAGGAGCGGGGCCAGCAGGAAGCACAGCAGCCCCGCCACCACGAGGTCGAAGCTCCGCTTGAGCGCCAGGTCGGTGTCGTCGAGGGAGGCCCGCCGCGGCATGGGGGCGGGTGGCGCCCCGGCCACAGCGGTCCCGGCGTCGAGGGAGGCAACCTGCCCGAGACCGGTGGGAAGCGGGTCGAAGTCCATGGCCCCGCCGACGCCCAGGAGGCCGGCCTGCCCGGGCCCGATGGGCCATGGCGACGCCTGCAGGGCGGCGACTTCCTGTGCGGCGGCGTACTCGCTCATGACCGGCCTCGATTGCAGGGACATACGATGGACGACGGGGGCGGCCGGGCTCACAGGGGATCGGGCAGGCCCGTGGACGGCACGGCGCGCGGGACCGCGCGTTCCCCCGTCGGGGCGGGTCGGGACGCGGAAGCGGTCTCCTCGAACAGCCGCCAGAGGGTTCGGGCGAGGGCGCGGCGATCGTGCAGGCGCGCGACCCGCTCGCGCCCCACCGCCCCCTTGGCGGCGAGCGCCTCCGGCGTCGCGCCGAGGGCCGCCTCCATCGCCTCCATCAGCGCCCGGGGGTCGCCGGGCGGGATCAGCCAGCCGCAGCTGTCGTCGAGCAGTTCCGGAATGCCGGCGACCCGGGTCGAGATGACCGGTCGACCGAGGGCGAAGGCCTCCATGATCGCGACGGGCAGGCCCTCGGCGTAGCTCGGGAGCAGCAGGGCGCGGCTCGCGGCGACGAGGGACCGCACCTCGGCGTTGCTCGCCCAGCCGTGCAGGATCACCCGGTCCGCGACGCCGTGCCGACGGCAGGCCGCTTCGATCTCGGCGCGGCATTCGCCGTCGCCGACGAGGACGACCTTCAGGTCGGGAAAACGCCCGGCCAGGGCCGCCACCGCCGCCGGGATCATCACCTGGCCCTTGGCGGCGCACAGGCGTCCGACGCAGACGAGGGTCTGGGTATCGACCCAGCGCGGCCGCACCGCCGCGAACTCCTCCAGGGCGAGCCCGCAGCGCGCCACGCGGATCTTCGGGCCGTCCTGGGGGCGGGCAAGGCCGACGAGCCGATCCTGGCAGTAGCGCGAGATCGCCACCGCGAAGCGGGCCCCCGCGATCTTCTCGGAGAAGCCCAGCCGCTCGGGCTGCGAGAATTCGTCGGGGCCGTGGGCGGTGAAGCTGTAGCCCGGCCCGCCCATCAGCCGCGCCAGCATCGCCACGGTGGCGGCATTGGTCGCGAAGTGCACGTGGATGTGGTCGATGCCCTCGGCCGCCGCGCGCTGCCGGAGATAGGCCGCCTGCAGGAGATAGGCGGCTGGCCGGACCGGGCCGTTGCGGGCGGCGCGGGCGAGGGTCAGCCAGGGCCCGAGGCTGCGGGCGAGGCCGCGCGGGTTCACCAGCACCTCGCGGACGCCCGCGCCCAGCAGGCCGCGCAGGTTGCCGGTGAGCAGGTAGTGCGTCGCCGCCCGTTCGGCGCGGTCCCGGGGATCGACCAGCGCCTCCGGCCAGGCCCGCACGGCATAGCGCCGGATCCGGTGGCCCAGTGCCTCGATCGCCTCGATCTCCCGGCGGATGAAGGTGGTGCTCGGCAAGGGGTAGGTGTTCATCAGATACGCGATTCTCATCGGTGTCTCGTCCTTCGCTTCGCGGACCGAACGGGGGCGGGTGCTCACGGGCCGATCGTCCGGGGCGGCACGCCGCGCCGGGCCGGCAGCCGGGCGAGGACCTCCCCCAGCACGAGGCGCCCGAACGGCAGGACCGCGAGGAGGTAGCGGCGCCAGAGCCGCCGGGGCTCGCTGGCGAGGCGGTGCAGCCATTCGATGCCCGTCCGCTGCATCCAGAGGGGCGCGCGGCGCTTGCGGCCGAGGAGGAATTCGAGTGCCGCGCCGACGCACAGGGCGGTTCCGCGCGCGGCCGGATCGAGGGAGGCCTGGAAGGCGATGCGCTCGGAGCGGGGCGCGCCGATGCCGATGAAGGTGAAGCGGGCGCGGCTGTGGGCCACGAAGGCGACGCAGGCCGCGAAGGCCGCCGGGTCCCCGTCGATGTCCGGCGGTGCGGTGAGGATCGCCAGATCGAGGTGCGGGAAGGCGGCCCGCATGTCCGCCGCGATCGTGTCGCTGGCAACCACCAGGGCGATGCGGTCCCCGGGGCGGATCACGGTCCGGAACAGGATCCCGGTCAGCGTCGAGCCCGGCAGGTGCAGGAGCCCGCCACGGGTGAGCAGCCGCGACATCATGAGGATCGGCTTGCTGTCGCACAGGGAGAGCCACGCGGCCTCGTAGCAGGGCGCGAGGGACGGGTCGGCGCTCAGGCGGACCACGTGATCGACGTTGGGGGTGACGACGTATCGGAACCCGCGCGAGGCCGGGTCCCCCGGCGGATCCCGGGACAGCAGCGAGAGGGCCTCCGAACGATCGAGACTGTCGAAGGGGGCCTTGAGGAAGTGTTCGCGCACGCTGCCTGCGCCGGCCAGACCAATCGGCATGCTTCTGCTCCACGGACCCCGCACTCGGCACGCCCCACCCATCCGACTCTCGCCGGGTGTCAGCACAGCCAAGACTTCATCCAGAACAGACGCACGCAGCCAAGCCGCGGAAAACTAATACGATCGATCTCCGCCGTTACGGCTTATTATAGAATGCCGAATCGATACCGTTTTCAGGGTCGGAAATCGGCATTCGGATCTTGGAAAAGATATCCGCTTTCCTGATCGACCCCACCGCCCGTCTTCGATCGACGGCGTCCCGCGCGGGTTTCGATCCGCCCTCCGGATAGGCTCGCCCCCGGAAGGATGCCGAGGCGGGCGAAGCCTGGAACCGGCCTCCGGCGAAGGCGGTAGGGCCGCCTTCCTTTTGCGGCGCGACGGAGCCTTGGAGCGCGATTCGGATCGGAAAAACCTCTGGCGGGGCACCCGCTCGGGGGCCGAACCGATGCGAGGCCGCGATGACCCTGCCGCTCTTCCTGCTTTCAGGCCTCCTCGGTCTTACGGCGGCGATCCTGGCGATCCCCGTCGCCATGGTCTGCCTGGAGATCGCGGCCGCCCACCGGCCGCGACCACGCCCCCGCGTCGCGCCCCCCTCGGGGGATCGGCCGCCGCTCGCGGTGATCGTGCCGGCGCACGACGAGGAGCGTCATCTCGGCGCGACCCTGGACAGCATCCGGGGACAGGTGGGGCCGGGCGACCGCCTCGTGGTGGTCGCCGACAACTGCACCGACCGCACGGCGGCGGTCGCGGCGGCCATGGGCGCCGAGGTGGTGGTGCGGCACGACCCCTTCGCACGCGGCAAGGGCTACGCCATGGAGGCCGGGATCCGGCACCTGCGGGGCGCCCCACCGTCCCTCGTGGTGTTCTTCGACGCCGATTGCCATGTCGGCGCCGGCGTCCTCGATGCCCTCGCCGAGACGGCGATGGCCCAGGGGCGCCCCGCGCAGGCCCGCTTTCTCAGCCTCGCTCCCCCGGGCGCCCGCCCGGGCGTCAAGGTGGCGGAGTTCGCCTACTTCGTGAAGAACGCCCTTCGGCCGCGCGGGCTGGCCGCCCTGGGCCTGCCGTGCCAGCTCGCGGGAAGCGGCATGGCTTTCCCCTGGCCGATCATCGCGCAGGCCCGGCTCGGCAGCGGCGAGATCGTCGAGGACCTCAAGCTCGGCCTCGACTGCGCCCTGGCGGGCCACGCCCCCGTGCTGTGCGAGGCGGCGCACGTGACGAGCCCGTTTCCGACGGGGGAGCAGGCCGTCGCGCACCAGCGCGAGCGCTGGCAGCGGGGGCATCTCGGCCAGATCCGGACGGCGCTGCCGCCGCTCCTCGCCGGCCTGCGGCGAGGCGACCGCGCCCTCGTGGCCCTGATGCTCGACGTGATGGTGCCGCCCCTGACGCTGCTGCTCCTCGCCAACGCGGTCCTCGTCGCGGTGTCGGCCGCAGCGGTCCTGGCGGGCGCTTCGCCCCTGCCGCTCGCGATCGGCGCGACGAACGCGGCGGCCCTCGCGCTCGCGATCGTCGCGGGCTGGCGTCTGGCCGGCGCGGAGGGTCATGCGGGCGGCGGGCCGCGTGCCTTCGTCGCCTACCTCGCCGGCAACGCGGCCCTCTACCAGCGGCTCCTGACGCGGACCCCGGTCGCATGGATCAGGACCGACCGCGGCGGCACGCCGTGACGAACCGGGCCAGGCGGCCGCGCCACCGCGCCGCCGCCGGTCTCGCCTCCTATCCTCCGGCCGTGATCCGACCGGCCCGGGTGGACGAGGCCGCCGCAGCGAGACGGATCCGCGTGACGGAACACGGCCGGACCGGCCGGCCGACTCCCGACGCCGTGCCCGTCGGAACGGCGGGCCGGTGACCGGCACGGCCTCGGACCCGGGCGAGGCCACTATGCCCTGGCCCGCGTGATCCACGCGGCGGTGACCGGGGTGGCCCCCACAGGCGCCTCCCCCCCGGAACCGGCCGGCGCGGAGGCGGCGCGGGCGCTCCAGGACCTCGCCGGGGCCAGCTCGGCGTCGGCGAGGTGGCCCCGCATCCGGGCGGCGAGCACCCGGACGTTGGGCTCCAGCACCATGCTGTCGTGGTTGCCGGCGACCCCCGCGATGGTGAGACCCGGCAGGTAGGGCGACCAGCCGTTGTCCTCCAGGATGAGCGAGCGGTTGGCGTCCAGCCGGCGCCCGCCGGAGAGGCGATGGGCGACCTGAACCTCCGGGCGGTAGAGGACCACCCGTCCGGGGTAGGGCTGGAGCACGAGCCGGTCGAGGGCACGGCGAAAGGCGGCCTCGATGGCGTCGTCGTGGAACCGCTCGCCGCCCGGCGCTTCAGGCGCCGCCGTCCGCTCGCGCAGGCGCAGTCTCTCCCAGCGGGCGCGCCGCTTCAGCCACGCGGCGAGGAAGCTCCCCCCCTGGGACTGGAAATCCTGAACCTTCATGGCGAGGCGGTCCGAGAGCGAGAGCGTCACGTTCTGAGGGACGGGGGTGTCGAGGAGGAGCACCACCGGCACCGCCTCGCCGTCCTGCGTCAGGTGCCGGGCCATCGCGAGGGCCGCGAGGCCGCCGCCGGAGAAGCCGCCGAGGAGATAGGGACCCCGCGGCTGTACCGAGCGGATCTCCGCGCAGTAGTCCCGCGCCATCTCCTCGAAGGTCTCGTGGGGAGCGTGCTCGCCGTAGAGCCCCCGGGCCTGCAGGCCGTAGACCGGCCGATCGAGGCCGATCTGCAGGGCGAGGTGGCGCAGGTTGAGCACGTTGCCGAACATGCCGGCGCACAGGAAGAACGGCGTGCGCGCGTCCTCCGCGCGAACCCGCATCGGCACCACGTGCAGCCGCCTCGGCGGCGCCTCCGCCGGCACCGGGTCCGCGCCGGCGGCCTCCAGGGGCCCGACCGCGTCGGGCCGATCTCCGAGCAGGGCCGCGAAGGCGGCGATCGTGGGGGCCTCGAACAGAACCGAGATCGGCAGATCGATGGCGAAGCGCTCGCGGATCCGGCGCAGGAGGCGCACGGCGATCAGGGAATGGCCGCCGACATCGAAGAAACTGTCCTCGACCCCGACGCGGGCGATGCCGAGGAGGTCCGTCCAGAAGCCGGCGAGGACCCGTTCGGTCTCGGTGCGCGGCGCCACGGAGGCGGCCTCGCTCACCGGCCCCTCGAAGAACTCGGACCGGGCGGCCGGCCCAATGGGCGGGGCGGCGGGGCGGGCGCGCAGGGCTTCGAGATCCATCGAACTGACGATGACCTGTGGGCGCCCGGCCCCGATCGCCCGGAACAGCGCCTCGACGCCTTCCTCGGGCCGGATGCCCTGGCGGACCATCGCGGCGAGGGCCTGCACCGCCGGTCCCGACGCCTGGGACGCGTCGGCGCGCGGGGCCGCGAACTCGAGGCCGGCCTCGGGCGCCCCCAGGGTGACGCCGGGATCGAGGCGCTTCACGGTGAAGCCCTCGACCTCCAGCACGGGTTCGCCCGCCGCATCGGTGATCACGATATCGAAGCTGGCGAAGCCCTCGCCCCCCTCCGCGACGCCGAGCCGGATCCGGCTCGTCACCTCCGCGGGCATCGGGCCGTGAACCCGTACCGCCCCGAAGGAGGCCGGCACCCAGAGGCACGCGTCCGCATCGTAGTCCGGCACCAGGGCCATGGCGCAGCCGGTGGCGATGTCGGCGAGCGCCGGATGCAGGCGGTAGCCCGCGTCGAGATCGGCCCGGAAGGCGGGATCGAGGGCGAGGCGCGCCGTCGCCGTGCCGTCCACGAGGGCGAGGTCGCGCAGCACGCGCCAGCGCGGTCCGAAGCGCAGGTGCGCCTCCTGGACGGAGGGGATGGCCGGCGGCGGCGTCCCGGTGGTCTCCAGCGCATGCCCGCGCATGGTCGTGCCGGGGAGCAGGCGAATCCGCGCCCGGGCGTGGCGGCGAAACCCCGTCCGGGCGCCCGCCGCCGCGAGGCTGCGCACGTCGAGGCGGAAACCATCCTGGTCGGGCTCCAGGCGCACCTGCACCCGGCAGGATTCGCCGTCGGGCACGTGGAGCGGGCGCAGGAAGATCAGGTCCGTGATGGCGAACCCGCCCGCGATCCCATGTTCGCGCAGGGCCTGCGCGGCGATCTCGAGGTAGCCGGTCCCGGGCCAGATCGCCTCGCCCGTGGCCATCCGGTGCTCGTCGAGGATCCACTGACCGGCCGCGCTCCAATGCCCCTCCAGGCAGGCGCCGCCCGCCCCGTCCTCGACCCAGGCCGTGAACAGCGGACCGCGCGGCGCCGGCCGCACCGGCAGCGGCCGGGCGGGGGCGACGGAGCGGGCGGCGAGGCCGATCCCGTTCCAGATGCCCCAATGGATCGCCACCGTCCGGCAGCCGCCGCCCCCGGCGGCCGCCTCCGCGAACGCGTTGAGGTAGGCGTTGGCCGCGACGTAATCGACCTGACCGGCCGGCGCGGTGTCGGCGCTGGTGGAGGAGAACAGCACGAACAGGTCGAGGGGATCGTCGCGCAGCAGGGCGTGCAGGTTCCGCGTGCCCTGGATCTTGGGGGCGAACACCGCCTCGATGTCGGCCTCGGACTTCATGGCGACGAGACCGTCGCGCACCAGGCCGGCGGCATGGATCACGCCATTGATCGGCCCGAAGGTCGCATGCGCCCGCGCCACCACCGCGCGCAGCTCCTCCGGGTTGCTGACGTCGGCGCACCCGTAGAGCACCTCGGCGCCGAGCGCCTCCAGCCGGCGGATCCGTGCGATCGACCGGCCGGTCCGCCCCTCGGGCCCGTGGACCCGCAGGAGATCGTCCCACAACGCGCGCTCGGGCAGGATCGTGCGCCCGACCAGCACGAGGCGGGCCCGGCACTGCCGCGCCAGGGCCTCGCAGACCGCGCCCGCGATGTCGCCGAGGCCGCCGGTGACGAGGTAGACGCCGCCCTCGCGAAGATGCGCGCGCCCCGCCTCCGCCGCGTCGAGGGCGAGGGGGGCGAATCCCTGCGTCCAGCGCCGCGCGCGATGGTAGGCCACCGTCTCCGTGCCGGGATCGGCGATGAGATCGTCCCACAGCCGTTCGAGGTCGCCGCCCTCCGGCACCGCCGGGCGGGGCCGCCGGCCGAGGCGGGCCGGAACGTCGGGTTCGGGCCAGTCCATGTCGATGGTGCGGATGGTGACGCCAGCCATCTCCTTCGGGATGACGAGGGCGGGCCCGAGCACCGTCGCCTTGTCCGGATGGACCGGCGCACGGCCGCCGACGGACTGCAGGCCGCTCGTCACCACGGTGACGTGGACCGGCGCGGTGTCGCCGAGGGCCGGCATCAGCCCGACGAGGCAGGAGAAGCCGCGTTCCAGGGTGTGATGGAAGGCGCTCGACCCGGGCCGGACCCGCTGGTTCCGGGTCAGCAGCCACAGGTGGAGGATCCGGTCGGGCCGGCATCCGTCCCCGTCGAGGGCCCGGACCAGGGCTTCGTAGGCGGGCCGACCCTGCTCGGCGCACAGGGCATAGGAGCCGGGACCGCGCCGGCCGAACTGATCGCCCGGCACCACCTCGGCGACGCGGTGCCCGGCGGTGCGCAGGCGGGCGATGAGATCCGGGCCGATGCCGTCCCCGTCGTGGAACACGAGCCAGGTGCGGGGCGGGGTCTCCCCCTGCGCCTCCAGGGGCGCCGCCGACTGGCGCCAGACCGGGCGATAGCCCCACTCGCTGATCTCGGACCGGCGCGCCGGCACCGCCTCGGCCGGGTCGGACGCCTGCCGTGCCGCGGCGTCGAGGAAGTAGCGCTTGTGCTGGAACGGGTAGGTGGGCAGCGCGACGCGCCGGCAGCCGCGCCCGCTCCAGAGCCGGCCCGGATCGAGGGGCAGCCCCGTCGCCCAGGCCCGCCCGAAGGCGGCGAGGAAGGACAGGCGGGCATCCGTCGCGTCGTCGGGGTGAGGCAGCGTGTTGAGGATCGCATGAGCGGGAATCGTACCCTGCGCCTTCACGAGGGACGACAGGGCGCGGCCGGGGCCGACCTCGACGTAGACCCGCGCCCGGTCGGCGGCGAGGCATGCGAGCCCGTCGGCGAAGCGCACCGTCGCGCGCAGGTGCGAGACCCAGTAGAGGGGATCGCGGGCCTGGGCGTCGGTGAGCCACGTACCGGTGAGGTTCGAGACCACCGGGATCGTGGGCGCGCGCAGGTCGAGGGTGCGCAGATGGGCCTCGAAGCGCGGCAGGATCGGGTCGAGCATCCGCGAATGCGCCGCGAGGGCGATGGCGACGGGGGCCGCCTCGACGCCCTCGGCGGCGAGGGCCGTGGCGAACTGCGCGAGCACGGCCTCGGGCCCCGAGACGACGCACAGCCCCGGCCCGTTCACGGAGGCGAGGTCGAGGTCCGCCGGCAACCGGGCGCGCAGGGCGTCGGCGTCGAGCGCGACGCTGAGCATGCCGCCCCCCGTCACCGTGTCGAACAGTTCGCCGCGCAGGCGCACGAGGCCGACGGCCTCGCGGAAGGTCATGATCCCGGCGACGCAGGCGGCGGCGTTCTCGCCCATGGAATGGCCGATCAGCGCCGCGGGCGCGAGGCCGCGGCTCGCCCAGAGGCGGGCGAGCGCCACCTCGCAGATCAGGATCGCCGGAAGCTGACGGGAGGGACGCAGCAGCCACGTGGCGGCCTCCGCCCCATGCGACGGCGCGCCGAGCCAATGCGCGCGGATCCCGGCGGCGGCCTCCGGCGGCAGGGAACCGAGGCCTTCGTCGACGGCGGCACGGAACACCGGCTCGGTGTCGTAGAGGCCCCGCGCCATGCCGGGATGCTGCGCGCCGCCGCCCGGAAACAGGAAGACGGCGCCGGACGCCTCCGGCAGCACCGTATGGGTGTGGCTGCGGCGGCCGTCCCCGGCGTTCAGGAGCGCGATCGCCTCGGCCCGGTCGGCGGCCGCCAGGACGCGGCGATGCTCGAAGTGGCGGCGGCCGAAGAACAGGGTGCAGGCCACGTCCGCGAGCGGCAGTTCGGGCCGGCGCTCCAGCTCGGCCGCCAGATCGCGGCCCGCCGCGTCGAGGGCGGCGCGGCTCCGGGCCGAGAGCAGGATCAGCTCCGGGCCATCGGACCCGGCGCGCGACGGCGCGATCGCGGGGGGGGCTTCGAGGATCGCGTGGGCGTTGGTGCCGCCGACACCAAGGGCGTTCACGGCGGCCCGGCGCGGCCCCGCGACCCGGGGCCAGGGCGTCAGGCGGTCGGCGACCACGAACGGGCTGCCGGCGAAATCGATGGACGGATTCGGCCGCTCGAAGCCGAGGCTCGCGGGAATCTCGCCGTGTCGCAGGGCGAGCAGCGCCTTGATCAGGCCGACGACGCCGGCCGCCGTGTCGAGATGCCCGATATTGGTCTTGACCGAGCCCACCCGGCAGAAGCCGATGCGCCCGGTACCCTGGCGGAACGCCTGGGTGAGGGCCGCGATCTCGATGGGATCGCCCAGATAGGTGCCGGTGCCGTGGCATTCGACGTACTGGATCGCGTCGGCCCCGATGCCCGCGAGGGCCTGCGCCTCGACGATGGCACGGGCCTGCCCGTCGATGCTGGGGGCGAGATAGCCGGCCTTCTCGGCGCCGTCGTTGTTGATCGCCGTCGCCTTGATGACCCCCTGGATCGGGTCCCCGTCCCGCAGGGCGTCGGCGAGGCGCCGCAGCACCACGACGCCGACGCCCGAGCCGAAGACCGTGCCGGCGGCCCGGTGATCGAAGGCGCGGCAGACACCGTCCGGAGCGAGAATCTCGCCGTCCTGATGGAGGTAGCCGCGCCGGTGCGGCAGCTCGATGGTGACGCCGCCGGCGAGCGCCATGTCGCATTCGCGCGCGAGCAGGCTCTGGCACGCGGTGTGGACGGCGACGAGGGAGGTCGAGCAGGCGGTCTGCACGCTCACGCTCGGCCCCTTGAGGTCGAACAGGAACGAGGCGCGCGTGGTGAGGAAGTCCTTGTCGTTGCCCGTGTGGCGCAGGAGGAACAGGCCGGTCCGCTCGACGAGATCGCGATGGCTGAGGACGTTGTCGTAGAAGTAGCTGCCCATGCCGCAGCCGGCGAAGACGCCGACCGGACCCGCCTCGCGCTCCGGCGGCCGGGCGGCGTTTTCCATGGCTTCCCAGGCGCATTCGAGGAAGTGGCGGTGCTGGGGATCCATCACGGCCGCGTCCTTCGGGCTCATCCCGAAGAAGTCGGCATCGAACATCTCCATGTCGGGCAGGTCGGCCGAGACCGGCACGTAGTTCGGCAGGCCGTAGCGGGCGGGCGATTCTCCGGCGGCGTCGAGCTCGTCCGTCGAGAGCCGGCGGATCGAGGAGACGCCGCCGCGCAGGTTTTCCCAGAACTCCCGCGTGTTGCGGGCCCCCGGGACCCGCAGCGCCATCCCGACGACGGCGATATCGGTCTCCGAGGAATCGACGCCCTGGTGTTCGGCATCCTGTGCCTGCTGCGTGAACGCGGACATGGGACGTACGGGCTCCCTGACGACCTCACTCGGCAACGTGATCCCGGCATCGGCGCCGCCCCTCGCGGTGGGGCTCACGGGCATGGACCTCACGCTAGCGTGAACGGCCGGGGGGACAGTCCGGCCAAAAAGGGTGGATCGCCCGTGCCCCATTCGGTGAATCCCCTCCGCCGCAAGGCGTAGTCGTCGCCCGATTGAAGGCGTGGAGCCTCGCGCGTCCTCCAACCTAGACCGGGGGCGGCCCGCTCGAAGAAGGCCCCGGACGCGGGCGGCAGCCGTTTGGGCCAGGGCATTCCGAACCGAGGTGACGTGCGATGAGGGCTCCCTCCGAGATTCGGCTCGCTCTCATGGGCGACCAATCGCTGCTCGTGCAGTGCGGCGAGATCGCCCTCCAGCGGGGCTACCGCGTGATGGCGGTGGTCACGGGGAGCGATGCGGTCGCGCGCTGGGCCGAGGGCGTCGGGTCGACCGTCGTCGGCGCCGAGGGCGACGTCGCGGCCTCGCTGGCGGGATTCGACTACGACTGGTTCCTCTCCATCGCGAACCTGCGCATCGTGCCCCGCGCCGTCTGGAGCCGGGCCCTGGAGGGGGCGGCGAACTTCCACGACGGTCCGCTCCCGCACTACGCCGGCGTCAACACGCCGGCCTGGGCGATCCTGAACGGCGAGGCGACGCACGGCATCACCTGGCACGCCATGACCGACGCGGTCGACGCGGGCGGCGTCTACGTGGCGCGCCGCTTCGACATCGCCCCGGACGAGACGAGCTTCACCCTCAACAGCCGCTGCTTCGAGGCCGGGATCGAGGGCTTCGGCGAACTGCTCGACCGGATCGAGGCGGGCGGGCTCGTGCCCCGGCCGCAGGATGCGGGCGCCCGCGCGATGTACTGCCGGCATCGGCGTCCCGACGCGGCCGGCCTGCTCCGGTTCGACCGGTCCGGCGAGGACCTCGCCCGGCTCGCCCGCGCCCTCGATTTCGGGCCCGGCTACGCGAATCCCCTGGCGACCCCGAAGATCCGCATCGGCGCGCAGGCCTACGCGGTCGCCTCCGTGGTGCCCACCGGCGCCCTCGCGATGTCGCCCCCCGGCACGGTGCTGGACGTCGACGCGGGCGGGCTCACGGTGGCGGCCCGCGACCGGGCCGTTCGGATCGAGGGTTTGACCGACGCGAACGGCGCACCCGTGGCGCCGTCCGCACGCTGTGCCGTCGGCGATACGCTCGCCGTTCCGGACACCGGCGAGCGCGATCGCCTCGCCGCCGTCGCCGGGGCGGCGGCCCGCAACGAGGCCTGGACGCGGGCACGCCTCGCCAGTCTGGTGCCCCTGGCGCTGCCGGAGGTCCGCCCACGGGGGACGGGCGCGGCGGCGTTGCGGAGCCTGCCGGTCGCGCTGCCCCCGGAGCTGTCGGGCGGGCGCGCCATCGCGGCGCTCGCCGCCTACCTCGCCCGCGTCTCCGGCGAGCCCCGCTTCGACGTCGCCTACGCGGACGCGACGGTGGGGGTGGCCGGGCGTACCGATCCGGGCCTGTTCACCGCCGCCCAGCCGATGCGGATCGAGGCCGAGGGCGTGTCCGGGGCCGCCCTGGAGCGCGCGGTCGTGGCCGAGATCGCCACCTTGCGGGCGCGGGCCGCCGCCTTCGCCGACCTGCCCCGCCGCAGCCCGGGGCTTTCCCCCCCGCCCTACGGGATCGGCCTCGTCGAGGCCGCGATGCCCGCGCCGGAGCACGCGATCCCCGATTGTCCGCTCACCCTGGTGGCGGGCCCCGGGACCGCGCTGGTCGTCTACGATTCCGGTCGCCTGTCGGCGGCGGAGGCCGAGGCCCTGGCCGAGCGCATCGCGACCCTGGCGGCGGCCTTCGCGGCCGAGCCCGATCGTCCCGTCGAGGATCTCCCCCTCGTCTCGGAGGCGGTGCGTCACCGGATGCTGTTCGCGTGGAACCGCACCGAGACCTCTTACGAGACCGCGTGCCTCCACACGCTGATCGAGCGCCAGGTCGATCGGACCCCCGATGCCACCGCCCTCGTCTGGCGCGCGCAGGCCTTGCGCTACCGCGACCTCGACGCGCGCGCGAACCGGGTCGCCCACGCGCTTCGGGCCCGGGGCGTCGGACCGGACCAGCCCGTCGGGCTCTATGTCGCCCGCGGGCTCGACCTCGTGGTCGGGGCGCTGGCGATCCAGAAGGCCGGCGGCGCCTACGTGCCCCTCGATCCCGACTACCCGCGCGAGCGCCTCGCCCTCATGATCGCGGATAGCGGCCTGTCCGTCGTCCTGACGCAGCGGGCGCTGGCCGGTCTGGTGCCGGGCACGCCCGGGACGGTTCTGTCCATCGAGGACGCCTGTGCGGTGGATCTCCCGCAGACCCGCCCCGAATCCGGCGTCACGCCGGCGCACGCCGCCTACGTCATCTACACCTCGGGCTCGACGGGGCGGCCGAAGGGCGTGGTGATCGAGCACCGCAACGTCGCGAGCTTCCTCGTCGGCATGGATGCGCGGATCGGGCGGGGCGACCCTGAGCCGACCTGGCTCGCGGTGACGAGCCTGTCCTTCGACATCTCGGTGCTGGAGCTGTTCTGGACGCTGGCGCGCGGCTTCAAAGTCGTGCTCGCCGCCGCCCCCACCGGCGCGGCGCGGGCGCCCGCCGCCGGCCCGATGGCCTTCAGCCTGTTCCACTGGGGCCAGTCGGACCGGGCCGACGCGCGACTGTACCACCTGCTCCTGGAGAGCGCGCGCTTCGCCGACGCGAACGGCTTCACGGCGGTCTGGACGCCCGAGCGCCACTTCCACGATTTCGGCGCCCCCTACCCGAACCCGGCGGTGACGGGCGCGGCGGTGGCGGCGGTGACGCGGCGGGTCGAGATCCGCGCCGGCAGCTGCGTCCTGCCCCTGCATCACCCGGCCCGCGTCGCCGAGGAATGGGCGGTGGTGGACAACCTCAGCGGGGGACGCGCCGGCATCGCCTTCGCGTCGGGCTGGATGCCCGAGGACTTCCTCCTGCGCCCCGAGAACGCGCCGCCCCGCAACAAGGACGCGCTCCTGCGCGATGTCGAGACCGTGCGGCGCCTGTGGCGCGGCGAGGCCGTCCCGTTCGAAGCCCCCGGCGGCGGAAGCGTCGAGGTGGTGACGCAGCCGCGCCCGGTGCGCGGGGAACTGCCCGTGTGGATCACCACCGCCGGCAACCCGGAGAGTTTTCGCGAGGCGGGGCGCCTCGGCGCCAACCTGCTGACCCACCTGCTCGGGCAATCCATCGCGGAGCTGGGCGAGAGGATCGCCGCCTATCGCTCCGCCCTGGCCGAGGCCGGCCACGACCCGGCCGCCCACACCGTCACGCTGATGCTCCATACCCTGCTGGGCGAGGACCGGGAGGCCGTGCGGGCGCTGGCGCGGGAGCCGATGCGCGAATACCTGCGCAGCGCCGCGGCCCTCATCAAGCAGTACGCCTGGGCCTTCCCGGCCTTCAAGCGCCCGGCCGGCGTCACCCAGCCGATGGCCATCGACCTGCGGACCATCGACCCGGAGGAGATGGACGCGATCCTCGACTTCGCCTTCGAGCGCTATTTCGAGGACAGCGGCCTGTTCGGCACGCAGGGCGACGCCCTCGCGCGGGTGGCGCAGCTCGAGGCCGTGGGCGTTGACGAGATCGCCTGCCTCATCGATTTCGGCCTGCCAACCGGCACGGTGCTGGAGCGCCTCCACCCCCTCGCCGCCGTGGTGGCCGCCTGCGCGGTTCCGTCCGCGCGGACGGACGAGCCCGAAGGGCTCGGCGCGCAGATCCGCCGCCACCGGGTCACGCACCTGCAATGCACGCCCGCCATGGCCGGCATGCTGCTGGCGGCGCCCGAGGACCGGGCGGCCCTGGCGGGCCTGCCCCACCTCTACGTCGGCGGCGAGGCGCTGTCCGGGGAGCTGCTCGCCGAGCTGCGGGCGGCGGGCATCGCCGAGATCACCAACATGTACGGCCCCACGGAGACGACGATCTGGTCCGCGACGCAGGAGGCCGTGTCCTGCGCCGGGACCGTGCCCCTCGGCCGCCCCATCGCCAACACGCGGCTCTACGTCCTCGACGCGCGGATGCGGCCGGTGCCGCCCCACTCCCCCGGCGAACTCTACATCGGCGGCGCCGGGGTGGCGCGGGGCTACCTCGACCGCCCCGACCTGACGGCGGAGCGCTTCCTCGACGATCCCTTCGTGCCGGGCGGGCGCCTCTACCGGACCGGCGACCTCGCCCAGTTCGACACGGACGGCACCCTGCGCTTCCTCGGCCGCCTCGACCACCAGGTGAAGGTGCGCGGCCACCGGATCGAGCTCGGGGAGATCGAGGCGGCCCTGCGGGCCTGCCCCGGGATACGCGAGGCCGTCGTCACGATGCGGGAGGATCGGCCCGGCGACCGGCGCCTCGTCGGCTACCTCGTGCCCGACGGGCCGGCTCCGGCGCCGGAGGCCCTGCGCGCCGCCCTCGCCCGCACCCTGCCGGAGATCATGGTCCCGGCCCATTTCGTCGCCCTCGACCGCCTGCCGCTCACCCCCAACGCCAAGGTCGACCGCAAGGCGCTGCCGGCCCCCCTCGCGGCAGAGGCGCCCCTCGTCGAGGACGCGGCCCCCGACAACGCCCTGGAGGCGGCGGTGGCCGAGGTCTTCCGCCGGGTGCTCGGCCTGGAACGGGTGCGGCCCGGCGACAGCTTCTTCGCCTTGGGCGGGCACTCGCTCCTCGCCATTCAGGCGCACCGCGACCTCAAGGCGGGCCTCGCGCCCCGCCTCGGCATCACCGACCTGTTCCGCTTCCCCACGGCGCGGGCGCTGGCCCGCCACCTCGCCGACGGCGCCGCCGCCGGCGCGGCGCTGGCGAGCGTCTCCGACCGTGCCGCCCAGCGCCGTCTCGCGCTGCGGGCCCGCGCGGGCGCGGTGCGCGAGACGGCGACCGGCTGAGGAGACCGGAGGGGGGATCTCCCTCCAAGGGCGTAGTCCCGGGTCCATCGGGCGGATCCCTGTCCCACGGGTGATCCGCCCTTTGCGCCTCGATCCCCGAATGGCCGAGGCCGGGTGCGATCTTGGCCGCAGCTATGATCCTCCGGCGACCGGCAGCGATGGGATGGCCATGTTCCCCTCAAGCATCACCTCCTCGGTAAACCACCTGCGCGCCGCCCTGGCCCTCGGCCTGTGCCTCGTCGGATCGGACCCGCTCCGGGCCGCCGACGCCCTGCAGTATCGGCTCGGCGCCCAGGACCGGCTGCGCATCCACGTGTACGAATGGCCGGCCCTGACCGGCGAGTTCACGGTCGGCGCGGACGGGCTGATCTCCCTGCCGCTCATCGGCGACGTGCCGGTCGCCGGCCTCCAGCCGTCCGACCTCGCCCAGGAGATCTCGAGCCGCCTCAAGGCCCGGGCCGGTCTGTCGGAGCCGCCGAACACCGCCGTCGGCGTGGCACAGTACCGCCCCTACTACATCATCGGCAGCGTCGAGCGCTCGGGCGAGTACGCGTATCGGCCCGGCATGCTGGTGCTCAATGCCGTCAGCATCGCCGGAGGCGCGTACCGGCGTCCGGACGTCATGGGTTTCTCGGCGATCCAGGAGCGGCTGAAGACCGAGGGCGAACTGCCGATCCTCGCCCAGAAGGTCCGGGAGCTGACCGCGCGCGAGACGCGGCTCAAGGCCGAGATCGCCTGGCTCGAGAAGCAGAGCGCCGCCCCCGCCGGCGGGGGGGAGGCCGTGCCCGAGACGGCACCGGGCCTCTCGGGCGGCGAACAGTCGATGCTCCGCGCCCAGCGCGGGCATCAACAGAACGAACTGCGCGCCCTGCAGCAATCCATCACCCTGCATCAGGACGAGATCGTCTCCCTCAAGGGCCAGCGCGAGGCGACGGAGAAGCTCCGGCAGTCGGTCCTGCGCGAACTCGCGGAGGTGCGCGACCTCATCGTGCGCGGCCTGACCGCGACCTCGCGCGTCCTGCCGCTCGAGCGCACCCTGGCGCAGATCGAGCGCGAGCAGAAGGAGATCGACACCTCGGCCCTGCGGGCGCGCCAGAACATCAACACCGCCGAGCGCACCCTGGCGAGCGTCCGCGCCGAGCGCACGGTGGCCGCCCTGCGCGACCTCCTCGAGACACAGACCTCGATCAACGAGGCCAACGGCCGGATCGCCACGGCCGAACGCCTGGTGCGCGAGAGCGTCGCCTACAGCGGCGAGGGCACCGCGAACGCTCCGGGCGAGCCTGCGGTCCACTTCGCCTTCTCCATCGTGCGGGTCGAGGATGGCGAGACCCGGGAGATCGAGGCGATCGAGACGACGGCCGTGCTGCCGGGCGACATCATCAAGGCGAAGCTGCAGCGCCGCGAGGCACCGACGCCCGCCATGGCCCAGCCCCGCGCCCCGGCACCGCGCGTCGTCGAGGAGGCGCGGGCCAAGCGCACCGCCGACGCGGTGCGCTGAACCTCCCCGAGGGGACCGGGCACGGGACGCGCCGCGGCGGCGGTCCCGTCCGGAGCCGCTCGGAACCGGATTCCCCTGACGCCGCCTGGCGCAGCAGTCTTCAACCGAAGGTCGGGATCGATGCTACACGTCAAGGGAAGTCCCGCGAGCCTCGTGCGCAACCCGCTCCTTCTCGGGGGGGAAGCCGAATCCATAGACTGGCGCTGGATGATGAGCGCGATCCACCGTCGGCTCGGCCTCGTCGTCAGGCTGGGGCTGGTCTGCGCGGCCCTGGCGGCGGTCTACGTCGTCGTGCGGCCGGTGGTCTACAAGTCGCACACCCAGCTCCTGCTGACGAACCTGAAGCTGACCTTCAGCCGGGACGACGCGCTCTTCGCCGAATCGCTGCCGGACCCATCGTTCCTCGAGACGCAGATGCAGATCATGCGCTCGGAGCGGATCGCGCTGGCGGTCGTGGATCGTCTCCGCCTCGCCGAGGGCAAGGCGGAGACGTCCGGCCTCCTCCAGCAATTGCGCGAAGGCGCCGCGGCCTGGGTCGCCGGGCTCGTCGGCGAGGAGCCGGACGGTGCGGCGGGAAGCCCCCTCGACGGCGCCCTGCGCGGCGTAGCCGCCGCTCTCCAGTCCGCCACGGCGCAGGAGCCCCGCAACCCGGACGAGATGCGCCGCGCGGCCATGCGACGGCTGCAGCAGGAGTACAGCGTCGAGCGGGTCGGCATGAGCAACATCGTCATGATCGTCGCGACCGCCTCGGACCCGGAGGAGGCGGCGCGGATCGCCAACGAACTCGCCCGGGCCTATGTCGACGATCAGGTCGCGGCGCGGATCGAGTCCGCGCAATCGGCGAGCATCTGGCTGCGCGAGCGGCTGCGCGACGTGGGCCCCAAGACCCGCATCATCGCCCAGGGCGCGCCGCCCACCGACAAGAGCAACCCGCGCGGCATCCTGATCGTCGCGATCGCGGCGTTCGCCGGATGCGCGTTCGGGGTCACCTACGCCCTGCTGCGGCAGATGCTCGACGGCACGGTGCAGAGCCCCGAGCAGATCGAGCGGGCCACCGGCGCCGAGTGTCTCGGCATCGTGCCGCGCCTGCACCGCGTCGCGCGGTTGCGCGGCTGGCGCGAACGCCTGCGTCGCGGGGGCCCCGCCCTGCGGCCTCTTCCGCTCGGCGGCTACGCCGCGGCGCATCCGTTCTCGGCCTTCGCCCAGACCATGAGCCATGCCAAGGTCGCCATCGACGCCGGCCTCGCCGGCCGGGCCCCCCGCTGGATCGGCGTGACGTCGACGTTCCCGGGCGAGGGTGCCTCCACCGTGGCGACCAACCTCGCGCACGTCATCGCGGCCCACGGCGAGCGCGTCCTGCTGATCGACTGCAACAACACGGATTCGGGGCTCACGAAACGGCTGCTGCGCCAGCCGCAGGACGGTCTCGCGGAATGCCTCGCCACCGGCAAGGCGCGGCCCGCCGAACTCGTGCGGATCGATCCGGCGGACGGCCTCCACTTCCTGCCCATCGGCCGCACCGCGCCCCGCTGCGCCGCGCCGATCTGGACCGAGGCGATGCACACCCTCCTGAAGGCGACGAAGAGGGACTACGACTACGTCATCTGCGACCTCGCCCCCCTCGCATCCGGCGCGGAGGCGCGGGCGGCGGTGCAGTATCTCGGCGGCGTCGTCCTGGTCGCGGGCTGGGGACAGGTCGAGGCGGAACACCTGCGCGTGGGCGTGACCCAGGCCGGCCTGCTTCGGGACAAGCTCCTGGGCACGGTGCTCAATCGCGTGAATGTCGCCGCGCTCCGCCGCGCGGGTTCCCCGGCCTCCGCCTTCCTGTACCGCGCGAGCGGCCGGACCGGTCGCCACGCCTGACCCGTCGGGTCCGTGGCCGTCCCGGCGCGGGACGCGCTCACAGGACGGAGAGTCCGGCTGCGCGCGGCGAAGCCTCGCGCCGGTCGCGGCGCCCCGGTTCGGCCGGGCGTCTGGCGCGGACGCCGCTTCAGACCGGTACCCGCTTCCTGACGATGCCCTCCGCATCCCGCACGACGAGGAACCAGCCCCGACCGGCTCCCTCGAGTTCCCCGGAGGCGCGCATCTCCTCGACGCCGGCCACGACCTGTTCGAGCGCGAAGGCGAGATCGATCGCCAGCACACCCTCCTCGTCGCGGATCGCCTCGCGCTTGTTCTCAAGGTCGAAGTGAAAGCGAGAATGCAATTCAACCTCCCATGGATGCGGGCCGCATCTCGACGACAGGAAGAATACCTTCAAATCAGCGATTCTTCCTGTACCAAAAACGAACAATATTCATCAGTGCAGAAAAGTGGTTTCTTCGGTCGATCCCTCCGGGCGAACCACATACCGATGGTCTTCCACAGCATCGTCCCGAACACCGCATCCGCGTCGATGCCGCAGGCCTTTGTCTCACATGATGTTTTTCAAAAATCGGCGCCCATTCCCGGACGGATGCTCGCTCGGGTAACCTTTTGGAGGTAGGGACCGCCGCGCCGCCGCCCCGAGGCCATCCCGTCCGGCGGCCCCATGTCCCGCGCGCCGCGCACGGGCCGGCCCGCCGAAACTCGGCGTGCCTCACAGGACGCCCGAATCAGGCCGGGGTCGCGAGGTCCGACCGCCGTCCGCCGCCGGACGATGCGGTCGCGCGGCGCAGTCCCTCGGCGATGGTCGTGCAGGCGATCCCACGATGCGCGGCCGCGGCGAGCACGGCGCCGACGAGGCCGGGCGTGCAGCCGTAGGGGCTCGGATCCTCGGCGACGTCGTGTCCGAAGAAGATGAGCCAGCCCCGGCGCGCCAGCGCGAGGTCCATCAGGGCCTCGAGCCGCCCCGGCGGGAGCGCCGCATCCACCAGGGGATTGGCCCGCAACAGGGAGGGATCGACGAGGCCGTGATTGAGCCCCGGCACGACGCCGCGCCCGGACGCGAAGCTTCGGCCGACGAGGCGCTTGGCGCGGAGCGAGGTGTATCCGAACGGATAGGCGAAACTGGTCAAGGCCGCGCTCGGGACGATCTGCGCGAGCGTCCGCCGATTCTCGTCGATCTCGAAGGCGACACGGTGGTCCGGCAGTTCCGGGAGCAGGGGGTGGGTCTGGGTGTGGCCACCGATCTCGTGGCCCCGGGCGTGCAGCCCTGCGATCCGGTGCCGGTCGGCGTTGCGCCAGTGGCGCCCGCGGCGTCCGAGCAGCGCGGTGGCGACGAAGAAGGTCGCGTGCGCGCCGTGGGCGTCGAGGATGTCCGCCCCCACGGTGCAGGCGCTGTCGGGCACATCGTCGAAGGAAAGGCTGACGAGCGCCTCCGGCGGACGGATCCCGATCATGGTGAGGGGAACGTGACGGGCGAGGCGGTGGGCCAACCGGGCCCGAAGCGTGATGCGCGCGCGCGCGTCCTCGTCGGTGATCATGCCTGTCCCCCCTCCCGTCCGCGCGCGGGCGCTCCGCACGTTAGGGGACGCGTTCGGGTGCGGGGCCCACACATTCGACGATCAGGCATCGCCGATCGGAGTAGGCGCACCGCCAGCGTTCACGACGGGTTGTCGTTCGGCTTCCCGATCCGCGGCAGCCGCTTCAGGATCTTGCGGATATGGGCGCGCACCGCTTCCCGCTCATCGCTGATGGTGTCCGGTGTGGAACTGCCGTTTTCGTGAACGAGGGCCCACATCGGCCAAGACCTCCCTTGAAACCTGCCGTTTGGATTAGAACACCCGGGGTATCCGTACGTACAAAACCAGACATCAAATGTAGCGATGTGCCACCCCAAGATGGACGTTACCATCATGGGGCGGAGAATTTAAGTCTCCGCGCGGGCGAATCGGGAACACGCCCGCGAATGCGGGTTGTTTTCAGATGCGGATGAATACTCAGCTGCCCCTGGACACGGGCGGGCGGTCGTTCAGCCTGTGGCGGCCGTGACCGGGGGGCGTCGGCGCAGGCGGACGAGGCCGACGAGCAGGGGCGCCTCGACGAAGCGGTAGGCGTAGCCGGAGGCGACGCAGCAGACGAGCGCCGCCAGAGCCGTCCACGCCCAGCCATGCCGATCGCCCGCGCCGACGGCGAGGAGGCCGACGAAGACGAGATCGAGCACGAGATTGTGAAGCAGATAGAGGGAGTAGGAACCGTCGCCGAGGGGGGACAGACGGGCGACGAGGTGGGGGACGCGGCCCTGTCGCTCCTGAAGCGTCATGCCGAGCACCAGGGCGACACTGGGGACGCCCCACAGGATCACCGTCGGGAGGGCGGGAAAGCCCAGGACGGCGGGGGCCAGGAATCCGGCGATCGCGAAGGCGATCGCGATGGGCGCGAGCAGGGTCGGCAGGGGACGGGCGCGCATGACCAGGACGGCCGTCCAGACGCCGGCCAGGAATTCGAGCAGGAGTGTACCGGTCAGCACCTCCAGGGAGGCCTCTCCCTTGCCGATGAGGAAGCCGGCACCGACCGCGGACAGGATCAGTCCGCTCAAGACGTTCAGCGAGATTCGGGCGCCGAGGGGCAGGCAGACCGCGAAGCAGAGATAGAAGTAGACCTCGTAGGAGAGCGTCCAGCCCGGGCCGATGATCTGCGCCGAATACCCGGGCCAGAGCAGGAGTGCCTTGAGCCCGTCCCACGGGGTGATGGCATACGGATGCAGGATCGTGGCGTGGGAGGCCAGATAGAGGCCGCAATAGAACCAGTAGATCGGGTAGATCCGCGTCACGCGGCGCAGGAGGAAGCGGCCGGCCGCGTGCCAGTCCCGCTCGGAGCGCCGGGTCGCATAGACCATGATGAAGCCGCTGATGACGAAGAAGACATGGACGCCGCCCTTGCCGATCTCGGACAGGCGCAGCCAATCGGCCTGGGCCGGTCCGAGGAAACCGTGCTCCCGTGCGGCGATTCCGGCGTGGTAGAGCACGACCATCAAGGCGGCGGCGAATCTGAGGAACTGGAGGGATCGCAGCTCGCCGTCGAACGGGGGCGGCGCGGTCGCGGGTCGGGTCAAGGCGTATTCCCCCGGTTGCCGTAGGTCAGCTCCGCCCCGACTCGAGGGCCTGGCGCAGGGCATGGCCGGTCCGGCGGATCTCGTTCTTCAGGCGCCGCGCCGCGCCGATCGGCGCAGAGAGGACGGCGGCGCGGTCGAACCACTTGAGCGCACCGATGTCGGTGCGCGAGGCGCGCTGCACGGCGAGCGGCGGCATCGCCGCGTAGGTCGCGAACCCACATTGGCGTCGTGCGATGTTGAGCGCCCCGTCGATCGGCATGCGGCCGCCCGCGGGATGTCCGTGCGGCCGCGACAGGAAGGCTTCCGCCGCGCGGACGAGGGCCGGCAGCGCCCGGCCGTTCACGGCGTAGCAGTGCAACCCGATGAACTCGACGCAGGGATCGATCCGCACGAGACCCGTCTCGGTCCAGGTCCGGCGCAGCTCGGGCAATTGCATGTGGCCGGCGTAGAACACGTCCCAATCCTCGGGCAGGGTCTCGACGAGGCCGGCGCGCCCGGCGAAATCGGGGGGGAAGGCCACGTCGTCCTCGAGGACGAGGAGGGAGCGCGCCCCCACCGCCGCGCGCCACACCGCGAGGTGGCTGAGATAGCAGCCGTGTTCTCCGAGCGAGCCGAATCCCGTCGCCTCCGCCGGACGGATGGCCGGGAAGACCGTCGCCGTGTGCGCGTGTCCGATGCGGGCGAGCTCACGCCGCGTCTCGCGGAGCCGATCCGCGCGGGACGGCAGATTGACGACGACGACGCGCTCGAACCGTTCCAGCATCGCTCCACCCACTCGCTCCCCAGGCGCCTCCCGCCGAACGCAGGACCGGTCCGGCGTCGGCGGGGGCACCGGGACACGGATCGTCCCGGATTTCGACCGGCCGGACCGGTCCCGTCACGCCGGGTGGTCTCGGAAGGCACGCCGGAGCGTAGGAGCGTTGCCACGGGGCGCGAGCGTACACGTCGGGTGCTCGGCTCCGGAAAAAGGCGTAATCCATTTGATGTTTCGTAAAACCCATCCAGCGTCGCGCAAGCGATCGTCGCCCCCCCGGCCGGGGACCCGCCCCCGGTAAAGCCGCCTGCGCCGACGGAGGTGACCGGCTCGGGGAGGGACGACGGGAAGCGGCCACCCGGAGATGCCATCGCGCCCGGAAACCCACCGGAAGAAGACTTGCCTCCTACGATTTGGTTTGCACTCCATTACGCAAGAAATCGGATAGGCATCCTTTCGTGCTCGGGACGGCCGAATCAGAAAATATCGATGGCAACCCAAGGCAGTCGGCAACACGAATACCACGATGTGGGCGCGAATACCCCCAAAGTGGTATTCGGTTAGCTTGACAAATCCGTTAAGATTTTATTAACGTATCGCATTGCTGAAGACGCGTCGAACCGGAGCGGTTGGTGCCGGCGTGGAGGCACAGCAACCCGGTCGGAATTGTCGAGACGAAGTAATAGAATGTAGACTCATACTAAAGGGGAGGCTTTACCATGAGTAGTTTGGATATGGTTCGCAACGGCCTCGCCCCCGAACAGAATTTCAAGTTCGAAAATCAGATCAATTGCAAAACTTCACTCGCCGAGGAGAGCGCGGGGGCCGGGGTGGTCCTGGTCCCGATCGGCAACACGATCATTCTGATCGATCGTCGCCCCCTGGTGGGACAATGCCTCCTCGCCTCGCTTCGAGCCGCGGACCGGAACTCGGTCTTCGAACTGTATCCGAGTCTCAAGGATTGGAAGGGCGAGGCCTCGCGTCTGGCGGCCTGCCTCGTGGTGTTCTGCCTGCCCGGCGGTCAGGCGGCGGACGCGGAACTCGCCGCCCTCGGCCACGATCTGAACGACCTCGGCGCCTGGAACGAGACGATCCCGGCGATGGTCATGTCGGACAGCGAGAGCCCCGAAACCATCGTCAAGATTCTTCAACTGGGTGTGAAGGGATACATTCCGACGACCAGTTCCCTCGACGTCGCCGTGCAGGCCCTGCACCTCGTCCGCGCCGGTGGGGTCTACGTGCCCGCCGCCTGCATGCTGAGCGCCCTCGCCAACGCCTCCGCGAAGCCGCAACCGGCGAAGGCGGACGACGAAGCCTTCTCGCCCCGACAGATGAGCGTCGCCCGCGCCCTGCGCAAAGGCACGCCGAACAAGATCATCGCCTATGAGCTCAACATGTGCGAGAGCACGGTGAAGGTGCATGTCCGCAACATCATGAAGAAGCTCAAGGCCAAGAATCGCACCGAGGTCGCCTACCTCACCAACAAGTATTTCAGCAACGAATAGGACGCGTCGCCCCCGGGCCGGTGCGTCCGTCAGATCGTCCGCGACCAGGGCGCGATGACGGAACGGCCACAGGGGGTCGGATGCTCGATCCTGCTGCAATGCGGCAATTCGGGAACGCGCGTTGATCCCGCACGGTTTGAAATCCCGGTAGAGGGATCAAGCCCATGAAGATCGTCACCGTCGCGGACCTCATCGTCGAAACCCTGGAGCAGGCGGGTGTCGCCCGCATCTACGGCCTCGTGGGCGACAGCCTGAACGCGCTGACCGAGTCGCTCCGGGCGCGCGAAACCATCGACTGGGTGCATGTGCGCCACGAAGAGGTCGCGGCCTTCGCCGCGGGAGCCGAAAGTCAGATCACCGGGAGCCTCGCCGTCTGCGCCGGCTCGTGCGGTCCGGGCAACCTGCACCTCATCAACGGTCTGTTCGATTGCCACCGCTCACGCACGCCGGTGCTCGCCATCGCGGCCCACATCCCCTCCGCCGAGATCGGCTCGGGATACTTCCAGGAAACCCACCCCGAGAACCTGTTCCGCGAGTGCAGCCATTACTGCGAGATGGTGTCGGACCCCTCGCAGCTGCCGCAGGTGCTGGAGAACGCCATGCGGGCGGCCATCGGCCTTTCCGGCGTCGCCGTCGTGGTGATCCCGGGCGATGTCGCCCTGAAGGACGCCCCGGAGCGCGGGATCGCGCCGAATCCCGGCCTGATTCCGCGAAAGCCGATGGTGCGCCCGGCCACCCGCGAGCTCGACGCCCTCGCCGATCTGCTCAACGGGTCGAGCCGCGTCACCCTGCTGTGCGGCCGGGGCTGCGCCGGGGCGCACGCCGAACTGCTGCAGCTCGCCGAGGCCCTGAAGAGCCCCATCGTCCACGCCCTCGGCGGCAAGGAATTCGTCGAGTACGACAACCCCTACGACGTCGGCATGACGGGCCTCATCGGCTTCTCCTCGGGCTACGCCGCGATCATGGGCTGCGACACCCTGCTGATGCTCGGCACGGACTTTCCCTACCGGCAGTTCTACCCGACGGACGCGAAGATCGCCCAGGTGGATGTTCGCCCGGAACAGCTCGGCCGCCGGTGCAAGCTCGATCTCGGCCTCGTCGGCGACGTGAAGGACACGATCGCAGCGCTGATGCCGAAACTCACGGTCAAGGACGAGCGCAAACACCTCGACGCCGCGCTCAAGCACTACGCCAAGGCCCGTGAGGATCTCGACGATCTCGCCACCGGCGTTCCGAAGAAGGGCTGGTTCGGCCTGAAGACCGGAACGCGCCAGATCCACCCGCAATACCTCACCAAGCTCCTGAGCGAGGCGGCAAGCGCGGACGCCATCTTCACGGCCGACGTCGGCACGCCGACGATCTGGGCCGCGCGCTACCTCAAGATGAACGGCCGGCGCCGACTGCTCGGCTCGTGGGTCCACGGCTCCATGGCCAACGCCATGGCGCAGGGCATCGGCGCGCAGGCGGCACAGCCCGGACGCCAGGTGGTCTCGCTCTCGGGCGACGGCGGCTTCACCATGCTGATGGGCGACCTGTTGACGCTGCGCCAGGAGAAGTTGCCCCTCAAGGTGGTGGTGTTCAACAACGGCACGCTCGGCTTCGTCGAGATGGAGATGAAGGCCGCCGGCTACATCGAGACCGGGGTCGCCCCCGACAATCCGGACTTCGCCGCCATGGCCCGGGGGGCGGGCATTTTCGCCGTACGGGTCGAGGATCCGGCGGAGTTGGAGGCGGCCGTGGCGCAGGTTCTCGCCCATGACGGTCCCGCGCTCCTCGACGTGGTGGTGGCCCGCCAGGAACTGTCGATGCCGCCCAAGATCGATGGCCAGCAGGTGAAGGGCTTCAGCCTCTACGTGATGCGCGCCGTCATGAGCGGGCGCGGGGATTCCGTTCTCGACCTCGCCAAGACGAACCTGCTTCGCTAAACCGGAGACACCGTTTCGAATGTTTCCAGGGTGGGCGGTCCTTTCGCGATCGCCCACGGGCAGAAGAAAAACGCCATGCGCATCGGACTGTTCGTGCCGTGCTACGTCGATGCCTTCGAGCCGGAGGTGGGCATCGCCACCCTCGAACTGCTCGAACGCTTCGGCCTCGACGTCCATTACCCGTTCGACCAGACCTGCTGCGGCCAGCCGATGACCAACACCGGCTGCCACGCCGAGGCGGCCGCCACCGAAGCGCTGTTCGTCAAGAACTTCACCGGGTTCGACTACGTCGTCACGCCGTCGGGCTCGTGCGCGCATCAGGTCCGCGAGCACCTCACCGCCATCCCGCAGACGGACGACGTGAAGGCCGTGCGGGCGAAGACCTTCGAACTCGTGGAATTCCTGCACGACATCCTGAAGGTCGAGGAGTTTCCCTGGGCGGCGTTCCCCCACAGGGTCGGCTACCACTCGAACTGCAACGCCCTGCGCGGCATCCACCACGCCCGGCCGTCCGAGCTCAACAAGCCCTATTACTCCAAGCCCCTCGACCTCCTCCGCAAGGTCAAGGGCATCGAGATCGTCACGCCGTCACGCCCCGACGAGTGCTGCGGCTTCGGCGGCACCTTCTCGGTGTTCGAGCCCGCCGTCTCAGCCAAGATGGGCTACGACAAGGTCACGGACCACGCCCAGGCGGGTGCCGAATACGTCGTCTCGGCCGATTCCTCCTGCATGATGCACCAGAAGGGCTGCGCCGCCCGCCTCGGCACGCCCCTCAAGTTCATCCACATCGCCCGCATCCTCAACGGAGCCGCCGCATGAGCATCGAGGAGCAGGGCCTGCGCGAGACGGCCCCCGAGAGCGACCACGGCCAGGACGGGCGCCGCCTCCAGCATGCGGAAGCCGCCACGAAGCCCGTCGCGGTGAAACCCTCGGCCGCCAAGGCCGCCCGCGAGCCTCAGCCGCGCGGCGCCAAGATCCGCGGCGACCGGCCCATCGACCAGGCGGAGGCCGCCGAGCGCTTCCTCGCCGCCCCCCTGCACCAGAAGGCGCACGACGCCCGCCTGTGGGATCTGCGGGGCAAGCGCGATGTCGCCGCCTTCGGCATTCCCGAATGGGAAGAGCTGCGGGACCTCGCCTCCCGGATCAAGACCCACACCCTGGCGAACCTCGACCGCTACCTCGAAGAGTTCGAGGCGAACGCCAGGGCCAACGGCGTCCACGTCCACTGGGCGGCGGACGGGGCCGACCACAACCGCATCGTCCACGGTATCCTGAAGAGTCACGGCGCCAAGACGCTGATCAAGTCGAAATCCATGCTCACGGAGGAGTGCGGGTTTCGCCACTACATGGCCGGCACCGGCATCGAGGTGATCGAGACCGATCTCGGCGAGCGCATCCAGCAGCTCGACAACGAGGAGCCGAGCCACGTGGTGGTGCCGGCGGTGCACAAGACCCGCTTCGACGTGGCGGAAGTCTTCGCCCGGACCATGGGCACCGACCCCGAGAACGACGACGCCCACTATCTGGCGGAAAGCCAGAGGATGCACACGCGCCCCCTCATTCTGGAGGCGGATGCGGGCATGACCGGCTGCAACTTCGCCATCGCGGAGACCGGCACGGTGGTGACCTGCACCAACGAGGGCAATGCCGATCTCTCGGGCAACGTGCCGAAACTTCAGATCCACTCTATCGGCATCGAGAAGCTGATCCCCCGGATCGAGCATCTCGGCGTGTTCATCCGCCTGCTGTCGCGCTCGGCCCTGGGATCGCCCATCACCCAGTACACATCGCATTTCCGCAAACCCCGCGCGGGCAGCGAGATGCACATGGTGCTGGTGGACAACGGCCGCTCCGAGCGCCTCGGCATGGAGGAGTTCTGGACCTCGCTCAAATGCATCCGCTGCGGTGCCTGCATGAACACCTGCCCGGTCTACCGGCGCTCGGGCGGGCTCTCCTACGGCGCGACCTATTCCGGGCCCATCGGGCTCATCATCGACCCGACCTTCAACAAGCGGAAGTATTCGACCCTGCCGTTCTCCTCGACCATGAACGGGTCGTGCACCAACGTCTGCCCGGTCAAGATCAACATCCACGAGCAGATCTTCGCCTGGCGCAAGGTGCTGGCCGAGGAGCACCAGATCCCGCTCCTCAAGCAGGGGATGATGAAGGCCGCGGGGCAGGTGCTGAGCCGCCCGGCGGCCTACCGCGCCGCCATCGGGGCGGCCGATTCCGCCCTGAAGGTCCTGCCGCGCTTCGCCGTCTACAATCCCCTCAACACCTGGGGGAAGGGCCGCGAGATGCCCGAGACCCCGCGCCAGAGCTTCCACAGCTGGTACAAGCAGAACCGCATGACCAAGCAGGACGGCGCGAAGTGAGTGCCCGGGAAGAGACCCTCGCCCGCATCCGGAAGAACCGGCCGGCGGGCGATCATCCCCTGCCGGAGGTACCGCTGTTTGCCCCCCTCGTCGGCGACGACCGCGTGGCCGAGTTCGGCGAGCGCCTGAAGCGCATGGGCGGCCGGATCGCCGCCCCGGTCGCGGGCGCGGACCCGTTCGCGGCCGTGCGCGAGCGCCTCGACGGCGCGGCGGTGATCGCCTCCGCCGTGCCGGAGATCGCGGGCAACCGCGATCTCGCGGCGGTGGCGCGCCCGCAGGACCTCGCCGATGTCGACGTCGCCATCGTGCGGGCGGTGTTCGGCGTCGCCGAGACGGGCTCTGTGCTGTTCACGCAGGACGAGTTGACGGTGAACGCCGTGGCCTACCTCGCCCAGCACCTCGTGGTGCTGCTCGATCCGGCCGACATCCTGGTCAACATCCAGGCGGCCTACCGCCGCCCGGACTTCGCCCACGCCGCCTACGCCGTCCTCCACACCGGCCCCTCGGCCACCGCCGACATCGAAGGCGTGCTGATCCACGGGGCGCAGGGCGTGCGCTCACTCACCGTGATCCTGCTACCGCGCGCCTGAACGATCCAGCGGGGCGCGCGCGGAGGGAACAGGCGGATCTTTTCCGGGCGGAGAGGCGTGATCCTTGCTAGTCCCTCCGGCATACGGGAAGGAGCTTTCATGCGCTACACCCTCGGCTGCAGCCTGTCGTACAACATTCTCTCGGACACGACCTTCATCTTCAATCTAGAAGTGGCCAAGCTGCGCAGCCTGGAGATTCATGGGGAATCCCTGGTGCTGACGCCGAACCTCAAGCGCGACGTCTATACCACGCCGGATCTCCTGAACCGCTATCTCGGCGTCAACGTGCCGATGGGGCAGTTCTCGCTCGAATACAACGCCGAGGTGGAACTCACCGTCCACCGCGCCGACCCGGCGACCATCGGCGAGACGCCGATCGGTCAATTGCCCCTCGACATCCTGCCGTTTCTGCTTCCGAGCCGCTTCGTCTCGTCGGATCGCCTGACTCCCTACGCGCAAGCGGAATTCGGCGCCCTGCCCAAGGGGCACAGCCGCGTCAACGCCATCTGCAACTGGATTCACGATCACATCGCCTATCAGCCCGGCTCCAGCGACGGGGAGACCACGGCCCACGAGAGCCTGCTCAAGCGCGCGGGCGTCTGCCGAGACTTCGCGCATATCGGCACGGCCTTCTGCCGCGCCCTCGGCATCCCGGCGCGGTTCGTGAGTTGCTACGCCCACGGCCTCGTGCCGAGCGATTTCCATGCGGTGTTCGAAGCCTACCTCGACGGGCGCTGGTGGCTGTTCGACGCGACGCGGCAGGCCGACCTCGACGGGCTCGTGCGCATCGGCGTCGGGCGGGACGCCGCCGAGATCGCGTTCTCGACGCCCTTCGGCAACATGCAGCCGGTCAATCAGCAGATCCGCATCGCCCGCACGGACGGCCTCGGCAGCCCGCCCCAGCGCACGGTGGACGCCATCTCGACGGAGGTCCCGGCGCCGCATGCCGGCGCCGCCTGACGTCCTTCGAAGCGCCGGCGCGGCGGCTCCAGGGCCGTCGAACGGTCCGGACGTCGTTCGTGCCAGGCGCCGGCGGCAGGCCCGGCACTTCGGCACGGCCGGTTTCACGGACCCTTAAAGCAATGTCGCCAGGGTTCGGCGCACGATGACGGGGTTCGGCTCGCCGCCGGTCCCCACCGGGACGAACACCATGCGCGCAGCCCTCGCCCGAACCGCGAACGACCCGGCAGCCGCCCGATCCGTCGCGGATCCGAACGCGTCGCCCCTGCTGCAGCGGGCGATCCTCGCGCTCCTCGCCATGCTGCTCGTCTCGAAGGCCGTCGAGCTCACCTGGCCGCCCTCCGGACGGATCACGGCCCTCATCGACTTCGATGCGTTCCTGATCGCCGGCCGGCTGGTCTGGCGCGGGGACGTCGAGCAGGCCTACCATTTCGCGACCCTGCTGGCGGCGCAGCGCACGCTCGGCGCGCCCGATTCCTTCCTGCCCTGGACCTACCCGCCCGTCTTCAATCTCGTGGTCGCGCCCTTCGCGCTTCTCCCGCGCGGCTTGGCCTACCTGCTGTTCACGGGCGGCACCCTGGCCGCGTATCTGCTGATCCTGCGGCGTCTGGCCCCCCATCGTTTGGGCGCACTCCTCGCCCTCGTGTTTCCCGCCCTGGCCGTCACCATCGCCTGCGGCCAGAACGGCTTCCTGAGCGGCGGCCTCGTGGGGGCGGCCTGCCTGTTCCTCGTGCGTCGCGACCCGCGCGCCGGGCTGCCCCTGGGCCTCATGGCGATCAAGCCGCATCTCGCCGTCGGCTTCGCGCTCCAGGCCGCGATGACCCGTGACTGGCGTACGGCGCTCACCGCCGCGGGCGTGGCCGCGGCCTCGGCCGGACTCGCCACCCTGGTGCTCGGCCCATCCATCTGGAGCGCGTTCCTCGGCGCCGTCGCCGAAGCCCGCGGCTTTCTGGAACAGGGGCTCTATCCGCTGTTCCGGATGATTTCGGCCTACGCCGTCGTGCGGACCCTCGGCGCGTCCGCCCCGATGGCCATGGCCGTCCAGGCCGGCGTCGCGCTCGTCGCCCTCGGTCTCGTGGCCCTCGCCATACGCCGTCGAATGCCGGGCCGTCAGGTGACCGGACTCACCGTTCTCGTGAGCCTTCTGGTGAGCCCCTACGCCTACGATTACGATCTGCCGATGCTGGGTATCGGCCTGGCGCTCCTCGCCCCCGACCTCCTGGCCCGCACGACGCCGCGCGAGCGTACGGCCGTCTTCGCCCTCGCCTGGATCGCCTCCGGGTGGGGGTTGGCCATGACGGGCGTGCTGCGCCTGTGGTACGGCGAGGAGGGGCTTCCGCTCGGGGCGATGCCCCCGTCCCTGGCCGGATTGGCGCTGGCGGGGCTGGTGGGACTGATCTGGCAGGTTCTTCGGCGCCCGCCCCTGCATCCCGCGCCGCCGCTGTCGTAGCGGTTCTGGTACACCGGCCCGGGGGAGGAGCGGGCTCCTTCGAGCCGTTTCGGATGCGGCAGCCGGCGCCCGCCGTCTCCTCGAAATACTGCTGGTGACGAAACAAACGCAGGCCGGTTCATCGGCCGGTGCGGAACGAACGCGCATGATCCCGTGCCGACGACACGGGCAAGAGTCCGAAGCATCGCCCGGGAGAGCGGATCCGGGGCGATCCTCGCGATCCGCGTCCAAGGTCGGCTTTTCCGGCGTCCGGGACCGGCCGAGGCCTCAGAAGGCGGAGATCCCGCGCGTACGCCTGAGCCCACCCGACGAGGCCGTATTGGGAGGCACGCCGGCCGGCGCGACCGGGACCGCGTCGGCCGCTTCCACCTTGGCTACCGGAACCGGAACCTTGCCGACGCGCTCGATCCGCACGCCGGCATAATCGCCCCGGCGCCAGGCCAGACGGACGAGGCAGAGGAAGTCGCGCCCGATGATCCGCAGCATGAAGACGTCCGGCAACGCGCAACTCGCCGGAACGCCGATCTTGGCACCAGATTTCGACACATCCTTCACGGTACACGGAAGCTCGGTTCCATCGCGAAACCGGATCGTCGCGATCCAATTGGTATCGCTTCGCGCTTCGCGCCGCGCCATCTGCGCCGCGTTGTCCGCACTCGCCGTCACGGGCATCGTCCTTCGGATCTCGTGTCTCTCAATTGAGTACGATCGAGAGATTTACGAAGCGATACCGTACCAGAATTCCCCGATCACAGACCCGTGATCGGCAGTGGTTTCAGTGAAGAGCGAGCGCAAACGCCGTGCACGGCCTCAGTTGGGCTGGGTCACACCGCTCGGGATCGCTCCCGAGCCGGAGGCCTGTTTTTCCGGATTCTTGATCTGGCTGTAGGCGATGTTCGAAAAGCTGCCGATGACAGCATGCCAGCCGGATTTCCGGTAGGCGGGATCGTCCTGGCTCGCCCTGCAGAAGGCCGTGGTGACGCCGTTGACGATGTCGTCGTCCCGGGCGCCCGGTGCCGCCGCCTTGATCCGGGGCAGGAGGGCGGAAAGACGCGGGATGAAGTCGGCTTGGGTCAGGCCCTTCAGGGCCTCGCCGGTCCCCGCGTCTTCGAGGGCCTTGGCGATCTCGGGCTGCGCGACCTCGGCGCAGGGAGCGCTGCCGGCCAGCATGGTCTGCGTCTTCTCCCGGGCGGCGGCGACCACCCCGCGTTCGGCGATGACGGGAGCGCTGTTCCCCCAGGCGTTGCGGATATAGTCGGTGACATCGGCCACCTCCGTGTCGGTCATGCCTGCACCGATGGCCGGCATCGGCGCGTAATCGTTCTGGGCCGCGAGCCCCCCGAGAATGACGCGGATCACCGTCTCGGGGCCCTGCGCCTGGACGGAGGTGTTGCCGGCGAGGGCCGGAATCGCACCCTCGACGCCCTTGCCGTCGGGTTTGTGGCACGAGGAGCAGTAGCTCAGATAGGTCCCGGCGCCCGGTGCTCCGGCGGCATTGAACGCCTGGAGGTCCTTGGTCTTGTAGGCTTCCTTGGCCTTCTGCGTGCGCAGATACGCGACCATCGCCTTGAGGTCCGCGTCGGTCATCTTCGAGAGGGATTCTTGGATCGTCTGGCGCATGGGGCCGGCGGCGACGCCGGGGCGGTCGCCCGGCGCGGTCCCGGTCTTGAGGTAGGTCACCACCTGCGCGTCGGTCCAGGCACCGATGCCCGTGTGGTCGTCGGGGGTGATGTTCGGCGCATACCATCCGTCGATGACGCCGCCGCCGAGCTTACCCGCCAAGCCGCTGTTGCCGACGATCTTGTTGGCGTTGTGACACATGCCGCAATGGCCCAGGCCCTCCACGAGGTATCCACCCCGGTTCACCTCGGCGCTCGCCTCAGGGTCGGGCTTGAACTCCCCCGCCGTGAAGAACGCCGTACGCCAGGTGATCAGGGCCGTGCGGATGTTGAACGGGAACGGAATCTCGGAGGGCTTGCGCACCTCGCGGACGGCTTCCAGGGACTGGAGATAGGCGAAGATCGCGTCGGAATCCTCGCGCGTCACCTTCGTGTACCAGGCGAACGGGAAGGCCGGGTAGAGATACGATCCGTCCTTGGTGATGCCGTCGTGGAAGGCGCGGTAGAACTCGTCCGCACTCCAGTTGCCGAGACCCGTTTCCTTGTCGGGCGTGAGGTTGGGTGTGCGGATCTTTCCGATCGGCGTGTCGAGGACGTAGTTGCCGGCGAACGGCTTTCCGCCGGGGGCGGTGTGGCAGGCGATGCAATCGCCTGCGGTGGCGAGGTACTCGCCGCGCTTGACCAGTTCGGCCTTGGCGTCCTGCGCGCCTGCGGGGAGGACTGCGGAACACAGGAAGAGGCTTGGACCAAGGCCGAGGGTGACGAGGCGATGCATCACACCTGTTCTCCGCGCAATCTCGAGAAAAAATGGAACTATATTAACTCATGGCTCGGGAACGCGACGGTTTCCGGCATTGTTCCGCTGCGCGGGACGGGTGGTTTGCCGCAGGCCGCGCACGTCCCGGTGGCATTCCACAGGCGGAGGCCGAGTTCCGTGCCGTGCGCCAGGAACGAGACGAGAAGGCAGGCGGCGACGGTCCACCAGGGCGCCCCCGTCAGGGCCGCGCGGACGGCCAGCATCAGGGCCGAGCCCGAGGCGAGGTTGAACAGGAGGGGCCGCAGGGCGACGCGCCGGCGCCCCCAGGCGACGAGAACGAGGGCCTCGCAGGCGACGAGAGCCAGGATGGCGTCGATGACGTGTCCGGAGGCGAACAGCCCAGCCATCAGGTCGCCCCGAACGGACCGTTGAGGCGCACGATGGCCCGGTTGAGCACGGCGGCGATGCCGACCCAGGCGAGATAGGGCAGCAGGAGCACCGCCCCGAGGGTCGAGACCCGCAGGGTCACGACGACGAGCGCGAGGATCGAGAGCCAGAGGAGCACGACTTCGGCGAGCGCCCAGTCCGGACGGCGCATCCGGAAGAAGATCGCACTCCAGGCGATGTTGAGGACGGCGTTGACCCCGTAGGCGAGCAGCAGGGCGCCGCGCCGCTCCGGACTCGCATCGGCGTTCCAGGCCAGGACGGCCGAGATCGCCGCGAGGGTGAAGATCAGGGTCCAGATCGGTCCGAACGCCCAGTCAGGCGGCTTCCAGGCCGGGCGGCGCAGGCTGTGGTACCAGGGTCCGATGGTGGTGAGCACGCCGCCGGCCACGGCGACCACGAGGGCGATGCCGGCCGCGACGGCGATCGGCGTCCAGTCCCAGGCGCCGGATTCCATCACGGCGAGACCCATCGGAACAGATGGGCGAGGTCCTTGAAGAAGATCCGCACGTGGGCGATGGGCTTGGCGCGGACCAGCTCCTTGTTCATGTAGGAATCCCAGGTCAGCTGCTGAACGTCCTTGTCGCGGCAGATGGAGACGAAGCGCTCGCGCAAGCCGTCGTTGCGGTACCAGACCCCCTGCATGATCCGCAGGATGAGGAACACGCGCCCGTGCAGGCGCATGAACCGCTTGCGGGCGAGCGTCAGGGCCGAGGCCTTGCCGGTGACGAGGAAACGCTCGGCGGCCTCCGCCGCGAGCCGCCCGCCCAGCATCGCGTAGTAGATGCCTTCGCCGGATGCCGGAGCGACGAGGCCGGCGGCATCCCCCGTGAGCAGGACATCGCGGCCGTTGTCCCATTTGCGCAGGGGCTTGAGGGGCAGGGGCGCGCCTTCGCGGCGCACGGTCTGCCCGGCATCGAGGCCGGTCTCGGCACGCAGTTCCCGGATGGCCCCGCGCAGGGAAAAGCCCTTGCGGGCGCTGCCCGTGCCGATGCTCACCGTATCGCCGTGGGGGAAGACCCAGGCGTAGAAATCCGGCGAGCGCTTGCCCTGGTAGTAGACGTCGCAGCGCGTCGCCGCGACGTCGCCGCCCTCGGGCGGCAGGCGGACGATCTCGTGATAGGCGAAGACCTGCTTCATCGCGGCGTGGCCGGCGATCTCGGCCCGGCCCACGGTGGAACTCGCTCCGTCGGCGCCGATGACGAGGCGGGCCCGGACCCGGCGGGGCGTGCCCGCCTGCCGGTAATGGACCGTGGCCGGCCCTTCGGCGTCGCGCTCGATCCGGTCGAAGGTCGCCGCGCGGAGATCCGCCCCGGCGAGGACCGCCCGGTTGCGCAGCCACGGATCGAAATGCTCGCGATCGACCATGCCGACGAAGCCGTCGCCGATGGGCATGTCCACCCGCTGCTCCTTGGGCGAGATCATCCGGGCGGAGCGGACCTTGGCCACGAGGAGGTGGTCGGGGATGGCGAAGTCGCGGATCAGACGCGGCGGGATCGCGCCGCCGCAGGGCTTGATCCGGCCCGGCTTGTCGAGGAGCAACACGCGTCGCCCCGATCGGGCGAGATCGGTGGCGGCCGTGGCCCCGGCGGGGCCGCCGCCCACCACCACCACATCGAAGGTTTCCGGCTCGGACGCGTTGGACATGGACGTCACCTCGTGGACAGGCGCGGAGCGAAGGGGGCGAGGTCGGAGCGGGCCGCGCGGCGCGGTGCCGGGACGTGGGCGATGCGCAGGGCGAGGGCCGTGGCGACGAGGAACAGCACGGCCTCGGCCGCGAACACGGCCGCATAGGCCTGGACCGGCGGCAGGACGAGACGGGCGGCATCCACCGCCACGGTGCCGAGGAATCCGCCGGCCCCGAAGGCGACGCCCTGCGCCGCGCCCCATACGCCCATGCGCGTGCCGCGCTCGGCCTCGCCGCCGGCCCCGGCGAGGCCCATCATCGAGCCGATGGCCGCGACCGCGAAGACGCCGTTGCCGAGCCCCAGGGCGAACACCGCCGCGCGCAGGGGAAAACCGGGCCCCACGAGGCCGCCGCCCGCGATGGCGAGGAGGGCCACCGCCGAGCCGACGCAGCCGAGGGCGGTCCAGACCTTCAGGGAGCCGAGGACGGGGCCGCCGATCCCCATGGTGAGGCCGGCCACCAGCAGCATGCCGGCGAGCACGCCGCCATGCTGGAGTCCCGCGAGCTTAGTGGTCCCCCCCGGCGTCATCGCGAAGACGAGGCCGGCGAAGGGCTCGAGGATGAGTTCCTGGGCGCTGTAGGCGAGCATGGCCACGAAGATGAACACCGTGAAGCGCCGCGCGGCCGGCTCGGCCCAAACCTGGGCCAGGACGGCCCGGAACGGCTTCTTCGCCACGGTCCGGCTGTCGCCGACAGGCCGGCTGGGCTCGACGCCACGCACGGCCAGGACCGCGACGAGGAAGGCGACGGCCGAGACCGTGCCGGACACGGCGACAAGGCGCGCGCCGGAGAACGGATCGAGGAAGTGCCCGGCGAGGGGCGCGGTGACGGCGAAGCCCGCGATCATCATCACCCAGACGACGGTGGCGGCCGCGCCCCGGCGCCGATCCTCCACGCCGGTGGCCAGGAGCACGAGGAGCGAGGTGCCGGCCGCCCCCGCCCCCATGCCGACGGTGAGGAAGGACAGGACCGCGAGCAGCAGACCCGCCGTCTGATGGGTTTCGGCGAGTGCCGTGGCGACGGCGGCACCGAAGCCGCCCAGCGCCAGGGCGGCCATGCCACCGACGATCCAGGGGGTGCGCCGGCCATGGACATCCGAACCGTAGCCCCAGCGGGGCCGCAGGATCTGGACGGCGTAATGCAGGGCGACGAGGCCGCCGGGGACGATGGCCGGCAGCGCGAGTTCCACCACCATCACGCGGTTGATCGTCGAGGTCATCAGGACGATCACGGCGCCGAGCGCGGTCTGAACGAGGCCGAGACGGACGATCTGCCACCAACCGAACGCGAACGGTGCCATTCACCGGCCTCCCTGTCGCCATCGGGCGTAACCGCCACGGCCCGGGAACGCTAATGACTGACGTCGACGTGTGTCAAGTTTGATTTACACGCCGCGTCTCATAATGTCCGGCGTGCTGGACACTCACGTCTCTTCGGCCGTCTCGGAGGGTTCGAGATCGCCGATCCCGTAGCGGCGCAACTTGGCGTAGAGGCCCTGCCGGCTGAGGCCGAGCATCTCCGCGGCCGACGCCCGATTGTCGCGCGTGATGCGCAGGGCCGCCTCGATGCACAGGCGCTCGATGAGATCGGTGGATTCGCGCACGAGGTTCTTCATGGAGACCCGGCCCACGAGTTCCGTCATCTGCTCGACGGAGCGGGGCAGATCCCGGCCGCCGGAGGCCGCCGGAGCGGTCCTGCGGGGGGCGCTGCGGATGGTGAAGCCGAGGCAGGGCTGCGCCCCGCCCGGAACCGAGACGGCGGCGACCTCGACATCCTCCACCGCCCCGTACTCGCCGCGAAAGCTCGTGGCGTAGTGCCGGACGGAGCCGTGCTGGACCAGGGTGGCGAACAGGGCGGCGGCCTCGGTCTCCTCGCGGCCGAGCCACCGGTCGAGGGGCTCGCCGCGGACCTGCTCCTCCGTGGCGAGCTGCGCCAGATCGAGAAAGGCCGGATTGGCGGCGAGGATGCGCCGGGCCGGATCGGTGACCACGAACCCCTCGGGCAGGTTGTGGACGACGTCCAGGGTGCCGGCGCCGATCCGGCTCGGCCCGGCCTCGGACGCATGGGCCGGATCGGGCATGAGACGCAGGAGCACGCTCGTTGCGCTCTCCTGCCGGAACAGGGAGGCCGAGACCCGTACGGCCCCCCGGGCATTGCCCAGGCGGGCATCGAGATCGCCCGCCTGACCCGTGACGCGCAGACCCGCGAACAGGGATTCGAGATCGCGGGTGCTGCTCGCGTCGAACAGATCGACGGCGTCCTGGCCGACGATGCGCTTGTCCGCCTTGCCCAGTAGGCGCGCCGCCGCCGGATTGACCTCCGTAACCCGCCGGTTGGCCGCATCCACCACGAGGACCGGTTCGGCACCGAGTTGGAACAGCAGGCGATAGCGGGTCTCGGCCCCGCGCATGCGAAGGTAGTCGCGCTCGAGGGCCTGCTGCGTCTCGGCCAGGGTGCGCTGGAGCGAGGCCATCGCCCGCAGGTTCCGGCCGATGACGATGACCGGCCCGCCGCTCTTCAGGCGCATGGCGGCGTAGCGCACGGGCAGATCGATCCCCGTGGCCGACATGTGATTGACCTGGCGCCAGCGGGTCACCGAACCCGGCTCGGCATCCTTCATCAGGGCGGCGATCTTCGGTCGGCTCTCGACGGTGACGGTGTCGGCCCAGCGCTGACCGAGCCAGGCCTCGCAGCCCTCACCCGCGAGATCGGTGCCGCCGAAGGCCGCGTCGCGGATCACCCCGTCTCCATCGACGACGAGGGACAGGTCCGTCGCGGCCGCGACGAGAAGCCCGGCGGCCTGGGCGTCGAGGGGACCGAGGGTCTTATGAAGCGCCGCGAACGCATGGCTCGCGGCAGGAAGCGCCAGGCTGTTCAAGGTTCACCACGTCGTGATGTGGTCGGGCGGGTCTTTCAGCAGGGTCTGGCCGGAAGATCAAGCAAGCTTTCGGCAATGCTGATCGCGTGGCGGGCGTCACCTGCGGTTGCATCCGCACCGACGCATTTGCAAGAATCCGGATCGGCCGTGAAGACCGGTCCGCCGACCATGACACGAACACCACGATTCTGCGAATGGCGCCGCAGGCTGGCGACCATATTCGCGAGATTCGGCAGGAGCACGTCACAGGCGAGCGACAGGCCGATGACGTCGAACCACGTGGTCCGCACCCGGGCGAGGGGGTCGCCGCCGGGATCGCGCACGGTGCTGGTGACGTCCCATCCGGCATCGCGGAAGAACTGTTCGACCACGGCGAGGCCAAAGCTGTGCTGTTCGCCGGGACAGGGCAGCAACAGGATGCTGCGCCCGTGCCGATGCTGCGGGGTCTCCCCACCGAAGCGGCGGGTGACCTCGTGCATGATCCGTTGCAGACGACCCATCGCCACGGTGACCTCAGCGAAGTCGCACAGATCCTCCTCCCAGAGGACGCCGAGGTGGCGCGCGGTGGGCGCGAGGAGATCGAGGAGCAGGCTTTCGGGCGTGAGGCCCTCGCCGATCAGCGCGGCGATGCGGGCCTCCACCGCATCGCCGGAGGGGGCGAGCATGAGGCCGGCGAAGGTCTCGACCTGCTCCGGTGTCGGCAATATAGTTCCGATACCGGACTGCGGTTCCGGCCGATGGACGACCATCAGGCGGGGAATGATCTCGGCCTCGACGAGGCGGGCGAGATCGTGCCCCCAGTGCGCCCCGCGGGCGACGAGGCCGAGCCTGGACTCGAGACTGGCCTGGCAGAGGTCGGACACGTCTCCGCCCGAACCCTCGTATGCGAAGTCCCCCGCGGACTGCCTCATCTCATCCATTGGAGCCTCCCAATGTTGCTGATGGCATTATTGCTTCGCTACGATCTTGGGCGTCGAGCTTCCACGTCTTCGAGCACATCGTCGCCGAGCGCCTTCACGCCCGGCGCGGCGGCCATGGCCACACCTGGACAAGGCGCGACGATACGCTTTGGAACCATTTTGACAATCCCAATCCTGTAACTATTCTGCATTCAAAACGTAAAAGCCGATTGACGTAAAGCCAGCTTGACACTCGTTCGGGGCCTTCCTAACCTCCCCTCAACGGACCTCCGGCGAGGGGCCGTCGGGGCGGAAGAAGGGGCGCGGGCGATGAGCCGAGGGGAGGGCCGGAACAGACAGCCTCTCTACGACGCGCAGCAGCGGGCGCGCCGTGACGCCACCGTCTGGACCCTCGTCCAGGGCGTTCTGGCACCGCTCCAATTCCTCGTGTTCCTCGTCAGCCTCGCCCTCGTCCTGCGCACCCTGGGGACGGGCGAGGGGGCGTGGGCGGCCAACGTCTCCATCGTCGCCAAGACCGGTCTGCTCTACGCCATCATGGTCACGGGCTCGATCTGGGAGAAGGTGGTCTTCGGGCGCTACCTGTTCGCCCCGGCCTTCTACTGGGAGGACATGGTCAGCATGCTCGTGCTGGCCCTGCACACCCTCTATCTCGTCGCCCTGGCCACGGGCCGGCTCGACACAACCGGCCTGATGCTCCTGGCGCTCGCCGCCTACGCCTCCTACGCCATCAACGCGACGCAGTTCCTCCTGAAGCTGCGGGCGGCACGCCTCGAGGCCGCCCCCGCCCTTCGCCTCGACGTGGAGGGCGCGCGATGAACGCCCACGCCCCGATCCCCGCGACGGATGCCGGCTGCGGCGTGGTCATCCGCCAGGAGCGCGGCCAGCGGGCGGTGTTCTGCGGCCTCACCGGCATCGTCTGGCTCCACCGCAAGATCCAGGACGCGTTCTTCCTCGTCGTCGGCTCGCGCACCTGCGCGCATCTCATCCAGTCGGCCGCAGGCGTGATGATCTTCGCCGAGCCGCGCTTCGCCACCGCCATCATCGACGAGCGCGACCTCGCCGGCCTCGCCGACATGAACGAGGAGCTCGACCGGGTCACCCGCCGCCTCATCGAGCGCCGGCCCGACATCCGCCTGCTGTTCCTCGTCGGCTCGTGCCCGTCCGAGGTGATCAAGCTCGACCTGCCCCGCGCCGCCCAGCGCCTTTCGCAGAGCTTCAGTCCGGACGTGCGGGTGCTGAGCTATTCCGGCAGCGGCATCGAGACGACGTTCACGCAGGGCGAGGATGCGTGCCTCGCCGCCCTCGTGCCCGAGCTGCCGCGCGCCGACACCGATGCGGCCCCGTCCCTCCTCGTGGTCGGTGCCCTCGCCGACGTGGTCGAGGACCAGTTCGCGCGCCTGTTCGCCGCCATGGGCCTGGAGCGGGTCGCCTTCCTGCCGGCCCGGCGGGCCGGTGCGATGCCGTCCGTCGGGCCCAGCACCCGCATCCTCCTGGCCCAGCCCTTCCTCGCCGACACGGCGCGGGCCCTCGAAGCGCGCGGCGCCACCCGGCTGGCCGCGCCGTTTCCCCTCGGGGGCGAGGGGACCACCGCCTGGCTCCAGGCCGCCGCAGATGCCTTCGGCGTGGCTCCTCGGCGCTTCGCCGACGTCACCGCGCCGGGCCTGCGCCGGGCCGAGCAGGCGCTCGCCCCCTACCGGGCGCTGCTCGGAGGACGCCGGGTGTTCTTCTTTCCGGATTCCCAGCTCGAACTGCCGCTCGCTCGCTTCCTGTCCCGCGAGATGGGCGCCGTCCTGATCGAAGTCGGCACGCCCTACCTCCATCGCGGCCACATGGCGCCGGAACTCGCCCTGCTGCCGGCGGGGACGCAGGTGGTGGAGGGCCAGAGCCTCGACGCGCAGATGGACCGCTGCCGCGCGGCGCGGCCCGACCTCACCGTGTGCGGCCTGGGCCTCGCCAATCCCCTGGAGGCCGAGGGGCTCGCCACCAAGTGGTCCATCGAGCTGCTGTTCACCCCGATCCAGGGCTACGACCAGGCCGGGGATCTGGCCGAGCTGTTCGCCCGGCCCCTCGTGCGCCGCACCCGGCTGGAGGTCTGA